>Ga0209066_10000006_pt1 | contig 335953 bp, 303 predicted proteins | sample All_14_2_FD_187198 | JGI IMG/M metagenome (GOLD analysis project Ga0209066, IMG submission 187198) | Freshwater microbial communities in response to fracking from Pennsylvania, USA - Allegheny Zone_MetaG_DW_15 (SPAdes) (version 2) ...
CGCCTTGGCGGGCCGGGATGTCCACCGAGAGCACGCCTCGCGGGATCAGACCGTCCTCGACCGTCTCGAAATCCGCCTCGCCGTCATTCAGTAAGGCGCGGCAGGCCGTTCCCGCCGGAATGGTCAGATCCTTGCCGAGCGGGGCGGAGAGCCGGAAGCGCAGCGTGGTGGTGGAGGCCACCGGCGAGTCCAGCCGGTAGCCGATGAGTTTGCAGAGGTTGATGACGTTCTGGCGCTGGCGGGCCGTGGGCAGAAAGGCCTCCGCCGCCTGGGCGTCCAGGTAGTAGGCCAGCATGTCGCCCACGCCGCAGAACAGATCGAGCAGGACGACACCGAGATCGGAGTGATTGAAATCGGTCCAGCGGTCGGTGAGCTGCGGGATCTTCGCCAGCAGCTCCTGGCGGATCGATTCGTAATCCTTGTTGATGTATCCGATGCTTGCGCGGCCCATGGTCTCTCCGGTTTTCGGCGGTTATGCAAGAGCGCCTGATGCTCTCGCCACGCCGGTTACTTACCGGAAGGGGCCTGGATGTGTCGGAGACGGGATGGTTCAGCGAGCGGGGCTGGCTGGCGCTTCCCTGTAGAAGGGATAAACCAGATTCCCTTCCACCTGGCTCTGGATCACGCGATAGGCGATATGCACCGGCAGGAGGTTCCTGTCCGTATTCGCCGGAAGGTCATCGAAGCGCACATCCGTGATGATCACCCGCTTTTCCCAGCGCTTGATGGCGTCGATCACGTAATGGCGCAGCAGGCCCTTGAGCACCTCGTCGTTCTGTTCGAATACCAGATCCTTCAGCCGGGAGCCGAACTCCGGATTCATGAACCGTTCGCCGATCCGGGTGCCGAGGATCTGCAGGATGCTTTCGCGGATATGCTCGTGCTCCCGCGAGGTCGAGGCGGAAATCTGGGTGCCGCCGGATACCGACTGAAACCGGAACGGGTAACGCAGCCCCTTGCCGAGAAAGTCGTAGCTCATCAGGTACGCTCCTCGCAGTCGATGCCGCACTGTCCCGAGCAGCCAATTTCCGAAGTGTCGTCGTCGACAGCTTCTCCCTGGAAACGGATCACCAGATCCAAGCCGCTCTTGAGCCCCAGGTGAATGGTTCCGTCCGCCTCGATCAGCCCGCCGTGGCCGGACTGGCCGCACTGGAATCCCTTGGCTCCCCCGGAAAGCAGACGAACGGCGATGGTTTCGCCGATGCCCTCGATGCGGCCGATGCCGATGATGTCGATTGGTCCGGCCGGGTTGATCAGGGTGATAAACCGCTCCCGGTGATCGACGTCGAGACGGATGCCCTCGGGCAGATCCACCGCGAAGCGTTCCGCGCCCATGGCGGTCGGCGCTGTCCCGGCGGGCAGTCCGCTAATACCGGCCGCCTCCTGGGTCGCGCTCAGATAGGGCTTGACCAGGGTGTAAAGGCGTCCCGGGGCGACCTCGATGGCCGTGTCTGGTCCGGGAGTGACGACCTGCTGTTCCCCTGCGTCGATGACGCAGATTCGCTGGTCGTCCGTGGTCCGCAGGATCATGCCGTCGGGCAAGGTGAAGAGCCGGTTGCCGTCCGGCAGATCCCGGGGTTCGGTGCCCGCAGGCAGTTCGACGAAGGGATAGAAATCGGGCTCCGGCTCGATCTGTACCTGGTCCAGATACTCCTGGGTCCTGGCCTGCTGGGCCTCAAGATAGGCCTGAGCCTGGCCACGCATCGCCTCAGAGGCGGAGTGACTGGCCTCCAGCAGCGTGCGGATGCCAGAGAGTTCTTCACGGATTCCTGACAGGTGATCGCAGAGCGCCCGTAAAACATACTGCTGTTCGCCGGAATCGGTTTGTTCGATAGTGGCCTGCAAGTCGGCGGGTTCTTCGGAAATCATGGACAACCTCCATTACATGCCGACATTGGCGGGTTGGGATTGATAGCTCATGGCGTTAACCGCCGTCACTGTTCCGGTCGCGCCGTCGATTTCGAATACGGTCCAGACCGTGCCCGGGGCGTTGGGAACGGTGAAGGTCTGCTCACGGCCATCGCTCAGGAACACTTTCACCGATGCTCCGGACTGCGCCAGGCCGGTGCTCGGATTGGCGTTGCGGTTGGTGTAGTCGTGGACCGCGTAGCGGTAGACGCCGGGGATGAGCCGATGGATGGTGATGGTCTCCGGCCCGTAGGAACTGGTGTCGTCCACGTCCAATTCCGCCGCCTCGTTTTCGATGGTGTGGGAATAGAACACATGGAAGCGACTGCCCGATGGCGTCGGTCCGGTGAGATGGGAATCGAGATCCCGGGGGTTCAGGCCCCACTGCAACACGATGCGGGCGACCTGGCCGTCGAGCTCGGGCGAGAGAACGATCTGGATGTCGCCGGAGGTGTTGGGGTCAGCGTTCACCCAGCCGTGCCAGGCGATGTATCCCGGCGCGGTGACCTCCACGTAATAGAATCCCTCGGGCACGGTCAGCTCGAACCCGCCATAGGCGTTGGCGAAGGTCTGGAACGCCGCCGGGCCGGTTTCCGAGCGGCGGAATTCGATCAGCGCGTTGCCGACACCGCTGGTGTTGAGGGCGTTGACCACCGTGCCGCTGAGGAAGACTGTGGCTCCGCTGGCAAAGTCCGGGTGGTCGGCAAACCAGGACGGATCGCGAACCTCCACCAGTACATGGCGGAGGCTGTCCCGGACCGAGGATCTCCAAACCATGAGCACGGCATTGCCGATGGTCCAGCCGCAGCGAACGACACCGTCCGGCCCGATCTCCGCGACCTCCGGGTTGCTGGAGGCAAAGACCGGGGCGTCCACGTTGCCGCGCAGGGAGAGCGGAACCCATTGCTCGAACTCGCCAGCGGAGAGGCGGATGGAGTGAGGCTGTACCTCCCAGTGGCTATAGGCTGGCGCGGTATCGGTCATGAAGGGACCTCCACCGGTGCGGAGACGCCGCCGCCATAGACCTCGACTTGGACGTGACGCAGGCTGAGCCGCTCGGGCGAATCCCAGACCAGGATCATGGCTGCCCCGGGAACGAAGCCGCACTCGACATTGCCGTCCTCATCGACACTGGCCACGTCGGGATTGGACGATTCGAACACTGGCGCTTCTGGTAGACCCCGGATCGAGAGCGGAATGCGCTGAACGAATGGGGATCGCGAGACCCGGATCAGCTTCGGGAAGACATCCCAGTAGTGCGGTTCCTGCGGTTGTTCGAGATTGTTCATGGCATCCCCCTCAGTTGTCGATGGTGTCGGGACTGCCGGTGACGATGATGGCTCCGCAGGCGGTGATGTCGCCGATGCGGGCGTTGGGCAATCCTTCGGTGATGGTGTCGAAGCTGCCGGTCACGATGGGCGTCACGCCATGCCCCGGAATAGGACAGACGTGAAGGTCCCCCATGCGGGCCACCGGCATGCCGTTGTCCAGCGTCCGACTGGCCCCGGTGATGATGACGCCGCCGTGGCTGCTGATGTCGCCGAGTCGCGCCTGGGAGCTCATGGGTTCACCTTCAGCAGAAGATGGATCAGAAAGCCGATGAGTCCGCCGATGGTGCTGCCGATGGTTAACACCAGGCCGACGATCTTCCACATGGTCTCGGTCCCCATCTTGGAGCCGACCCGGGCGTGCAGCCGGTCGATCTCCTCGGCGTGCCGGTGCAGATCGGAATAGATCGAGCGGACCAGCACCTCGACGTTTTCCTTGTCCGATTTCTTCTCGATTTCGCGCTCGATCTTCTCGAGGCGATCCTGGATTTCCCGGCGATGACTTTCGAGGATGCTGCGGAATTCCTCCCGCCAATGATCGAAAGTCCGGGCCAGCAATTCCTCGCTGGCCGAGAGTCCGGAGGGCGTTGTTGTTCTTTCTCCCATGCGATGCTTCCTTCAGGTGTTGATCAAGACAGTGTTCGTCGAGCGAATGATGATGTTTCCGACCACCCCATCCATAAACACGAGGCTGCCGGACTTGTCGGTGGCGCTGATGCTTTCCTGGCCTGGCGCGGCGTTCATGCGCACCACCTGACCGGCCTTGTCGGTGAGGCGGATCTGTTCGGCGGCGGCAGTGGAATCGACGAGGATTTCCTGGGTACCGTTGAGCCCCCAGATGTGAACCTTCTCCCGACCCTTGGTGGTATCGATGAGGATCTTCTGCCAGCGGGAGCGGCCCTTGTCGCACGAGAGGATGTGGACCTTCTCCTTGTCCTGCCAGGCTTCGAGGATTACCTGCTGGCGGCAGAGGTCGGTGAGCTGGATTCGGGCGCGGGAGCCGACGATCTGCGAGGCGATGTCGAGCTGGTCGCCTTTCTCGGCGTCCTTCGTGCCGCGCCGCAGGGCGTTGCCGCTCTGCATCTCCGGCTTCACCTTCCCTTCCATGGTGAGGATCTGCCCGGCGCGGTCGATGATCCGCAGCAGCTCGTCGCCGTCGCGGTCATCGGCCAGAATGGTGTGGCCGGTTTCGGTCTTGAGCAGGATCTTCAGACGCGGGCAGTAATACGGTGGATGGCCGTGATACTTCTTGTGTTCGAGATCGTCGTGCCGGTTGGCCTGATGCTCGACCTTGTCCTCGCAGTCATGGCAGAAGGCATTCGCGCAGGTGCGCTTGGATTCCTCGGGCTGCTCACCGGGATTGCTCTTGGCCAGCCAGACCCCGGTCCAGATCGGATACTGGACGACGCCGCCCTCGAACTCGGCCCAGACCGAGGCCCCTTCCTCGGGGACCAGGAACATGCCGGTGTCGTCGTTGCCGCCGTAGGGGAAACAGGGCGCGGCCCATTCGGACCAGTTCTCCCGCCCGCTGCCGAGCACGGCGGGGATTTCCAGGCGGACCCGGGCGAGGCGTTCGGGGTCGTTGTTGTCGCGCACGAAGGCCCGGTACTTGCCGTACCAGCGGTTGCGGTAGCGCTCCTCGGATTGACGGTCGCGGGTTTCAAGCATGCTCCGCCTCCCGTTTTCGACTGGCGTCCCAGGCCAGCCAGCCGCCCAGGCGAACCGCCCAATACATGACCTGCCTTTTCCAAAGAGGCACAAACAGGGCCGCCATCAGTTCGAGAAAGAGGCGGTCGGCCGCAAGCCGCGAGACCTTGCCGGTGTTGTAGAGGTAGTCGTGAACGACGGCCGCCGGGGAATATCTCCCCCAGGGCGGCACCACGCGCCAGAACAGGCGTGGCACCGAGGCGAAGTCGGTCTCGAACCCGGCGGGCACTTCGATGATGCGGCCAGCGCCGGTGCGGACACGGAACGGCTGGGTCAGCCTTGCGGTCATTCCATTGGGCAGGATCTCCACCCGAAGCGGTCCGGAGAGACCCAGCGCAGTGCCCGAAAACAGGGTCTTGGTTTCGGCGCTCATGACCGCCACCTCGCCTTGCCCGACTGGCGCACGTCGAGATGGACCCAGGAGGCGTAGACGCCGATGCCGCCCTCGCGGAAGAGAGGGATCTCCTCGGCGATGACCGCCAGTTCCTCGGGCGAAACGCCAGCGGGACAGCTCACGTCCGCCGCCATGCCCAGCGTGTGAAAACTCTGCTCCGCGCCGCCCACCGCCTTGTTGTGCCGGTTGCAGCGAAAGCCGCTGGTGATGGACAGCGGTTTGCCAATGCGGTCGCGCAGCGTCTGCAGGGCGTCGACCAGGTCGGGATGGACCGCAGCCGAATGGCCGCAGCAGTTTTTGCCCTTGCAGGCGAATTCCGAACGGTTGAAATTCTTACTGAGATCACCCATTGCCGTCTCCTTGTGTGACCGCGCCGGAATCCGCGTCGATGGTCACCATGGCTGGCGGCTCGTTTTGCGGCGTGGGCGGGGCCTCCTTGTCGTTGGGTTTGCCCTGGGACTCGGCGGACTTGTCGCCCGCGCCCTTGCCGAGGGCGTTCTTCTTGAGTTTGAGTTCGCAGAGATAGCCAGCGCCGCTGATGCTGTGGCGCACCGAGTGGCAGTAGTAGATGCCGGAAAACTTCCGTCCCACGCCCTTGATCTCGACGTTCTTCTTGGCGCGTAGCTGGGGAATGCCGATGGTGGCGGCGTCCGCCTCGACCTGGCGCAGCTCGGCCTCGCGGAACTTGCCTTCGGCGCTGTCCTGGGCGGGCTCCTGGCGCGGCTCTTCGTGAAAGCCTTCGGAACGGTCGAAGCTGGGCACGATCTGCCCCGTCTCCTGTTCCTTGAAGCTGCCTTCGCCGGTGTTGCCGTCGACCAGATAGGTCTGCTTGCCCAGGGCCGTCCGCTCGGGCGTGGTGGCGTTGTTGGCCTTGTGCTCGACCACGTCCTTCTTGCGCGGGTCGACGCCGACCGTCTTGGTCTCGACACCCGCGCCCTTGGCTCCCTGGGATTGGGTGCTGGGGCGGAACGAGCGCAGCAGGCCCTTGGTGTCGGTGAAATATTCGAGGGTCAGAAGCGGCGTTTGGTCGAGTTCGCGGGGATGGAAATGGAGTTCGTCATCCTGGATGTAGAAGACATAGCCGCTCACGCCCTCGCCATCGCGGTCACGGGCCTTTTCCGCCAGCTCCTTGAGGAACTGGGCGTCCGAGATGTTGCTCTGGGTGACGCGGAGATGGGTCCCCTTGGTAGCCGTGACCACCGGGGTGAGGCCGTTGGCGGCGGCGACTTGTTCGGCGATTTCCGAATAGAGGATGCCGGGAGCGGGTTTCTGCCAGACTTTCTGGTTCTCCTTGCCAGCCAGTTTGAAGCCCTTGTCGTAGGCCTTGATGCGGATGGTCGGATCGCCGTTTTCCGGGAAATCGTAATCGATGTCCTTGATGACCGCCTTCTTGCGCGGGGAGAGGTTTCCCACGTAGCCGAAGCGGGCCACGATCTCGTTGCCTTCCTGGAACAGCGGATCGTCGACGAACTGCAGGTTGCGGTCGGTCACCGACAGTTCGAGGACATCCAACTCCTCCTCGTTGTCGGTGAAAACGAACGAGGTGATCTCCTGGGTGATGTCCTTCGAGAGGTCTTGCCCCTCGATCTGAATCAGAAATGTCGGTTTGAAGGTATCCAGATCCATGCGTATCTCCGGCGGTTCGCAGTTCCCTGCTTACTTACCGGAAGGCATGGCGAGGTGTCGGACGCTTCAGTCGAGCAGGCGCATCTGGACGTGTTCGCGGGAGGGAATACGCAGCGCCAGACCCGGCTCGAGCACCAACGGAAAAAAAAGGTCGTTGTAGTCGCAGATGATCCACCAGAGCCTGGCGTCACCCAGATAGCGGTGCGCGAGCAGATCCAGGCGGTCGCCCTCGACCACGGTGTGTAGGTGGTCGTCGTGTCTGGGGGTGGTGTCGATGCGCTGGCGCATGCCGAGGGAGGTGCCGTCGCTGTCCCGGTAGAGAAGGCAGCGGGCGTATCGGGAATCGCGGCCGATCATGAACGTACCTCCGACCAGTTGATGGAGCGGTCCACGTATTCTTCGAGGACGATGTCCACCTCGGCCCGTTGCGGTAGCAGGTTGTCCCGGTCGAACAGGCCGAAGAAACGCGCCTTCACCTGCCGGACGATGCAGGTCACGCCGGGGTAGAGATCGCCGAAGATGAGCAGCACGCGGTGCGGCGCGTTCTTGAGCATGGTTCCGGCGTGTTCCGGATATTGCAGCGAGCGGAGCCAGTCGACCTTCTGCTTCACCGGCCCCTTGAACAGCTCGACTTTGAAGGCGATCCGGCGCGGTTCCCCGGCGACATACTGGTAGCGCGGGTGGCTCATGCCGGGGATCTTGATCGTCGCGTAGTCGGTCGACTTCTCGTCGCTGATGGAGTTGGGGTTGTACTGGAATTCGAGCCGCTCCCCCGTGTCGGCGTCCACCAGATATCCCTTGATGGGCTGTTGATCCCAGGCCATTGCTTACACCTCAGCGATCTCGAGGATCGGCTTGCCCAGTTGTCCGGCCCGGTCGAGTTCCAGCCGCATGCCGCTGGAAATGCCGTTGCCGGTGAACGCCCACACCTCGTCGCAACATTCCATGTAGGCCAGGCCGCAGGCGATGCCCGTCTCCCGCTGCTCGGGAACGCTGTCATCGGTAAAGGTTGGATACAACAGGTGCGGCGCGAACGGCGCGTGACCGTTTCTCATGACCCGTCGGCAAAGCGCCTCGGCTACCTTGACGTTTCGGGCTATGTCACCCGCGAACGGGCTGCAGACAAAGATGCGTTTCATCGGTCCTCTCAAAGTGTTTCGTAATTTCTGATCTTCCGCTCGCGAAGGTCCTTGTAGACTGCCTCGGCCACCTTCCGGCCATCGATGTTGGTGGTCACGCTCAGTTCCACCGGGCGGTCGGCCAGGCCATCGAGGCGCGAGAGCAGCGATTCCAGCAGCTCGCGCAGCCCCGGACCGCTTTCCTCTGCCCGCAGGGGTATCGCGGGAGCGGTGCGGGCCGGAGCAATCAACCGTTCGGAAGGCACCGTCTCGGTGAGTCCGGATTGCAGGGGCTTCGCTATCGGAGTCGGCGCGGTTGTCTTGGGCCGCTCGATCCCGGCCGGAGCCAGAGAGGCACTTCCGATTTCCGGTGCCGGTTCCACCGCAAAGGGCTGGATGTAGCTCTTACTTACCGGCTCAACGGCTGCCGCGACGGTCTGCACGGTGCCGTTCATCTGTTGCGGAGGCGGCGCGGCCGTGGCCATGACCGGCTGGAGCATCAGCATGGCGCTCAGAGCCTTGGGCACCAGGCGCTCGTCCAGACGCGGCATGAGACTGAGCACGCTTTCGATGATGCGTTGCCCAATCGATTCGGCGGGCGGCGTAGCTCCGAGCGGTTGTTTCTGCTCGGCCACCTGCGGAATCGGGGTCTGGACTCCCAGCATGGCGCGAGCGGAGGAGAGCAAACCGCTGGCGATCCCGGTGCTGCGATTCTTGAGTGCCTGGATGCCCGCGCTCGCGCCGCTGGAAAGCCTTTGCCAGAGGGACTGCCCCTCGGTACCGGCGCTGGCAAAGATTCGACCGACAGCGCCGGGCACGGCCGATAGCGTGGCAACGATCCGGTCGCGGACAGTGACGGCTCCCGTGGCCAGCGCATCCCAGGCATTGACCTTGGGCGGCGTGATTGCCAGCTCAGGCGTGTCGCCAAACAGGGATTGTTTGAGACCGCCGAAGATGGCACCGGCCTTGGCCGCGACGGATTGAGCCCCGGTGGTCAGCCCATCCCAGAGTTTTCCAGCCATCCGGAAGGGAGCCGAGGCGGCGTCCATAAGGTTGCCGCTCGCCGATTTGATCTGCTGCCAGGCTCCCGCAGCGGCCGAGAGAATCCCGCGAGCGGCGAAGCCGAACACTTTCGCGGGCAGCGACTGGGTAAGGCTCATGCCATCGGCGAGGGTCTTGAGCAATGCGGAGCCGGAAGCGGTCAGGCTGGCGAGTGGTCCCTCGCGGGCATCGGAGAACGGCAGTAGATTGCGCAGCTTGCCCAGAGCGTTTTTGAGCATGGTGAAGGGATAGGTCACCGCCGACCAGATCCCTTCGCCCAAGGTGACGAGCAGCTTCTTGCCCGCCTCGAAGAAGGTGGTGTCCCCGGCGAAGAAGGAGCGCACGGTGGCAAACAGATCCCGTAGGGTGCTGATGATCGGCAGATTCAGAATTGCCTGGCCGATCTGTCCGGCGGCGTCGGCCACCAGGCGTCCGATGGAGGTGAAGATGCCGGAAATGAAATTCCAGACCCCGACCACCACATCCCGCGCCCAGCGGAACGGGGTGGCAAGAAAATCGTAGACCGCGCCGCCAATGGCCTTGAGACCGTCCAGCAGGGAGATGTCGCCGGTCAGCACCTGCCAGACCGCATAGACGATCTTCCCGGCGGCCACAAAAGCCTCGCCGATCATGCGCACGGGCAGCAGGAACTTGTAGATGAACTTGGTCGCTCCGATCAGGGACCCGACGATGGCCTTGCCGACCCAGACCACGCTGCGCACCACCACCGCCAGGGCTCGGACGATGAGCGACAGGTTCCAGGCCACGATCTTCAGGGCGAACGCCAACCCCTGCAGAAGCACACCGGCGACGGTGCCGATAACCGTGCCGAAGTTACGCCAGGACGACCCGTCGGTGGCGCTGGCGGCCACGCCGAAGATCTCCACCACTGAAAAGACCGCGCTGGCCAGTGCCGCATAGGCGCTCATCAGGGTGCGGACGGTTGGTTCGAGGATGGCGCGGATGCGGCCAAAGGCATGAGAGAACGCGCCCCACAATCCTGCCAGGGCCTCACGAACGCGGTAATAGGCTTTGAAGACGGTGACCACGAAGCCCAGCAGTCCGGCGGATTCGAGCTTCTGGGCCAGTTCGGCCGACATCTGCCCGACGCCGCCGCTGAGAGATCCCACCAGCTCTCTGATCCCCCGGAACACCAGCGAGACCTTGTTCCAGGCCCCGGTGATGACGTCTTGGATGCCGCCGAAGTTGGTTTCCCAGGCGCGTTTGAGCAGATACACCGAGAGGATCACGCCCGCGATGATCGCGGTGACGGGCAGAAAATAGGTCGCGACCGCCGAACCCACCCCGGCCAGCGCGGCGCTGATGGCCACGAACCCGGCCTTGATGGCGGGAAGCATGAGTCCCACCATGCCCACGGCGGCGGTGACGGCTCCGGCCACGACCAGAATGGTGCCGAGGGCCATGGACAGCCCCAGTACCACTCGGGTCACGCCCGGCATCGATTTGGCCATGCGTTGCAGGAACAGAATGAAGCGGGAGACGCCGTTGATCACCGGCGTGACCACCGGCAGCAGAGTGCGGCCCAGGATTTCGCTGAGGTTGGCCATCTGCTGGCGCAGAAGCAGGAACCGGGCTCCGATGTCCTGGTTCATGGCGTCGGCCATCTGTTCGGTGACCGCCGTGCCGGTTTTCATGGCTCGGCCCACCGACTGGATATTGCCTTCGAGGCTCTCCATGCCCGCCGACATCTGCAGCAGGAACTTGACCGCCTCGTCGGAGCCAAAGGCCTTCTTCAGCTTCACCTGGGCGGCGGCGTTGGAGAGATCGGGGAACTGGCGCTTGATCTCTTGCAGGATGGGAACCACGCCCTTGAGGCGGCCGCTGGTGTCGGTGAAGGACAGGCCAAGCTCGTCACCGGCCTCGGCCGCCTTCATGATGAACGCCTTGTACAACGTGCCCGCCTCGGAGCCGGGCATGGTGGTCTGAAGCTGGCCAAGCACGGCGAGCTGCTCGTTCAGGGGAATGTTGCTCGCCGCCGCCACCGCGCCGATGTTCTTGATGGCGTCGGCCATCTGGGTGCCGTTGGTCTTGAACGAGGCCACGGTCTGCGCCATGGCTCCGGAAAAGGCGGTCGCCCATTCCATGTCGTTCATGTCGGCCATGATGGGCTTGAAGATCCCGTAGGCCGTGGTGAAGGTGCCGACCATCTCCTGGGTGGTGGCTTTGGTCGCCTTGGCGGTCATGGCGGCCATGGAGGTGAAGACGCCCACCGCCTCGTCGCTGAGGTTGGACAGGGCCGATTTCACGTCGTAGGTGGCGGTGATGAAGGCGGCCTTGTCGGCACCGGACCACTGGTTGGTGAAGGATTCGGCGGCGTCCTCGATGGCACGGAGGTCCTGCACACCGAGGGACGCCAGCTCGCCCAGGGCTTTCTGGGTCGCGGCGGTGGAGGCGACCAGGGCGGCGGGCACTGCCATCAGGGCCAGTCCCGCCCCCAACATCATGGTGCCTTGCTGGATACGGTCCAGGTTGCGGGTCATCCGCTCGCTGGCATCCGCGACGGTGGAATCGAGGTCCATCATGGAGCCACGGATGCGCTGCGCGTTCTGCGAGAACGCATCCTTCATCGATACCACTATGCCCAGTCCGAGATCGCCGTTCATCTATCGCCGTTCCGTTTGCTCACGTTCAAAATCAAGCTGCCGCTCGAGGGCCTCGACAAACTGACGCCGGACCCTGAGCGGCAGCGAGCGGGTTTCCGACCAGCTCCAGTGCAGTCCGCCGTAAGCGAGAAAAAATGCGTCGCTTACAAGCGAACTCCGGGGAACAAAAAAGCCGGTTCGGCCTCCAGACGGGTGCGGATCTTGGTGCCACAGCCATCGCATTCGGTTTCAACCGAGGTGTCGATTCCCGCGTCGACCCGCGACATCTCCTGCCGCAGCGCGTTGCGGTCGCGCATCGACATTTCCGCCAGGCTCTTCTTGGAAGGGGCCTTACCGTCGATGTCGATAATGCGGATCAGCATGGCCGAGGAGATGTTGGGCTCGCGCAGGCTGGCCAGCCGTTTTTCCTTATGGCCGTCGAGATATCCGAAGCGCACGGTTTTCTTCGAGCCGGGCAGCTTGAAGGCGAACTCCCGCTCTTCGCCGTAGGGGGTGACCTTGATATCCTCGAGATTGACGGTCACGAAGTTGGTCATGCGGCAGGCGCTGTTCGGGCAGCTCAGCTCCACCTCCACCTCGTCCCCCAGGGAAATCTGGCGCAGGCGGACCAAGGCGAACAACCGGTCACCCGAGAGCAAGTTCATCACCTCGGACAGATCTGGATCGGTTTTCTCGCCCAGCCGGACGAAACAGTTGCGGAGCACCTGGTTAATCGCCTCTCCGGAACGGATCAGGCGCTGGTTGGTGAGCAGTTCTTCCTCGGCCCCGGTCATTTCTCGGAGCTCGAGTTCAGTGCCGCTTGGCAGTTCAAAGCTGTACATGGTCGATCCTCCGGTTTAGGTCCAGTATTGGAAGCAGATGGTGAGCTTCTCGATGGTGTTTTCGGTGTTGCCGCCCTCGAGTTCGTCGTATTCGAGCGCCTTCACCCAGGCCCCGTGCAGGGTCCAGCGGCGGGTCTCGTTGCCGGTGCGGTCGTAGCGGACAACGTCGATGTCGCGCATGTAGTCGGCCGGAAGGCCGCCGGTGACGGCGTTCACGTCCACCTGTTTCTTGATCCATTCGCGGGCAGCCTCGTCGGAGCCGTCCTGCAGTGCGCCTTTCTCGAGGGTGATGTCCTCGAACTTGACCCGCCCAGCCACCTTCTGGTCGAACATCGAACCGGCCGGGGCAAAGGCCACTTCCTCGAATTCGGTTTTGGGCTCCTGTCCCTTGTGGAACAGGGCCACGTCGAAGCCGTTTACCTCGATGGCGAACTGCCAGTTCTGGTAAAGGCTCTTGGGCATATTTCCGCTTCTCATAGCCGTGTTCTCCCGTTAGATGATTTCTTTGAAGTCCGCGCCGGTGCTGGTCAGGATGAAGTTCAGCTCGATGAACTCCGCCGTCTTGGTCGGCTTGACGAACACGCGGGCCACCATTTCGTTGCGGTCGATGACCGCCGGGGTATTGGTCTCCTCGTCGCACTGGAAGGCGAAGTCGTAGAGGCCGCCCTTGTCCTTGATGTCCTGCAGGAAGGGGTTGATCAGGCGGCCGAGGGCACGCCAGGTCTGGGGATGGTTCGGCTCGAACACCACGAAGCGGGAGGATTCCGAGATGGCTTCCTCCATGTACATCATCAGACGGCGCACGTTGATGCGATCCACGGCCGAGGGCTGGCTCTGCAGCGTTTTCTGGCCCCAGATGTTGATGCCGGTGTCGGGGAATACGGCGATGACATTGATCCCTTCCGGATAGAGCACATCGCGCTCGCCACGGCTGGTCTTGTAGGCCAGGGAGAGCGTGTTGAAGATGCGGCCACGGTCGATACCGGCGGGCGCGTTCCAGACGTTGGTCTTCTGGTCGCTGCGGGCGATGCAGCCCGCCACCGCGCCGCAGGGCGGCACCAGCTTCTTGCGCGAGTTGACCGGATCGCTGATCTCCAGCCAGGGGTAGTAGAGCGCCGCGTAGGAGGAGTTGAAGGCCGCGTGGCTGTACATCCCTTGTCCCTTGCGGAAGTCGACCGCTTCGAGCGGCTCCAGATACATGGGCGTGTCGGCGATGAACAGCAGATCCTTGCGCCCTTCGGCATAGGCGATTCCGGCGTTGATCACCGGCACCGTGGTGACGCCGGGAACCATCAGCAGGTTCAGGGCGTCGATCTCGTCAAAGCCATAGAGGCCGGTATGCTGCGAGGGATCGCCGATGAAATCAGCATCGGCCAGATCGGTCAACCCGTTGTCGCCGCCGCTGAGCGTGAACACGCCCAATGCCGGACGGTCGCCGGGAGTCCCCATTGCTGCGGCCAGATCCTGGACCAGGATGAAATCCGAACGGTCGTTGATCGCCAGCTCCACATGGTTGGGCAGCGTCTCGTCCATGCTCAGATCCTTGAACACCTCGACCACATCGCCTTTATGCCGGACCACCAGGTTGAAATGGTTGGCCGGGTCGAGGGAGCCGTCCTCAATGGAGACGGAGAGCCGGTCCCCCCAGACGCCTTCGTTCACGGCCTCGATCCGCAGGGCGTCGGCAGGCGTCGCCTCCCGGTTCTGCAGCACGATGGAAGATTTGAGCGCCGTCAGGGTGTCCCGGTCGGTGGAGTCGGTGAGATGGGCGATGCGGGTGACGTAGAGGACCGAGCCGCCGTTGTCGAAAAACGCCCGTGCGGCGTAGGCCAGATAGCTTTCGTTGATATAGGAGCCGAAACGGTTGATGAACTGCTCCCAACTCGTCACCAGCACGGGCTTGTTGATCGGGCCTTTCTCGGCCACTCCGACCATGGCAGCCGACGAGGTCGAGATCTGCTTCACATAGAAACTGAAGTCCGTTTCCCGGGTGTAAATCCCGGGCGATAGATAGGTCGGCATGGTTATTTCCTCCGCTTGCTGGTGGTCTTGGCCTCATCGGCTGCGGCGTCATCGGTTGCCGTGGGCTTTTCCGGTTCCGGTTCCACGCCGCCGGTCAGGTCGGTGATGCGCACCAGGCCGCGTTTTCCGGCGGTCTTGATCTCGGCGGAGAGGTCCTTGCGGGCGATGCTCTTGCGTTCTCGCGGCCCGAGGTGAAGGGTTCCCTGGCCGGAGAGGTTGAACGTCAGGGGTTGGAACTGCAGGTTTCTGATCTCGATCACGGTTGTTCTCCTTTACGGTTGAATGGTTCGTTGCTCTGTCACGTCGCCGTGAAACTGGAAGGTCCGGTCCCGGATCAGCCGACCGTCGCGCAGGTCGCCGTCGTACACCGGGCAGGATTCGATGCGGATGCGTCCGGAGCTCTGCCGGAGATTGGAGAGGTTCACCCGGGCCAGACCGCCCAGAGGAACCAGTTCGGTGAGGTTCAAGCTGCCCTGGTCTGCGATGGCGATCTCCGGGTAAAGCTGGAGGAACCGCGACACCGATTCGTGAAAACCGAGCAGTTCGGACTCCCGGTCCACGGTCACCACCAGGTCGAAATCGAGGTGATAGAGACGGGGAAACCGGCACTCCTCGAAACTCAGCTCCAAGACGTTCTTCTCGAACAGGCGGCTCTGGCTGCGGCGGAAACGGTCTTCCGTCAGCTTCGGCCCCTGGAGGATGACGCTGGGGGTGCGCTGGACCTCGAACAGGTCATCCGGGAACACCAGCACGGTGTCCGGGTGGATGACCTGCTTGGCCAGGCGGATCAGGGTTTCTGTGACGGTCTGTATAGTGCTCAAGGGACGCCTCCGTTTTCTGCCTGGTTACTTACCGGAAGCGCTGACGATGTGTCGGAGAGGTAGAAAGAGAACCAAAAATGTGAATTTTTGACTTTCTTCTTGTCGTACATACATACGAATAAAGGGAGTATGAACAAAGCAACCAAGGGAGTCCAAAATGTGTTACGTAAAACCAGACCTTGTCGTGTCCCCTAAGAGCTTGGTGTCAAATTTGAAGGTCATTTATGACGGTGAGGAAAAAGTTGGGCATTGGCTGAAATGGAATGGGGTGGCGCAGAAGCCGTTATGCTGCGCTGGAATGGTGGTTCTGAAGATCAAAGATTCCCGGGAATTGGAAATCCTCAATCCCGAGGCTTGCCTACCTGGTTTATTCTTCCCGAAGAAATTGCGGAAGTTGTTATCAGTATGCTCAAGGTAAGCAAGAAGATATCAGAGTGACATACTTGAGCGGATCGCCTTGCGATAGTTCTCGATGATCTGCTCGCGGTACTTTTCCATGGTGGGGTGCAGGAAGGGTCGGGGCGGGATGACGATCACCGCGCCGTTGGAGTGCTGGATGGTGGCTCCGTATTCCATTACCGCGCCGATGTTCACTAGGTCGTCGCCGTCCTTGTTGACCGTGCCGCGCAGTAGCCCCACGAAAGCCCGGTCGGTGAGGAGGCGCTGAGTGATGGAATTGACCAGAAAGCCGGTGTCGATCAGGACCTTGCTGGAGCCCTTGCGCGTGATGGTTCTCTCGGCCAGCTTGACGAACGCCTTGCCGCCCGGTGCCTGGGAGCGGATACCGCGTTTGATCTCGCGGACGAGGAATAGGGCGTTCTTGATGGTCGCCTGACGGATCGCCAGGGCGACCCGGGCTCCGGGATTAGCGACCAGCTTCGCCTTCGCTTTGTCCCAATCTCCGAAGCGCTTAACTCCCATAAATCTTTCTCATTTTCAAAAGAATTTCTTTTGGATTTCAGCCAAGGCAAAAACGGTTGCGGGCATAAACATCATGTCACAGCTTCCAGTGGCAGTACAAGCTTACGACCTGCTTGGAGGATCTTCCCAGAGTCTTTTAGCCGTTTCATTACACGAGTAATACTGACGCGATGCGCTCCGATCAGAAAACCCAAATCTTCATGCGTTAACGGAAACTGAATAACATAACCCTCTTCTTTTTTCTCGCCATGCTCCCGGGCGACATTGAGCAGGACACTGTAAAGTCTTTCTTCCAAGTGAGTTTGGGACATGGCCCCGACCCGATCAGTTAACTGAGCGATACGACCACTCAAGTTCTTAATGACCTGGAGACCGATATTGGGATATTCAAGAACCAATTTTTCAAAACGATCTTTTGTAAAGCTGCACACCAATGTCTCCTCCATACTCCACGCACTCACAGGATAGTTGAAATCATCGTTAAATATATACTCCCCCAAAAAATCGCCAGGCTTCCTTATATCCAGAGTTAATTCCGTACCATCCTCTAAGAGTTTGCTCAATTTTACGCGACCGGCTTTGATCAACGAAATCTGTTTCGCTGTATCGCCTTGCATAAAAACTGATTGGCCTGCTTGATATTTTTGACGCAACGCCTCTCGAACGACCGCTTCCACTTCCGCCTGGCGCAGTCCATCAAAAACCCAAAGCTGCCCGATGCATATTTGCGACCATTCACTACCCTTTGGTTTTAGCTTTTCACATAGGCAACTCATAGGAACTGACTCCTTCCAGCAATTTTCTAATTCCCTGGGCTGTCGTGGCAAAAATAGTCCATTTCAGATAGCCGAAGGAACCCTGCCATTTGTAGGTTAGTTTCATTCCAGCAACCTATTTAACATATTATCAAAATGATCCAAGTTCAAGTTCATGAATTCAATGGGGACCTGTACCAAGTCGAAAAATTCGAGTATTTCATCCTCTGTCAAGGAATTAACTCCGGAATCCAGCACAAGAATCCGTTCATATCTTCCAAGATTCATACGAAAATCCACCTCATTCCATCCGAAGAATCGTTTCATATTTGCAGGCCAAACTCTCACCCATGTAGGTGTCATAAGCATCGTGTTATTTTGTTCCAATTCTATTGATTTCTCTTCTCCGAGGAAGGCTGACAAACAGTTTTTTGTAGGTATAATATGCACGCCCTTACTGTCGGCTATGGACTTAATTTGTGGAAGGCACCCATTACCGTACAATATCTTGACATCCACCTTTCCAATATTTTTGGCAATATCGATAGCAGATGATAGCTCACTTTCAAGCAATTTAAGATCGGAATGAAGTCCGGCGTCAAGCCATATCACTTTAAAGCCTGCCAAACCACGCTTTCTTTCCAATAGGAAATTGATCTCATCCTTGAAAATCCCACATGCTATTAAAACCTTGTCCGCTTTCATAGACCACATCCTTTAGGTTGAAACTGTTGGTACTTATTTGTATTGCGCTCCTACCTTCTCTGTACAATTATTGGTCACGGCACTTTACAAATTAAAAAGTCAAAACCATGAATCCTTCCTTGAGATGTCGTGTTAAGGGTTCTCCCATATAAATAACCTGGCACCCGAGTTCTTCGAGTTTTTCAGATACTCCATACCTGTCAGCGCAGGCCTTACACGCCAACGTTTCAACACCAACCTTCTTCATTTCGACGAGTTCGGTCTGCAGTTTGAGGTCCTCTGAAAGTAGCTTCGCAGATGGTCCCCAAACTATCATTTTGACAGTGCCCCACCACCCTTTGATCATAGAATTTTTACAATACATAAATACCATGTTCAGGGCGACGTCTGGGTCTTGTGAACTCCATACGACCACGAGGGAATCGTGAAAGTCACTTTTCATGGGAATCGACTCCTTCCGCGTTTATAGACTCCAGAAAATGGCGGTGGACCTGGAGACAGGAGATATACCGCCCCCAGGCCACCCTCCGGACTCGGAAAGCATGTCACATAATGCTTTCCACATGACCAATTAGTGACTATAATCAGAGCGTTATCCTATTTTGTTTCCTGCGTTGGGACCAGGAGACTGATCATAAATCTCTTCAACTGTGATCTTTGCCACGTATTTGGGCTCGGGGAGCGGTTTTGGCGCCTTCTTCAGTTCCTCTCTTACCTTCTCGTAAATTGGACCGCTGTCGATAAGCTCCGCTTTTCCCTTGAATTGATACCCAATGAATTTTTCATGGTCTACAAGGGTTACTGCGACCTTTGGATTGTTCCTGAGATTGTCCCTGGTTTTGAGAGAAAAGAGATCGGCAAAAATAATCGTGTTTTCGTCCAGCACCTGAATAGTGCCTTTGGGAGTGACATTGGGCATGCCCTCCTGATTAGCGGTGGCTACCCAACCCAGCTTGCCCTTTACAAATTCCTGCAATTCTTTGGAAATACTTGACGCCATGATTACCTCCTGTGTCATAATATGTTTTTAAAACACGAAAACGCCTATAATTCGGCCAGCAATAAGTCCTTTGTCTTTATCGTGTTTCACCTCCTTTCCGTGGGTGTGGTCACACTCCACTGTTACATTGCCAGTTGTCCACGCAGACGGTCAGCGATTACACGTCCGAGATCATGTGCCTGCTGCCATGTTTCTGTTTGGTTTTCAACGTTGCTGAATTTCTCGGATGTCACGGTCGTGTCCTCACCGAATATCCAAGGAAGAGCGCTCATGGGGCATGTCTCACCATAACCGCATACCATACATTCGGGATTGCCAACCGCTTTCAATTGGCCCAATACCTCCATCCCTTCAAGTTTAAGCGCATGAGAGATTTGATCGGCCGCCTCATTAAGACCGGGCGCTCCACGTCCTATCCCCGTAGCGACAACAACAGCCAGTTTTCCTCTGTTAAGACCATTTTGATGACGAAGGGAGAAGAGACGTTCCAGAAAAGCTTTCGTAAAACCATCCACGCCGCCATAGGGGCTGTATCCACCGACTACGAGTGCTCCCGCGTTGAGCACCTTCTCTGCAATTGCCGGGAAATCGTCCTCAACTTTGCAGATATTATCCTTTTTGCAACCCAAACAAGCTATGCATGGGCCGATACGTGTCTTACTTAATTTTATAAATTCTGCACTGAGGCCAGTTGCCTTCAATACCGCTTGGATCAATCGATCCGTATTGCTATTTTGGATCGGGCTTCCAGATATACCTATAATTTGTGTTCTCATAATCGGGACTCCTTTATTAAAATGGAATCATGTTCAATAATCGATTCAACCTATCGATTACGAATTATAATCAACTCAAGCTTTTTGATGGTTTCTGACGGTTCAGGCCGTATCAGGTAGTCCACATTCACCTCTGCATCGAGAATACGCCGACTTCGATCAACAATCAGCCGTGCCGGCATGGGAAGCCGCCATAGTCCGTCTGCATTGGCTCGTTGAAGGTCCACTCCCAAAGCGGCGTAGACTTTTTGCAGACGAAGAGGTAACTCGAAAACCAAACCGAGAGATTCGGAGAGGGTAAGCCCGACATCACTGAACACCTCGTACTTAAGCCCTAATTTACGTTTTACTGCATGATTGATTGACGGCTTTTGGGGAGAAATTGCAATTAATCCAGCTCTCATCCTATTGATTTCGTCGAAAGAATCATTTAGAGCTTCCAGCTCCAAATTACAGTAAGGTCACCAAATTCACCTTCCAATTTAAAATAACAAAGGGAATCGGGGAGTGCCGTAGCAATCGCTACAATGGAAAACTTTTCAGGGGCTGAATAGCCTAATACAGGCACGGTTTATGAAAAAGGTTGGCATGGGGGTCGGCATGCGGGGAAATCTAAATGACTGCTCAAACCAGTGCAGACAACAGATTGTTAAAAAGTAGATCGTGGATAGTGGCAAGTCCCTCGAAACGTTTAACTCCCATGGTGGCGAACCAGTTTCAGTACCTTGTGGGTCACGACCCCGAAAAGGCGTTCCTCCACCACGGTCTGAACCCGGAAGACGTCCGCGCCGCTTTTCACCCTGTCTTCCGGTCTCACGTCCAGACCGGGGAGCCCGCAGGCCGTAGCGTCGATTTTGTTGGCGAGGTCCTCAGGAGGCGTTTCGATGAACTCGAGCGGAAAGGTCTTCAACTCGGCGAAGGATGCGTCGTCCGATCCATACAACCGCTCACCCGGTACGGCACGCAGCAACGCGGCTTCCTGTGAGCTTGCCAGGATCAGCTCTCTCACGTCCCCGGCGGCCGCAGCTTTCTCGGGACCACTAAGCAGGGTCACAGCTCAAGCTCGCTTCCTTGTTCGTAGATGACCGGCGCAAGGCCGCTCGGGGTCAGGATGTAGGCTTCCTGATCGAGCTGGGTGGCCGGACGCAGCTCGGTGAGCCGCTGGCGGTAGTCGGCGAGCAGATCGCCCTCGAGCTTGGCCCAGTGGCCGGGCTGGCCGGTTTTATCCACCCGCTTGTCGCCGCTGGAAAAGGAGAAGGCGTTGGCGGTGGCCGAACGCATGACCTGGCAGGCGTGGATCTGCGCCATGATCACCAGAAGCTCGCGGACCTCGCCGGTGGGATCGGGGGTAATCTCTCCGGCCGTGATCGTCAGCGATTGGTCAAGGTCACGGCCGACCCGGAAAACGGCCTTCCGGACGCATCTCTCCAGAGTCTGGTCCTCGAAGAGAGATGCGCCCGGATCGGACAGGTCGAGCCGCAGGTCGGCGATCAGGTCACTCAGCAGCACCTTGCAGGCCCTCCAGACGGCTCTTGAGCGCGTCGATCACCGTGCGGCGTTTCTCGGTTTCCATGTAGCCTTTGAGGGTCTCCGGATTGGCTTCCTCGTTGACCTTGGAGATGGCGTCGGTGGCGGAGAGCTTGCTCAGGTCCACCGGTTCCGCGTCCTGGTCGGGCTCTGAAGGGGCGAGCGGTTCCTGCTTCGGTTTGTCGGCCATGGCCAGGCGGCCATTCTTGAGCGCCGCCTGGATCTGCTTGGTGAGGCGTTCCACCTCGACCACCTGGCCGGGCTTGAGTTTCAGCCCGGCGTCGGGGATCACCAGAACGCCGGGACGGATGTTCTTGATTCGATTCATCTCACGTCACCTCCCGGATTACGGAACCAGTTTGACCTTGGCCATGATGTCAGGGCGGGTAATGCCCTGGCCGATTTCGGACCACACCAGCCAGCCGGTCTTGAAGCGGGTCTTCTGATCGATGGACTCCGTCTTCAGGTTTTCGCGCACCGGCATCTTTCCGACCTCTTCATCCGGGACGATGATGATCTCGTCCAGCGGCATGGAGGCGGTCAGCAGAATGCCGCCGGTGCCGTAGTTCTTGATGACACCCTTCTGGCGCAGCTCGAGCTTGGTCTGGGGATCGAGGTTCCAGCCGCGCATGTCGTTGAACCGGCGGCCGCGCATGACGATGTACTTCACCGACAGCTCCAGGTCCTCGATGATCGAGATGGCCTCGTTCAGCGCCTCCTCGGTGAGCAAGTCGCCAGTGACCTCGATGGTGTTGGTCGCCGGGATGGCCGAGGAGAGCACCGAGATGGTGCGGCGGTCCATCTCCTTGCGGATGGCGTCGGCGGCGCTGGTCTGGATGTCCATCAGCGTGCCGATGTTGCCGTTCTTGAGGACGGAAACGTCCACCATCGGATTGGAGTGGATGCGGTTGGTGGGGAACTCGACCTCGTCCTTGCCCACCTCCTGCTCCTGGGCGTCGCCGTCCTTGCTGATCCAGTGGGCCTTGACGGTCGGTTTCTTCTGGTAAACCGGACGTTCGCCCTTGGGCAGCGTGTGCTTGGTGAGCAGCAGCGAGGAGATCTCCTTGCGCTTGATCTCCTGTTCGATGGGCGCGGCAATGGCGGCGGCAAGCGCCCGCATGCCTTCGGGCGACTCGAGAGCCTCGCTCATGAGCCGCGCCATGGTTTCCATGTACTCCTGGGAGTGGATTTTCAACTGATTGGTTTTCATGTGCGTTGGCTCCTTGGGTTAGACGAGCAGGCGAAATTTGAGGACGCCGCTCTGTACGGAAATGGCGTGAGCGACCACGTGCTCTCCGGCCGCGACGCCGTTGGTCAGGCGACCGTTCGCCGAAACTTTCAGGTCGTCTCCGGCGACGACGGTCCCTTCGAAGGCGTCGGTCTCGTAGACGCCGCCATCGCAGTAGATGCCGGGCATTTCGCCACCGGCGTAGTCCTTGATCAGGATGCCGAAGGAGCGTTTGGTGGGATCGGTGTTGACGGCAAACAGGTCGTCGCCGACCACGCGGACCATCTGGCCGAGCTGGCCGTCGCCCTGGATGTGGCCGTCGCCATAGGCGAGGCTGCGGTGACACGGATTGATGAATGACATGGTGTTTCCTCCTTATGCGTTGATTTCCGAGTGTTCGGGAGAGTCCTCGCCGACACGGTTGCGGTAAGCGGCCATGAACCCGTCGCGCAGGCGGTCCTCAAGCGACACCTTGCGGTCGTCCACATCGTGGGGTCGGACACCGGCGTCGCTGCGCAGCGGGGTTTCCGTCGATGCCTTGGCGGCGGGCTTGCCGCCCTGGTCGCTGTCGGCGGGTTTCTCTTCCTTGTCCTTGTCCGCTTTGGCCGACTTGGGCAGGCGCTCGTAAGCGGCCTCGGTGGCGGCGAAGGCTTCGTCGGACAGTTCGGCCAGGCGTTTCAGCTCGGCTTCCCGGTCCTCATCGGAAGCAAAGGAGAGCCCTTGCTTCTCCAGCCGGGTGAGCAGCTTCTTGGCGCGGGAGCGGCAGGCGGCCGCCTTTTGTTCGGCTTCCAGTTCCTGGACGCGTTTCTGCAGCTCGGCGACCTGGGCCTTGAGCTGCCGGTTTTCCTTTTCCAGGTCGGTAACGCGAGCGGGATCGCCTTCCTGCTGGGCCGGTTTCTTCTTGGCCGCTTCGACGGCCGGTTCATCGGTAGGTTTGGTTTTGTCTTCCATCGTGGAATCTCCTTCGGGTTGGGATTGGTCGGGCTGGCTCTGAAGGGACGCCACCTGCAGAATCCTGGCGTTCTCGTCCGCGCCTTTGCGGTCGAGCAGTCCCAGTCCGGTGAAAGTGACGCCGTGCAGAATCTCGAAAACGGGTTGGCCATTGAAATCACGGCCCTTGAATTTGCGCAGGTGGGTGCAGTAATCGGCCTTGTTCTGGAAGCGCTTATGGCAGACCGAACATTCGCCTTCCTGGTAGTCGCACTCCATGGAGACCTGGGAGATGATCCCGCGCTTCATCAGCTTGTAGGCCAGCCGGGCGGCCGGGGTGTCGTGGACGTACAGCTCGCCGACGCATTCCACGCGGCCGCCGTTGTCGTCCTCCAGGTAGTCGGCGGCGACGATGCCGCCCACGATGTCGTTGAACTCCTGCGAATGCTGCAGATCGACCTTCTTGTTCACGGCCGTCATGTGCCGACCGGACAACTCCTCGGCGGTAAAGTGATCGCCGTTCTTGTTGGTGCCGGTGCGACAGAGCACGAAGCTGAATTGGGGGTCGCCCGCCGAGCCGACATCCATGGCCTCGGTCGTGAGGCGTTCGCCTTCGCCCAGCCGGATGTCCACGGGGATGCTGGTGTGGAAGTTCGCGGCGGCGGCCATCGGAACGGGTTTCTCCTCCCGTTCGGCGCTGGCCTTGGCCCCGGGAGCGCAGACGAACAGACGCTCCTTGGCGTTGGAAGCCTCGCCATGCTTGGAGGTTATGGCGTAGTGGTGATCCTTGGATTTCATCCGGCTCTGCTTGCCGAAGGAGCCGATGATCCGCTTCATCTCCTGCTCGTTGGGATAGGCGTGGTCGCGGTAGGAGATCAGCCAGTGCGGGATGTGCTTGGCGTTGCCGAGAAAGGTCTGGAAGAACTCGCTGGCGTTGGCCTTGGTGACGGTCTTGTGGTCGGTCTCGTAGTACTTGACCTTGGTGTCGGCCTTGATTTCGAGCCCTTCCCAATAGGTCATGAGCCCCTCCACGAAGTGGTAGGCCCGCTCGTAGTTGGTGGTCGAAAACTCGGTGGCGTAAGGCGGATCGAAGTAGGCCAGATCCGCCTTGGCTTTCGGCAGCAGATCGTTGATGTCCTGCCGGTGTGCCTTGTTCTCTTTGTCGTTGTCGAAGACCAGGGCGTTGATACGCTGCAGGTTCTTGCGCAGGCGATCCTTGAACTCGTCGGGAGTGTCCTGGCGGCGGCCATAATCGGTGGACGACGAGAAATGGCCGAAGCCACCTTTGCCGCTCATGCAGGTTTTGCCGAGGCCGAACAGGGCGATGTCTTTCTTGAAGCCGGAGAGCTTGTCGCAGTTGGCGCGGATGGTGTCGATCAGCGCGTGGACGCCCTTGGCGAAAAAGATGCCCTTGAAGTTGTCCTGAACGAAGCTGCCCGCCTTGGCGTTGTCGGCCAGGAGTGCCTCGATCTCGTCCTCGCTCAGGCGAACCGAGTTGTTCTCGATGATGGCCTTGGCGGCATGGTGGCAGTAGCGGAGCCGGTCGTTGGCGATGACCTGGAGGCCCTTGGTCTTGTACATGTAGGCCACAACCGCAGACCCCGAAAAGGCGTCCAGCACCGTGCCAGTGCCTTCCGGGGTATGCTTCCAGATCCAGTCGACGAGCTTCTGCTTACTGCCGATGTAGTTGGTGATGTACTTGGGGCGTTTCTCGGGAGGGAGCTCTTCAGGAGCGGACTGTTCGGCGGCCTCGGTCCCGAGCGCATCGGGATCGAGAGTCAGCGCCGCATCGGCCTCCAGTAGAAACGCCAGCCTTTCCAGGTCTGTGGCGAACAGTTCCATCAACGTCTCCGGTCAGTTTGCTGTGCTCTCCGCGACCTGCGGGGAGCGTTCAGCGGTTACATACCGGAAGCGTCGGCGATGTGTCGGAGGGTGACGGTGAATTTCAGCGGGCGGGGTTCAGACGGGATCTTCCTGGAAGTTGCCGAGATTTGGCTTGACAACCCACCTGCTATTCGTTATTTTTTGTTATTATTTGCTGTTAAGGATTCAGGTGAATGGTGACTGACATGGAATCACAAGACAAATGGCTAACCATCGAGGAGCTTTCCGGCTATCTGAAGATGAGCCGCAGCAAGCTCTATCAGATGGCGCAGAAAGGCGAGCTGCCCGGTTCCAAGATCGGAACCCAATGGCGATTCGACCGAGACGAGATCGATGACTGGGTGAAAAGTCACAAGTTTTCTACTTCGAGAAATAAGGATGGCATCCAATAATGTTTCAATACGATGTTGATTCAGGCACAGAGCTTGAGGATGCGCTCAAGAGTTGTCGTAAAGCAGCCCGCCATGGATACGCTATTGCCAAAGAAAATCTTCAGGAAACCGCCAAAGCCATTAAGGGTGTTTCTGACTCGCTATCCAAATGCTTGATGTCGCTCGAGAATGGATCGGTGCGCACTCCTGGAATTGTAAACCAGCTCAAGTCACAACTATCCGGTGTAGTTACTGAGCTCGAAGGTTTACAGAAAACGTCCGATTTGGCCCTGGAAGAACGCCGTAAGAGCCTGGACAGTTTTTCCATTACCCTTTTCGGTCGCACCATGGCTGGGAAGTCAACACTGATGGAAATTCTCACGCGTGGAGACGGAGAATCAATCGGTACCGGATCACAAAGAACCACGCGTGACGTCCGAGGTTATCAGTGGAACGGGCTTGAAGTAACAGATGTGCCGGGTGTCGCTGCGTTTGAGGGCGCAGAAGATGAGGAGCTTGCATTTAAAGCTGCCGCCCAAGCCGATCTGGTTCTTTTTCTGATTACAGATGATGCCCCTCAGCCGGTTGAAGCGGAATGCTTGGCGCAAGTGCGCCGCTTGGGAAAACCTGTTCTGGGAATATGCAACGTCAAGGCTGCCGTTGACGATGAAGATGACCTACTACTATTTCTAAGAGCCCCACACCGCCCCTTTGATCGAACGCGCATAGATCAACTGCTTCAACAATTTCATCTCCTTGCCGACCAGCACATACCTGGAAAGCGGATACCTTTCGTGGTGACCCATCTTCGCTCACGTTTTCTCGCATATCAGCCTGGGCTTGAAAAGCATCGAGGTAAACTACTCAAGGCAAGCCGTTTCGATGGTGTTGAATCCCGTATCGTTAACGAAGTCGTTGGTCGAGGTACTTTTTTACGAGTGAAAAGTTTCGTCGACGGATCTGTTACCCCCATGATGGATCTTACCGACCTGCTATTAGAATTTAGTGCTCAAAATTCCAGCAGCGGACGGGTTCTAATAGATAAAAGACGACAGTTCCGAGATTGGGCACAAGAGTTTAGAACCTCTGGTCAAGAGCGGATCAATACTTTGATTTCAAAAGCTATGGATTCACTCCGCGATGAAGTCCCCTCTTTCGCTGAAGACCATTATGAGGACCGGTCCGCTGGAGAAAGCTGGAAACGGCTTGTTGAATCCAACGGTGTGATCCGTAAGGTCGAAAAACTTCAAAAAGAACTTCTCGATGAATGCAAAAAAGCCCTTAGTGAAGTCGCTCGGGAATTGAAGTCTGAGCTTTCGCTTGTTGCAAGTCTTTCCAGTGACCGCCACATCAAGATGGATAGTATCTTTAATGTGAAACGTGCATGGAATTGGGGAACCAATATCCTTGCTGGCGGACTTGGAATTGCCGCCCTGGTCCTTGGTAGTGGACCGCTAGGTTGGGCGGCGGCAGCGGTTGGTGCTGTGGGATGGCTTATCTCTTTGTTTTTCGATGATCGAGAGGAAAAAGCCCGAAGAGCAAGAGAAAAATTAAGCAGGCGGCTCGTCGACAATATCAATAAAATGGAACGCGACCTTAGAAAGAACTTGGGTGACTGGTTCCATCAAGAGCTCTTGGGCAAGCAGATATACGTTCTCTTGGACGATTTAGGGGCGGTTACATCAGGATTGTTTGAGCTTGCCGATGCTCAACGCACACTGGCTTGGACGTTAAATGACAGACAAAAAGATCTTGGGCGTACTCTTGCGAGGGAAGCATTGAGCCAGCTGGGTGCAGTAGGTCTGCTTGACTCGATAATGGATGTAGCCAGGGTTCCGGGTCTTGCCACAATGTTTTTGATCAAACCCAATGTTACATTTCCTGGTCAAATTCGCAGCGAACTTGAAAAGCTACTGGGTGAGCAAATCTGGTTCGTTATCGATACGAAAAACACATTTTCGATTCTTTCACAGGCCATTGGGCGGAATTGTGAAAAAAACAAAATCAGCATCGAAGAAAAAATACGTGTTGCGCATGTCCCCCTTGATGACCTTGATGCGGTAACTAAAGCGCGAGTAAGGCTTGCCCAGCAACTTACAGGCTTCCATGTAATGAGATAAACGACGAAGGAGATTATATGGCCACCGAAAAATTCGAACTATATCAATGGACAACCATCGGTAATAATTTGCTTTTTCGCTCAAGGCAGTGTTTGGCGACCGCCCCTAGTGAAAAAATGCAGATGCTTGCCGGAAGGGTTCCTGCGGAAATTTTGTCGTCTGACAAGAGCGTGAATCTTGTTTTTGCTGGTCAATACAGTGCAGGGAAGTCCAGCATTATGAAAGTCCTGACTGGGCGCGAGGACATTGCAATTGGCGCAGGTATTACGACCGAAAAAACTCATACCTACGATTGGGGCGGAATCACTGTTGTAGACACACCCGGCGTCCATACGCAACTAAGGCCCGATCATGATGAAATTACATACAGAGCAATTGCAGGTGCCGACCTCCTTGTCTTTGTTGTAACAAATGAGCTGTTTGATTCTCACCTCGCAAAACATTTTCGCAACCTTGCCATAGAACGTGACAAGGCACATGAAATGATGCTTGTAGTCAACAAAATGAGAAGGTGCGCCAAAGGCAACAGCCAGGAAGCACAGAATGTTATTCGTGAGGATCTTCGCAAGGTCCTCGCCCCTTTCACCCCCGAAGACCTTCGCACTACCTTTATCGATGCCGAAGCTGCGCTCGAAAGCAAAACAGAGACAGATGGCGAAATAGCAAAAATTCTGTTGAAGAAAAGCGGCGTCGACGGATTCACACAAGAGCTAAACAGGTTCGTTAGAGAAAAAGGGTTGTCTTCTCGATACACAACGGCGCTTTATAGCCTTGAACAGATTCTCCAAGAAGCACTTGCCAGTGAATCCACGGGTGATAAGGACATTGATGCACTCGAAGAGCTTTTGTTGCAGCGTCGCCGAGCACTCTTGGATACACAGGATCGTATACCACGGGCGGTGGAAGGAGAAATTCAAAACGCGAGTTCTCAAATCCGGCAGGAAGGACGAAAAGTCGCGGACATGATCAATGGTTCTGCCGATCAGAAGGCTGTTGATCAGGAGCTGCAAGCCGCCCAGGATCGCGTTCAAAACCTTGCTGAGCAGCTTGAAAAATCTATTCAGGTTGTCATTGGCAAGCACATGAAAGCATTAGATGACCGCGTTGGTGATATTGCCAACAGTGAGCTTGCGAAAGAGTTGCTTCCGCGCCTCGTTCATCGAATTGAGCAGGCATCTATTTCGCCTGAAGCAATGAAAAACCTCAAGAAAGCATCGGATATATCTTCCAAGCTGGGTGAATTTCTGGTCAGGAACTCTTTTACGCCAAAAACTGGAACCCTCGGAGGCCTTTTCAAACTCAACCAATATTCCGGTACGGCAACCCACGGGGCAGTGAAAGCTGTTGGTAAATTTTTCGGGAAGTCCTTCAAGCCATGGGAAGCGGTCAAATGGACGCGTACTGTGGCAAATGTTGGACGGGTTTTCGCAGTGGCGGGAACGGTTCTTACATTTGTATTGCAAATCAAAGAAGACGCAGATGCGGCTCAACTCGAAGTTGATCTTAGAGAAAGTCGTTCGGCGGTGAGGTCCGGATTTAACGATGCCGCGCATGTAATTGAAATGCACTTTGATAAGGCAACACAATCATTTGTCTCAAGTGCCATTTCTTCCGAGATAGAAAATGTTGATTCACAGTTGGATGAACTCCGTAATTTGCAGCAAACCCGGAGTGACCTGTTTCAAAATCTTCTAGGACTGCTGGAAGAGACCAGGGAGCTTATCAAAAGCATTCACTCAACTGAGAGCGAATCAGTTTCATAGATTCTCGATTTTTTCGAATTCGAAAGAGTTCATGTCGGGCAAGTTTGTACATCGGCAAAATGGATGCGCTGGCTGCTGCGGAAACTTTTCCGCCGGAAATATTTTTCCGTTAAGGGGGCCACACACGGGACAGGTTCGTTCGTCGCCCATTGTCATCCATTCAAGCCGTTTGACTCCCACGTGCTGATGAAATTTTAGACGCCCCATATTATGCGCCCGGAGCACCTCTGTCCGGGCGATCATCTCCATGCGGTACTGGGCCTTACTGAACACTTTTGTCCCTGCCTGTTTGAACGAGTCCTTGTATAACACCACCTTTCCAAGATCCCGGACGATGTCGTCGGTTCCTTTTCCCTCGACGATGGCCTGCATGATGACCCGCTTGATACCGTCTGAGAGTTCGCGGTGAACGTCACCGGCGAGTGTGAGGTTGTACTGAGCCATGAAGTCGAGGGCGTTGGTGTCGACGATGGTGAACACCTTGGTGGCCAGCTTATCGATGCCTTCTGGCTTGAGGTCGACGTAGAACGGAAGCGCCGCGTCGGCGAGCTCTCCGATTCCCTGCTGGATGCCGAGCTTGAAGGAGTCCTTGGTCGTCTTGCGAAAGACCAGGGTCTGCTCCCGCTTGAGCCGTTTCATGGTGTCGTCGAGTTCGAGCTGGAGCTTTTCCAGCCCCTTGAGCGCGGCGAGCTTGTTGTCCGGCAGGGAGCCGAGGGAGCGGTACTGGAGAATGGCGCGGGCGACCTCGTCTTCGGCCTGTTTCAGCGCCTGAGTGAGCTGGGCCGTGACCTGGTCGTTGTAGCGGTTGCGGGCCGTCAGGCTTTTCAGGGTGGCGTCCTGGATGCGCTGCTTGAGGTCCGATGGCATCAGCGACGCTCCCGGCGGTCGATGAAGCGACAGGCCGGGGCGTCGAAGGTGCGCTCGCTGTTGTGGACCCGGCAGTGGTTGGTGTCAGCAATGAAGTGGCTGCACTCGTCGCACACGGCAGCAATGCCGGTTGACTCCAGGTCGCCCGACCAGACCAAAGCCGCCTCCGCCGTGGGTTCATCGTCCTCGGCCGGAATCCCGAGCATCTTCCGGGCGCGAGGCACGCTGAGAATGCCGGAGACGACCATATCCACCACCGGCTTCACCTGCTTCTCGTCCATCAGGTCGATCTGCTTACGTTCGGTCTCGCGGTTGGCGGCCTCGATGTCCGGGTCCAGGTCCATCTTGAGCTGAAGGCTGGAGCGGCTGATGAGCTTGCGGTCGTAGAGTTCGATGAGGAGCTTCTTGAAATCGACCGCGTCGCTGGGGTCGAGGTCGTTGAAGATGAACTGGATGCTTTTGTCGCCATGGCCGTTCAGCTCCATCCAGTCGTCGAACACCCAGTCGAGGAGCTTGCGTGCGGCCTGTTTGATCTCGCGGATCATGACCATCATCTTCTGCATGCTCACCGAGGCGGTGGCGAAATTCGGGCCGTCGCCGGTCACCAGCGAGCGTGACAGCCCCAGGGCCACCACGATGTCTTCCTTCACCTCCTTGACCTTGTCCTCGACGTTGAGGACCTGACCGTCGGTGCCGTGGGTTTCGACGTTGACGTAGAACGGGACCACCAGGCCGCTTTTCATGTCCATCTTGTTGACCATGTCGCGAACCTGTTCGAGCATCCGCTGGTCCGGCATCACCATCTTCTGGCCGAACGCGCCGCCCACCTTGAGCAGGCGAAAGGGCGTGGCCCAGCGCTTGGCGATGGCCTGTTCGGCCCGGCGGTAGTCGCGCAGCAGTTCGATGGCTTGAAAGGCGGGAAGCACGAGGGAGTTACCCCTGGGCGAGAAGGCCGGAGCATCCCATTTGAGGTGGACCACCTGTTCGACGGGCAGCGGGATGGATTCCCCGCCGCCGGGGGTGTCTTCGGGAAATTGCCGGGCCTCGATCAGCTCGCCCTGGGCGTATTTGACTTTGACCGAAACCGGGTTGACGCAGACCAGTTCCTCGATGTCCTGGCCGGACTTGGTGAAGCGCTTGAAGCCGATGGCGTCGCCTTTCACCAGGAGCTGAAGAACCATGTCCTTGATGAACTGCGAGACGTTCAGCCGCCAGGCGGCCTCCAAGGCCTGCTCCTTGAGGGTCTCGTCATCGCTGGTTATTTTGATCTCGTCGCCCACGGCGAAGGTGCGCCAGGAGTTGACGCAGTTCTTCACCAGCGGCTCCTCGACATAGTATTCCCATGCCTTGCGGGCGCGTTCTTCCCATGTGGCCGGAATCGCTTCGGCGGCGTTGACCTTGCTGAAGGCGGCCGAGTCGAGCGCGGCCGCAGCGGCCAGCGGCGCGATGACAAAGCCGGTGGTGTCCAGGCTTTCGGGTTGTTCGTCCTGATGGGCGGTGCTTTCCACGTGATCCTCTCGGTAGTTTCGGCCATAACAGCCGCACATCCGGCCCGTGTGGGCCGAACCCGGCTCGATGCCGGTTACTTACCGGAGCGGGGTGGAAAGCGTCGGAGGATGCGATCAGATGAAGACCGGATTGGTGAGGACCGGCTTGAGCGAAACCACCTCTTCGCCGACCGGGTCGAGGTTGCCTTCCTCCCGGATCAGCATGGCGCAGCGCACCGCGTCGATGATGTGGTCGTTGCCCTTGGAATAGATGATCTTGCCGTCCCGCAGTGTGTAGGTGTGGGTGGTGAACTGGTCCTCCACCTCCAGGTCGTCCGAGGGGAAAATGACCTGCTTACGCTGCAGGGCTCCGTTGATGAGGCTGGTCATCAGCTCCTTGGTCCGCTTCTTGATTTCCTTGCCGTCCCGCACCGCCAGCCGGGTCATGCCGCCGAAGTCGTATCCCTTGAGCCTGCCTTCCAGCTCCAGCCCTTTGTACTTGTCCAGGGTGAGCAATTCCTGAACCACCGCCAGACCGTTCCCGCCGTTGTCCACGCCGATGCCAGCCGGGGTGTAGTAACGCTCCAGCAGCGCGATGATCTGGGCGATGTGCGGATAGGAAACGTGTTCAAGATGAACGCGCAGGATCATTTTCAGCAGCGTCCGCTCGCCGATCTCCATCTCCTGAAATACGACGATCTCGGTGGGGTCGTTGGTGTAGCCCAGGTCGCCGCCGACCCAGAACTGTCCGCTGCGGGGTGTGAGGTTGAGCAGCATCTCCAGCCGGTCGTGGGCCGCTTCCTCGGTGTCGCAATCGCGTAGCTCGGAATCGGTGATGACGATCTTCTGATACTCCAGCAGATCCTGCCGACAGAGGTTGAACTGCTCGACATTGAAGGCCCCATAGGAAGGCTTGCCGTGTTCACCGGCCACCTCGTGCTGCCAGCCGGAACTGTCGCGGCCGCCGTAGAACTCCAGCAGTTCGGCCTCGCGATCCTCGGTCCACAGGGGATTGAGCCAAGACGGCCAGCGGAACACATGGAACTGATCCGATGAGGTGAGCCGGTAATAGGTGGTGTCGCGCAGGCCGTTGGGCGTTGAGTAGATGCGTAGCGTCCCCCCGGCCTTGAGGCACTGGCGCAGCGCCTTCCAGGCCCGTTCGGTCAGCCAGGCTCCTTCATCGACCCAGACGCGGCCCACGTGCAAGGACCGGAAGGCGTCGCCATAGGCCCCGGCCGGGCGGAAATAGAGCACCGAACCGTTGGTGAACTCCAGCCGGAAGTAGGGTTTACGGTGGATCTTGGGCTTGCCGTACTTGGTCAGGGCGATGCTGTTCATCAGATCCGGGTTGGTGTCGAGCTGGAACTCGATCTCTTCGATGATGGTATCGAGGTGCCCCTGGTGCGGAGCCGCGATGAGGCCCTGGCCGCCCCGGGTGGTAAAGGCGTAATGGAGCGCGTCGGTCGAGAGCACGATGGACTTGCCCACGTCCCGGCCATCGAGGTGGATGATGTTCTTGGCCGGGCAGCGCAGGTCCTCCACCTGGTGCGGCCAGTAGTCGCGGCCTGAGCCATCCCGGTTGTAGAGGTAGGCTTGCCCCCACAACACGGGATCGCTCAGGGTCGCCGCGAGTTTGCGCTCCTTGTCGGTTACCGCCATCAGTGCATTCCCGTCCTCAAGGCGCTGCCGAGGATGGTGCCCACCAGTTCCGTCAGGATCTGCTGCACGGCCAGGGTGTTCTTCCGGTCGTGGACAGCCTCCTGAATGTCGATGATGGCCTGGTCCAACTCCGCCCAAGCCCGGTACTGCTGCTGGGCCGCTTCCAGACGGCCGAGGGCGTTCTCAATCCGTCCCGCCGCCAGCTCGGTGCCGATTTCGACCAGGGCCTCACCGGCCTGGCGAACGACATCGCTGTTTTCCTGAAGAATCTCTTTCATTGGCCCGCCTCCTGGTTCGCGCCGTTGGCCCAATGGTCAAGGGCGTCCACGGCGGTCTGCAGGCGCAGGCCGACTCCGGTCAGGCGCTCGGCGTCCGGGTGGCCGACCTCGCGCAGCGCCTTGTTGGCCTCGGTCACGTACTCGGGCGTGTGGCGGTTGACGGTGGCCACCGCCGACTGGATCTGGGCAGGTGGCCGGTAGGTGGCGCAGCCGGTCATGATCCCGGCCAGCGCCAGCGGAATGGTCCATTCGAGGGTCTTCTTCAACATGTTGATCTCCTTTGGGTTATGGGTTTGGGGCACATGCAGAAAGATCTCTGCAAACACTTGATTTCCAACGAAATAGAAGCGTCATTGGATGTGACGCGGGATGGTCCCGCATCCACGAAAACCGGAACCGGAGGCAGGCCATGACCTACGACAGAAACCGCCAGCAGGCACTCAAGGCGTACCGAGAAAAGCAGGAGAGCATCGCCCGGCTGATCGAGGGCATTCGCGGCAAGCTCGAAGCGGACGCGAAACAGCCGGACATCACCTGGGCGAGCGTCGGCTCCCTCGGTCACGTCGAGGAACTGCTGCGGGAGCTTGACGAGTTCCTGTCCTGAACACACCGGGCCACCGACAAAGGAGACATCGACATGACCGAATGCACCGTGCATCAAGCCGCCGAGGCTTTCATCGGCCACCTGCGGGAATCCGGAAAGAAAGAGCGGACCCTCTACACCTACCGGAAGGACCTCGACGTGGTTGAGTCCTTCTTCGGCGCGGATCGCCAGCTCGCCGAGATCCGGCTTCCCCAGGTCGGAAAGTTCTACAAGTCCGACCTGCTGCTCAAACTCCCCGACGGCAAGGAGCGGGCCGAGCGCACCGTCACCAAGACCGTCCGGGTGTTCCGCATGATGATGGTCTGGGCCAGGGAGTCGGGGCGCATCGAGGAGTTGCCGCTGCCCAAGAGCACGCCCATGGGCCACAGCCGGGTGAAGGAGTCCAGCGATGAGCAACCGAACGGCTGACCTCGATCTGACGGGCGCGACAGAGGCGTTCTGTGCCCGCCTGTCGGCCGAAGGACGCTCCCCGGCGACCATAGCCGCATACCGCCGGGACCTCGCCCTGGTGGCCCGTGTGGCCGGGGAGCTGGCCCCAGGCGTCGTCTGCCGGGCGGTCACGGCTGGGCTCCTCGACCAGGTGTTCTCCGCCGGGGCGGTCATCGAGAGTGAGCGAGGCCCTCGCTCGGCGGCCTCGCTCCATCGGATGAAGGCGGCGGTGCGGGCCTTTTTCGCCTGGGCCGCCGAGGCGGGCGAGGTCAATGACAATCCGGCCCGGTCCATCCGCATGCATCGGCTGCCGAGAAAGCTGCCGGTCTTCCTGACCACCGCCGAAAAGAAACGTCTGCTCAAGGAGCTCAAGGGGCGGACCGACTTCTCCACGCTGCGCGACCGCGCCATGATCGAGGTGCTGCTGGGCACCGGGATCAGGCTTGGCGAACTGGCCGCGCTCGACATGGATGACATCGACCTCGACGCCAAACATCTGCGGGTGCGGGCCAAGGGAAATGTGCCGCAGGTCAAGTTCATCAAGACCGACCTCCGCACATTGCTGCGCCGTTACCTGGCCGAGCGCCGTCGACACGGCCGCCCGGAAATGGAAGCCCTGTTCCTGTCGAACCGGGACGGCAGACTCTGCCAGCGGCAGATTGCCAACCGGCTCTCCCACTGGCTGCGGAGAGCCGGGATCGAAAAGGAACTGACGCCGCACGGGCTGCGGCACACCTTCGCCACCCACCTCTACGGCGCGACCAATGACCTGCTCGTGGTGCAGCGGGCGTTGGGGCATCGCGACGTGTCCACCACCCAGATCTACACCCACCTCGTGGACGGTCAGCTCGAGGAAGCCCTCGAACGCCTCTGATCCTTCCGGACCCGACGATGGGAGCGGCCTCGGCTGCTCCTGTTTTCGTTGGGCGAGACAGTGTCGAAGACAGTGAATGACAGTACCCGCAAAAGAACACATCCGCCGATGATGAATGATCATGACGGAGGGTCTCTGCCTCCCGGACGGAGCGGGAAATATCGATTGACCGGAATTTCTCCTTCTCGGTCTGTCGGCCGCACATCGCTATAACTGCTTGGCTTGTGCGCTTCGGGCGCGGAACACACATGGCAATATCTGCTTGGCATGTGCGAGGGCCGCTGCCGAAGGAATGGCTGTTTGCGGGGCTTGGCCGGTTCTGCCTGGGGCTCGATATGGCAATATTTACTTGGGTTATGTGAGAGAGCTCCGGCGTGAACATGCCAATATCCGCTTGGCTTATGTGGATCGGTTTATGCGCAAACATGCCAAGCGGATATCGAGAGCTGCAGGAAGAAATCGAGGAGTGAAAATGATGATCGACGGCCGGAGAATGCCGATTCCGAAAGTGCAAGGAACACGTCTTATCCGCAATTCCACGTGAAGTTGTCTGCTGCAAGTCGCCGTGTGCCGGGGTCATCGGAAAAGCCCTCCATGGTGTTATCCGCAATTCTTTCCGCGTTTCTTGCGGCCGGAGGGTTTCGCGCCCGGGGCGTTGGCAGCCTCGGCCACTTTCTCGAGCAGCGCCGCCGCCCATTCCGCCGGAGAGGTCTGGGGACCTTGCGGCTCCTCACCCTCGCGGGCGATCTTGGTGGTCTTGAGATCCTTCATGTGGCAGCGGATCATGCGGTCGAGGCTCTCGGCCGCTTGGGTGTTCCCTTCGATCTGGGCGCGGACCAGCTTGACGGAGTAGACGCCCACCAGTTCGACCTGAAGGAAGTCACTGGACTTGTTGAACACGAAGTCCTGGTTGAGACGCTCGATGATCACGTCGAACATGACCTTCTCTTCCGGGGTCAGACAGCGGTCGGCAAAGATGCCGTGACGCAGGCGGTTCTGATTGCCTTCAGGCGCACCAGGGCCGCGCCGGGGCGGTTCTGTCTTGCCCTCGTTGCGGTGCCAGCGGTCCATTGTCTCTTTGTCAGGTTTGCTCAAAGTCACATCGATTTCCTGCCAATGTTTGTTCTTTTATGCCGGGATGCGGGGCGGGAGACCAATTTAGCCTCCAAACGCGCTCCCGCCGGTTCAGGGGTTACTTACCGGAAGCGGCGGCCAACTGTCGGTCCCGATCCTGTTTTCGTTCGGCGGCGATGATCTGGTTGACCCGGCGGGTGGTCACACCGGCGAGGTTGGATATCTCCTGGCTGCTGATCCCCTGTATATGAAGGGCAAGCACAAGGTCACGGCGTTCCTGGTAAAACCGGCTCGGTGCTGAAACCCAGAGAATTCCGGTGTAGTGCTTCTGGATCTGCTCGAAGAGTTCCTCGGGCAGGACATCCTTGGCGTTGGCGTAACGTTTCTTTTTCTTCACGGCTCAATCCTCCACTTTCTTCATCCACGGCTGCGGCACGTCCGGGTTGTAGAACCGCAGCGTGCTGGGACGCCCGGACTTCGGCCCATGGATAATTTCGATAGAACGCTCGGTGACCTCGCCAATCTCCTGATCGCCATCGACGAAGCAGACCAGGCCGTAGTCCTCGCCGCAGGGAAACCGGAACCGGCCCTGGTTCTGATAGAGGCGTGCCTCGGACCAGCCCTTGGCCATGGCCTCCTCACGGATGGCGTCGACCTTGGCGACAGCCTGGGAAGTCACCGGCTGCTTACATTTCCAAGCTTGGTTCCCGGGATAAATCCAGTCCTTTCTGGGAGCTTCGACGGGTTTCTCCTGGGACTCGGGACGAAGCGCGGGTGGCCGGTAGTTCTTCGGGGAAAAGGACTGCAGGACCTCCTGCAAGTGTTCCTTGCCGAACTCCCGGATGGACAGTTCCTGCATGGCGTTGAATCGCTGCCGCAGCGTATTCCAGGCATCCTCGGGGAGCTTTCCGGCCTTGTGCGCGGTTTGGGCGGTGACCATGCGGGAACGTAGCCAGGCAAAGTATTCAGGCGACAGACGGCGACACAGCGTGCCGTCGATCTCCATGTCTTCAGGCCAGTCGCGGGCGTCCTCGATCTCGTGGATGTCGAGCCCGGTGGAGACATAGATGGCGGGCTGCGGTGGTTGCGGTGGTAATAATGGGGTTTCACATCCGGCCGAGGCTTCCTGCCCTCCGGCGGTGTGCTTGATCATGGTTTTCAGAAGGCTCATGGCTTCGGGCTCCAGAAATACGGGTTAATCGCTTTTCCCGTTACTTACCGGAGCTGCCCTGAAACCGTCGGTGACCACCCGCTGCGGTGGATATGTGCGGTGGTTGCGGTGGTCGTGCGGTGGAAGGTTTTCTTGTCCCACCGCAGGGGGTAGTTCTTTGTTTGTTATTTGTTTTTAGATAGTTATGAAGAAAGAGAAGAGAGAGTGCGGTGGTTGCGGTGGTATTTGGGGAATGTCTCTCACGCTGGGCCGGAATTTGCCTGGCGTGGGATGTCGGGTTGGTAGGTAGAAAAAATATTTCAACCCATAGGGGGTGAGACCTCTGGATTTACCACCGCAACCACCGCAAAGGCCATGAAAGCCTTGTCTGGCAAGGGTTTGGCGTGCGGTGGTCATCCACCGCAAGGGACAACGGTGATCACCGCACCACCGCAACAGAAAAGGACGCCCGAGAGCGTCCTGGATGATTGGGGATCGAATTGGTTGAGGTTCAGACCTGGAGAATGTTTTCGACCAGCTTGTAAACCGTGGTGCCGCCAAGGGCTCGTGGCCAGTCGGCACAGGGAGGATTGTCGCGCAGCCTGGCGCGGCGGATGGCCTCATCGATTCGGTCGCGGGTGATCTTGCGTGCGTCGATCCCCTTGTCGTAACCGGGAAGATGCCGCTTCAGCCGGTCGCTGCAATCCCGTGACGATGCGATGCCGGTGCCGTCCTCGAAATGAAGCAGCAACCAGTATTCGAACTTGGGGTTGCTGAGGGCGAAGCCGTAATTGTCGCGTGCCTGAGCCCAGGCATGAAGCTGGTCCAACTGTTCGTCGGTCCACTGATCCTTGTCCACCACGAGCCAGGCTTCGTCGGAGGATCTCAGTTCCTCCTGCCGGAGATGGTCCTCCATCCGCTTCAGTACCTGCGGAGGAGAACTATCATGACTGCCTTTGAGGCAGTTCACCCGGATCACCGACTGTTGGTCATTGAAGATGGCGAAATACTGCGGCTCGGTCTTCACGCCTTCCACCGCGATCACGAACAGTTTGCGGTAGCGACGCTCGCCGAGGGGTCTCTGGAATCTGCGTCTCTTCGGTGGCATCAGTCATCCCCCTCACTTTCCTCGGTGAGGCAGGGATTGGTCAAAGCGCCTCCCAAGAGAATCCGGGGAATTCCACCCAGTCGCCCCTGCAGGTAGCTCTTGCGGATGTCCTTGTCGTATCGGACATCCTTGTACTCGCTGAAGGAGAGCAGGTTCGAAGCTCCGGTGGCATCTCTTTCGGCTACCCACATCTCGTCACGGCGCAGGAGTTGCTGATCCATGAGCAGCACGTCATGGGTGGTCAACAGCAACTGCGTTCTGGTTTCCGTGGAGCAATTGGTGAGGTACGCTTCGAGCAATCTGCGTGTCAGCAGCGTGTGCAGGCTACGGTCGACCTCGTCGATCACGTAGACCTTCTTCGAGACCTGGGCCGACAGCTCAAGAAACGCGGGCAGTAGATCGATCACCCGCTGTGAGCCGTCCGACTCCTGACGGATCTCGAACTTGGCTTCCGTGCCGTCCGCCTTCGGATGATAGGTCACCAGCTTCTTGGCGATCAGTTCACCACCTTTGCGGGTCACCACAAATCGCTCGTTGATCGGCTCGGTCAGCAGACGAACGGTCATGCCTTCCTTGACGTCTTCCTGCAGCTTGGTCTTCAGTGGCTCGGGCAGCGGAATGTTCTCGAAAGGGATCTCCTCGCCACCCAGGTGCGCGATGCCGGTGTCGAGCTGCGGCAGCATCTCGTTCATGGTCGAGTAGAGCGGATGCCCCTCGTCGAGGAACTGCTCGAAAGGTTCGAAGCGAGAATCGGGCGCGACCAGCTCGAGTGTGTCCTTGAACCAGTCGTAGACCGGCCGGAAATTGTCGACCTTCTGGGAAACCGAGTTGGTCAGAAAGAGTTGGTTGTCCCGGGTCCCTTTGAAGGCGAACTGGAGGAACTGGTCCTTGGCCAGGGAATCATCGAAGTTGGGCTTTCCGTCCCGACGGTGGTAGAGCACCTTTTCACTGGTGCTCGTAATGGCCACCAGCTTCTCTTCCAGAACCGCCTTGCGGGTCACCGCGAAGCTGAACTCGTAAATGATCTCGTCGATCAGCAACTCGAAGCCAAACCGTGACGGCTGATCGGCCACCTTGGCGTCCAGCCGGAACGGCTCGACAGGAATCAGGCTGTCGGGCTGGGTTCCTTTGACGACCAGCGCCTTGGCGAAACTCAGGGCCTTGAAAAAGTTGGTCTTGCCCGACGCGTTGCCACCATAAATTGCCGCAACCGGAAGAACTCTCGTCTGGTACTTGCCGAGCTTGGGAACCCTGTCTCCATGCTGGCGCTCCCTGCTGGCGACCATCGAAAATGTGACCTGGTTGCGGAAGGACATCCAGTTTTCGAGTGAGAAACTGACTATCATCTTACCGCCTCCTAAAGTGAAATATTCGCTTTATCATGCCTTAATATAGGCATGGGCGGGCGTAAAGTCAATCTAAAAGAGAAAATATCTCTTTAAACACCCTTGCTACTGATCCGGTACTCGAAGTTCTTGGTGTGGGCGTTGCGCTGCCGGTCGATGTCGAACCCGGCGTCCCGGATGACGTCCAGGTCGTTGCTGATGCGCCGACCGAGCTGGGCGGGCTTCTTGTATTCGAACTCGAGGTTGAATTCCCGGCCGACCCTGCGCAGAGCCGCGAGCAGCCTTCCCGCAGACACCGGTTCCATGGTGTTCTCGTTCTCGAACCTCACCTGGTAGCGTTCGATGAACCCCACCACATGGTTTGCCCGGTCGTCCTCGCCGTAGCGGGCCTTCTCGTCCAGCTCCACCGCGTTCCGATAAGCGTGGAAGAGCGACGCCAGCGCCGTGGCGATGGGGTTCGACTCCCGGGCCATCTCCTGGCTGGTGTCGTTGATGGAATGTATCTGCTCGATGAACAGCGGGCTCAGATCCTCAAGTCCGGTAGTCACCTCGTGATCCTCGGACCCGGCCAGCATCATCAGGTACATCAGGCTCAGATAGTCGTTGCAACGGCGCTTGCCATGGGTCGGCATGGTTCGGTGCAGCAGGCGCATGACCTGTTTCTGGGCTCCGTCCCGGATCATCGCCAGCACATGGCTGGTCCGCTTCATGATGGCCGAGATGATCAGATCCCGGTTCTGCTGGATGGCCGAGATGACCTCCGATTCCAGAAAGCAGTCGCTGGCCTGGTTGGCGAGGTCGAAGTTGATGACGAAGGACCTCGACAGGATCTCCGAAAGTTCCCCGCACAGCGGCTCGATGCCGGTGGTGTTCAGCAGGCATTTGGTCCGCTCGGTGATGGTCTCGCTGTCGGTGCCGCTCTTGCGTTTCTCCTTGGCGATGCCGGTGATGCTGGTCAGCATGAAGGTGGTCAGATCCTCGGTCATCTGCTTGACCTCGATGTTGTCGAGGACGATGAGTGGGTTCTGCGAGCCATCGGTGTAGTTCGCCGCGTCGGTGGCCTTCTTGTGCTGGGGCTCGCCGTAAAGCAATGTCGACGTGATCTTGCTGGCGGTAGTCTTGCCCGATCCGGCCGAGCCCTCGAAGCGGGTCATGGGCCGCGTCCCGGCGAAATCGATCAGCAGGAAGCAGGAGAGCCAGGAAAGGATGAGAAAGCGATCCCCCTGCGGACAGGTCATGTTGCCCACCAGCAGATCGACCAGGAGCCGGTCCGCCTCTTCGAGGTCGGCGTCGGGCAGGAATTTCAGCGGCTTCATCTTCCGCGAGCCGTCCAGGATGATGCCGTCCTCGTTGCCGCCGTTCTTCATGATCCGGATCTCGTCCGGGGTGATCTTGGCGATCTCGTGCTCCGGGTTGTTCAGATTGAAATAGACGGTGTAGGAGGCCACATCGGTGTGCAGCCAGGAGAAATGGTCGCGCACCTGGCCACGGATCATGGCCAGGCTGGGCAGCACCTCGAAAAATGTCCGTCCGCCGCCCGTGGTCGGCACCATACCCGTGTGCTTGTAGAGCATGGCCGCGTAATGGCGCTTGCGGCCCCGGTCCGGTGAATCCATCCAGTAGATGGCGTTGTCGAAATACATGAACGGCTCGCCCTGCAGGGTGTGAAAGAACTGGGCACCGTTGGCGTTGAACCAGTCGTAGGCAGCCTCGGCGGCCAGGGTGTAGTCGGGAGCACCGTTCTCCAGTTCCGTGTCGATCAGCACCTCGTCGACCCGGGCGCGGCACGATCCGGGCATCGCGCCGGACATCCGCTTGGCCTTCTTCTTTTCGTTGCGGAACTCGACTTTACGGTCCTTCTGGATGGCGCGGATCTGCTCTTTGAGGGTGGCCATCGAAACACCACCGCCGATGCGCTCCTGCACCAGCTTCAGCAGACGGGCCTGTTCCAGCGGAGACTGCTCGGAAATCTCCCCCAGGATAGGTTCGAGCAGGCGGTTGCGTTCCTCTTCTTCAGCGCCCTCGGGCAGCGAGCGCACGCCGAACTCGATGGGCGTGCTGGCTTCGGCGAGCAGGCGTTCGAAATCCTCCCGGGTATGCCCGGCGGCAATGTAATCGTTGACGTCGATCTTGGCGGTGGCGAGAAGCGCCTCGGCCGCCTGGATTTCCTCGGCGGGCCGTCCCGCCAGCAGCTTGGCCAGCTCCTTCGGCCCCACGCTCGCCGTCAGGCTGAACCGTTCGGTCAGCTCCTGCCGGGCCGAGATCTGTGTTTCCGACAAAGGCAGCGTCACCAGGCGGGTGTCGATCTTGTGTTCGGCCAGGGTACGAGCGGTTTGCAGCGCCCCTTTGAGACCGGCCTGGGAGAGTTCGTTGTCCTGGCAGATGTAGACGGTTTCGACGCCGCGCAGTTTGGGGATCAGGCGCTCCCAATCGGCGGCCCGGATGCGGACGGTGACCGGCGATACGGTGGGCAGGCCCAGTTGCATCAGCGCCAGGCAATCGGTCACCCCCTCGGTGATGATCACCTTGCCGGGCCTCGCCAACAGGCAGTCCTCGTTAAACAGCAGCGCGTTGTTGATGAAGTCGGCGACGTAAGGCCGCTGGTGCTCATCGTGAACCGGCAGTTTCTTGTATTTCCCTTGCTCCCAGCCCACGTCCGGGGTCCACGGCGTCTTGCGGCCGATCATGAACACCACTCGGCCACGGCTCCAGTAGGGAAAGACGATCCGGCGCTCGAAAAATGGCGTCAGGCCGTCCTGGCTGGTGGGGCGGAAAGCGCCGGTGGCGGCGAGCTCCCGCTTGGAAAAACCGTCCTCACCCCCGGTCAGTTGGGCAACCGCGCCGGACGCATTGTCCGCATAGCCGATCAGGAGATCGTCGATGGTCTCCTCGCTCAGGGCGTATTTGGATTTCAGCCAGTCGAGGACCTCCGGCGACTCTTTGAGTCTGGCGTGGTAAAGCCTGGCCAGCGAGGTCAGCGCGTCCTTGACCCGCAGTTCGAAGGCGCGGTCGGCTTCCGTCTGGGCCAGACGCTCTTGGCTGAGGCCATAGCGCGACAGCGGCGGCAAACCCGCCTTCTTGGCGAGATAGTCCCGGGCCTGGCGGTGGCTGTCCGGCATCGGACCGGATTGCCCGGCGGTGACCGAGCCCGTCTGAATGAACTCCACGAGCTGCAGCACGTCACCGCCGACTCCGCAGCCGAAGCAGTACCAGCCCTGCTTGTCGAGCATCACGTGCAGCGACAGGCGCGACTGGCTCTGATGGTTGGGGCAGTCGCACATCAAGCGCTGGCCGGTCTCCTGGGTGATCCGTCCAGGCAGGAGTTCCCGGGCCACGTCACCGATGTCCATCTCGGTGACGAGCCGGTAATACTCCCTGACGTTATCCGTTCCGCCCATACTCATTCGGCCTCCGCGACACGGGCGAAATCGGCTTCCGCGTGCTGGGCGGCGTCCAGATACAAGGGCAGGAAGGTCCGGCGGTCATCCACTTGACACCGCTTGGCGCAGTTCTGGATGCCCCAGTGATCACCCAGAACAATGGCGGTGCGCCGGGCGCGGGTCACCCCGGTGTAGAGCAGATTGCGGTGGTGCATGAAGGAATGCGCCTTGTGGACCACCACCACGGCGCAGGGGAACTCGGAACCCTGGGTTTTGTGGATGGTGAGCGCATAGGCGAGTTGCAGATCCTGCAGGTCGGGCGACCCCTTCTCCAGCTCCACCTGCATACCGTCGAAGTCGATGACCAGTGTGCCGTTCGCGAGGACATCGACCACATAGCCGATGGCACCATTCATCACGTTCAGGTCGTAGTTGTTCCGGGTCTGGATGACCTTGTCGTGCTTGAGAAACGGGGCGCGGCGTCCCATGGCGACCGGCGGCACCTCGGTGTTCCAGAGTTTGCGCTGGATGAGCCGCTGCAGCTCCTCGTTCAGTTCTTTGGTGCCGAGCGGCCCCTTGTGGGTCGGCGTCAGCACCTGCACGTCCTTGATGATGTCGAACCCCAGGGCGTCGAGCCGCTCCTGAAACAGCTCCAGCAGGAACGAGCGTGCCGCCATCGGGTCGGTGAACTGATCCACCAGATACCAATCCCGGCATCCAGCCACCGATGCCTCGCTGGTCTTGCGCACCTCGCCCTTGAGAACGGCGGTGCAGTTCTCCTTGAGGACACCAGCCTGGCGCACGACCTCATCGAGGATGACCGTGGGGATGGCGCGTGTCTGGATCAGATCGCGCAGGATGTTTCCGGGTCCCACCGGCGGAAGCTGGTTGTGGTCACCGACCAGCAGCACCGTGGTCCGCGACAGGTCGACCGCCTCGAACAAGTGCCAGGCCAGGGGCACGTCCACCATCGAAAACTCGTCGACCACCAAGACGTCGGCATCGATGGGATTCTCCTTGCTGCGGGAGAATCCCTTGCCGTCATAGCCGAGCAGACGGTGGATGGTGGTGCCACTGCGACCGCTGACTTCCTCCAGGCGCTTGGCCGCCTTGCCGGTAGGCGCGGCGAGCACGACCTCCAGATCGCTCTCCTCGCAGATGGTGTTGATGACCGAAATGGTGTAGCTCTTGCCCGAACCGGCTCCACCCGAGATCAGGCTGATGCTGTGCTGGAGGGCCGAGCGCACCGCTTCGAGCTGCTTCTCGTTCAGCGTTGATGCGCAGCGCCGAATCAGGGCATCGAGTTTCTTGACGGACTGGAAATGCGGGTTGGGTGTTTCGGCCTGGCCGAACAACGAGGCCAGCTCCCGCTCCATGCGGACGATCTCGGGCAGAGCGACCACGAAACGTCCACCGTGGGAATCGCAGGAAAGCGCCTGTTCTTCGATGAGCGCGTCGAGGGCGCTCTCGATACGGACCCGGCTGTCCAGGGCATCCATGACCAGCAGCAGATTGGCCTGGTCCACCAGATCCTCGTATTCGATCCAGCAGTGACCATTGTCCAGGGCTTCACGGACGCAGAAATTCAACCCAGCGCGGATACGAGGGGTGTGGTCCTTGGGGGTGCCAAGCTTGCGGGCGATCTTATCGACCTTCTTGAAGCCGAATCCCCGGATCTCCCGAATGAGGATATACGGGTCTTCCTTCAGAATATCGAGGCAGTTGCCGCCGAGTCTTTCGACCAGGGTGGTGACCTGATGATGGGTCAGGCCGAATGCCGAAAGCCAGGCCATGACGGTGTTGACGCTGCGGTTCTTCAGCCATTCGTCACGCAGCCGCTTGGCTGCATCCAGGGGCAGCCGGGCTTTGAGGGCGATGCGCTCAGGGTCACCCAAAAGGGTTTCTTCAAAGGCGTTGCCGAAGCTCTCGACGATCAATCTGGCCTTGGCCGGACCAATGCCCTTGATCTCCGGATGGTTGGCCAGATAGTGGATCAGCCCCTCCGGATCGAGTTCGAGGTCGTGCTCCATCCCGTCGACCTTGAACTGACGGCCGTATTTGGGATGGGTGGACCACGACCCGAGCAGGACCACAGGCTGATTCTCACGGGCGAACAGATTGCCCGCGAACTGGACCTCCTCACCGGTCGGGGTGAGCAGTCGGCCTGCGGAGAACTTGGGTCCGGCATAGTAAACGCGCTCTATTCTTCCCCGGAGTCGCGCCGGGTTACTCTCATTTCTTTTTGGCATCTCGCGATCCTCCGGTGAAAACGTGTCAGGTACTCCTCGACAAAACGGCAGGCAGCCTGCCGGTCCGAGCAGAAGTAGACGGGGACACCGAAGTCGACGACGATTGAGGCGACCGTTCCAATCAGCGCGTGCGGGTGGGCATCGCTGCGGTAGCGGCCATCGACCAGATCGCGAAAGTTGCACTCGACAACCACGCAGGCGGATTCGTAGGCAGAGAGCTTTTCCAGTTCGCGATGGAACCGCTTTCGCCCTCGGATGACGGTGGAGACGAAATCCGTCAGGGATTTGCGTTCCACCGCCACCCGTTCCTCGAAGCCGACCAGTGAGTAATCACCGGCGGGCAGCGCCTTGCGAACCGCCGAAACCTTGTCGCTATCGAAGCTGTAGGGCTCCTGTTCGCGGGTGTCGACGACAACGGTGATCCGGTCCATCATCAGAACGGAATCATGTCGTCCATCGCCGCGTCGGGAGCCCCGGCATCGTCGGCCATGACAATGCGACGGTTGAAGTAGATGTTCTCGTTTTCACCACGAGTGCGTTTGGTCACCTCCAGCTTGATGTTGAGAAGCTGCTCGAGGTGTCCCGGCAGGTCGGAGAGTTTCTGAAGCTGCAGCCCGCAGGTGTAGAGGTCCTGCTTGAGCCACTTGATGTTCTCGTTACTGGCCATGACGTTGTTGCGCCAGAGCAGACGGCCCTTGTGGGTCGGCGCGATAATGCGCAGGGTCCACTTGAGCATCGGGTTGCCCGAGGTCTGGGCGCGGGTCAGTTCGACCCGGTCGACGTTGACCTGGTACTTACCGTCGGGGACGGTCTCGAACTCACGTTCCTCTACTTCGGCGGTTTCGAAGGCGTCATCGAACTGCGCCAGGTCGAGGTTGCTGTTGGATTGGTTTTCGTAGTGTTCCATGGTCGGATCTCCTTACTGTTGAGGTTTCGCCGCCGCACTCGCGGTCGGCTCCGGCTTCGGCCGGGCGGCACTCGCCGCAGCTCCGGTTGCCGTGTTGTTGAACGCTTTCATGAAGCTCGAAAAATCGAGGGGGATGACTTCGGGGAGTCGGCCGGTGCGGTCACCGGCGTCGTAGTTGGGACTGGGCTTGGTGCGCATCACACGCTGCCAGACCGGCTTGCCGTCCTCGCCGGTTTTCATGTCCAGATCGCAGAACAGGATCAGGTCCACCAGGCCGGTGACCAGCTTCCGCGCCTTTTCCGGCAGCGTCGGCACGATGCGGGTGTGTTTGCCGGTCCGGGTCTCGATGTCCCGTTCCTGAGAGTGGGAGATCAGGATCAGCCCATAGGGCAGGAAGGCGAGCTTGTTGATGACGCGCTGGAACTCGTTGTTGATCAGTGCGTAGCCCTTGCCATAGCCAAGGTCTGATTCGTGCTCGATCTTGAATTTCTTACAGACGTAGTCCGAGCACATCTTGTATGCGTTATCCACCGTGTCGACGACGATGGTCTTGAACTCGTGCTTGCCCTCGGCGATCTCCGCGCAGGCCTGCAGAAGGTCGTCCCAGCAGGTGATCGGGGTCTGGAAAACCTCTAGGGCGTTCAGGCCCGGCTCGGTCGCCAGGAACAGTGCGTCATCGGCCTTGGAGCACCAGGTGCTCTTGCCGATCTTGCTCGGGCCGTACACCAGAGCGGTGAGGTCCGAGAGCGTGTGTTTGGGTTTGCTTTTGGTCTTGGGAAGCATGGCTTCGTCTCCTTATGGTTGGGATTTCAAAACACCGGAGCGGCGTCTTCACCGGCTCCGTCCCGCAGCTCTTCGTGCGGGGCGATCCGTTGGAAATGGTTTTCGATGACGTTGGGGTTGCCGCCCGAGCGGCAGAGCTGGAAGTAGGCGCAGGGCCTTCCGTACTGGAAGCAGTAGCTGGTGTTGCGGTAGAAGGTGTCGCGCCGACGGGCGTCGAGCATGGCTTTGGAGAGTTCCCACAGCTCCGCCCGCAGTTCCTCGAACTGGTCGCGGGAGATGTAGAGCACCTCGCGATGGAACATGCCCGGCTCGAGGTACTTCTCCTGAAGCCGCTGCTGGAAGGTGTCGTCGTCCTCCGGCAGCTTGCGCTTGGCGCTGCTTTTGCCGGTTTTCGACTTGGCGATCAGTTCGTCTCGGCGGGCTTCGTATTCAGCTTCGGTTTCACCCTTGCCCTGGCGCAGCCGGGCTTTAACCAGGACGTTATAGATGATGCCGCTGACCGTTATGCCGAGGGTCTGCTCCAGGTACCAGGCGTAGAGGATGATCTGGAAATCAGTCCACAGCCGCTCCAGATAGCTGGCGTCGATCTGCGCGGCGGTTTTGTGTTCCAGCAGAAAATACTGGCCATCCTGACGGACGATGCCGTCCACCTTCCCGGCGAGAATGAAACTGCGCGAGGTCGCCCCGGTCGCCGGGTTGACGATGGGACCTTCGAAGGTCTTCTCGAGCGCGACGACCTCGAACTCTTCGGCCGGGTAGTGTTTCGCATAGGCGCTCATCATGGCCCGGGCGAGATGCCAGTCGGCCTGTTGATGGTCGTCCTGCGCCCTGTTCGGATAGGTCCGGTCGATGTGGTCGAGGACCTTGGCCAGATCCCGCTCGCCGTGCCAGCACTCCAGGCAGTCGTGAATGACCGAGCCGAAGGCCAGATTGGGGTCGCGCTCGAGTGGCACCAGCTCGTCGATATAGCGCCACTTGCAGGCCATGCGGCAGTTGCGGAACAGCCGCCACATGGAATAGGTGGTGGTCATCAGCTCGCTCATACCGCCACCCCCGCTGTCGCGGCGGCGGGCGCTGCCCGATGCTTGGAGGCACAGGCGCAACCCGACGGCTGGGATCGTTCGATCAGGACCGAGCGTTCGCCGTATTCCTTGGTGGCGAAGCCGGTGAAGATGCGGGCGAGGTCGCTGCCGACATCGGTGGAGGCGTCGATCACGCAGGTGCGTCGGGCCTTGTCCAGATTGAACCGGCTCTCCATCCGCACACGGGAACGGCCATGCAGGCTTTCGACGGCCAGCATCGCCAGCATGAAAGTGTCTTCCAGTTCCTGGGCCGGGACCGACTCGTCAAAACGGTACTTGTAGGTGTCGTGAGTCATGGTTGAACTCCTCTTTTGTTCAGGTTCTGATTTCCGAGGCCCCGGATAGCCGCACCATGCGGCACGGTGCTTACTTACCGGAGGCGGAGCCGATGCGTCGGAGATCACAGGTAGTCCTCGAGCCCGGCCTCGCGGAACGCGTCCCGGAGCTTGCTCAGCCGGTCGTAGAGGGTGGTTCTGGGAATGCCCATCTCCCGGGCGACTTCGGCCATGGTGCTGTCGTGCAGGCGCAAGCACAGATCCCGGAGCTCTTCCGGAAGCGAGGCGATGGCCTGGCCGAGATCCATGCGGATCTCATGGGCGAGGCGCTCTCTTGTTTCGCGGGTGCCGCCCCCCAGAGAGCCTTCGCTATCCAGGAAGTCGATCCGCTCGGTGGTGTCGCCTTCGCCGTTGTCGAGGGGTTCGTTGAACGAGGTTTGGCAGAGTCGCCAGTCCCGGCATTGGGCGAACCGGGCCTCCAGAATGGTGGAGATGTGACGTTCGACGATCCGGGCCATGAAGGTGGTCTTCTTGGCCTTGGCGGGATTGAAATGCCGCATCCGCTGCAGCAGATCGATCATCAGTTCCTGTTCGAGGTCGGGTCTGTCGTCCTCGGTGAATCCGGCCTTGCCTACGAGTTGACGTGCTTTGTGCCGAATGAGGTCGGCGGCATACTTGTCGATGCCGTCGTAAGAATTCTGTGAAACCATCGGGGCCTCCTCGGAGCGAGGAGGAGGTCCGCGTGGGTGTCGGCACGGGCCAGATCACAGGACAAAGCTGTCGCGTGGGCGAAGGGGTCGCAGGTACGCCGCCAATTGCCGTATTCGGCTCGGCGACACCCACAACAGCCTCCGCCATGCGTCCAGCTTGTTGTCCAGTGTCTAAGGGTTCAGGTCGTTACGTGTTCAGGCTGCCCGTTCCTCGATGCGCATCAGGAACGGGAGACCGTGCTTGATCTCGAGCAGGCAGACTTTTCCGCTGCCCATCTGCGCGAGGTGCTCCAGCAGCGCCACGACCTCTTGCTTGAGAATGAAGTCATCCTGGTCGCGCTCGGGCCGGGGACCGCTCTGTCCGCCCAGTTTGATCTCGCGCTCAATGACCGTGTCAGGGGTGAGTTCCGGCTCGCCGTCGCGGACCGGAATGTTGGTGATGCGGCCGAAGTTGATGTCCTGCATCAACTCGATGAGTCGCCGCTTCGGTGGGGTGAGATGTGCTTTGCTTGTCTGGTTCATGCCGAGCCTCCTTCATTTCTGGACCGACCGGGAGACAGGTCCGGCATGAATTTCCCGGGTGGCGGTCGTGAACTTTTTGTGTTCACCAGACCTGTCACCCTGCTTTGGCGAATTTTCGTTGCGACCCCGAAAAACGCCCTGGCTCAAGAAGGAGGAAAGCCCGTAAGGCTCTGATTGGTGGTGGATTTACAGAGGAAAACTTTTTTAACTTTTTTTGCCCGGCCCCAGTGAAATTTCACCGAGCGGGCCTCCAAGACGCAAAAAGCCCCGATCCAGAATCCTGAATCGGGGCTTTAATTTCGCTTGGATATTAAGGGTGGTCAGTAGACCTCGTCACCTTCCGGGAGGATGCGGAACTTGCATCGGTAGGTCTTTGTATCCTTGACCCATTCGATGGGATCATCATCGAGCCGGAAGAATTCCCGCAGGTGCTTCGACAACTCTTGCTTCTGTTTCTTCAGTTTGTCCGACGCGTATCGGCTGCGCCAGTCGATCTCGCCACGGGAGTTGGCAAACCCCTCAAGCAATTTCCATTGCTCGGTAGGATTGCCATTCTTCCTGCTCGCCATTCCCATTTGCGTATAGGTGTATCGCCCGCTCTGATCTCCCGCCCATATTGTGACGGTATGGCCATCACGGAATTGAATCTTGATTTGCGCCCATGTAGTGCCCGGCGGTGTTGAAAAAAACACCGTGCCGCCAGAATCCGGCTCAGGCACCTGGCCGATAAGGGGTGCGAATATCGCGGCCTTGTCCCGACGGGTCATAAACCGTGGTGCATCTCCCAGGTGAAGCTCTTCGTTCAGCGCGATGAAAAGGCTGCTTCTCTGCGCCAGCAGTGTTTCAACTGCAGGACTCAGATGAAGGCGCGTGGGCGCTATTACAACAAAGGGTTTGGGGGTCGAAAGGCATAATGATCGGACGACCTCTACCAGCGCGTCCTTGCTGTCCTGCATTGTCAGCACAACGGGGAAGTCCATCCCGGCCGTGGGTATGAAATCGCCCAGTCTCCATGTGTGGGGCAGGCCATCGAGTTTTGCCTCTCGGTGTTCAATTCCCATGGCCGTGCAGATAGCGCCATTGATGGCTGACTGCTTGAGCCGGTAGATCAGCGTCTGCCGTGGAGAGAGTTGGATGGCCGCGTGTTCTTTTTCGATGCAGACGGCTCGGATGTCGGTCTTCGCATGGGTGATCACACTACGTGGGCATCCCAGGCCACATTCCGTCGGGCAATCCACAGCGGCCGCGTGATTCTTGGTCAGTTGAAGAAAATTGTCCCGAAACAATGGATACCGGTCCCAACCGGAGAGCGCCTTATCCCAATCGAACAGCGCCGCCGACTTTCCAGGCAATCTCTCCAGATATGCCCAGACGGGATCACTCATCCGAAACGCCCCCGGCTCCGACGATGAACCCCCTGAGTCCAAGCCACCGCTCGATAACCTCGGCATCACCATCACGCTTGAATTGCGCTCGGTTACCTGAACTCAAGGTGACCGACCTGGGCGTCTTGGAACCGTCGAATTTGATCTGGAAGCTCGCCTTGACGATCTTGCCTCCAGCGGGAAGGGTCTTATCCCGATCTCGGAGAGAAGCGAACATGTCCTCGGATCGCCGGATTTCTATATCCTTGTGTGCGCCACCCCAAAAAAACTGAACCTCTTTCAGTCTGACGTATTCAATGCCTTCCACGTCGTCACAAAGAAGCGCTTCTTCCCCGATCTGCCGTAGTGGCTCGAGGTCGAATCGGCTGCGCTCGCTAAAGAACTCTTCGTTGCCGAACAGATGCAGCCCGAATTTCTTCCGGTAGAGCTCCTTCTCGCCCTTGGTTTCGGCGTTCATGCGGATCTCCCCAATGACGGGGTTGTAGGCAAGCACGTCGAATTTTTCAGGGCGGAAGTACTGACTGGTGGACTCACCGGCCTTAATGACCGCCTCACGAGCATAGGGCTTCCCGTGGCGCACAAGGAACCATGTGTGGCCTTCTTTCGGATAAACGAACACCTTGGAATACTTGCCCCGACGCTTCTTAGAAAACCATTCGTCAAGATTGGCTTCAAGGGCCGCGAGGGTTTCCTCCGATGGCAGCACGAAATCTGGCAGCGGGTTTTTCTTGGTCTTGAAATACTCGAAGGACCTGACGTTCATGAAGAACTGTTCGGCGTGTACCTTCTCGATGACTTCCCGATCAGCCATCCAGACCTGTATAGCCAAGTCTGCCGGTGCGGCGTTCTCCCCAATTTCCACGTCGATGTCCGTTCCAGCGATCTCATCCTGAATGGAGTCGAATCCTTCAGGAGTCGAAACTTCATTTACATAGAACAAGGCCTCTGCAAGGTCGTCTGGAGTTGAGCCGTCCGGGGTCAGCAAAATGTGACTGAGCGCGTTGTAGTCCAGGCCATCTTCCTGCTGGACTGGTGGCAACTCTACGCCGCGAGCTGAAAAATAGGCGGCATGAGGCTCCAGAAAGGCAATGAGATGCTTCCTGTCGATTCGCCGGAGCATTTCCGGCTTCGAAAAGCGGCGTAGGTTGAAAGTTGCCATTAGTTACTCCTCTCGTTTTGTCGTTACTCTTCCATATCTGTCTCGATCAATTCCGTTTCCACCCAACGACCTTGCCCAACACGCGAAGGTCATCCTCCGGCCTGATTCGGATCTTCCGTACCTCCGGGTTCTCGGGCACCAATTCGATGAGCTCGTCTTTGATTCTCAACCGCTTAACGGTCGCTTCGTCGTTGAGCAGCGCTACAACGATGTCACCGTCCTCGGCGATGGCCTGCTGCCGCACAATGATCAAATCGCCATCGTTGATACCGGCACCGATCATGCTGTCACCCACCGCACGGAGCGCGAAGTGTTGTCCGGAACGAACGACGTCCGACTCGACCAGAACTTGGCCGGTGATATTCTCCTCGGCCAGGATGGGACGGCCAGCCGCTACCATCCCCACAACAGGTACTGAAACCAGAGAGGCAGCCATCTCGCTGGGGCGACGGGCAACAGCTATGCCTCGCGACTTTCCGTCCTCTCGCTTCAGGTATCCCTTGCGCACCAGTTGATTGATTCGGTCGTGGGCGCTGGCCGGGCTGATTTCAAAGATCTCACTCAGTTCTTTCACCGTTGGAGGAAAACCCTTGGCATCGACGAAACGACATATCTCTTCGAGCGTTTTTCGCTGCAACGGCGTTATCTCATCCGTTTTCGCTTTGCCCATGGAGTCTCCATTTCTGTTGAAAGACAAAAAGGCGCAATGCGCCAACAAACCCTAATAATATAAACCTGATGCACATCAGGTCAAGAAATAATCTCACACCTGATTTCCGACACTTCCATGAGCCCCTCGGTAGGTAATGCCTGAAGAAAGCCGGTTTGAAGCCGGACGAACAGTTAGAAACCAGATAACCGACCAGAGGCGGAGCTGAGGCGGTTGTGGGTGCCATCGAACGCGCATCCCGACCGCCACCGTTTTCTGGCATCCACACCATCCAGTCCCCCGGTCCCACCGGAGGTGTTCGATGTTGGATGTACAGGAAATGAATGATGTGGCGGGCACGAAAGATCTCGGTGAAAACGGCCATCCCGGCCGCTTGTCGGGTGAGGCGAGGCTCCAGTCAGCCGCCTCCATTCTGGCCACGGCGATCCTGCGCCGAAAGGCAAAAAACGCATGTGTGGGCAATGAGTTAGAGGTTTTCGAAGATTCTTCCCCTGTGCTCGGAGAAGGACTTGATTCATTGCCGGAACAGAGCATTCATTCATGACAACTCGTCCGGAAACCAAAATAAGGAGTTGAAAATGAATGAGTTACAGAACGCCGCCACCGGCGGCAAGAATCAGGACCGAACCCGAAACTCGGTCCTTCGGCAGATGGCCCTGCTGCAATCCATGTCCCTGGAGCAGCTCCGGGGAAAATGGCTCGACCTCTACGGCGAAGAGCCGCCCCAGTACAAGAAGCAATTCCTCATCAAGCGGCTGGCCTATCGCATCCAGGAGCTTTTCTACGGTGGGTTGTCGGAGCAGGCCAAGGTCCATCTTCAGCAGGCCGCCAAGGAGGACCCGGTCGCCACTGTCAATCGACGCATCCCAGAAGAGCGGAAATCGAACGAGGCCATCCTGCCCGGGACCAGACTGGTGCGGGTATGGAACGACCGGCGCTATGAGGTGATCGTCCTTGCCGATGGCTACGAGTTTGAAGGCCGCACCTTCCGGTCGCTCAGCGCGGTGGCCAGAGAGATCACCGGGACGCGCTGGAACGGGAAAGTCTTTTTCGGACTGAAGAAGGTTTACGGCAGAAAAGCCGAGGGAGGTTCGGATGCTTGATAACAGCAATGTCGCGCCGGGCAAAAACAAGACCCTGCGCTGCGCCATTTACACCCGCAAGAGTCATGAGGAAGGGCTCGAACAGGAGTTCAACTCGTTGGATGCGCAACGGGAGTCGGCGGAACACTATATCGAAGCTCAGAGGATGCGGGGCTGGACGGCTCTGCCGGATCGCTATGACGATGGTGGTTTCTCGGGCGGGAACATGGAGCGTCCGGGGCTGCGCCGCCTGCTGGCAGACATCGACGCCGGGAAGATCGATGTGATCGTCGTCTACAAGGTCGACCGGCTGTCCCGCTCGCTGCTGGACTTCATGAAGATGATCGACCTCTTCAACGAGAAGGGTGTCAGCTTCGTCTCGGTCACCCAGCACTTCAGCACCACCGATCCCACCGGCCGGATGTTTCTCGGCATCCTGATCACATTCGCCCAGTACGAGCGGGAAGTCATCGCCGAGCGCATCCGGGACAAGGTGGCGGCAGCAAAGCGCCGGGGGAAATACTGCGGCGGCGTACCCATCCTCGGATACGACGTCGACCGGGAGAACAAGAAACTGATGGTCAACCCGGATGAAGCCAGGACGGTGCAGTACATCTTCCGCCGCTTCATTCAGATCGGCTCGGCTAAGAAACTGGGACAGGAATTGAACGAACAGGGATACCGCACCAAGGCCTGGACCACCAAGAAAGGTAAGGTGCGCGAGGGCTCAGAATGGAATACAGGCCACATCTACCGGCTGCTGAACAACCGGATCTATATCGGCGAGATCGCCCACAAGGACCGCAGCTACCCTGGTGAGCACGAAGGGATCATCGACCGGGCGACCTGGGACAAGGTTAAGGCTATTCTGGAGGACAACAAACCGGTCAAGGTTTCCATGGCCAGAACCAAAATGGTCGCCCCGCTGAAAGGCGTCATCCGCTGCGGCCACTGCGAATGCGCTATGGGACCGACCTACGCCCGCAAGAACGGCCGCCACTACACCTATTACATCTGCCAGAAGGACAGCAAGCGGACCGTGAGCCGGTGCCCGCTCAAACGGATTCCCGCCGGGGACATCGAGCAGGCCGTGATTGAGCAGTTGAGCGCGGTGTTTCGCACGCCGACGCTGGTGGCCAAAACCTTCTTCGCGGCCCGGGACATAGAGCAGGCGGAGCGGGAGCGGCTGTTCAAGCAGAAAGCCCAACTCGAGATGGAGCTTTCGCAGGCGAGGGAGCAGGCACTCGAACTGATGAAACCCGGCAGCGATCAGCCGGGCAAGGCCGAGATGCTGACGACCGTCAACCGCCAGGCGGTCGAGCTCTCGAAACAACTGACTCACGTGAGCGAGCGATGCAGAGCCTACCGGGGGAACAGCATCACGGAGCAGGATGTCTCGGAGGCCTTCCAGAATGTCGAGGGCTTCTGGGAAGACCTTTTTCCGGTGGAGCGAAACCGGCTCATCCGCCTCCTGGTGGATAAGGTCAAGATCCGCGAGACCGGAATCGACATGGAGCTGCGCACCAACGGGCTGACAACGCTCATAGCCGAGCTGGCCGGTCTGGCATGCGAAGTCACTGAACGGAGGGCAAGCCGATGAAAATGAAGCCGACCATTACCGTAGCCGACAACGGTAACCTGCAGATCCACATCCCGATGCTGATCCGGCGCATGCGCGGCCGCAAGACGGTGATCGCTCCCCAGGCCCTGGATGGAGAGATCCCCGGGGCGCAAGAGCCGGTACAGTCCGCCGTCCTCCAGGCACTGGCAAGGGCCTTTTCTTGGGCCGACATCCTCGAATCCGGCCAGATCAAGTCCATCAGCGAGCTTGCCCGTACCCTCGACGTTGATGGCTCGTATGTAGCCCGCATCCTCAAGCTGACGACCCTGGCCCCCGACATCGTCGAAGCCCTGATCAACGGCGAGGAACCCAACGGGCTCTCGCTGGCCAAGCTGACCCAGACCTTCCCCGAGGAATGGGCTGAGCAGCGCCGCCAGTTCGGCTTTGTTACCGACTGACGACCGGACCGGAGACCACCCCAGAGAACCGACCATCAGCGTCGGCTTTTCTACTTTTGGGGACAGGAAACCGGAGTTGACCACGCTTCTTTTCATGGGCGAAGCGGGTGATTTCGAAAAAAACGTCCGGTTGCGGCATCGAGCGATGACCTAAGACAACCGCCCAAAACGGCAACCAGCCGCAAACCCATATCAATCAAGGATGTAGCTTTCCGGACGAGCTTCGGACTTGGTCCGGAGAAAACAGAGAATCAGGGGCCAAACAGAGAAAGAAAGGCGGGAAGATGGGGAGAATCGATGGAGCGGAGAGGTGCTTTGGAAAGATGTGAAACGGGCGCAAACCCTTTAGAAACAAGGGGAAAAAGAAAACCCGTCACCCCGGGGAACGACCCCAGAGAGACGGGTTTGTCTTTTCTAAATGGTGGAGGCGGCGGGAATTGAACCCGCGTCCTAAGAAGATTCCCTGAGATACCCCTACACTTATAGTCAGCATCCTTGTACGTCGGGTTTTTACCAGCTGACGGGGTTCACCTGACGTCTTCTATTCCGAATTGATTTCGGTTGCCCCCGCCTCGTGGAAGAAGAAAAACCGGGCCGGGGTTCCCTATCACTCTGTTTGTCACCGAATTTCCGCCCGAGTGCGAAACGGAGTCGATGTGCGCCTCAAGGGCGCGTGACTTTAGCTTAAACTGCTATTAAGCAGCTACAGCCATTGCATAGTCGTCTGCATTTGTTTTTTGGTTGATGATTTACGAGGCCAACAACCATCCTCGAAGTGCAGTATCAAAGATCGCATTTCCCAGTCGAAACCAGTGCGCCCCCTCAATTGGAGATACCCTAATCTAATCGCTTGAAGGCGTTCTGTCAAACGATACGATGATTTTTTCAGGAATAATCTTTGTGGCGGTTGATCCGCTGCATTTCCCGGCTGGCGTCCTTGTCTTTCAGGCTCTGGCGTTTGTCGTACAGATTTTTTCCCTGGGCGATGCCGAGCTTCATCTTGATCCGGCTTCCTTTGAAGTAGATGGAGAGGGGGATCAGGGAAAAGCCTTTTTCATTGACCTTGTTGTAGATCTTGCGGATCTCGGCACGGTTCAGCAGAAGCTTACGGGGCTTCAGGGGATCGTGGTTGTCGTTGTAGGAAAAGGTGTAGGGACTGATGTTCATCTGATAAACGTAAACCTCGCCTTTGTCCGTGATGCGGGCGTAGGAATCCTTGATGTTCACCCCGCCTCCCCGGATGGCTTTCACTTCAGAGCCCACCAGCACCAGGCCGGCCTCGTACTGGTCGGAGATGGTGTAACTGTGAAAGGCTTTCTTGTTCACGGCGATCATCCGGATGTTCTTGTCGTCCACGTGTGCTGCTCCTATGGTCAAAGGCCGGGGTTGTATTCCACATTCATGATCAGGCGCTCGATATCGGCCACGGTGCTCTGGCGCAGGGCATGGTCGAGCAGGCTGATGGATTTTTCCCGGTTGAGTTTCCTGATCCGATCCTTCACGTCGGGGATGGACTGGGGGGCCATGCTGAGTTCATCCAGTCCCATGCCGAGGAGAAGGGCCATGTTAGCGGGGTCCGAGGCCATTTCACCGCACATGAACACCTGGATTCCCTTGGTTTTTCCCACATCCACAACATGCTTGATGATCCGAAGCACCGCAGGGTGAAGTGGCTGGTAGAGGTGGGCGACTTTGCGGTTGCCCCGGTCGATGGCCAGCATGTACTGGGTCAGGTCGTTGGTCCCGATGCTGAAGAAGCTCACCTCGTCGGCGAGGATTTCGGCCATGTAGGCCGCTGAGGGGACCTCGATCATGATGCCCACCTCGATATCGCTGCGGTGGGGGATGTTTTCCTTTTTCAGGGCCTGAACAGCGTCATGGAGGTGCTTCTTTGCGGCGAGGACTTCCTCGAGGCCGGAGATCATGGGAAACATCACCCGGATGTTGCCATGGGCCGCGGCACGGAGAATGGCCCGGAGCTGGGTCAGGAACACGTCTGGCCGGTTCAGACAGAAACGAATGGCCCGAAGCCCTAAGGCCGGGTTGGATTCGTCGTTGCTGCTGTCATAGGACAGGGCCTTGTCGCCGTTGATGTCCAGGGTTCTGATGGTCACGGGTTCCGGGGCGATGAGTTCCACCACTTCCCGGTACTGTTCGTAAAGCTCGTCCTCGCTGGGGTAGTCGGTCCTGTTGAGGTACTGGAATTCGGTGCGGAAAAGGCCGATACCCTGGCCGCCGTGGTCCATCACCGACACCACTTCTTCCACCAGTTCGATGTTGCCCATGAGGGTCATGGTGTAGCCGTCGGTTGTCGTGGCCGGGCTTTTGCTCTCCCGGGTGACCATGGCCCGGCGCAGCTCGTAATCCCGCTGCTTGGTGTTGTAACGGATCAGGGTCTCGTCCGTGGGGTGGACGATCACCAGGCCTTCGATGCCGTCCACGATGATGATGTCTTCGTTCTCGATCAGCTGGGTGGCGTTTCCCAGGCCCTGGATCGAGGGGATTTCAAGGGTGCGGGCGATGATGCTGGTGTGGGAGGCCTGGCCGCCTTTGTCGGTGACGAAGCCCATGATTTTTTCCAGCTGGATCTGGCTGGTGTCGGCCGGAGAAAGGTCCCGTGCCACGAGAATCACCCGCTTGTTGATTTTGGAGATGTTGACCCGTTCGGCGCCGATCAGGTTCCGCATGATCCGCTCACAGACCTGGGCCACGTCGGTGGACCTGGACCGGAGGTAGGGATCGGGGATCTCAAGAAACATGCTCTGGACTTTCGATGAAATCCGTTTCAACGCCCATTCCGCGTTGATTTTGTCATTTTCGATGGCGTCCAGGGTTTTGCCGTAGAGCATCTTGTCTTCGGCAAGAACTTTGTGGGATTCCAGGATGCTGATATGCTGGGTATAGTCGGGGGGAAGATCCCGAATGATGGATGTGATTTCGTCCTTGGTCTTCTTGACGGCCGATTTGAAACGGGATTGTTCTTTCGAGACGTCCTGGGGTGCGATGTCGTATTTGGCCACCACGTCCACCCCTTCCTTGTCCACCAGATAAGCCTGACCGATGCATATTCCGGGAGACCCCTTGATTCCGGTCAGTATGAGTTCCCCAGCACCAGAAGATGTGCCCATATGTTGTCCTATTCTTCGATTCCCTGTTCGATCAGGCCGGCGATTTCCATGAAAAGCTTTTCATCCGCGTGATTTTCCATGCGCAAGGTGACTTCGGTCCCTTTTGAACACCCGAGGGTCAGGATGTCAATGATGCTCCCGGCGTCGACCACTTCATCTTCCTTGATCAGCCAGACTTTTGCCCCGGACGAGGACGCGAGCTTGGCGATCATGGCAGCGGGTCTGGCGTGAATCCCCAGGGGGTTGGCCACGATGATTTTCTTGGAAAGCGTGTTAATGTGAATACCTGCAAGGTTGACTGTTGACGGTGAAGACCGGAAATCGCGTTAACGGGCAATGTTACCGGCGGCCCTTGTACACTTTACCCATTCTAATGGTAGCTAGTGTTTAACATACAGGGAAAGCGCCTGTCAATGTTGACCTTTTTTCATGACGGACACATGGATAAAATTGGGATGGGAGGGGCTGTGGGCAGGGTGATCGCATGCAGGGAAAGGATCAGCCCGATTCGATTTTCATTTCCCAGTCGTTGTCCAGGTCTGAACGGCGGATTTCCCTGATCGTGACGTTACGGCAGGTTTCTTTGACAATGAGCATGGAGTTGGGACCGTTCACCAGGGTCTCGGCAAAGATTTCACGATGAACCCGGGCCTGAGCCTGAGGGGGACTCTTTTTATCCCAGGTCCTGATTTCCCTGATTTTTTCGTGGTACCCTTCGATTTCTCCCACCAGGTCTTCACACCGGCTCTGGAGGTCGAGAATCTGATAGGTAAGGGCATCCTGCTGTTTCAGGATGCCTTCGGCGCGGCCTGCCAGTTTCGACAGTTCCGACACACAGAAAGCCCGGCCATCCTCAAGTTGCTTCAGCTTGGAGGCCGTCTGTTCCGTCTGCCGGGGATCGGCGGCAAGGGTTTTGATAAAGGAATCGATGGCGTTTATCTGACGCTGGAGCTTGTCTTCGACCAGCACCTGATCCATGACATCCTTGTGCAGTTGCTTTTGGGCGTTCTGGAGTTCCTCTTTTTTCTTCTGTTCCTGTTCCAGCTCATTTTTCCTGTCTTCGACTTCGGTCCTCAGGTACCGGATCTTTTTTTCCGTATGATCGCTGATCCCCACCCGAAGGGTACAGGGGCGGCTGACGTCGGTTCCGATCTGTCTGGCCAGAATGCCTTTCTTGGCGGAAACAAGGGACGAAACGATGCGGACCGTCTCGCCGTTGAAAGCTCCGCTTGTCCTGATCTTGCAGTCCACCACCTCTTTTTTGACCAGCACGTCTCCGTAAGCGTCCACTTTGGTTCCGGACATGTACATGGCCTGGACAGCGCCGCCTGCCCTGATCACCGAATCCATGACGCCCCCCGATATTTCGATGTTCCCGGCCACGTCGATTTCCGCTCCGTTGGCATCCCTTGCGGTAAGGGCCCCGCCTTTGATGATGAACCCCGGGTTGATGGATCCTTTGACGATGATGCTTCCGTTGAAAATGATGTTGCCCGTGGTGTAGTCCACATCGCCGGGGATGTGGAGCTCTTTCATGACCGACACTTCGCCGTGGACGGTCATGAGGGGCTGCCCGTCCATGGCAGCCATGATTTTGAGGCCGTCTTCGGAGACAACGGTTCCAGGGCCGCTTTTCAGGGGTTGATCCACCGCCTGGTCCGAGGGGATGAGTTCTCCGAAAATATCGGTTCCGGGTTTCCCGTCCACGCCGGGTATTTTTTCGGCCAGGACCACGCCGGCCTTGACAAAGGGAACGTCTCCACGGTCCTTGAAGTCGATGGTACCGTGATCGGTGATTTTCCCGGGATTCAGGTAATCGTTGACGAAAAAGATCCGGATTGCCGCATCCCGTGCGGGAAGGGCCGGTATGCCCATGGCCAGGACGAAACTGCCGGAAGAAAGGCCGATTCGGGCGAGATGGCTTTCAATGTCCTGATCCCCGATTACGCCGAATTTGAGGCCGTGTCTTTCCACCAGAGCCAGGATATCGCTGAGGACAGGAGGCTTTGGAAGTCCGTCGGGAATCTGGACGTCGGCCCTGAGCCGGTTGGCTGTGACGGTCAGGCCCAGGGTGATTTTCTTTTCGGAAAAATCTTCCAGGTTTTGATTTTCAGGTGTGTTTCTGTGGTCTGCCGAAGGCGCGATGAACTGGCTGCCCAGGGATTTCAGCAGAAAATCTCTTTGCTCCGGAGTCAGGTGTTTACCGTTGACGAGAAGGTCACCAACAGAAACCAGTACCCCTTTTTTGAAAGATTCTTTCTGGATTTCAAGGGCTTTTGAAACTTCATGGCTGGATGCCAGGCCGTGCTTTTCAGCCAGGGCGGCAAATTTTTTGTCGATGCTCCGGACGGTTGCGGCAATCAGGCGCGTCAGAGTGTCCCGGTCCAGCAGCCCGCTTTCAAGAAGGGCTTCCTCGAAAGACAGATTCCGACCTTTCTTTTTTTCAGAACGGATCTCTTCGAGAATCCGGTCCAGATCGGTCCTTGTGATGATCCTGTTCTCAATGGCGAGCTCCGCCAGGGTGGCGTGAACCCCTCCATCGGGCATTTGTTGTGAATCCTCCATGGAGTCCCCATGACCCGCCGGTTTAACGGTCAGCCGCGCCTGGTTTCCGAGCAAAGGGTCTGCTCTGGGATTGGTTCAAGGGCCTCCTTTTCCAGGACCGGCGACTGGAGAACCGAACGGGTTTTGCATCGGCATCTCCAAAGGGCGGAAAATGCCGGCGCATCATAATCTTTGCAAAGAAGGGTTCCGTTCAACGGATGTTCGATGGTCAGGAGTTCAGCATGGATTCCAGTTTCGCGAACCCCTCGTCGAGCATTTTTTTCATGTCGTCCCTGGTTTTCTTGTATTCGGCCAGGGTGGTTTCAAGGGCCTTGATCGTGTCCTGGGGGAGACTGGCTTTTTCCCACATTTCCGTGGTCATTTTTTCAGCCTGGCCCTGAAGGATCACCAAGGTGTTGTAACCGGCGTCAACAGCCGCTTTCTGATAGTCCAGGGTCCGTTTGATCATCGCTTTTGAATCCATTTTTCCTCCTTAAGTGAAATGACGATCGTTAATTTTCAAGAAAACGAAGCCGAGCTGTTAAGGCTATGAACGCTTCGGCTTATTACCGAATGCCCACTCGAAAATGTCGGGATAAGACGTGGAAAGGTTGAAACACGAGTGAAAGTATAGATGATGATATTTATTTTTTCAACATCATTTCCACCGGACCTTCGTTTTCTATCGTTTCATTGTATCGCCCGACGGCCCGGCCGGCTGTTCCCTTCAAGCGGTAAGTGCTCTATGGGGCAGGACGGATTTTTGTCCAGCATGGCATCTGGGGCGAAAAATGATTTTATCTTCGGAAAACGATGGCCGATAAAAAGAATGATTGCTTTTTCGATCCGCAAATAACCATCAACCCCTGGAGTGTGATCATGAAATGTCTTGTGGTGGATGACGACGGCGTCAGTCTCAGTAAAATGCAGAAAATTTTAGGTGAGTTCGGTGACTGCGTTCTGGCGGAATCGGGAAAAGACGCCATCGTGGAATTCAACCACGCCTGGGATCTCAAGTCTCCCTTCGATCTTGTCTGTCTCGATATCAGCATGCCGGATATGTCCGGGGTGGATGTCCTGATCGCCATCAGGGACGCCGAAAGGCAGAAAGGCTTGGAAAAGGACCGACAGGCCAGGGTGATGATGGTCACTGCCACAGCCGACCAGACCGTGGTGGTCGGAAGCATCAAGGCCGGGTGTAACAACTACATCGTCAAGCCCTTTGACAGAGCCCGGGTCGTGGAAAAGCTCAAAAGCCTGGGGTTCAAGGTCAGGTAGGCGGCGTGGATCTGGTATCGAAAGCCCGGGTTTCAGATGAGACTTTCGATGAAACATCCCCCGCCGCTGGTGTTGCCCGCCTTGACCGTTCCGGTATCGGGTTTGGGTTTGGGGGTGTCGTTGACCGGGAGATCGCTGAGGGCCAGGGGGATATGGGCGGAGGCGACCAGTTCCGAGAAGTCACTGGAGTTTCCGCATTCGTTGTAGGCTTTCACGGTGTAATAGTAGATGACCCCGCCCGGGCTTGGGACAAGATCCAGGCTGTGGGCACTGGCCGGAACGTCCATGCTGTTGGCCTCCGTGAATCCATTGGGGGTTTTGCTCCAGTAAACCACATAGTAGTCCGCGTCGTTCGAGGCATCCCATTCGAGTTTTGAGATATCAGCCGCATAGGCCGCGCATGACACCAGAAGGATGATTACCCCGATATGCCACGATTTGATCATGTCCCCTCCCGCACTGGCAACCCCTGTTTTCCAGCGTGTTTCCCCTTGATTTTTTCTTTGAGGCAGGTTTCCGGCAATCAGTTGGATAGCCGATCTTCCCCTAAGCCAGAAACATGCCAACACAGCGTTTTCTTTAAAGTCCCCTGACCGCGCAGGTTTCCGCGCCTTTCTTCTGGCCGCCTTTTCACGCCGCCGCGTTTCTGGTGATGATATACGGTCGTTTGTTTATATATCGACGATAGTGGTGTCATATCGACAACAATTTGCCGGCTTGGTCATGAGGACAACGCCAGACTTTTATAGTCGCGGACCCTGTTCTTCCATCCGGGAAACCAGCGTTCCTCGTTTCTGTATGGGGGCGCGTTCCAGACCCTTCGGAGAAGCACGGATTCGGCGGCCCTGACAAAATCATGGATCGCTTCCGGCCCCGGTTCGGATCCGCTCATTTCCTCGAGAACCTGGAGAAGTCCCCAACCCTGGTCGTTGTACCGTTCACTGGATTTGAGACCCTCGCCTTTGAAGTTGACGTAATCGATCAGGGCGTAAAGTGAGCGAGGCGAATCCCCCACCCGGAAAAGCTGGGTTCGGATATGGTCCCGGCGTTCTTCAGATGCGGCCTCCATGATCCTGGGGATGGCTGACTGAAGACGCCTGACGATGAACAGGGTCTGTTCATGCCGGGTTTCCATGAGAAACGTGTAAAGGCTTTTCATGGCTCGGGTGTTTCTGGCCCGGAAAAATGCCTTGCGGTTGTTCCAGGGGCAATGGGGGGCCGATGTGGCCGCGAGAAACCGTGGAATCCTGACACCCCTTTCCCTGGCAAAACGGAGAAACGCTGGGAAGCTTTCCTCGAAAGGCCCTTCTTTGCCTTTGGTATACCAAATGAAATGGCCGATTCCCAGAGACGGAAAGTCCTCTCCCCGGTTCCACCACAAAAGCCTGTCGTTTCGGCCACCGCATTCTTTCTGGAATATCTCTTCACCGATCCACATCAGGTCCGGCAGGGTCAGATCGCCAATGTCCGGCGTCACACGTGCCGAAACCATGGACGGACTGGTGAAAACCAGGAACAACATGGCGATGAGCATCTGGAAACCCCGGATGGAGCGGTGTTTATCCGGTAAGTTCATGTCCATGGGCTGAAGTTGACCTTTTTTTAACCATGATCAGAAGGCAAGCCCCGGAGAATAAAGGTTTCTTTTACGCCGGGGCATGGTGCTGGCATTCGACAGAAAGACCATAGCACACAAAGAGATGAAAAAAAAAGACCGGGATGGAAAAAAAAGGCCCGCACCATGGGTGCGGGCCTTGAATCGTACATGATCGCTGACGTCCGGGTTAGGCTCTGACCTCTTCCTTGATGGAAACCGCGATTTTGTAAAGCACGGTGATCACGAGAAAGCCCACACACCAGATACCCACGGTGATGACCAGTTCAGGAGCGGTAGGCACGTACTCGGTGTAATGGTGGAGGGGCGAAGGAACGAACCCGCCGGCCATCATACCCATGCCTTTGTCGATCCAGGTACCGATAAACACCATGATGCAGAGGAACGGCATGTATTTTTCGTTGTTTCTGATCTTGGGCTGGATCAGGAGTACAACGGCCGTGACCATGATGATCATGGAAGACCACATCCAGGGGGCGATCACGTTGTGGCCGTGACCGTCGAACCCGAACAGGTACTGGATATGCGCCATGTGTTCGGGAATCTGGCTGTAGAACGCCGTGAAAAGTTCACAGGCAAAGAAGAACAGGTTGGCGATCAGCGCGTAGGTGATGATCTTCATCAGGGTCTTCATGGCTTTCTCGCCCGGATCGAAGTTGGTGAAACGGCGGACGATGAAGCACAGAAGCATGAGGAAGGCCGGTCCTGCCGCGAAAGCGGACGCCAGGAACCTGGGAGCGAGGACGGCGGTGAGCCAGAAACCTCTGCCGGGAAGCCCGCTGTACAGGAACGCCGTGACGGTGTGGATACCGAAGGCCCAGGGAATCGAGAGGTAGATCAGCGGTTTCACCCATTTGGGGGCGTCCACGCCGTTACGCTCGGCTTCGAGAAGCTTCCAGCCCACGACCAGGTTGATCAAAAGGTAGCCGTTAAGAACCACCGCATCCCAGAACAGCATGGAATAAGGTGTGGCGTTGATGATCACGTTCATGGCCCGGATGGGCTGACCCATGTCGGCCACGATGAACAGAAGACACATGGTCACAGCGCCGATGGCCAGGAATTCACCCAGGATGGTGATCCGGCCGAAGGCCTTGTAATCGTGAAGGTAATAGGGAAGAACCAGCATGACGCCTCCGGCGGCGACTCCGACGAGGAAGGTGAACTGGGCGATATAGAAGCCCCAGGTAAACTCCCTGTGCATGCCGGTGATTCCCAGGCCGAAGGTCCATTGTTTCATGTAGACGAGAAAAGCCAGACCGATCACCGCAGAAAGACCTGCAAGCCACAGCCAGTAACTTTTGCCTCCGTTTAAAGCTTTATCAAGCATCGCTACCTCCTGTTACACGATGTAGAACACGGAGGGCCCTGTTCCCAGGGAGGTTTTCCGTGTGATCGCGTTGTTTTCTTCCAACAGACGTCTGATTTCCGATTTCTCGTCAGCCAGATCGCCGGTGATGATGGCGCCTTTGGACACCTCTTCACAATAGGGCTTTTTGCCGATGGCCAGCCGTTCCGCGCAGAAATTGCATTTTTCCACCACGCCTTTCATGCGTGTGGGGAAGGCGGGGTTGGTGGGAAGCCCGTTGGGAAGGCCGTTTCTCGGATCCTGGAAGTTGAAGCTTCTGGAACCGTAGGGGCAGGCCGCCATGCAGAACCGGCATCCGATGCAGCGGTGAAAGTCCATGAGAACGATGCCGTCCGGGCGTTTGAAGGTCGCCTTGGTGGGGCAGGCCTGGACGCAGGGCGGATTCTGGCACTGGTTGCACATCACCAGGAACGGGGTGTGCTCCAGTTTCTTGGAAAGGTATTCCACCACGTCGGGTGCGAAGGCGTTGTGGTAGTGCTCTTCCCAGACCCATTTGATCTCGTGGTGAACTTTCCGTTTCTCGTCCTTGGGTTCCTTGAACAGCTTGTAGTCCGGAACGTTGTGGTTCGAATGACAGGCATGGGTGATGTCATGGACCAGATCTTCGTTGAGTTTCTTCGTGTTGATCACCATGCCCCAGCGTGTGGCGGTCTTTTCTTCGGCATGGGGTTTCGTTTCCTTGGAGGAAATGAAGTATTCCCCGATGGCGAAGGCCGAACCGGAAAGAGCGGTGACACCCACGGCCGATGCGCCGGCCACTTTCAAAAATTCGCGTCTGTCGTTTTTCATAGCGAGGCCTCCTTCTTGTTCGCGTTGGGATCCACATGGCAGTCCCAGCAGTAGGGCTTCACAGAGGCGTAGTCGTGGCATCTGTCACAAAATTCGGCTTTGTTCGTGTGGCATTCCAGACAGGTGTTGGAAAGACTCATGTCGTATTCCTTTTCCTTGCCGTCCGCGTCTTTCACGATGTGAATCCGCTGGCCGTCACGAACCACGGAGTTTCTCCATCCGTCAAGAATTTTCATGTGCTTTTCCCGCATCTCGTCTTTCGGAAGGATACAGGCTTTGGCGGCCTTGGCCTTGTCAGAAAGGACGGGCACGGGAGCTTCCTTGGCCTTCCCCATGTTTATCCATAATGGACAGGTGAATATCACCGCAAAAATGGCTACGCCCGCGATGATTTTAATTTTTTCATTCATCAGTTTCGTCCTCCGCGCCTGGTAAATCTTCCATTCTCAGGTTCAAGGTCCGCTCGATTTCGCCGTCCATGACCAGAGCGTTGCCCACAAGTTCATGCAGTCCGGTCACGGCCACGCCGGGAACCCAGTAGTCCATCAGGGGAGGCAGAACCGCCCGGTCGATGGCGCAGACACAGCCCAGCATGTTCACGCCGTATTTGTCGTGAACGTACTTGACGGCGTTGGCCCTGGGAAGACCGCCACGGAGCCTCTGTTCCATGATTTCCTCGGTGTTCGTTCCGGAACCGCTGCCGCAGCAGAACGTGTATTCACGAGTGGTGCTGGGAGGCATCTCGAACACGTTGTTGCACACCGCGTTCAGAACGTAGCGGGGTTCGTCGAGAAGTCCCATGGCCCGGGCCGTATTACAGGAGTCGTGCCAGGTCACCTTCAGGTGGTCGTTCCGGCTGGGATCGAGTTTCAGCTTGTTGTGACGGATCAGGTCTGCGGTGAACTCGGCGATGTGGATCATCTTGGTGGACGCCGCGCTGTTGAAGACCGTTCCGGTGATCGGTGATTTCGGCACTTCCAGGAAGTCGGCCGGGCCGTTCATGGTGTCCATGTACTGGTTGATCACACGCCACATGTGGCCGCACTCGCCGCCGATGATGTGCTTGACGCCCAAGCGTTTGGCTTCGTGGTACATTTTGGCGTTCAATTTCTTCATCATGTCGGCGGAGGTGAAGAGACCGAAGTTTCCGCCTTCTGAGGCGTAGGTGGACAGGGTGTAGTCCAGCCCGATGTGTTCGAACAGCATCAGGTAGCCCATGAAGGTGTACGTTCCGGGGTCGGCGAACGCGTCACCGGAGGGCGTCACGAAAAGAACTTCCGCGCCTTTGCGGTTGAACGAGGGGTTGATTTTCACACCGGTGATTTCTTCGATGTCGTCACAGAAGAACTCGATGATCTCCTTGAAGTTCTGGGGCTGGATGCCCAGGTGGTTACCGGTCCGTGAACAGTTGGACACGGGGTCCTTGATCCAGTTGATGTTCACGCCGATGAGGTTCAGGAGTTCACGGCCCATCATGGTGATTTCGGCGGTGTCGATGCCGTAGGGACAGAACACGGAGCATCTCCGGCATTCCGTACACTGGTAGAAATAGGAGAACCATTCCTTGATCACCATGGGCGTGAGCTTCCGGGCGCCGGAAAGGCGGCCGAAGATCTTGCCGAAGATGGTGAAGTCGTTTCTGTAAATGGAGCGCAGGAGTTCCGCTCTAAGAACGGGCATGTTCTTGGGATCGCCGCCGCCGATGAAGAAGTGGCATTTGTCGGCGCATGCGCCGCAGCGGACGCAGATGTCCATGAACACTTTGAGAGAGCGGTACTTGTCCAGTCTTTCCTTGAAGCCCTCATGGATGATCTGCTGCCAGTTTTCCGGCAGTTTCCAGTCCTCGTCGGCCGGAGACCAGTCCCTGGGGTTGGGCAGGTGAAGGTATTCCAGGGTTTTGGGTTTGGCCGGATACAGGTACTTGCCTTCGGAGAAATCCGGGGGCACGTCCATCCAGTGCGCCTTGGGCGGCTTGGTGTTGATTTTTAACATTTCTTCCGGTTTTATCTTCATTAGGACTCCTTTTCTACTGGAAGACCAGCCTCAATCATTTTTTCCCTGAATTCATTTTCGTATTTTTCGTAGGTCACGAATTCAAGATCGGGATTCCAGGGGTTGATATGCCGTTTGATACGGCTGTTGTTCGCAAGGTTCCGGGTGGGGCTCAGGAAAACGCCGCCCATGTGCATCAGCTTGCTGAACGGGAAATAAATGAGAAGTGCGGATACCAGGAAGAGGTGGGCGTACAGCATGGGGCTCACGTTGGCGGGGATCGTGGCGCTGAATGTCACGAGGCCCATGGTGAGCTGCTTGATCGCGTGGATGTCCACCCGGAGGAAGTACCGCATGTAAAGGCCGGTTCCGGCGATTCCAAGGATCAGGAACAGTGGGAAGTAGTCGGCGATCATGGAGATGTACTTGACCTGGGGAATGAAAACCCGGCGGGCGAACAGGTAGAGAACGGCCACGAAAAGAACCACGCCCGAAGCGAAGACCACCGGAAGGCCGATCTGGAAAAAGCTGTCCAGGGTTTCGACGATGCCGATAACGGCGGGCACCGGTTCGAGGAACAGCCTCATGTGGCGGACCACCACGGCCAGGAACGAGTAATGGAAAGCCAGGGCGGCGATCCAGAGCCAGATTTCCCATTCATAGGAGATCCGGTCTCCGACGATCCGGCTTTTGGTGTTTCTGAAAAGGGACCGGAAGGTCACGATTTCAAAAAACATGCGAAGGATAACACCCTTGGTCGTGGTGGGGTTATCGATCGAATTGTGCTTGATCCACGGAAGGGATTTCTGCTGGCCGCATGTGGTGGGAATTCGGAAAGGAACCGGGGATTTGGCCCATTTGAAGATACGCCAGATGAAGCCGAGCAGAAAAACCGCCGCGGCCGCATAGGGTATCCATATCCCGAAGACCACCTGCAGCCCGGGAACGCTGCCGGCCGTGTAGGCGACAGACCCCAGAACGACAACTGCAACGAGGGACATCAAAATATTAACGATCATTTACTTTTCCTCACCCTTTGGGACTTTCGCCAGGTTTCGCCGTCCGTTTCCCGCTCCGTGGGTCCGTTTCGTCTGTTCCTTGCCGTGAAAGCCGACCACAATCACCGCAAGGTCCGTTCGTTACGGACAAATCCCGAACCGGGAACCGGGAAGCTACTAACTTTCGAAGCCTCCGTTTTTATAAACATTATGTGGTATTATCTCGGTCCCGACGTCGGGAACCTCACACAATATATCCGCTTTTTCCAGAAGCTTCAGGGTTCTGGATTTTACATGCTCGGCCCGGAACTTGAAAATCTGTTCACGGCAGTTCATGTAGATATCGAAGGCGATGAGGCAGAGGCCGTCCACCCGGGCGTCGAACTGCTCCAGGTCGGACCGGCTGATGTCTCCGGCCTTGATTTCTTTTTCCAAAAGATCGCGAACCAGGGTTTTGACATGGAAGACAAAGGCGACGGACCCGGAGGGGATGAACTCCTGGACGGCCCTGATCCGGATCACCGGGTCCAGGAGGGGGACGATCTCGTTCCGGGTCTTTCCGGACACAAGGGCGTCAAAGACGTCTTCCAGGCTTTTCAGTGTCGTGGCCCCCACGGGATTGGCAAAAGGGTCCTTGACGTTCACCAGGAAACGGGAGCTGTCCGCAGGGTAGGTCTTGACCACGAAGTCAAACCAGCGTTTGATGACCTCGGAACGGTGTGTGTTCAGTAATTGTACAAGTTCCATCGAGCCCTCCCGGCAGCACGAAACAGAAAGTCCCTTGAAGAGCCCTGGGTTATCCACGGCCCGCAACGGCTTGAAACCTGTTCGTTTTCAGGTGAAAATTTTTTTTTCAAACGAACGATATAGTGTATTTTTGCGTTTTGTGTCAAGCCCTAGTTTGGTGGAAACCCCGGGAAACCGTGCCAAGACGGGCATCTGACGACAGGAAACCCTGGCGGCTTTATCGTTGAATTTTTCGGGAGTGTAAATTTATTTTACATAGCCGATACGAAAAGCGGTTACCGTGGTCTTTTGTAGAGATCATCGTGGTCCAGTCCGATGGCGCCAGGGATTCGACAAGCTCAGGCTGAATCTCACAGGTGATCGCCCTGGGTTCTTGATCCCCCGCCGTTTTTCAGTTATACATTCTCCATTGTCCTTATGAAAATCACCCATGACCATGAAAGATCACCGACCATGACAACTGGAACGTTCAATCCTTCTTTTTTTTCACGTGTGAAGATTTCGGGGTTTCGGCTGGCCGCCTGGCTTTTCCTGGGGTTCGTCTTCGCCTTGTCCGCCTCGGCCAAGGAGCCTCCTCGGGAAAAACAGGTGTTCCTGATCCCCGTGGAAGGAGAGGTCAGCCCGCTGATGGCCGCTTTTATCAAACGGTCCGTGGAAGAGGTCCCGAAAAAAGATGGCGCCCTGATCGTCTTCGAACTGGACACCTTCGGGGGGCGGGTCGATTCGGCCTTTGAAATCGTGGACACCATCACGGGAATCACCGGAGCCAAAACCCTGGCCTACGTGAAAACCAAGGCCATCTCCGCCGGGTCTCTCATCGCCCTGTCCTGTGACAGCCTGGTGATGAAAGAGGGCACCACCATCGGAGACTGCGCTCCCATCAGCATCGGACCCGACGGCCCCCAGATGCTCGGCGAGAAATTCCAGTCTCCGCTCCGGGCCAGGTTCCGGGCCCTGGCCAAACGAAACGGTTACAACGAAAACCTGGCCGAATCCATGGTCAGCGAGGATCTTGAAATCATCCGGATCACGGAAAGGGGAAAGACCAGGTACGTGGAATCCACGGAACTGGCCGACATGACCGAAGAGGAAAAAGCCGGAATCACGGCCAGAAAGACCGTGGTGCGAAAAGGGGAACTCCTCACCATGGACGACCGGGAGGCCAGAGAAATGGGGTTTTCCAAAGCCAGCGTCAAGGGCCTGGGCGAGGCCCTCGCCACGGTGAATGCCAGCGAGACGGGACTGGTTTCCCTGAAACAGAACTGGACGGAAAATTTTCTGTCCGTGGTGATTCTGTTCACCCCTTTTCTCATGATGGTTGGTTTTTACGCCGTGTATCTCGAGATGAAGGCCCCCGGTTTCGGAGCCCCGGGCATCGTGGGCCTGATCTGCCTTTCCCTGGCCTTCGGGGCCCAGTTCCTGGTGGGTAACGCCGATTACACCGAACTTCTCCTGATTCTCCTGGGGCTGGTTCTCGTGGGATTCGAGGTTTTTGTCCTTCCCGGTTTCGGTATCGCGGGCATCGCGGGATTTCTGTTCATCGCCGTGGGACTGGTGCTGTCTCTCCAGGATTTCGTGCTGCCCAAACCCTCCATGCCCTGGCAGAGCGGCATTTTCACACGGAACATCACGGTGGTCCTGGGCTCTTACGCCCTGGCGGTCATCGGAGGGTTGCTGACGTTCCGTTACGTGTTTCCCCGCCTGTCCATGGGAGGACACGGCCCCTACCTCCAGGCCAGCCTTGAAAACGCCCACGCCGATTCCCAGGAAGTCCTGAAGGCAAGAGCCGGTGACGAGGGCGTGGCCCTGTCCTACCTTCGGCCTTCGGGCAAGATTAGAATCGGGCACGACGTGCTCGACGCCGTGAGTGAAGGTGAGTTCATCGAAAGCGGAAGTTCCGTGGTGATCGTGAAGATCAGCGGAAACAGGATCATCGTGACACGAAAGGAAACAGCATGAACAGCCTGGCCCTTCCCGTCATTCTCCAGATCATCGGCATCCTGGTGATCATCGTCGAAGTCGTGGTGCCCACCGGAGGCATTCTGGCTTTCGTGTCCACCGGCCTGATCGGCGGGTCGCTTTACCTGGTGTTCACCCGGGTGTCCACCCTGGCCGGTGTGATTCTGGTGGTGGTTGACCTGATTGTCATCCCGGCCAGCGTATTCATTGGGTTCAAACTGCTGGCCCGGTCCCCTGTGTCCCTGAAAAAGAGCCTTTCCCGCGAGGACGGGGTTCAGAGCCAGGCACCGGAACTGGAACAGGTTCTTCACATGGAAGGCGTGGCCGTCACCGATCTCAGGCCCTCGGGCGTGGCCCTGATCGACGGGAAAAGGCTTGACGTGGTCAGCCGCGGCGAGTATCTTGAAAAAACTTCGAATGTCGTGGTCATCGCAGTCACGGGCAACCAGATCATCGTCAGTAAAAAAGAATAGCGTTTTTTCAATTACCATAACACCATATACCGGCAGGCTGAACGAATCGGCGGACAGGCCCACGGCCCGTCTTTACCTTTTCGCGGGGTCTGCAAAAAAGGGAGAAAGCTATGGGCGGCAACATTCAACTGTTTCTGATCGGCATTGTTTTTTTCGGGATTCTCATCCTTGTCTTCATCGTGGGATCTTCTATCAAACTCTGGGTACAGGCCCTGGTGTCCGGAGCCCACGTGGGTATCTTGAACATCGTGTTCATGCGTTTCAGAAAAGTGCCTCCGAAACTCATCGTGGAATCGTTGATCATGGCCGTGAAGGCCGGGATCACCCTGGATACGGACGGCCTCGAATCCCACTATCTGGCCGGCGGAAACGTCACCCGGGTGGTCCAGGCCCTGATCGCGGCGGACAAGGCCAACATCGACCTGAAGTTCAACCGGGCCGCGGCCATCGACCTGGCGGGCCGTAACGTGCTCGAAGCCGTTCAGATGAGCGTCAATCCCAAAGTCATCGAAACCCCGAAAGTTTCCGCCATGGCCAAAGACGGCATCCAGCTCACCGCCATGGCCCGTGTGACCGTCCGTGCCAACATCGACCGTCTGGTGGGTGGCGCCGGTGCCGACACCATCCTGGCCCGTGTCGGTGAGGGTATCGTGTCCACCATCGGTTCGGCGGACAGCCACAAGCATGTGCTGGAGAACCCCGACAACATCTCCAAAACCGTACTGGCCAAGGGACTGGACTCGGGAACGGCTTACGAGATCCTTTCCATCGACATCGCCGACGTGGACGTGGGGAAAAACATCGGGGCCAACCTGGAAACGGACCGGGCCGAGGCGGACAAGAAAATCGCCCAGGCCAAGGCCGAGGAACGCCGGGCCATGGCCTTTGCCGCCGAGCAGGAAATGAAAGCCAAAGTCGAAGCCATGAGAGCCAAGGTCGTGGAAGCCGAAGCCCGGATTCCCCTGGCCATCGCCGAAGCCTTCATCAAGGGCAACCTGGGAATCATGGATTATTATAAGATGAAGAACGTCATGGCCGACACCCAGATGCGTGAAACCATCGGAGCGGTGGATGGCAGCCTCACCAAAGAATAACCTGAGGGAGGGACACCGCGTATGGAAACCCTGATCACCATCGGTGTCGTCATCTACATCCTCGTGTCCATCCGGAAAGCCATGTCCTACGGCAAGGACAAGACCGGGGCGAAGAAACCCGCCCCCGGAGGATGGCAGGAAAAGCTCCAGGAGATGGCGAGACAGATCAAGGAAGAAATGGAAAAGGCCCAGCGGGAGGCGGAAGGTCTGCCCCCGGTTCCCGCTCCGGCGCCTCCGCCCTTGCCCGATGCTCAGGCCAGAACCTCGGAATCAGAGAGCTTTGAATGGGAAAGCCTGGAAGAGGAACCCGAGCCTCCGGTCATGGAAGAACGTGTGGACGAAGAATCCCAGGATCTGGAACTCCAGGTTTCCGGCGACCTCTCCATGGCTGAAACAGGACCTGGCCAGGTTGTTCAGGCCGAGGTTCCGAAGAAAATCGGGGTGGGGATCGAAGGCCGGAGACCCCGTCAGATCAAGTTCAGGCAGGACGAGCTGAAACGGGCGCTGATCTGGTCCGAGATTCTCGGGAAACCCTTGAGTCTGAGAGATTGACCTGATCGCAGCCACCCTGCGGCGCCAAGATAAACATCACGGAGGAGGACAGATCGACAGATGAACTGGTATTACGCGAAAGGGAAAGAGCGGCTGGGACCGTTTGACGAGTCCCAATTCCAGGAGCTGGTCCGGTCGGGCGAGGTCTCGGGTTCCACTTTGGTTTGGAACGAAAATCTGTCGGGCTGGAAACGGTTCGGGGAAGTCAGGGACGCGGCCTACGGCGGCATGTCCGATCCTGTTCCCGGTCTGCCCCGGGATGAACCGTCCTCGTCAGCAGACGGAGACATGAAACAGTGCAGCCAGTGCGGACAGTATTTTCCCGAAAGCGATCTGGCCATGTTCGAGGGTCGTCGGGTCTGCGCGGCCTGCAAACCGGCCTTTGTCCAGAAAATCCGAGAAGGGGTTTCGGTGGGCGCCGTGGTTTACGCGGGGTTCTGGATCCGTTTCGCAGCCAAGTTCATCGACGGCATTGTGCTGGGCATCATCAACATGGTCATCGGTTTCGTCACCACCTCCAGCATGGTCGCCACACCCGACGACCCGGTGGCCATCATGCGGGGCGCCATTTTTTCAGGATTGTTCCAGTTCTGCGTCCAGGCGGCCTATACCAGCTTTTTCCTCGGCAAATTCAGCGCCACGCCGGGCAAGATGGTCTGCGGCCTCAAGGTTATCACGGCGGACAACGAACCGCTCAGCTACCTGCGGGGATTCGGCCGCTGCTGCGCCGAAATGATCAGCAGCATCATCCTGTGCATCGGCTACCTCATGGCGGCATGGGACGACGAAAAGCGGGCCCTCCATGACCGGATCTGCAACACCCGGGTGATCAAGAAGAACAGCTGATGGAATGCCTTCGCTGCCATACGGCCCTGCCCATGGCCCTGGTCAACACGGACCGTTTCGAGCGCTGTCCGTCCTGTGGGGCCAGGGTCCGGGCCGACCTTTTTCCGGCGGCGGGAAGGGAAGGAACATCCCAGGTCCCGACGCCCATGGTGGAAGGAGAAGGGGCCGGCTGTTTCTACCATCCGGACAAGGCTGCCGTGGTACCCTGCGGGTCCTGCGGCCGGTTTCTCTGCTCTCTCTGCGACGTGGAGATGGCCCCGGGAGAACACATCTGTTTCACCTGCCTGGAGGCCGGAAAGAACAAGAAAAAACGGGTGGACCTGGAACGGCACCGGACCCTGTACGACGGCATCGCCCTCCGGCTGGCCACCGTGCCCCTGCTGATTTTCTGGTTCACCCTGGTCACCGCGCCGGCGGCCCTTTACATCGCCATCCGTTACTACAACGCGCCCACCAGCATCATTCCCCGGACAAGAATCCGTTACCACATCGCGGGGTTGCTGGCCCTGGTCCAGATCGGGCTATGGGCTTACGCGTTCTATGTTTTTGCCACTTAGAAAGGACGGGTTGCCGCCATGACTAAAAAAGACAAACCTTACCGGCGGCTGCCCGGCGTTACCTACAAAAGCTTCGGAAAACACACCCTCTGGCAGGGCAAAGACCACCTTCTGGCCATGTACTCCAACGGGATGTTCGAAGATTACAGGCGCATCTACTACAGGGACATCCAGGGCCTTGTGATCACGAAAACGCCGAAAGCCGCCGTCATCGCCACGGTGGTTCTCCTCTTGTGTCTCGCCTCGGCCCTCCTTTCCTGGCGTTTTTTCCTGGACCTCGCCCCCTGGTCCGTTTTTTTCGGCATTGTCTCGGGCGTTTTTCTGGTGTACCTGCTGGCCACCCTGTTCAAAGGTCCTTCCTGCCAATGCCGGATCATCACGGCGGTCCAGAACGAACCCCTCCAGGCCGTCACCCTGCTTCGCCACGGGCGCAAGCTGGCCAAGGCTCTCAAGCCCCTGATTCTTGCAGCCCAGAACGATATGGGGCCGGTTGAGCCGGAAAAGGCCCTGGAAATCATGAAGGGTGACAGCCGGCGATCAGATTTCAGGCCAGCGCCCCTGCCGGAAACCGTTCCTGGCCAGGATGAGAAACAGGCCGGTCTTTGCCGGGTGTTTCTTTCCGGTCTGGGCGTTTCCCTGATTCTCTACGCCATCATGCTGGGACTGGGCCTTGATCAGAGGACCCTGGTTCTGGCCTCCCTGGCCTTTCTGTTTCTTTTCACGTCCGGTCTTGGAGCGGCTGGCGTCCTGGCGGTGACACCCAAAGACCGCAAGGGCCCCCGACGGATCGCCTGGACCGGGCTCCTTTTCGTGACCCTGGCTTTTTTCCAGAGTTACGGGGAAATGCTGGTTCTCTATTTCGTGGACGCGTCCATGGAATCGGGCCTGAACCAGGCTATGATGTTCACCCTCTACTGCAATCTGAGACCCCTCGATTACCCGCTGGTGACCGGCGCGGATGTTTCGAAGGCCGTTCTTTCAGCGCTCTTCGGAGTGCTCAGCCTGCTCGCCGGTCTAAGGGTGAGGGTCTGACACCATGAACACCCTGGCCCGTCAGCGATGTTTCAACCACGCCGGCCGTGAAGCGGCGGCCCGCTGCCTGGAATGCGGACGCTTCTACTGCCGGGAATGCGTCACCGAACACGACGACCGGCTGCTCTGTGCCTTGTGCATCGCGGCTCGTGCTGGGTCCGGCACCACGAAGCGGCGGCGCATGGCCGTTCTGGGGCCGCTGTTCAGTCTGGTCCTGGGTTTTATCCTCTTGTTTCTGGTGTTCTACTACACGGGTCTCGGCCTGATGTGGCTGGGCTCGACATTTCACCCGGGAGGCTGAATCCGTGAGCCGCTCTCCTTTGAACCAGAAGCCCGCCCTGGAACTGATCGAAGACGCCGTGGACCTTCTCCGGAGCGATCCCCTTCACTTTCTTCTACCTTATTATATGGGGAGTTTTCCTTTTTTCCTGACCTTTCTTTTTTTCGTCACCGACATGCAGACCGCCTTTGCCGAACAGCACCTGGTTCCGGCGGCCCTGGGGTTGTCCCTGCTGTTTATCCTGATGAAACTCGGCCACAGCATGTTTGCCGCAAGAATCCGGAGCAGGGCCGCCGGAGTTGAACATTCGGCTTTCCCGGTTCAGAACCTCTGGCCATTTCTGGGCTTCCAGACCCTGGTCCAGGCCTCGGGTTTCATCGTGCTGCCCCTGGCCCTTCTGGCCACCCTTCCCTACGTGTTCATGGCGGCCTTTTACCAGAACGCCCTAATGCCGGAAAAGGAACGGGACAGTACATTCAGGGCAGGACTCCGGCGGATCTGGGCCATGGCTGTTTACGCTCCGGGCCAGAACCACATGATTTATCTGATCTTTCTGTTTGTCCGCCTTCTGGTTGTCCTGAACACCGGGATTCTGATCTATACGATCCCCCATCTCATGAAGAGTTTTTTCAATGTGGAGACTGTGTTCACTTTGGGCGGATTCACCGTGATGAACAGCACGTTCATCGCCACGGCCCTTGTCCTGGCCCACCTGGTCACCGACCCGCTTTTCAAGGCGGTCCACACCCTCCGGGGCTTCTACGCCGCAGCGGAAAAAACCGGCGATGATCTGAAAGCCCGGCTGGCTGCTTTCGCCGGGAAGAAATCGGCTTTTTTTCTGATCCCACTGGTTTTCACGGTGCTTTCCGTCTTACCGCTTGTCCAGGCGGGAGCCTCGGATCAGGCCGCCAGCAGAGAACCCGCCCGCGTTGGAACGGCCGGGGTGCCGTCCGACGTTCTTGAAACGAGCATCGGTCAGGTGATCCAGCGCCGGGAGTTTGCCTGGAGGATACCCAGGGCCAAGGATCCGGAGAAGAAAGATGGGCCGTTCGCCGGAATCATGGCCTGGCTGAAGCCCCATGTCACCCGGCTTACCGACACCCTGTCCCGTTGGTTTGAAGCCCTGGGTCGCTGGCTGAAGAAAATCCTGCCCGAGCCCCAAGACCTGGAACCCTTGAAGAAAAAGGAAAGCCGGCCCCTGGCCCGTCCGCTTCTGTACCTGCTGCTTGGCCTGACGGCCTTCGCCCTGGGCTTCTGGATCATCCGGTTTTTCGTGAAAACAAGGCGGCAAGGCCCTGATGCGGCCAGCGTCCTTCCACCTGCCCCTGATCTGGCTGACGAATCCACCCGGGCTGACGCGCTACCTCCGTCGGCATGGCGGCAGCTGGCCATGGACCTCATGGAACGGGGAGAGTACCGGCTGGCTTTACGGGCCCTGTTCTTCGAAACCCTCGCCTGTCTCGCGGGAAAAGGGTTTCTGGCCATCGCCCCGTTCAAGTCCAACCGGGAGTACCATCGTGAGCTGGCCATGAAAGCCCATGGGCGACAGGACCTCTCCGATCTGTTCGCCCGGTCCGTGACCTTGCTTGACCGGGTCTGGTACGGCGACGCCCGCCCAGGACGGGATGATGTGGAGCGTTTCGCCGCCGACCAGGAAAGGATCACGGGCCATGTCTGATCCGATGAAAACCACCGGGAAAAAACTGGTTTTCTGTCTCATCCTGCTGCTGTTCCTGGCCGGAGTCCTTCGGCTTTTCGTGCTCCGCTTCGAAAAAGGGGACATCTACCCACCCGGCTCCTCGTTCAGGTCCGATCCCCTGGGTTGCCGGGCGCTCTACGACGCCCTGGTCCACACAGGCCGGGTCGACGTCCGCCGGAACGTTCGGCCCCTTCGCCGTTTGGACACCGGGACGCAGGCCACGGTTTTCGTGACGGCCATGGCGCCCTGGGATCTGGTTGCTCTGCCGGCCCGGAGTTTTGATGCCCTGGACACCCTGGTGAAAAACGGGGGGCGTCTGGTGCTCTGCTACCGGAGCGAGAGGCTGGATTCGCCCGTTACAGGAAAAAATGGAAGGGCCCCTGAAAAACCTTCTGAAAAAAGAAAACCTGACAAGAAATCAGGTGCGGATACAAAAAGCAAAGAGAACAGCGATTCGGCGAAACAGAAAGGTCCCGCCCCAAAGGCCGATGAGTCTTCTCCCGGGCCGGTGGAAAAGGTCATCGACGCGGCTGAGGTCTGGGGTTTCAGGGTTCAGGCGGGGGAACGGCCTGAAGCTGAGGCCAGGCCCTCACCCAAATTCGAAAAAATGTTCGGCCTTCAACCCAGGAACTGGCAGAGCGCCCTTGTCTTTACGGAGCTTTCCCCAGCCTTTCAACCGGTGTACACCCTGGGCGGCAAGGTGGTCCTGATGGAACGGAAGCTGGGCAAAGGAAGCCTCGTCCTTGCCTCGGACAGCTCGTTTCTCACCAACGGGGACTTGAAAAAAAAGCCCGATACCCGGCTGTTGTCGTTTGTCCTTGGCCGGAACAACACGGTGATCTTTGACGAATCCCATTTCGGCATCCGCTCCGAAACGGGAGTGGCGGGCCTGGTGAAACAGTTCGGCCTCCAGAACCTGGTCTGGGCCCTCATCCTGTTCTGCCTGCTTTACGTCTGGAAGAACGCCGGGTATTTCGTGCCACCCCCCGAAACAGACCAGGGGGACACGGTGTCTGACAGGGACCAGGCCTCGGGGCTGGCTAGCCTTTACAAGCGCCATATCCCGGAGAAAGACCTTCTGGCCGTCTGCGTCCGGGAATGGGAGTCGTGGGTGAAACACGAAACGGGCGTGGATGAAACAGTGAAACAGCGAATCCGGAACCTGGCCGGGGAAAAGGACGGAAACCCTCCCGATCCTGTGGCCGGCTACCGGGCGATCAGGAAGATACTGTCCGAAAGGAAAACCTTATGAACCAGATCTCAGAAGAACAAAGCCAAGACATGGCCATGATCCTGGATGTCCTGGCCCGCGTCCGGAAGGAAGTGGCCAAAGTGATCATCGGCCAGCACCAGGTGGTGGATCAGTGCCTGATCGCCATTGTGACCAACAGCCATGTGCTGATTGAGGGGGTTCCGGGCGTGGGCAAGACCCTTCTGGTGAAAACCCTGGCCCACGTCCTGGGCTGCGGGTTTTCCCGGATCCAGTTCACCCCGGACCTCATGCCCGCCGACATCACCGGCACCCATGTTTTCGACATGCGGACCAACAGTTTCTCCCTGATCCGGGGCCCGGTGTTCACCACCTTTCTTCTGGCCGACGAGATCAACCGGGCCCCGGCCAAAACCCAGTCGGCCCTTCTCCAGGCCATGCAGGAACGGGCCGTGTCCCTGGACCGGGAGACCCACCGCCTGTCGCCGGATTTCACCGTGTTCGCCACCCAGAACCCCATCGAGTTCGACGGTACCTATCCTCTGCCCGAAGCCCAGAAAGACCGGTTTTTGCTGAAAATCACCATGGACCATCCCAGCCGTGACGAGGAGCTGGACCTGGCGTCCCGGATGCTTGGGAGCGGAAGCCCCGAGCAGGTTCTGGCCTCGGGAGCGGTGGAACCGGTTCTGTCCGGCGGGGCCCTGGCCGAACTTCGTCAGGGGCTTCAGAGTCTCCTGATCCGGGAGGAACTTGTGGGTTACATCGTGGATATCGTGCGGAAAACGCGGACCCACCCCTCGGTGATGACCGGGGCCGGCCCCCGGGCCACCCAGGCCCTGATCCTGTCGTCCCGGGCCCAGGCCGCCCTGGCCGGCCGGGATTTCGTGATTCCCGACGATATCAAGGCCATGGCGTCGCCTGTTCTGGAACACCGGATGATCCTCCGGCCGGAATACGAAATCGAAGGGCTCACCGTGGGTGAGACCGTGGCCTCTATTCTCCGGGAAGTGCCCGTTCCCCGTTAGATTGGCGATGGCCGGCCGCTTTTTCTGAAAAAACTGTGAGGGCCGGAATATCCCGTTTCAAAGGGGTTTCACGCGGTCCCGATGTTTGGGGGAACGGGAGGTTTGTGGGTATTAATAGAATGATATCAGGCAGATGGCACTGTATGGGCCCCAGGGAAACAAGACGTAATTTCCTGTTGAGTTTCACGTGGTTTGTTAGTATCATCCGGCCGTTTCATGAAATTTCTCAAGAATAATTTTCAACCGAACGGCACACGGCGGCGTGGCCTGATACAGGTTCATGGATTCCAAAACGGTTAAACTCAAAGGAACCCGCGAGGGATTTGCGGTGACTCTGGACTCATCCGAGCCCTACGAGCTCATCGAGCAGCAGGCTGCGGAGCTTTTCACCAACCTTCGGCAGCTGGCCCGGGGGGCCAGGGTGTCCGTCGAGGGGGGAGAGCGGGAAGTCCCCCAGGATCTGTTGCTGCGGCTCGGGATGTTTCTCAAGACACGCTTCGGCGTGGGCGATGTGGTTGAAAAAATAAAAGTGGAAGACAAGGGTGATCGTGAAGATGATCGGAACATTCGGGAAATCGCCCAGGAACCCGGAGGACTCGAGATGGGGGATGTGAAAGTGATGGCGGGCCGGGTTCGTTCGGGCCAGAAAGTCATGGCTGAAAGCCATCTGATCATACTGGGTGACGTCAATCCCGGCGGCGAGGTGTTTGCCGGAGGAGATATCCTGGTTCTGGGGAGTCTGTGCGGAACGGCTCTGGCCGGCCAGGATGAAAACAGGGAAAATTCCATTATACTCGCTTTTGATTTCAGGCCCACCCAGGTCCAGATCGCAGGGGTGGTGGCAGCGGGAATGAACGCGTCGGCAGGGAAAGCCATTGAGTACGCCTATGTGGAAAACGGGGCCATTGTGGTCGACAACTACATGACGGCGAACCCTTTTGCGAAACTGCCGGTGCTCGAAGAACGGTAAACGGCAAATCGACGGATGTCTGATTTGGGAGGTGTGTTTTGAACGGAAAAGTCATAGTCATTACGTCAGGTAAAGGCGGCGTGGGCAAGACCACGGCCACGGCGTCCATCGGAGCGGCCCTTGCCAGAGACGGCAAGAAAGTGGCCGTGGTGGACATGGATATCGGGCTCCGCAACCTGGATGTGGTCATGGGGCTTGAAAACCGGGTGGTTTTCAATATCGTGGATGTGGTCCGCAAGAAATGCCGGATCAACCAAGCGGCGATCAAGGACAGGCGGATCGACAATCTGTTCCTGGTTCCGGCCAGCCAGAGTGACAACAAGGATTCCATCACCCCGGAAGAGATGGTCGAGGTGTGCAACGAGTTCCGCAAGGAATTCGACTTTACCCTGATGGACTGCCCGGCAGGCATCGAGCGTGGCTTCGAAAACGCCGTGGCCGGAGCTGACGAAGCCGTGGTGATCTGCACGCCGGAAGTGTCTTCGGTTCGAGACGCAGACCGGATCATCGGCCTTCTCTACGCCAAAAAAATCACACCCAAGCTCATCGTGAACCGCATTATCCCCTCCATGGTGGAAAAGGGGGACATGCTGAGCCATGAAGACGTGGTGGACGTGCTTTCCGTGGATCTTATCGGTCTTGTGGAAATGGACGACCAGGTCATCGTGTCCACCAACACAGGAGCTCCCCTGGTGATGAACAAGGAGTCCAAGGCCGGTGTGTCCTTTTCACGCATCGCCATGAGGCTGAACGGCCAGCCCGATCTTCCGGTGGAGATTCCCAGGAGTCAGGTGGGGTTTTTCAAGAAAATCGGCCGTAAAATCGGAATTGCCAAATAGGGAGGCGCACTCATGTTCAACGATCTGATCAACAAATGGCGGGGCACGAAGAAAGGCAGCGGACAGACCGCCAAACAGCGCCTTCAATGCGCCATTGTCTACGATAACCTGGAAGTCTCGGACGACGTTCTGCTCAGTCTGAAAAGCGACATCGTCGACGTGCTGTCCAAGTATTTCAAAATCGATTCCGCGGCCATCAGCCTGGATATCGAACGTTCCACCGGCCAGAGCGCCCTGGTGCTGAACACCCCGATCCTTTCCACGGTGAGGCGTTAAAAAAATATTGCCGTCGGACCAGAAAGACTGAAACAAAAGCCCGGACAGGAATGCCCGGGCTTTTGTTTTTATGAGGGTTGCCATCCTTCGAATCAAGGACTCCGTCGAAATAAAAAAAAGGGCGGCTCCCTTTCGGGAACCGCCCTTTGAACTTTCACCGGTGTATCACCGGGTGCTTGCGCGTCGCGGCATCAACGATTAGGCGTTGAATGCATCTTCGGGCATGGCCATGATGCTGGGGGTCAGGCCTTTGACGGCTTCCATTTTGCCAAGGCCCACGGGCAGCATGTGGTTGATGAAGAATTCAGCCGTAATGACCTGGCCTTCGTAGAAAGCCTGTTCCTTCTTCTTGGCGCCTTCGATTTTGCCCTTGGCAACCGTGGCTCTCCAGAGGTGCATCCAGGCCATCATGAGATCGCCGGCAGCTTCCTGGAACAGGGTGGCTGAACCGAAAGCGTCGAGAACTTTTTCGCTCATGGCGGCGCCGCCGAGGATCATGGCGCATTCGCCGAGTTTGCCGAGGGCCACTTCAACTTTGCCTGCGAGGTCTTCGAGACCGGCGGCCTTGGCGTTGGCGATGGCTTTGTTGATTTCGCCCATCAGATCCATCATGGGTTTGCCTTTTTTCATACCCAGTTTACGGCCGAGGAGGTCCATGGCCTGTACGCCGTTGGTTCCTTCGTAGATGGAGGTGATTTTGCAGTCTCTGAGGAGCTGAGCCTGGGGATACTCTTCGATGAAGCCGTAACCGCCGTATACCTGGATACCGATGGCGCAGGTTTCGAAACCTTTGTCGGTGCAGTAGGATTTGGCGATCGGGGTCATCATTTCGATGAAGCCCTGGTATTTTTCTTTTTCAGCATCGTCACCGGTGGCGACTTTGTCGAAGCAGAAGCCCATGAAGTACATCATCGCTCTCATGCCTTCCACGTAGGATTTCATGATCAGGAGGTTTCTGCGCACGTCAGGATGGTTGATGATGGTGGCAGCTTTGGGAGCGGCTTCGAGGAAGTCGGTCAGTTTCGGGCTCTGAACGCGTTCTTTGGCGTAGTTCACGGCGTTGATGTAAGAGGTGGTTGCAAAGCCGAGGCCCTGCATGGCCACGCCCTGACGGGCTTCATTCATCATGAGGAACATGGTTTTCATACCCTTGTTCACTTCGCCGATGAGCGTGCCGCGGCATTTGCCTTTTCCGCCGAAAGCGATGGAGCAGGTGGCGTTGCCGTGGATACCCATTTTGTGCTCGACACCGGTGATCACGACGTCGTTGTCTTCGCCCAGGCTGCCGTCTTCGTTGACCCAGATTTTGGGAACGATGAACAGGGAGATACCGCGTGTGCCGGCGGGAGAACCTTCGATACGGGCGAGAACGGGGTGGATCACGTTTTCAACGAGGTCACTGTCACCGCCGGAGATGAAGATCTTGTTGCCCACGATGTTGTAGGTGCCGTCGGCGTTGGGGGTGGCGATGGACTCGAGGGCGCCGACGTCCGTACCTGCGTTGGCTTCGGTGAGGCACATGGTTCCGCCCCATTTACCGGAGTAGAGGTTTTTCAGGTAAAGCTTCTTCTGCATTTCGTTACCCACGGTGGCGATGATGTTGCCAGCGCCGTGTGTCAGGCCGGGGTACATCAGGAACGCGCAGTTGGCACCGGTGAAAAGCTCGCCACAGGCAAGGGCTACAGCGTGGGGAAGGCCCTGGCCGCCCACTTCGGGGTCGTCAGCCATGGCGACCCATTCACCTGCGCAGAACAGTTCATAAGGTCTGTGGAATGAAGGAGGAACGCTGACTTTTCCGTTTTCGAGTTTGACGCCTTCCACATCGCCGAGTTTCTGGGTGGGAAGAATTTCTTTGACCGCGAGGTTTCTGGCTTCGTTGAGAACCATGTCGATGGTTTTCTTGTTGAAATCCGCGTATTTTTCGGTTTCTGTGAGCTGGGTGATGTCAAGCATTTCATAAAGTACGAAATCCTGGTCCCGACGATCGGAAATTTGCTGTGCCATAATTCATCTCCTTACGATACGTTTAGTGAATATTAATTTTTATTTGAAACAGAAAGGTACGCCCCGTTACCGTTTCAAAACCGCATGTTTTTCATTGGTCCGGCACAGAGTTTTTTAATAAAAACCCTTGATATTCTTACATAAAGTAAGGCTGGTCCAAACATAGGACGCTATTATGGCAAACTTTGACAAAGGGGTCAATAAATACCTGAATCTCAATTCATTTTTCTTGAACAGGGCTCGGAACAAGGGTATCGGGAGGGGGAACTGTCCCGAATGATAGGACGGCCCGTCTGGGGGCTGTTTTTCTGCTCTGTGCAAGGGCGGCGTTTCGGATCGTTTGCATACCAAAAGCCGAGACAGTATAAAAATTCATCATTCATTTTTTTGAAACCCGGGGCTGGTTTTTCATCTTGACGTCGAGACCGCGGGGGTGGTATCAATTCGAAACTTATCGAATTATGAAAATAACCCCAGGGTGAGGCATGGAAACAGCGAAACTGGCAAGAATTATGAAAGCGCTGTCCAATCAGAACAGATTGGAGCTTTTTTTGGATATCGCGAGACAGAGCGATGCCGGATACATGGCCGGGAAAGGGTGTTTCATCACGGATATCGCCTGTTCCTTCACCATCGGGGCTCCGACCCTTAGCCACCACCTGAAGGAGCTGGTGAACGCCGGGCTCATCACCACCGAACGCCAGGGGAAATTCCTGATCGCCCGTGTTGTGAAAGAAACACTGGACGAGGTGAAACGTTTTCTGAACCTTGATTTCATTGGAAAGGATTGAACCATGGAAAACCCCGAACGACGGACATTTCTGAGGGCGGGTGGTGCGGGGCTGGCCGGGTTGGCTCTGGCCGGCATGATCCCGGCTTTTCCGGCGGCGGGCCTTTCTTTATCGCAGTCGGAGGCCAGGGAGCACCGGGCCATCGGAACCGAGGACCGCCGGGTGAAACCTGCCGGCGCAGGGGGACGCGCCCTGGTGCTTTGGTACAGTCAAACGGGAAACACGGCGCGAACAGGGAAGTTTCTCGCCAAAACCCTGGAAGGACAAGGGTTTTCCGTTAAATATTCGGATTACAGATTTCTTTCGCCAGTCGATCTTGAAAACGCCGATCTCATCGTGGCCGGATCTCCGGTCTACTACTACGACGTTCCGGAAAACTTCAAAACGTGGCTGTCCCAAGGTCCGGCCCTTTCCGGCAAACGTGTGGGGGCCTATGTGACATACGGAGGCGAGGGAGGAAACCAGCACAACACGGCTGTCACCCTTCTCGGCATCCTGGCGGGACGGGGCGGGTTTCCCCTTGGTTTTGAGACCTTCGGCAACATGAGCACCTTCGCCATCACCTGGTCCACCGGAAACACCGGCCGGATCCTGCGGTACAGACATCTTCCCGACGCAAGATCCTACGCCCGGATGCAGAATTTCGCAGTTGGCCTTTCAGACGCCATGGCAAAGGGGCGTTCCGCTGTTTTCGGCAAACGGCGGGATTACCGGGAATGGCTGAAAGGCCCGGTGTCCATCCGGGCGACCAAGGCCCTGATCAACCGCCACGCCATCGACAAAGACCGCTGTGTGGAATGCGGCCTGTGTGTCCGGCTCTGCCCGGTTTCCGCCATTGACATTCCCACGGGAAACATTGACGGGAAAGCCTGCATCGCCTGCCTGGGATGCGTGAACAACTGCCCCGAACAGGCCGTGGACATGGAGTTTCTGTTCATGAAAGTCAAGGGTTTCACGGCGTTTCGACAAGAAAATAACATCATCTTCACCGAACCCGAACAGTGGTTTGCCCAACATCATGGCAGATAATCCGTTTCTTCAACTCCTATGTGAAAGGATTCAAGAGCATGAACATTGTCGCACTTTACGGAAGTCCGAGAAAAAAAGGGAACAGCGCGGTTCTGGCCGACCGGTTTCTTGAAAAAGCCGGGGAAATGGGGGCGGAATCCCGGCGGTTTTTTCTGAACGCCATGACCTTCAAAGGGTGCCAGGCCTGCATGGGGTGCAAGACCCGAAAAGACCACTGCATCGTCAAGGATGATCTTTCGGATGTTCTCGAAGTTGTCCGGGATTCCGATGTGCTTGTCCTTGCAACCCCTGTCTATTTCGGGGAAATTTCAGCCCAGATGAAGGCGTTTATCGACAGGACCTTTTCCTATCTGGTTCCCGATTTTATCACGAATCCCGAACCCAGCCGTTTGAAACCGGGCAAACGCCTGGTGTTCATCCAGGCCCAGGCCCAGCCCGATCCCAACCTTTACGGGGATATCTACCCGAAATACGAACGCTTTCTCAAGCCGATGGGTTTCAGGAAAAATATCCTGATCCGGGCCTGCGGTGTGGATGAGGCCGGAGAGGCTGCGGGAAATCCGGCCCTGATGGCCGAGGCGGACGCGGCGGCTGTGGCCGTGATGAACGGGTGAGAGGAGGCCTTTGGCCCGCGTCACCCTTTGACCACCGCCAGGGGCCGGAGTTTTACGATGGGGCGGATCAGGTCCAGCTCGGATTCGATCACGGATTCGATGTCCTTGTAGGCCTGGGGAGCTTCGCCCAGATCCAATTCCCCCTTGGATTTTCCTTTGCCGCGCCTGGCCTTGCTCCAGCGGTCGAAGACCACGTCGCCCATGGCCCTGTCGCATTCGGCGGGAGACAGGGACCGGGAGGCCTCTTTTCTTCCCATGACCCGTCCGGCCCCGTGGGAGCAGGAGAGGAAGGATTCGGGGTTGCCCAGCCCTTTCACGATGTAGGACGGCGTTCCCATGGCCCCGGGGATGATCCCGGTTTCCCCGTCCCGGGCCGAGGTGGCGCCTTTGCGGTGAACCCAGACGTCCCGGCCGAAATGACGTTCCAGAACCGCGTAGTTATGGTGGATGTTCACAGGGTCTTCAAAATGGACGTTCCTGAAAACCGAGGACACGGCCGCCATGAAACGGTCCATGATCTGCCGCCGGTTTTCGCGGGCGTAGGCCAGGGCGAAATTCATGTCCCGGATGTAGTTTTTGCCTTCGGGGCTGTCCACGGGAAGAAAGGCCAGATCCTTCGAAGGAAGGGCGATGTTCTTCCGGGTGGCTGCGGATAGGGCTAAGGTGTTGTAATATTTGGCGATGATGTTTCCAAGGTGGCGTGAGCCGGAATGGATCATCAGCCAGATTCTCCCGTCGTCTCCGGCCTGGATTTCGATGAAGTGGTTGCCTCCGCCCAGAGTTCCCAGATTTTTTCCCGCCAGGTCCTTCACGTGTCCGCTGTACCAGCCCCTGTCCTTGAAATCCTCCATGCGATGGTCCATATGTTCCCAGCTCTGGTCGCTTCGGTGGGACCGGCCTTCGCCGCAGGGGATCAACTCACGGATTTTCGTGACCGCTTCCCGCAGGCGGGACCGTTCCGCCTCGCCCACACCAAGGGAGGTGCGAACCGCCCCCATGCCGCAGCCGATATCCACACCCACGGCGTTGGGGATGATGTCGGCCTCGCAGGCGATGACCCCGCCGATGGGCATGCCGTATCCGGGATGGCAGTCGGGCATCAGGGCCACATGGCGAAACACCGAAGGGTGCCGGACCAGATCTTCGGCCTGTTTCATGGCCTCGGCTTCCACCTGGTCACACCAGGATTTCAGGGGAACCCGGTAGCTGTCTTCTTTTTTGATCCATTTCATGGGTTCCTCCGTTTTGTAACGCATGATGGTTCTCTCATGGCGGATACACCTTTTTCTTGAAACACTGGGGATGATCGTGGAAGCCCGGTTCCATCGGCGATGGAACCGGGATAAAATCAGCAGTTGAGGATCATGCTGTCGCTGGCCACATAGGGTTTACGGGGAAGGCCCGCAGCCCTGGCCACGAAATCGGGGACGGCGATCCCCGTATCGAGCTGGGAATACCGGACGAACGTCCTGCCGTCGATCATCACTTTCATGCCGTCCCTGGGCTGTTTCAGGGGGATGATGGCGCAGGCGCTTTTCAAGGTGTTTTTCAATGACCCCAGCCCCATGGAATCTGCCAGACTTGAAAGGTCCACATCCACGTAGTTCACCCCTTCCGGGGCGATTTCCGAACCGTAGCGTTCGTTGATGGTGCCGAAAAGTTTCCGAAGTTCTTTTTTCATGACGCCTCCTGTTTCCAAAACGTCTTTTTTATAATTCCTGAGAACAAAATGATGCCCGTCTTATTTTTTGTCAACTCCCGGTTGATTTCAGGCTGGAAAACGTTTTGACATCACAGGTGCTTTCCTGTAGATTTCAGAGGAATCAGGCATTTATGATCCGCCCGGTTTCCCCGTGAACTCCATTCAGAAGCAGCGCCGTTTTAACGTCACACAAGGGATTTTTGTCGGCATGGGATTTATCAGAAAATATCCTGCTCTTGTTTCAGGCCTCGGCCTGACGGTTCTCGTCCTCGTTCTCTGGCTTTCAGGTTTTGATTTTCTCGATGCTCTGGAAATGAAGTACTACGACGCCCGGATGAAGCTCCGAAGCGACATGGAAGGTCCCAGCGACATCGTCATCGTGGACATCGACGACGAATCCATCGACAAGCTGGGCCGCTGGCCCTGGCCAAGATCCCTGGTGGCCCGGGGCATCGACCGCATCGAGGCCGGAAACCCCAAGGTCATCGGCCTCAACCTGATTCTCACCGAAGCGGAACAGAACAGCGGCCTCGCGGAAATCCGGGATCTCGAAAAACTTTTCTCCCAGAGTCTGGCTCCTGCAACCGGCGCTGACGGGGAGGCTTTCCTCGCCCGCATCAAGGACGCTGCGACACGACTTGACAACGACCGGATCCTGGCCGACGCGATCCGCCGCTCGGGCAAGGTGGTGATCCCTGTCTTTTTCAAGGACTCGGACCTGCTTCCCGAAGATCTGGAAGCCGATGAAAACAGCATCCTGGGCCGCCAGAGCCTCCAGTTCGTCAATGTTCCTTCCGGGGCGGGTTACCCGAGATCTGCCGAAGCCAGTCTGCCCATTCCCGGATACCTGGAGGCGGCCATGGGTCTGGGCCATGTGAACTCCGGTCCGGATTTTGACGGAACAACCCGGTGCGACCGGGTGGTCTATGAATACCAGGGTCTCTTCGTGCCCTCCTATCCTCTCCGGCTGGCCGCGGCAGGCCTTAACGTGCCCCTGTCCCAGATCAGGGCCGAGCTGGGAACGGGCCTGACCCTGGGCAACAGAACCCTGCCCTTGAACCGCTCTTCCGAACTCCGCGTCAGCTTCAAGGGGGGTGAGGGTGCCTTCAGCACCTGCTCGTTTTATGACCTGGTCAACGACAAGGTCCAGCCGGCCCTGTTCAGAAACAAAATCGTACTGGTCAGCCCTTCTGCCTCGGGCATCCAGAGCCCCATGGTCACCTCTGCGTCCATCAGCATGAGCCCGGCCGACTTCACGGCCAATACCATCTGGTCGATCACAAGCAACCACGTCATCCGTGAACCGGGCTGGAGTTATATCGTGGTTCTGGCGCTGCTCCTGGTCACAGGCGGTGTGATCACCTTTGTCTTCCCGAAAATAAAAGCCATGCCCGCCAGTCTCTTGTTCATCGGGCTCCTGGCCGTTCTCATCGCGGGGTCCAGCTGGCTGTTCACGGCACGGGGGCTGTGGATTCCCGTGACTTATCCGGCCCTGCTCCTGGTGATCGGCTACATCGGGGTCACCAGCGTCCGGTTTTTCATCACCGAGGCGGGCAAAGAAAAAGTGGAAGGAGAATCGGCCGAGACAAACCGAATGCTCGGCGTGTCGTTCCAGGAACAGGGCATGCTGGACATGGCGTTCGACAAGTTCCGCCGCGTCCCCTTAGATGACCGGATGATGGGGGTGCTGTACAACCTGGCCCTGGACTACGAACGGAAGCGCCAGCTGAACAAGGCCGCGTCGGTGTACGAGTACATGGCCGAATACGACGAAAACTACAAAGACATCACGGCGAGGAAAAAGAAGCTTCTGGTCGCGTCGGAAACCATGGTGTTCGGAGACGGGATTCTGGGGGGCGGCACCTCCGCCGATTCCCTGGACATGACGGGAACGGACACCCGCCCCACCCTGGGCCGTTACGAGATCATCCGGCAACTGGGCAAGGGAGCCATGGGCGTGGTTTACCTGGGGCAGGATCCGCGGATCAACCGGACCACGGCCATCAAGACCGTCCGTTTCGCCGACGACTTCGAACCCGAAGAGGCGAAGAAGCTTTCCGACACGTTTTTCCGTGAAGCCCAGAGCGCCGGCACCCTGTCCCATCCCAACATCGTGACGATTTACGATGCGGGAACCGAGAAGGATCTGGCTTACATCGCCATGGAATACCTGGAGGGACAGGACCTGGACCGGTTCACCAAACCGGAGAACCTCCTTCCCATGCGCAAAGTCATCGACTACGTGGCGGACATCGCCGAGGGACTGGACTACGCCCACCAGCGGGGTATCGTCCACCGGGACATCAAACCGGCCAACATCATGCTGCTGGCCAACGGGACCATCAAGATTACCGATTTCGGCATCGCCCGGATTTCCGCCACGTCCCAGACCATGACCGGGGTGATCAAGGGCACGCCCCATTACATGTCTCCGGAGCAGTTTTCAGGGAAAAAGGTGGACGGCCGGTCGGACATCTTCAGCCTGGGAACCCTGATGTACCGCCTTCTGACGGGGAAACTCCCGTTCCAGGGGGAAAATCCGGCGGCCCTGATGCACAGCATCCTGAACGAGCCCCACCCCGACCCGAGAACCCTGAACCCGAGGATCATCAAGCCCCTGGTTCTGATTCTCGACAAGGCCCTTGCGAAGGACCGGGAGAAACGGTACCAGCGGGCCTCGGACATGGCGGCCCATCTGCGGGAACTGGGAAAGAAAATCGACGAGGTCATGGCCAGGAAACAGAACGGCTGAGGGTTGTATTTTTCAATAAAATAGGTAAAGATACGGCATTCGGATGCCCGGAAAGCACAGGGCCCTGATATCAATAATGCTTCTGGCAGCGGGAATACATATCAACGATTCGAAGATCGGGATAATCTATGGTTGTGGTTGAATCCGCCGGGATAACGGATGTGGGGTGCAAGCGCACGGGCAACGAGGACAGCCTTCTCGTGGATGACCGTATGGGGCTTTACATCGTCGCCGACGGTATGGGGGGTCACCAGGCCGGAGAAGTGGCCAGCCGCGTGGTGGTGGACACCATGAAAAGCTACATGGAACGCTTCCAGAGCGGTGACAAGGTCGAGGAACTGGCCGACGAGGACCTGGATCTCACCCGGGAGGCGAATCGCCTTCTGGCGTCCATCCGTCTTGCCAACAGCAGTGTGTACAGCATCTCCCAGAACAGGGAGGCGTGTCGGGGCATGGGATCCACCGTTTCGGCCATCTGGTTTACCGAGGATTCCTTCGTGGCCGCCAATGTGGGGGACAGCCCCATCTACCTGATCCAGGGAGATTCCATCGAGACCCTTTCCGTCCCCCACACGGTTCTTGCCGAACAGGCGGCCATGGCCAACGGTCAGGCCCTTAAAATCGACGAGAAATTCCGCCATATGCTGACCCGCGGCATGGGGGTGATCGATACGGTGGACGCGGACATCTGCGAAAACCAGTGTTTCAAGGGCAACACCTTCGTGCTCTGCTCCGACGGTTTGAGTGACAAAGTCTCGCCCGAAGAGATCCTTTCCGTGGTCAGGGGGCAAAGCGCGGCCGCCGCCTGTGAAAAACTGGTGGACATGGCCAAGGAACGGGGTGGGGACGACAACATCACCGTCATCGTGGTTCGGGTGAAAAAAGTCCGGCGCGGGACGGGATTTTTCAGTTCGATACTTAAAAAACTGGGATGGTCGTGATAAGGAATTCCAGAACAATTCATAAACAACAGAGAGGACAGCAGCATGCCGATTCTTCAGCTTCAGTACAAAGATAAGGTCATCAGCAAATACCGGGTGGAAAAAGGCAAGACCATCAAGATCGGCCGAAGGGACACCAACGATATCGTCATCGAGAACGTTTCCGTATCCGGGCGCCACGCCAAAGTGGAGCCCTCGGAAAGCGGCGGTTTTCTGCTTGTGGATCTGAACAGCACCAACGGGACTTTCGTGAACGACAAGATGATCACCACCCATGAACTCAGGCACGGGGACGTGATTTCCATCGGCAAGCACCGACTTGTTTTCGGATATGTGAAAGGCGAGGCCCGTCCTGAAATCGTGAGCAAACCTGAGGATGAAGGCTGGATGGAAAAAACCATGGTGCTGGACACCGAGGAGCACCGGGAGATGCTGGCCAGGACAGCCGAGGAACTCCGGGCCAAGATGACCGTGGACAAGGTGGGTATGCTGTCCTTTCTTGCCGGGGCCGAAGGGGAATTCCCCCTGACCAAGAAACTGGTAAAGATCGGCAAGGACAGTTCCAACGACATCGTGGTGGGCGGACTTACCATGGGGAAAGTGGCGGCCACCATCAGCATGATGCCCACCGGCTACCAGCTGAGTTTCGTGGGGGGCATGACCAAACCCAAGGTCAACGACAAGACGGTGAAGGAATCGGTGAAGCTGGAAGAATTCGACACCATCACCGTCGGTTCCCTCAAGGCGACATTCCTACTGAAAGGATGACGGCATGAAAACCAAACGTCTGTTTCTTATCGGACTCGTTCTGGCCCTTGTTCCTGCTTTCTCAAACGCCGCCGAATTCCATGGGCGCATCGTGAAGTACAAGGGCAACGTCACCATCAAGGACAACAAAGGCAAGATCCGCAAGCCGGAAGTATCCGATTACATCGCCGTGACCGACGAAAAGATCGACACACGCTCCGGAGGAAAAGCCGTGGTGAAGTTCACCAACGGCTCCATGACGGTCATCGGTGAGAACAGCAGCCTGGGCATCGAGAAACCCACCTTGTTCTCCCACCTCAAAGGGACCATCCTGTTCAGCTTCGCCAGAAACACCGGACCCACACGCATGGTCCAGACCGATTCGGCCGTGTTCGGCATAAGGGCCACGTCTTTCGTGGTGGACAGCAGTGCCGAAGGAGACACCCTGGCCCTGAAGGAAGGGCAGGTCAGCGTGGAGTCTCCCAAGGGGGATTTCGAAATTCACCGGAAACAGGTTAAAGAAGAGCTGGACGCGTTCAAGGCTGAAATGGAAGAAGGCGTCCGTGACATGGAAGAGGAAGGTGAGGCCTTTATCCGAAAGGAACAGGCCGATTTCGTGGAATTCAAGCGGTCTTTTCTCCTCGACGCCCGAAACACCATCTCCATCCGGGGAAACCGGGTGGACCATCGTGCCCTGGACTCGGCAGACCAGATGGCCTTTGACGAGCTGGAGGAGTTCGCCGGTGATCTCCTGAAAGATTTCAAATAGCCGGCGTTTTCAAGTGAGCCAAGATCCCATGACGGAAACGGCCCAACGGAACATCCTGATCATCGACGACGACAGCCGGCTTCAGGCCGTGCTGTCTGAGTATCTCCAGGCCCACCAGTACCTGACCCGGTCGGCCCTGTCCGGAACCGAAGGGGTCACGGCGATCCGGGACAACCAGGGCCAGCCCTTCGACCTGGTGGTGCTGGACATCATGCTGCCCGACATGGACGGCTTCGAAACCCTGCGCCGCATCAGAACCCTTTCCAATCTTCCCGTGATCATGCTGACCGCCAGAATCGACGAGACAGACCGGATCGTGGGCCTTGAAATGGGGGCCGACGACTACATGCACAAACCCTTCAATCCCCGGGAACTTCTGGCCAGGATCAAGGCCGTTCTCCGCCGGGGGGCGCCTGCCGACAGCCCAAAACCCAAAGATAAAAGCGGTCTCATCTGTCTGGGCCCCTTCGTGTTCGATCCCGGCCGTGCCAAAGGCTACAGGGACGGCAAAGATCTGGGGCTTTCCGCCGTGGAATGGGACATTCTTTTCGAACTGGTCAGGCATCCGGGCCGGCCCTTTTCCAGGGATCACCTCCTCAACGCGGCCCGGGGAAGGGATTTCGACGCCTTTGACCGATCCATCGACGTTCACATCAGTCGTATCCGGAAGAAAATCGAAACAGACCCGGCCCGGCCCGCCTACATCAAGACCGTCTGGGGCAGGGGCTATGCCTGGGCTGAGGAATGAATAAACGATGAACGTCCAACACCGAACGCCCAACGTCCAACATCGAATAAAGGATAACTCCATTTTTATTTCAATGGGTTGAGGAATGCCCGCCCCTTCTGCGTTTGTCCGTGCAGGCGATCAAAGGTTCAGAAAAAATCTTGAAATCCAGCCGGATATCCATCATAGTGACTTTTTTTCATGGCCTGTTCGGTCACGGTTTCAACGTTTTTAAGAGGTCACAGATGAGCGCAGATCCCCTTGAATTTATAGAGCACCACTCTCCTGAATTTATCGAGATGGCCAGCGATTACCATCGCATGGAGCGATTGGCACACCCGGACGGTTACGGCAAACGGACCGGCGATTGCGGAGACACGGTGGAGATGTTTCTCACCATTCGCGACGATGGTGTGATCGATGCCGTGTCCATCCAGGTGGACGGCTGCCTGAACACCGTGGCCACCGCCAACACCGTGGCTTTCATGAGCGAGGGAAAGACCGTTGCGGACGCCTGGGACATCACACCCGAGAAGGTGGCCGATTACCTGAAGACCCTGGAGGAGGACCATTTCCACTGCGCCGAACTGGCCGTGGGCGCCTTCTGCCTGGCTCTGGTGAACTACCGGGACATGAAGCAGAACAGCTGGAAGAAAAGCTACGCCCATTCGGGAAAATCCTGAGGCGGAATGTGCGCCTGGCCGATGCGATGAGAAAAAACGTTTGACAGCCCGGCACGTAAAGTTATAAGGAAAAACCATTGCCCGTCCGAAGGCGGGCCGTTTTAAAAAGCACCACCAGAAAAAACAGACGATCGACAAACAAGGCCACGAAGGCATTCACCCTGAACAGGGCGAAAACCTCGTGGCTTTTTTATTTTTATGTCCCGGCAGAAGGATAACGGAACGAATATGGGCAAGAGGATCTGTGTGATTGACGGCCAGGGGGGCGGTATCGGGAAAACCCTGATCAAGGCCCTGAAAACCTGCTACGGCGAAACCATCGAGGTCTGGGGGCTGGGCACCAACGCCATCGCCACGGGCCAGATGCTGAAAGCCGGAGCCAACCGGGGAGCCACCGGGGAAAACGCCATTGTCCGATCCGTAATGGACGCGGATCTGTTGATCGGCTCCATTTCCGTGACCTGGCCCAACGCCATGCTGGGCGAGGTCACACCGGCCATGGCCGAGGCAGTGATGGGATCGTCGGCCCTGAAGATCCTTCTGCCCCTTTCCCAGGAAAACGTCCGGGTGGTGGGCCACCAGAGCGAACCCCTGCCCCATATGGTGAAAACAGTGGTGGAAGATTTGGTGAAGGAGGTGTTGTTTCATGTGTGAAGCCAGCGCGTACCAGAGGATTGACGGAAAAGACGTTCTTGTCATGGACTCGGTGGACCTTCTGGAGCCCATCGACGAGGAGACCTACCGGCTGACCAATATTTTCGGAGACCAGAAAACCATCCGGGGAAAAATCCTTTTCATGAACCTGGTGAACCATCGGATGGTGTTCGAAACGAAACCTTAAGCGTTGTACCCGGGAAGACCCGTCCAACTCCCCCCCTTTGTCCGCGGGCGGGTTTCCCGGTTTTTTTAATTTTCGGAGAGTCACGATGAACCACAGCAACCATCACGGTGTGAAACAGACGTCCCGCACAACCCGGGCCTTTGTTCTTATGATAGCCACCGGCCTTGTGTGTGTTTCGTTTATGGCCCTATCCCCCGGTTCCGGTTTTGGCTCGGGCCGTGAGCAGCGCATCGAACGGGACACGAACGGTGACGGGCGGACCGACCTGCTCCGGGTGCTGGGCCCTGGGGGCGTTCTTCTTCGGGTCGAATCGGACAGTGACGGAGACGGCCGCATGGACCGTGTCCAGCATTATGAAAAAGACCGTCTGGTCCGGCTGGAACGGGACACGAACGGCGACGGAAAATACGACGTAACCGATGTGTTCGACAACGACAGGCGCATCCGCCAGGAGCGGAAAAACGCCCGGGGCCGTGTTGTTGTGCTGACCACCTTCGATGAAAAAGACCGACCCCTGGTGATGAAAAAAGACAGCCGGGGTAAGGGCTTTTTCGACATGGTTCACACCTTCGATCAGGGCGACCTGAAAACCCTGGAACAGGACACGGACGGTGACGGCCGCTTCGACACCACCCTGACCTATGAGAAAAACCTGCCGGTCCGGAAAGTCACTGACAGTAACGGAGACGGAAAACCTGACACGGAGGTGGTCTACAACGCCAAGGGCCAGCCCATGAAAAGCCGCCACGACCTGGACCGTGACGGCCGTCTGGAAACCACCCGCTTCTATGAAAACGGCGAGCTGGTGAAACAGGAGAAAGACCAGAACCTGAGCGGAAAACCGGACGTGGTGTCGTTCTACAGCCGGGGCCTGGTCCGGGAAGAGCGGAAGGACCGGAACGGCGACGGCGTGATGGATGTTTTCCTGACCTTTGACGCCGACGGCCAGGTCACGGAACAGCGGGAAAACAGCCTGACCCGGAACGTCCTGGAACGGGTGAGAACCTATAAACACGGCAAACCCCTGAAAACAGCCTGGGACTCGGACGGCGACGGGTTTCTCGAAAGCGCCTGTCTGTTCGACCAGGGCCTTCTGACGGTCCAGACCCGTGACGGAAACAAAGACGGACGGCCCGACACCTGGATCCATTTCACGGAAAAAGGGGAAAAGCTGCGGATGGAGACCGACACCCGGTTCAGGGGGAAGGTGGACTGTAAGATCTTTTTCAAAAACAATGAAAAACATCGGGTGGTCAAGGACAGCGACGCCGACGGGTTTTTCGAAACCGTACAGGAGTTCGGGGGAAAGGTCTGGGACCTGGTGGTCCGAACCGACCTCAATAAGACAGGGCGCCATGAAACGGTGTATTTCTACAAAGGCGGCGTCCTCCACCGTATGGACTCGGACGAAAACGAGGACGGCCGGGCCGATTTCATCGAGTACTACCGGCGAAACGGCAGCATCGAGCGAAGCGAGGAGTTTGACCGCAAAACAGGGAAAAGGACCCTTGTCTGGTTTTACGACACCCGGGAAAACCCTGTCCGGGCCGAACAGGACACACGGGGCGACGGACGGCCGGACACGGTGTTCTACTATGAACGGGGACGGCTGGTCCAGGTGACCGAGGACACCAACGGCGACGGGATACCCGACCTCTGGGAAACATACGACGAAGCGGAAGCCCTGGTGTCTGTCCGGAAGGATCTGGACTACGACGGAGTGGCCGACGTGGAGAAAAGCAAGGAAGGGACCCGGCGTTTGCTGGCCGACGGGCGGACGGAAAAAATCAAAGTGAACTGAGACGGATAAGGAATAAAAATGACAGATTTTTTTGTAAAAGGCGGGGTGTTGATGTGGCCGATTCTCTTCTGTTCGGCCATCGGTCTTGCGATTTTCATGGAACGGATCGTCCGTTTTGCCACGATGAAGAAACGGGGGGCCGGGCTTTCTGAAAAAGTGGCCCGGCTCTGGATTGAAGGAAAAGAAAAAGACGCCTGCGCCGAAGCCGAAGCCAGCGATTCCCCCATGGGCCGGATTCTGGTCAAAGCCATGGATGTGAAAAACCTGGACCGGGAGATGCTGGAAACGGTCATCGTCAGCGCCACCGACGAGGAAATCCGTGACATGTCCACCTACATCCAGGCCCTGGCTACCATCGGCAACATCGCCCCCCTGCTGGGACTTTTGGGCACGGTGATCGGCATGATCAAGGCTTTTATGGTGATCCAGAACATGGGCGGCAAGGTCAACTCCGCCGTTCTGGCCGGAGGCATCTGGGAAGCCATGCTCACCACGGCCTTCGGCCTTGCCGTGGCCCTGCCGGTGATGGTGGCCCACAGTTACCTCACAAACCGGATCGAGGCTTACGAGGCCAGGCTCCAGGAAGGGTCGGTGGTGTTCATGAAAGCCCTGTGCGGCGGAAAATAAGGAGGGGCCATGCTCGTTCACCGGAAAAAAAGGCCCTGGTACCCCATCCAGGCCCCGCTGACCAGCCTGATTGACATCGTGTTCATGCTTCTCATCTATTTCCTCCTGACCACCAACTTCATGGTGGACGAGGGCATCCGGATCAAGCTGCCCCAGGCCCGGTCGTCGACCCCCATGACCCGTGAGGAGATCACGGTATACGTGGACAGGGAGGGCCGGACTTATATCAAAAACGTTCTGGTGGCCGAAGACCGCCTGTTCGCCGAGCTCAAGGCCATGATCGGACTAAGATCCGACGCCCTGGTGATGGTGAAAGCCGACCGCCTGGCCGAAGTGAACCGGGCCGTGAAAGTCATGGACCTGGCCAAGGCCGCGGGGGCCGACCGACTTTGCCTGGCCACGGAGAAAGAGTGACCATGGCCGCCGTTTCCCCCAGAAAAGGCAACCGCCTGTTTCGGATCATGGTGGTTGTGTCTGTCCTGGTCCATGTGGGTCTGTTTCTCCATGTGTCGGGCCTCTACAGAAAAGCCGCACTCTCCGTGATGGAGGTGTCCATGGAAGAGGAGTTCAAACCCGAAGCCCGGGTGATTCCCCGCCCACGGCCCCGGCCCAAGGCTCCGGACATCTCGGACACCAGCCTCCCTGCCCTGGGTCTGCCCGACATGGCCATCGAGCCCGAACGCCCCGAAGCCTCCCGGGAGATCATGGAAACCGTGGCGGCTCCTCCGGTGCAGCCCGGGCTGGTCGAGGGCCTCCCCGGTCTGGTCTCAGCCGACACCCGAGGCCTGTTGTCGAAAAACGATTACTACGATCTGGTCCGCATGCGGATCGAAGCCTCGAAAATCTACCCCGAAAGCGCCAGGACCCGGATGGTCGAAGGCAAAGTCACCGTCCGTTTTACCGTCACCCTGGACGGCCAGGTGAGCTCGGTTTCCGTGGCCGCAAGTTCGGGCAACCGCCAGCTCGACCAGGCCGCCGTCCAGGCCGTCAGCGATGCCAGCCCCTTCTCCCGTCCCCCTGGCTCTCTGTTCAAGGGACCATTGAAAATGGAAATCACGGTCGCCTTTGAACTGACCTGATGATTTGAATGCCCCAACGGGGCTCCTGTCATTCATCCCAGGGTTGCGGCGTGGCCGCTACCCTGGGAGCCAGAAAACGTTAGGGGGCAACACGACGATGTTGCGTCATGGGAAGACGGTGGCCGTGCTTTTGAATTGAACATAAAATGATGCAAGCCGGATCAAAAACATGGTATAGCTCAAGGCCAGTCAAAAAAATCAAAGGGCCGACATGATCCGAATCGACAATTTATCGAAACATTACAAGTCTCTCAAAGCCGTGGACGGCCTGTCCCTCCATGTGAAGCCGGGTGAACTGTTCGCGTTCCTGGGACCCAACGGGGCGGGGAAAACCACCACCATCCGCATCATGACCGGGCTGACCCGCAGGACGTCGGGGACTGTGACCTTAAACAACATCGAGGTGGGACCGAAAAGCGTTACGGCACGGAAACAGTGCGGCCTCGTGCCCCAGTCCATCAACCTGGACCGGGAGCTTTCGGTGTATGAAAACCTCACCATCCACGGACGGCTGTTCCGCATGGGCCGGGCTGAAAGGAAACAGCGAATCGACGAACTGCTGGACTACGTGGAAATGGGGGACCGGAAGGAGAGTCTCATCAAAAACCTGTCCGGCGGCATGAAACGGCGGGTGATGATCGCCCGGGCCCTCTTGCATTCCCCGGCCATTCTTTTCCTGGACGAACCCACCGTGGGACTGGACCCGGCCATCCGCCGGAAAATCTGGGCTTTGATCAAGAAAATCCAGCAGCAGGGCACCACGGTGTTTTTGACCACCCACTACATCGAGGAAGCGGAGTTTCTGGCAGACCGGGTGGCCATGATCGACAAAGGCAAAATCATCACGGTCGACACCCCCCGGAATCTCATGGAAAGCATCGGCAGCTGGGCCATCGACCGTTTCGTGGACGATGACATGCGGCCCCAGTATTTCGCCAGCCGAAAAGAGGCCAACGATTTCATCGCCACCCAGAGTGAAAGTTTCACCCTTCGCCGCGTCAACCTGGAAGACGCCTTTCTTTCGCTCACCGGAAAAAAAGTCGGAAAGGACAAGCCATGATCCACGGCATGCTCGCGGTTTATTCCCGGGAAATGATGATCCTGAGACGGCGATTGACCCGCCAGATTCCCTCCTGGTCCGTGTCGCCCCTGCTGTACCTGGTGGCCTTCGGCTACGCCATGGGACGCCACGTGGCGGTGGACGGCCATACCTACATGGAATTTCTGATCCCCGGTCTCGTGGCCATGGCCAGCATGGTCCAGGCCTACGGCATTTCCAGCGAGATCAACATCGCCCGGTTCTACTGGCATATCTTCGAGGAGATCCAGGCGGCCCCGGTGAGCGACGCGGCCTACGTGGCCGGCGAAGTGCTGGCCGGCATGACCCGGGCCTTTCTCGCCGTGTGCATCATCCTGGTTTTCGGGTTTCTTTTCGGGGTGAAACAGAGTTACCCCCCGCTTTTTTTTGTCGCGATTCTCATGAACAGCTTTGTGTTCGCGTCCCTGGCCGTGGCCATGGCCATGCTGGTGAAATCCCACGCAGACCAGAGCCTGGTGAGCAACTTTGTCATCACCCCCATGGCCTTTCTGGGAGGAACATTCTTTCCTCTGCATTCCCTGCCGGTATGGGCTCAGAAAATCCTGTACTTCCTGCCGCTCACCCACGCTTCCAAGGCCATCCGGGCCGCGTCCTACGGGCAGACGCCGGAAGCCGTTTCCTTTGTCGTCCTGGCCGGTGTGGGTCTTGTTTTCTTCACGCTGGCGGTGTTTTTTGTGAGCAAGGCCAAGGATTGACAAGAATCCGGGGTGCGGCATGTGGCTGTGAATTGATTTGAATTGTCCAAGAAAATGATTTATAAAACCCGGAAAAAAGTTCGACAACCTATGTTGTCCAACCGTCATCCGGGATGCACCTCATGCATGATGAAAAAAACGTGTCTCGATCATCTGAATCCATAATCCCTGGACAGGAGTTGTGTCCATGATGAAATGGCTCAAATGGGCGGCCATCCTCGCCGTCCTGTACGTTGCCGCCGATATCCTCGTCACCTTCGTGTATCCCGATGTGAGGATTCTCAAAAAACACAACCCCAGCACCACGGCCTTTATGGAGTACCGGAAGAAACAGTGGGCCGCCGACGGGCTGAACAAAACCATCGACCACCGCTGGGTCAAGCTGAAGAAGGTGTCTCCCTACCTGCTCAAGGCGGTGATCATCGCCGAGGACGACAAGTTCTGGAAACACGAGGGGTTTGATTTCGACGCCATGAAAAAGGCCCTTGAAAAAGATATCGCCGAAGGCAAGCTGAAGGCCGGAGGGTCGTCCATCAGCCAGCAACTCGCGAAAAACCTGTACCTGTCCCCGTCGAAAAACCCCATCCGAAAAATCAAGGAAGCGATTCTCACCTGGAGGATCGAAAAAGCTCTGTCCAAGAAGCGTATCATGGAACTGTACGTCAACATTGCCGAATGGGGCGACGGGGTGTTCGGCATCGAGGCCGCTGCCCGGCACCATTACGGGAAAAGCGCCAGGAACCTGTCGGCCCGGGAAGCCGTGCGTCTGGCCTGCGTGCTTCCCAACCCCATCGTGTTCAACCCCCGCAGCACCACCTCGACCTATGTCAAGAAGCGATCCAGGGCCATCTACCGGGTCATGGTGCGACGCGGCTTCGTGATTCCCGAGTACGAGGAAGTGGTGAACGCTCCCGAGGAAAAAATCGACGAGACCCCGGTGGATATCATGACCCTGGGGATGGAGGACGTGATTCCGGAAAGCACCGATACCTTTGATACCACCCCCGCTCCAGCCGAACAAAACGGCAGTTTTTCGGTAAAAAGCCGTAACTATCCGGAGAGCGAGCAAAACCCGCCTGAAAATGGATACGACCGCGCAACGGAAGAGGGGGGCAGAACATCCCATGTTCCCGATGCACCAGAGCTCGATCCGGATCTTCCTGCGGAAAAACCGTCTCCTGAAGGGGAGATGCTGCTCGACGATCAGAGTGTGGAATAAACGGATAGACGGTTTTCCGCTTGATATCTTTCTGAAACGATAGACCATAAAGGATAAATCATGGGTACGGGAGTGCTGTGTAAAGCATGGGCCATGGCCTGCCTGGCCTGGCTGGCTGTTCAACCATTGAACGTCGAAGCCGGAGAACCTTTAGGCCCGCCGGCCTTGACCCTGGCGCGAACGTATACGGGTGACATGGACCCCGCAGGCTGGTGGGTAAGCGAAAAGCTGGACGGGGTCCGTGGATACTGGACAGGAAAAAGCCTGGTGAGCCGTTCCGGCTACCCCATCGACGCTCCGCCCTGGTTTGTGGCCGGTTTCCCCGATTTTCCCCTGGACGGCGAACTCTGGATGGGCCGTGGACGCTTTCACGAGACAAGCGGGGTTGTCAGGAAAACAGGCGGTGGCGATACATGGAAAGAGATGCGCTACAGCGTTTTCGACGCACCCGATGAAAATCTGGCATTCGAGGCCCGGTTGGAAAAAGCCCGCAGCTGGTTTGAGGCCCATCCTTCACCCCATGTCCTGATACTCGTTCAGGAGCGGTGCCATGGTCGGAAAGACCTCCAGCGGCGGCTGGCTGAGACTGAAACCCGGGGCGGCGAGGGCCTGATGCTGAGACGTCCGGGCAGCGCCTGGGCGCCGGGCCGGTCTTACGATCTTCTCAAGGTAAAATCGTTTCAGGACGCCGAGGCCAGGGTGATCGAGCACATCGGGGGAACGGGGAAATACCTTGGAAAAATGGGCTCGATCCGTGTGGAAATGGCGAACGGCATCCGATTCGCCATCGGCACCGGGTTTTCCGACAAAGACCGGGAAAACCCTCCGCCCATCGGCAGTACCGTGACCTTCCGTTACAAAGAACTGAACCCTTCGGGCATTCCACGGTTCGCCTCGTTCATGCGGATCCGGGATGACCTGTGAAACACAGATTACAATCACCTCAATCAAAAACGTAACCAGGGAGACCTACCATGGCCCAGAATTCTTACATGCCCGACGCCCATTCACCCAATGAGATCGCTCGGCTTGTGGAACACTCAGGGGTGGCCAAGGCCCGCACCGACGCCCTGACCCTTGGGGTTCTGGCTGTGCTGGCCGGAGCGTTCATCTCCCTGGGGGCATTGTTCTTCACCGTGGTGGTCACCGGTTCTCCTGCCGGTTTCGGGCTTACCCGTCTTGCGGGCGGACTCAGCTTTTCCCTGGGGTTGATTCTCGTGGTGGTGGCCGGAGCGGAACTTTTCACCGGCAACAACCTGCTGGCCATGGCCTGGGCCAGCCGCCTGATCGCCACCCGGGAAGTGCTGAGAAACTGGGCCATCGTCTATGCGGGCAACGTCCTGGGGTGTCTGGGGACCGTGCTGTTCGTGGTCTGGGGCGGAATCGACGGCCTGGCCGGGGGAGCCGTGGGGGAAACGGCCGTCCGCATCGCCCAAGCCAAAGCGGGCCTGGGGTTTGGCGAGGCGTTCGCACGGGGGATTCTCTGTAACGCCCTGGTCTGCCTGGCGGTCTGGCTGACCCTGGGCGGCCGCAGCGTGGCCGACCGGATCGCCGCCATCGTGTTTCCCATCACCGCCTTCGTGGCCATGGGATTCGAGCATTCCATCGCCAACTGGTTTTTCCTGCCCTACGGTCTGGTTCTTGGCGGGCAGGCATCGGTGAGCCTTGCCGGATCGGCCCTGAACCTTTTTTCCGTAACCCTGGGCAACATGGCCGGAGGAACCCTTCTCGTGGCCGGCGTATACTGGGTGGCCTACCTTCGTGGTGAGAGGGGATAGACGCATGGATGAGATGGCCCGGAATCCATCTCAGGCAAGCATCACGCCAGGGTGAAGCTGACCGGAGGCGAGTTGAAAACACCGGTCGCCACGTCCCGGGGTTTACGGGCCAAAGGTTCATCGGCCTGGTAGTGGACTTCCAGGCTGTAGGTTCCCGGGCGGTCCAGGCTGTGCCAGGCGTTCAGGTCGAACCGGGTGGAAAGGCTCCGGCCGGGGGGCAGAAGCACGTAATCCTCCGGGCCGGAAAAATTCCGGTCGTAATCGACGGGGGCGGGGCAGGGAATTTCGTTTCCCGCATCGTCGCGGAGGGTGATGAAAATCTCCCGGCTAAGATGGTCTTTGTACCCCACGGCCATCCTCTTGTTGATCCGGATGGGAGTTGGGCTCGGGTTCGCGAGGGTCACCGTCACCCATACCGGGTTGCCGGCGTGAAGGCCACCTTCCGGAACAAGAGCCGTTACAGTGATGTCCGTCATGGATCTCTCCCTGTCCGTCAAGGGCGGTTCCTTGCATTGAAGTCGTCTATCACGGCCTGGTGGGTGGTCTGGTCGGCAGCCCTGGCCCTGTCGAAACGCTGTTGGACACGGGTCCGGATTTCGGTGAATCGGCCCCAGTTGGCCTGCTGTTCGGCCGTGCTCAGACGGTCCCAGAACTGGAGGCAGCGTCCGGCGTCGTCCATGAACCCCGCAAGACCCTCCCAGTGCATGCCTACGCTCATGATTTCAATGCCTTCGGCGAGAAATTCCCGGAGATTCTGGTTGGCCATGCCGGAGCGCCGCTGCTGGACATGTTCCAGCTCGTGGCGGATGGTGTGGACCAGGCCCTCATAGCCCTGGGCAAAGGCATCGGGTCCGATCACCACGGTGGAGTCTCCTGGAATGGGCCCGCTGGTGCTGGCGTTACTGCCGGCCAGGGCCGGGTCGTAGGTCAGGCTTGCAAGACCGGTGGTGGGCATGTTGTGGCCGTCCACGATCATCCAGACGATCCGGCCCCGGCTGTAACCTCCCCGCATCATTTCAAGGACAATGGTCCGCAGGGTCCGCATGCCCACCATACCGTCCATGTCGGTCATCCGGAAATCAGCCTGCCATTCCACGATCGCGTGGATGGTGTTTTCGTCAAAGCGGCCGGTCTGGGGCGTTCCCACGATATCCTGGATGATCCGGGTGTGGGTTTCGCTGTAACGGCCGTTGTTGTAAACGATGGCGTCCTGGATCTGTTCAGGGGACAGGGCCGGCGGCTCCTGCTCCCGGCCTGGGGGCCGGCGTCTCAACTCCCGCTGAACCGAAGGCGCCATGGAATCGGCGGCATGACCGATTCCGATTTTCCTCATCAGGATGCCGGACTGGAGCAGGCGGCCCATGGCCTGATTGCCCAGCCGGGCCTGAAGGGGCCGGACGGAATCAAAGGGCCCGAGACCAGGGGGACCCGGTTTGACGACCATTCCCGGTAAAACTCTCTTAGGCCCCGGGGCGCTGGATTGTGCGAATTTTCGGCTGTTTATCATATCGTCACCTTGTCATTCATGGCCTTCCTCCATCTGCCTCAGAGTTTCCTCAAGAACAGAAAGCCGCTGCCTGTCCTTGGGGTCGCTGGACATTGTGCATCGGCTTTCTTCTTTTTGATGGCATGTCTGAGTTCCTGAATGGTTCTGACCATGTTGTCGTTGGCCTTGATACGTTCTTCCGGGGTCATCTTGAGAAACATGGACACCAGTGTCTTGTCCACACGTTCAAGGCCTGTTGCCGTTTTTTCTTCAGCCATCGAAGACCTTTTTTACTTATCATGATTAACGTTACAGTACATCAGAAATTCCCGGCTAACGTCGAGGTGCTTTGCAGGTCGGGCTTTCGCCCTACAAAGTGTGTCGGGCGTTAGCCCGACTACTTCACCACGCCGCCAAAACCCATGGGTGTCATCTTGATTGCAATCCGGATTAGCTTTTGGGGCTCATGGTGTCCGGCATCCTCACTGCCACGATCCGGCCTTTGGCGCAGACCTGTCCGTTGGCGCTCACGGTGGCGGTGACGATCACTTTTTTACCTTTCAGTTCTTCCACACGTCCCCGGATTTCCAGGGGCACGCCAAGGGGCGTGGGTTTCATGTAATCCACCTGGAGGGAGGCGGTGACGAAGCGCAAGGCCGGTTCGGACCCCATGGGCCTGTTTTCGGCCCTGTAGGATGCGGCGGCAGCGGTGCCTGTGCCGTGGCAGTCGATCAGGGAGGCGATCAGCCCGCCGTAGACGAACCCCGGAACAGAGATGTGGTGAGGTTTGGGTTGAAAAACCGCCACGGTTTCATCCCCGTCCCAGCGGCTTTTGATCTGGTGACCGTGGTCGTTCAGGCGGCCGCAGCCGTAGCAGTGGCTCAGGTCGTCGGGGTAAAAGTCCTGAAACGCTTTGTCTTCCATGGTCTGTCTCCTTGGTTTTGAATTTATCTCAACCATAGTACACGATCAGGCCAACCTCCGAAAGTCTGTTTTTTGAATCCAGGGCAAACGCATGTCACATTGTCATGGATCTTAACCATCTCTATCGGGATCGGTATCGCTATCGAAATGTTCTGATGATCGAACCCGATACCGATAGCGATACCGATTAACCGGAAACCATGCTCGATAAAAAGGTAACCCTCGATTTGAATGGGGACTTAGCCCATGCCGGCGTGGATTCCGGGTCGGCTTCGGATCTCGAATGGTTTCGTTTTGCCAAATTCTGACGATGTTTCAAACACCCCATAATATCGGAGGCCACCCGGAATGACAAGGTTGGGAGCTGTGGCTCAACATGACATGCCGGTAAAATTCAACCATGCGTTTGCCCTGTTTTTGAATCCGGATTTCAAAACCGGATTCCACGTTTTCCGGCCAGGGCCATCATCTGTTCGGCGCTGGTGGCCGGAGGGATTTTCCGGCTTTCTTCGGGTTTCGCCACCAGGCGGATGGCCTCGGAGGGACAGGTGGTGACGCAGAGCCCGCAGCCGATGCAGCGGGCCAGGTCCACCGCGGCTTTTTCTTCGCCGGTCATGGAAAGGGCGGCCATCTGGCAGCGGTCCAGGCAGGCTTCGCAGCCCACGCAGGCTTCGGCGTCAATTTCAGCGTAGTGGTTGGAGAACACCAGGTCCGCCGGGTTGGGAAACATGTTCAGGCTTTTCAGTACGCCGCAGCAGTCTCCGCAGCAGTTGCACATCCCGCCGGGGTTCTGGCTCGTGGCGGGCTGGGTGACCAGGCCTTCCTCCTGGGCTTTGCTGAGAATCGCGATGGCCTCGTCCAGGCTGACCGCCCGGCCCATGTTGTGGTCGATGTAGTACTGGGCCATGGAGCCGAACATGAAGCAGGCCTCGAGGAGTTTGCCGCAGCCCGAATCCGTGGTTTTCCGGAGCTTCCGGCAGATGCAGTCCGTGATCACGATGGTTTTCTGTTTCCTGAGGATTTCAACCGCGTCGTCGTAGGCGGCGACGTTCTGGGTCGTTTCAATGGCATGCTGAATGGGCACGGTGCGCAGGAATCCGCCGGCGTTTTCCGCCATGGCGTGGTAAAAATCCCCGTCAAAGTACTGTTCCACCAGCCGGGCGAAATCCTTGTCCAGGCGTTTGACCTGGAATTCAAACAGGCCGTGGACAAAGGGAATGGCCCCGTATTTCACTGAATCCCCTTTTTTCACGCTGAACAGAAGGCCCCTTTCGGCCATGTCGGCAAGGTGTGCGGCTGTCTCGTCCACCGGTTTTCCGATGCGTCCGGCCACGGATTCCGGCGTTTCCAGAAGGGGGGACAGGCTGAGGAAAAGCCGGGCGTCCTCGTCGGAAAACATCCGTTTCAAAATGGTGATCTCAATCCCCGATTCGGTGGCGGGAAAACCCACGCTGTACATGTCCAGGCGTTCCTGGAGCTGACGGTAAAGGTCTTTTTCCATGGTGCGCTCCTTTTCAAATGGCCGTGAATTATTCTTTGGAACCCATGAGTTTCATGATCCGTTTCTGAAAGGCCTTTTCCTCTTCCGTGAGATGGAAAAAGCAGCGGGTCCCCTTGGGGTTGAAACATCCGTTGCAGGACACACAGGCCGCCGCCCGGGTATCACCGTTCATCCAGCGTCTGGGAAGATCCGGTTCCCGGATCAGGGACCGGGACAGGGCCACGGCCTCGATGTCCGTTTCGGCAAGGACCGTGTCGATGGTCTGGATATCCCGGAGACCGCCCACGAGAATCACCGGTACGTCCACCGCTTCGGTCAGGGCTTTGGCGAAATCCAGGTGGTAGGCCGTATGTTTTTTCGACCGGGATGGAGAGAACTGGCCGAACATGGTGCCGCCGCTCACCTCGATGGCGTCCAGGCCCTTTTCGGCCAGAGCACGGGACACCGCGAGGAAATCGTCCTGGGCGAGGCCTCCGCCGCTTCTGGAAAAATCCGACCCGTTCAGCTTGATCCACACCGGGAAATCAGCGTCGCAGCGGGTTTTGATCTCTTCGAGGATCTCGAGAACGAGACGCCTGTTGTTCTCGGGGGAGCCTCCGTATTCATCGGTCCTTGTGTTGAACTCCGGGCTTAAAAAACGGTTGACCAGGTAGCCGTGGGCTCCGTGGATCTGGACACCGTCGAATCCGGCTGTTTTCAGGCGGACGGCCGCGTCGCCGAACTCCCGGACCAGGTCACGGACCTGTTCCGTGGTAAAAGGCACGGGCGTGATGCCGGTGAGAGGATCGGTCACCGCCGACGGGCCGTAAACCGTGCCCTGGGGTTTTGAAAAAATCTGGGATGTGGCGTGGTTCATCTGGGCCACGATTTTCGCGCCTCGGTCGTGCACCGTGTCGGCCCAGGCTTTCAGTCCTTCAAGGCCGCTGTCGTCGGTTGCTGATACAGTTCCCGGGCCGGGGTTGTCGGTTTTCGACACCGAGACGTAGCCCGTGATGATCAGGCCCACCCCGCCGTCCGCCAGGTTCCGGTGCATGTCGAGCAATGCTTCGCTGACACGTCCCCGGTCTGCCATGCCCTCGTGGGTGGCCGAGCGGACGATCCTGTTTCTGACGGGGATGTTGCCCACCGTGGCCTGTTCAAATGTTGTTTTCGTGTTCATAGGTCCTCCTGGTCGTTTTTCCTTGGATGATAGTTTCCTGGAGCTTACCCTTTGACAAGCCGGGTCGGAAGTGGCATAAATGACAAATAACGCTCCAAAAACGTCATCAATCCGGGGCGGAGCCATCGCACAAAACGGGAGTCATCATGGCAAAAGTCAGTTTCATCGTGGATACGGGCTGCTGTTTTTCAGGGATTTCAGGCCTGATCGACAGCTTCGGGATCGCCAATCTCTGGCATGCGGACAAGACAAAAACATCGGGAACTCCTCTGTTCGAGACCGAGCTGCTCAGCCCGGACGGTCAGCCTGTCCAGGTGGGCGGCGGTTTCCGGGTAGCGCCGGACGGCTGCTTCGCCGACCGTGAAAAAACCGATGTGGTGGTCATCCCCTCGTTTCTTCCCAACACGGAGCTCCTCTGCGACAACGCCCGGGACATGCTGGACTGGATCTCGGACCAGTACCGCCGGGGGGCCCGTGTGGCCACCTTGTGCACCGGGTCTTTCGTGCTGGCCGAAACAGGCCTTCTCGACCACAGGCAGGCCACCACCAACTGGCTGTACGTGAGAAAATTCAGGCGCCGGCACCCCAAAGTCCACCTGAAACCGGACCGGATTCTCACCCGGGACAGCGGTCTGATCTGCGCCGGCACCAGCACGGCGTTCTACCATCTGGGTCTCCACCTGATCGACATGTTCGGTTCGCCCGAATTATCGGCCCTGTGCGCCAAAACCCTGCTTCTCGACAGTAAGAAGACGAGCCAGGCTTCCTATGCGATGTTCAGCGGCTACAAGGAACACGGCGACCAGGAAATCCGCAAGGCCCAGGAATCCATGGAATCCCGCTACGCGGAAACCTTCAGCATGGAACAGCTGGCCCGCCAGGTGGGCATCAGCCCCCGGCATTTCATCCGGCGCTTCAGGAAAGCCACGGGGGAAACGCCTTTGAACTACCTCCAGCAGATCCGCATCGAGACCGCCAAGTCCATCCTGGAAACAGGCGGCGCCACCGTGGACGAGATCACCCAGGCTATCGGCTACGAGAACAGCGGCACCTTCCGCAAGCTGTTCAAAACCTTCACCGGCCTGTCGCCAAGGGAATACCGGGACAAGTTTGCCCGGAGAAGCCAGGGCTGAGCGAGGCGTTGGGTGAAAATTGGTGGTGAACATCGAACATTGAACATTCAACATCGAATGGTGAATGGGTGTATCGCTCAGCAGGGGGCGTTTTAACGTCCAACGCCCAACGCTCAACTTTCAATGGGTGCCCAGCGGGTCTTGGACAAAACCCGGGCATTTATAGGGTAACGGATGCAACGCTGAAAAAACAATGCCGGAACCAGGTCTCCGTCCCCCAATCTGTCATTCCGGGCGGTCTCCAATATGATGGTGCGTTTGAACCCGCTTCGGACCGGGCAAAAAACCACAGGCTCGAGTTCCGACGCCGACCCGGAATCCACGCCGGCATGGGCATCCGTTCCCGAAAATTCATGCGTCACATCGTTTTCGGGTATGGATTCCGGGTCGGCTTATATGGCGTGCGCCTTGAATTCGCAAGATGCCCCTCAGCGCAAGACCTCCCGCAAGGACCCCGGCCGCCCGGAATGACAAGGGCGGGAACCTCGACATCTTTCATGAGTCGTTGGGTGTTCAACGTTCATTTTTATTTTTTTCAGCATCCTTCGAGACGGCAGGGAACGAACCGGTGCAGGGGTGTTCCCAGGGGGTCCCGGTGGGTGTGGGACGTCAGGTGGTTCACGTTGATCCCGTAAGTTTTTCCGTCATAGATCAGGCCGAAACCGTGGGGGATGAGAACCGTTCCGTTTCTCACCTGGTCGCTGACTTCAAGTTCACCTTCGGCGGACCCGGCCTGGGTGGTCACCCGGACCTGGTCACCGTCGGCCAGGCCGAGACTTTGGGCCAGGTCGGGATGGACGGCGATGGTACAGGCCCGTTTTCCTTTGTTCCATTCCGGGTTCCGCATCAGGGTGTTCATGGTCTTGTCCGTGTGGCGTCCGGCGGAGAGGACCAGGGGAAATTCAGCGGGAAGGGCCAGATTCCGGGCTTCGCTGGCGGCGTCCAGGTTTTTCAGGGCGTCTGTAAGTTCGGCGATCACCAGATCGATTTTCCCCGACGCAGTTTTCACCGAGGCCAGATTGTCGTCCGGGTCGGCCTTCCCCACCCAGAGTCCTTCGGGGTGGTCGAGAATGGCCTGAAACATCCGGTCTCCCAGGTCGAACCCTTTTTCAAATCCCAGCCTGAGGGCGTTTTTCCGGAAGTCTTTGGGAGCGGTCAGCATCAGGCCCCACAGAGCGGCCAGGGCCGCGCTGTCCCAGGCTTTGCCCAGGGTTTTGCCCAGGACAAAGGGCATCACGGAAAGGGACTCGGGATGGGCGGCTCCCCATTCCATGAGCTTGGCCCCGAAGGTCATGCGGTCCCCTGAAGCGGCGCTGACCAGGTCTTCGGGAATTTCGGGAACAAGGCCCAGCTGGTCGGCCAGAAGGGTGAAGATCTGGCTGGCTTCCAGGCACTCGGGGGGAGGCGTGACAATGGGGCGTCTCATCTGGAAGTACACCTCGGGAAAGGTCCAGGGAAAGAAGGTGCCGTCCCAGGATTCGTAGAAGGTCCGGCAGGGCAGGACGTAATGGGCCAGCCGGGCCGTTTCGCTCATCACAATGTCGTGGACCACCAGGAGGTCGAGTTTTGAAAAGGCCTTTTCCAGGGCCTGGGTGTCGGGCCAGGATCTCAGCGGATTGCACACGCTGACGATGGCGGCCCTCAGACGGTCGGGATGGTCGGTGAGAATTTCGTCGGGCAGGGCGCTGGGGGGAAACGATCCGGCCGCCGCCGGGGGCATGCCGGCCACGGCCGTTTTCCAGACCTTGGGATCCCGCTCGTCGGCGTGGTAGCCCAGGGGCATCACCATGCCGGGGAAGATGTTGCCGCCCCTTCGGCCGAAAATTCCGCACACCGCGCCCAGGATGTTGAGCAGGTAGGAGTTCAGGGTGCTGTTGCGTCCCATGTAAATCCCGAGATCCGGGTGGAAGGACCAGCGTTTCGTGGTCATCAGGCGGGTGAGTTTCACCACCTCGTCCATATCCAGAGCGCAGACGGCGAGGGCGGCTTTCACGTCAAAATTCTCGAACATGGGCCGGATCGTGTCCCAGCCTTCCACATGGTCCTTGAGATACTCATTGTTTTCCCGCCCTTCGTTGACGATGAGAGCGATCATGGCTTTCACCAGGAGGGCGTCGCAGCCCGGCCGGACGGGCAGGTGGATGTCGGCGATGGCGGCTGTCTCGCTTTTTCTCGGATCGACACAGACCAAAAGACGGTTCGGGTCTGTGGCGATGGCGGTCAGGATTTTCCTGGCCTGGGGCATCTGGTGGCTTTCCATGCCGTTCCAGCCCCAGGCGACGAGCATCTCTGTTTCATGCTCGTCCGGGCCGTTGAGCAAATACTGCTTGCCGAACATCCGGCCCTGGACCCACCAGCTTCCGGAAAATTCCTGGCCGGCGGAGGTGTAAAGGTTCTGGGACCCCAGTTTTCTGAGCAGCGTCACGCCGAAGGAGGCTTCGAAGTGTCCGCCCTGGGCGCTGGCTCCCATGTAAGCCAGGGAACGGGGGCCGTGGGTGCCCACGACGGTTTTCAGTTTTTCGGCGATTTCGAAGATGGCCTGGTCCCAGGTCACGGGCACGAAGGTTCCGTTCACGTTTTTCAGGGGCCGGGTGAGGCGGTCCGCCGGGTACTGGTGGTAGATTACGTTCAGCCCTTTGCGGCAGGCGTATCCCTGGCTCCGGGGGTTGTCCTTGTCCGGACGGACCCGGACCATCCTGTCGTCTTCCACCAGAATCTCCAGGCCGCAGTTCTGTGCGCAAAGCACGCATCCCGTCTTATGCCATTCACCCATGCCCGCCTCCTTGTGTTGTCGGATGATCTTTTACTTATCGCTGTTCCAGGGCCGCCATGCCCAAAATGCCATACTGCCCCAATCCCGCTGGCCGTGCAAGGGGCAGAACTGACATAAACCGATTCAAAAAAGACAAAATGATGGTTTGAAGTTTATCCGCCTCAGCGCGGTTTTTCCAGCTCCCGTTTGACGGCGGCCCCCAGGGTTTCGATCATGTAGGGTTTTTTCACGTAGTCTCCGGCTCCCAGGGCTATGGCCTGCGCCACCCGGTCCGTGGAGGAGAACCCGCTGACGATGATGGCCCGCTGGCCCGGACGGATTTTCAGGATTTCCCGGTAGGTGTCCAGGCCGTCCATGCCCGGGTCCATGATCATGTCCAGGATCACCAGGTCGAAAGAGGCCGCCGGCAGCATGGCCAGGGCATCTTCGCCGCTGGCGGCGGTGCTGACCTTGTAGTTCAGGCGGGCCAGCATCCGTTCGGCCAGCTCCCTCTGCTCTTTCACGTCGTCCACCACCAGGATCGCCTGCCCTTTGCCGGTCAGGTCGGGAAGTCCGGATTCATCGCCGGGTTTCTGGATCTCGTCCCGGGTCACCGGAAGGTAGAGGGTGAACGTCGACCCCTGGCCCGGTTCGCTCTGAACGTCGATGTAGCCGTTGTGGTCTTTCACCGTTCCCCAGACCACGGCCAGGCCCAGTCCAGTCCCGCTCCGGCCCATGACTTTCTTGGTATAAAAGGGTTCGAAGATGTGCCGGACGTCCTCGGCGGTAATCCCCTGGCCCGTGTCGGACACGGTAAGGACCACGTAGTCTCCTTCACGCACGCTGTCATAGCCCTGGACCGGTTTTTCCAGATGGCTGTTGGCCGTGGACACGGTCACGAGTCCTCCATGGGGCATGGCCTCCACGGCGTTGGTGAGGAGGTTGAGCAGGGTCTTGAACAGATGGGGGGCCGAGCCCCGGATGTTGAGCAGAGCCGGCGCCAGTTCGGTCCGGAGCCGGATGTTGGGGCTCCTGGAACAGAGGGCCGCGCACTCCGGTGTTTTGACGAAGTCGGCGATCACGGCGTTCAGGTTGATCACGTCATCGGCCTGGACGCCTCTCCGGGCCATGGTCAGGAGGTCCTGGACAATGGCCGCAGCCCGCATGCCGCCGTTCATGATATGGACCACGTGGTCGCGCAAAGGATTGTTCTCGGGAATGTCGTCGAGAAGGAGTTCCGAATAGCCCACCAGAATCCCCAGGACATTGTTGAGGTCGTGGGCCACACCACCGGCCAGGGTGCCCAGAGCCTCCATTTTTTCCGCACGCTGGAGGCGTTCGGTAAGTTGTTTCCGCTCCTCCTCCCCCCGGACCCGTTCGGTGATGTCCCGGGCGATGGCCTGGAATCCTCTCATCTCGTTTCCGTTCTCAAGAAGCTGGGCGTTCTGGCCCAGCCAGATGACCTCCGAGTCCTTTTTTACCACGGGGAACTCGTGGTAGGTAATAGCGGTCTTCGTCCTGAACTGATCCTTGTAGAACTCCTTCACCTGGTCCAGGTGGTCGGGGTGAATGAACTCGTAGAACCTCCGGCCGGTCATCTCCGCCTGGCTGTAGCCCAGGATTCGTTCTACCACCGGGTTGATGTAGAGGATGTCTCCCTGGACGCTGGAGACGCTGAGGATATCGCTGGCGTTCTGGACCAGATGGCGGTAGCGCCTTTCACTGATCAAGAGTTCCCGTGTCTTTTTTTTGACCTGGATCCTCAGGAACCATGAAAAACACGAGATGACGGCCAAGAGGGCGAGAATCACCGCGAACACCGCCATGAACTCCCGGGAAATGGCCCAGTTTTTTTGTTCGTACACACCGAACCATTTTTTGTAGATGTCATCGTACTGCCCGGTGAGCTTCAGGGCGGTCAGCCCCTCGTTCAGTTTCTGGACAAGATCCTCCCGGTCTTTGCGTACGGCAAAACAGTAGGGCCTTGGAGAAAGAGGGGTGTCCACCACACGGATCCCTTCGAGTCCCTGGCGTTCGATGAAGTATAGCCCCTGGATTCTGGATGACAGGAGCACCCCGTCATGGCTGCCCCCGGCAAGGAGGGTCAGCGCCTTGACCGGGTCATCCACGGTGACGATGCGGAGGGTGAAATTTTTTTCCACCAGGTAGTCGTGCATGATGTCGCCTTTCTGAACGGCGATCTCCCTGGACCGGGCCTGGTCAAAGGTTTCGATATCCGAATTGTCACGGACAAACAGGGCCGGGGACACCATGTTGTGGGGCAGCGAAAAACCCAAGGTTCTGGCCCGGTCCGGGGAATGGTACATGCCCGCGATCACGTCGATTTCCCCTTTTTCCAGATCGGTCCGGACCTCGTTCCAGACCCCCAGCCGGATCTTGGCCTGAAGACCCGCGGCTTCGCATACGGCCCGGATCAGCTCCACGTTGAACCCTGTGGGGTTACCGTTTCTGTCGTTGAATTCGTAAGGGGGGTAATCGTGGTCGCTGCCCACACGGATCGTGGCCGCCGCATCCGCAGGGACAGCGGCCAGGGCCACGGACGGGAGACCGAGGAAAAAAAGAAACATGAAAATAAACAGGAAAGCGGCCTCTGACCGTTTCATTGTCACGACCTTTTTGCGAAAATTGATGTGCGGCGGGCTTCATGACAGACCTTCAGGAGAGCTTCGCCTGTTTCGTTCGGCCCGCATCATTGGATTGGCAGCCCAAAGTGTCTCATACCGATTCCAAGCTGTCAATGTCCCACGTGAAGCTAAAACGCTCGAAGCCGCTTCCGGGGCAACCACAATCGGTATCGCTATCGGTATCGGGTTCGAAACGTTCAGGCAATCGTGCCCGATAGCGAACCCGAACCCGATACCGATGGTTGTGATCCATGGGATGGCCCTGCTTTTATATTGACTTGAACCCGGTCATGGTTTTAAAACGTGGGGCAACCGAAAACGAAAAACCCTAAGGAAACCATGACGTTTATCGCGGATCTTCACATCCATTCCAAATATTCCCGGGCCACGGCGAAAAACCTGGACCTGGAGAACCTGTTCGTGGAGGCGCGAAAAAAAGGCATCACGGTGCTGGCCACCGGGGACTGTACCCATCCCCTGTGGTTTGCCGAACTTAAAGACAAACTCGTGCCGTCGGAAGACGGGCTTTTCCGCCTGAGGCCCGACATCGAATCACGCCTTGACCCTCATCTCACACCCTCGTGCCGGGGCGAAGTCCGCTTCATCCTGTCTTCCGAGATCAGCTCGATCTACAAGAAAGACGGCCGCACACGGAAAAATCACAACCTGGTGTATTTCGCCGATTTCGACTCGGCAGAACGGTTCAACCTGAAACTTGCCGCCATCGGCAACATCGCCTCGGACGGCCGGCCCATCCTGGGGCTGGACGCCCGGAACCTCCTCGAGATCCTTCTTGAAACAGACCACCGGGCCTTCATGATTCCGGCCCACATCTGGACGCCCTGGTTTTCCATGCTGGGGTCGAAATCCGGGTTCGACAGCCTTGACGAGTGCTTCGGCGACTTGAGTTCCGAAATCTTCGCCGTGGAAACAGGCCTGTCCTCGGACCCGCCCATGAACCACCGGGTGAGTTTTCTCGACCGTCTCACCCTGGTGTCCAATTCCGACGCCCATTCCCCGGCCAAGCTGGGCCGGGAGGCCAATATTTTCAACACGGACCTTTCTTATTCCGCCATGAAGCAGGCCTTGAAAGACAAGGGGTCGAACGGGTTTGGTGGCACCCTGGAGTTTTTTCCCGAGGAGGGCAAGTACCACCACGACGGACACCGCAAATGCCAGGTGAACCTCAGTCCCGCCCAGTCGGTGAGGGCCAAGGGGCTCTGCCCCCAGTGCGGTGGTCCCCTGACTCTGGGGGTGAACTACCGGATTCTCCAGCTGGCGGACAGGAAAGAGGGGGAAACACCGGCGCACCATCATCCGTTCCAAAGCATCATTCCCTTTGACGAGGTGCTGGCTGAAATCTCGGGGGCAGGCCCCACGAGCAAACGGGTGAAGGAACTCCGGGAAACGGCCCTGGCCAAACTGGGGCCTGAACTGTTCATCCTCACCGACATGCCCGTCACCGATATCGACGCCGCGAAAATCCCCCTGCTCGCCGAGGCGGTCCAGCGGATCAGGAACCACAGCCTTCATATCCAGCCCGGTTACGACGGGGAATTCGGAACCATCCGGATTTTCACCGAGGATGAAAAAGAGGAACTCCTGGGTCAGAACATGATGTTTTCCTTTCTCGACCCGGATCTGGGAAAAGAAGGCTATATCAAGGCGGGAACCGTCAAGGGACGGGGGCTCGTTCCCCGGTCTGAAAAAAAGGAAACCCCTGAAAAATCAGCGAAGACGGGCACCCTGAACCCCTTTCAGGCCCAGGCCGTGACCCATGCCGACGGCCCCCTTCTCATCGTGGCCGGTCCGGGTACCGGGAAAACCCATACCCTCACACGGCGCATCGCCCATCTTGTTCTGGAGAGAAAGGTGAAACCGGAAAAGATCCTGGCCCTCACCTTTACCGCAAAGGCCGCCGGGGAAATGAAACAACGGCTGAAAAAGCACCTGGTCCGGGAAAAAACTCTGCCCATGGCCGCCACCATCCATTCGTTCTGCCAGACGCTTCTGCGGGATATTGAAGGCGAGCCGGCCCAGGCCACCCTGGCCGACGACCATGTGAAAGCCGACCTGATCCGGAAAGCCCTGGAACAAAACAATGAAAAGGCGACCCGGGCCCTGGCCGGCAAAATGGGGGCGCTGATCGAAAGGGCCAAGCAGAACATCCTCGGCCCCTCGGACGACCTTTCCGCTCTCTGCCTGAAATCGGCGGTCAGGGCCCCTCGTCTGGCGGCGGTCTACAGCGATTATCAGGCCGGCCTTGCATCGGAAAACCTCATGGATTTCGATGACCTGATTTTCAATGCCGTAAAACACCTCGAATCGGACAGCGGTTTCCTCACGGCTGTCCGGTCCCGTTTCCCTTATGTTTTCGTGGATGAGTACCAGGACCTGAACCAGGGCCAGTACCGGCTGGTCCGGGCTTTGGCCGGAGACAGGTCGGATATCTGCGTCATCGGAGACCCTGACCAGGCCATCTACGGTTTCAGGGGGGCGGACAGCGCCTATTTCAACCGTTTCACGGACGATTACCCCACAGCCTCCGTAATCCGTCTCACGCGGAATTATCGGTCGGCCGAAAACATCCTCGAAGCCTCGGGCCAGATGATCGAAAAAGGGGCGTCCGGCAGCGGATTTACACGTTCGAAACTCTGGTCCGGCATCGAGGAACGGGCCAGTATCACGGTGCTTGAAAACCCCTCGGAAACATCGGAAGCCGTGGCCATCGGCAAGCGTATCGAGCAGATGATGGGAGGGACGGGATTCCATTCCCTGGACTTCCACACCCGGACCATGCTGGGGGACGAAAACCTGGGTTTCGGCGATTTCGCCATTCTCACCCGCACCTCGTCCCAGGGCCGCCTGATCTCTGAGGTGCTGGACAAGGCCGGCATTCCCTGCCGCCATGTGAACCGGGACCATTTCCTTGCCACACCCCAGGTCGCGGCCGCGCTGGCCCTGCTGAAAACCGTCTGCGGCCAGCCCCTGTCATCCAGGGACCGGCGGGTGATCGACCGATATCTGAAAGACAGCAGCCTGTCTGTGCCCCTTCTGGCTCCAAAGCTGGTTCCGTTGAAAGGCCGGCCTGTGGCCGAGCAGCTGGAGCGGGCCGTGGGCCTTGTTCCCGCCCTTGAAAAAGCCTTCGACAGCCGGAAAACACGAGACAGTTACCGGCAGCTGGCGGCCATGGCCGGGCCCTTTGGTTCCGACACGGCGGATTACCTGAGAACCCTTTACCTGGGCAGCGACCAGGACCTTTACGATTTTTCCGCCGAAGCCGTGACGGTGATGACCATGCACGCGGCCAAGGGACTGGAGTTCAAGGTGGTGTTCGTGGCGGGTTGCGAAACAGGGCTGGTTCCTTACGTCCGGGACGGCGGGTCTCCGGACGACGTGGACGAGGAGCGCCGTCTTTTCTATGTGGCCATGACCCGGGCCAGGGATTTTCTGTTCCTCAGCTTTTCAAAAACCAGGACACGTTTCGGAAAAACGGTTCCCGCCGGCCTTTCCCCCTTTGTGGAAGACCTGGACCGCCAGCTTCTCCGTTTCGAGGTCTCGGCTTTCGCAAGCCTTGAAAAACCCAAGAAACCGGTTCAGATGAGTCTGTTCTAATATTGAAGCCCCGCGCTCAAGGTTTTCCATTCAATGGCCGATATCAGAAGAGTTATGTGCCCGAAGGGAAGTCTTGGGACTTTCCGTTTACAGACGAAAAACCCGCAGGCATTTGTGTTTTGACAGGCCTGGCCCCTTCGGACGGATTGAAAAACGACTCCCACGATCAGACCTATGGAGGAAACATGAATCATTCTGAAACGGAGAACGAAAGCTCAGGCAATGTCTTCAGCCGGGCCCTCAACGCCATCCGGGGGTTTTACCTGGCCCCCTTTCTCGGGACGGAACTGGCGGAATCCGAAGAATTCGGCCGGTATCGGGTGTTCGTCGATTACACCCTCATCTCGCTGGTGTTTTTCAGCCTGAACGTTGTGAAATGGGCCAAGGCCGGGGTGTTCGGCCTGACCGTGAGCATGGTTTTCACCATGATCACCGTGGGATTTGTCAGCCCCCTGCTGCTGAAGTTCAGCAGAAGTCTGGTCCTGGCCGTCAACCTGGCCATGGCGGCCATGCTCTGGCATTTCTTTTTTCTTGCCTGGCAGAGCGGTGGGATCTTTTCCATCTACGCCGTTCCCTGGATCATGCTTCTCCCCATTTTTGCCTTTGTGTTTGCCGGGAGAAGATCGGCGTTCGTCTGGGCGGGCCTTGAAATCGTCCTGGGCTTCATCATGATCCAGGCTGCGAAAAAAGGCGTGAACCTCAACACCCTGGTGTTCACCCCGGAAGACATGCTGAAAAACGCCTACGTGACCTTTGTCCTGATCATCGTGGTCGGCATCATCATTTTCATGATCAGTGCCAACGCCTCGGATCGCTACATTAAAAAAATCGCCGTGATCGCCAAGGACCAGGAAGAGGCCCGGAAAAAAGCCGAGGAGGCCCAGGTCGAGGCCTCGGAACGGGCGGAGAGGGAAAAACAGACCTCCGGGAAAGCCGAGGAGATATCCCGGCAGATCACAGACCTGGCCAACCAGCTTCTCGACATCGTGGACCAGTCCAAAAAGAACGTGGACGTGACCGAAAGCAACATGTCCGCCACCATGGACAGTGTCCGGAGTATCTCGGCCCTTTTCGCCGATCTTGCCGAGATCACGGCCGTGACCAGCGGGTCCATCCGGGAAACCGCGTCAAACACCCGGCAGATCGAGGAGCGGATGCGGTATGTGAACGTTTTCCTTGAAGATTTCAACAAGTCCATGGAGACCATCCGGAAGAACAACGCGGACATCGGTAAAATCACCGAGGACGTGGACAGCATCGCCAGCCAGACCAACCTCCTGGCCTTAAACGCCACCATCGAGGCGGCGCGTGCCGGTGAGGCGGGCAGGGGATTCGCCGTGGTCGCCAGCGAAATCAAGGATCTTGCCCTGAAGTCCAAGGAATCGGCCTCACGGATCAGCGCCACCATCAGCACCAGCGCCGCGAATTCTGAAAAGCTCGTGGAGGCCATGCCCGGGTTCATCGAGGCCATGGGCTCCATTAACACGGCCATCCAGGTGATTTTCGGCGCCATCCACGAACAGGAATCCTCGGCGTCCACCCTGGAAAACAAGGTCTCCGCCTCGAAACAGGACGGCGAAATCCTGGCCAGCCGGGCCGAACAGACCCTGGACTTGATGTCCAGGCTGGCCGAAGCCCTGAAAATTGTCCTTGCCAACTCGGGGAAAATCCTTGACGAGGCGAAAAACCTGGACCGGGTGTTTACGAAGGACGCGGGCTGAAACAGGGCGGCGGTTTCTCCGGGGCGGGTCTATGATCACCGCCCGCCCGGAGTGACGGTCACTTCACGAAACGTTCGGGAAGAATTTCAACCCAGTACCCGTCCGGGTCCTGAATGAAATAGATGCCCATGTCCTTGTTTTCCCAGATGGTGCAGTCCATGGCTTTGTGTTTGGCCAGGGCTCCGTCGAAATCCGGGGTGGTCATGGCCAGATGGATCTCGTTGTCGCCCAGGTTGTAGGGTTCGGTCCGGTCTTTCAGCCAGGTCAGTTCCAGCCGGTGTGTGTTCTTCCCGTCTCCCAGATACACGATTTTGAATCGCCCCTCGGGCCCGTCGATGGTTCCCATCACGGAAAGCCCCAGGGCCTCCTTGTAGAACGCCAGACTTTTTTCAAGATTAAAAACATTGATGTTGGTGTGGGCCCAGTGGAATGTGGTCATTGTGTGATCTCCTTGGAATAGGGTTTGTTTTCTTTTTTTTACACCAACTCTCCCCGGATTCTCAAATCTTAAGTTGGTATCGCTGAAAAGAGCTTCACGACCGAAGACTTCAATTGCCTCCCCAGCAACATTGGATGAGAGCTATGACGTGGAAAAACATTTGAAATCATGTGATATGTGGTTTATATAATTTCTGGTCATCAGCGAATTCCACCTAAGAATAATTTACAAAGCGAATCATCAATGCCAGTAAATCACATCTTCATCGATCTGGAAAACGTTCAGCCTAAAAACTTGAATATTCTTCTCGACCATCCCTTTAAAATCTATGTGTTTGTCGGCGAGAACCAGACCAGAATACCATTCGATCTTGTTGAAACCATGCAGAAATTTGGTGAAAACGCCCAATACGTCAAGATATCCGGTAATGGGAACAATGCGCTGGACTTTCACCTTGCCTATTACCTTGGGAGTCTGTCGGCCAGAGACCCTGAAGGGTACTACCATATCATTTCCAAGGACACGGGTTTCGATCCTCTTGTCAACCATTTGAAGAAAAACAAAATTCGGGTCAATCGCTACAATGACCTTGCGGAAATTCCTATTTTAAGAATCTCTGGCTCTAAAAATTGTGAAGAAAAAATTGATGCCGTGATAAAAAATCTGTCCGGCAGAGGGCCATCACGACCGAGAAAAGTGTCTACCTTATCCAATACGATCAACTCGCTGTTCGCGGAAAAGATGACTGAAATTGAAATGACATCCTTCATCAATGCCCTGAAAAGCAAAAAATACATAACCGTGGAAAATGACAAGGTCACGTATCATCCTCGGAGTGAAAAACAACTTTAAGATTGTGGGTCATCATGTGTGTTGGGCGTTCTGTGTTGGTGTTTATCTTATTTTGCAACCGAGATACATGCCGTTTTAACCTTTAAAACTATGTCCTTGACCCGGGAGATCCCATGGAACGGATCGGTTCATACACCATTTCTCACCTCATCGAGGAAGGCGGTGTAGCGGCGGTGTACCACGGCGTGCAGGAGTCGCTGAAACGCCCGGTGGCGGTCAAGGTGCTCCAGCACCGGTTTTCCACCGACGAGCGGGTGGTGGACTACTTCAACCGGGAATCGTTGATCATCGCCCGGCTCAACCATCCCAACATCATCCATGTGATCGACCGGGGGCTCACCGAAGACGGGCGGCCCTACTTTGTCATGGAGTACATCGACGGCACCAACGCGGCCCGGCTGATCATGGACGGGGCGCTGACCTTTCCGAAGAAGCTCGACATCCTGATCCAGACCTGCAAGTCCCTGGCCTACGCCCACAAAAACGGGGTGATTCACCGGGACATCAAGCCCGCCAACATCCTGGTGGACCGGGAGGGCCATGTGCACGTGGCAGATTTCGGCATCGCCCGGTTCTACGACGGCGAAGGGGACGCTGACCGGAAACCCGAGCGGCTCGGCACTCCGTCCTACATGTCCCCCGAACAGCTTAAAGATTCCAGGGCTGTCAGCTTCGAAAGCGACATCTACAGCCTGGGCGTGGTGATGGCCGAGATGCTCAGCGGCCGGCGGTTTCCGAAAAACCACGTGCTGGCCTCGCCCCTGGCCCCGGATGTTCCCGAAACCCTGGAACGGCTGGTCCGCCAGTGCCTGGACCCCCTGCCCGAAAACCGTCCGGCCTCGGCGGAACTGATCATGAACCGGCTGCTCACCGTGTCCCAGGGCGTCCATATCGGTGAAGCCCGCAAAAAACAGGCCATGGGCGCGGCCCCGGCCATGGAAGAGATTTTCGCCATTCTCGACATCATCCGGGAGTCGGATCAGGGCGCGTTGTACCTGCTCCGGCACAAGGAAAAGGACCGGCTGCTTGTGGCCCGGACCTTCAGGAATATGAGCCGGGGCGTCCAGGCGGCCCGGATGCTGATGAACCTCCGTCACGAGGGCATCGTGGCTGTCCAGGGCGTGGCGGGAAACAGCTCGGGACACATCGTGGTCATGGAGTACCTGGCCGGAGGAAGCCTGGCCGACCGCATGGTCATGCCCCTCGATGTGCGGGAAGCCCTGAGGATTCTGCGCTCCGTGGTTCAGGCCCTTCAGTTCGCCCACGCCAACCGGATCACCCACGGCAACCTCACGCCGTCGAACGTGCTGTTCACAGACACCGACGGTGTGAAAACGGGTGATTTCGCCATGAACGATTCCGGAGATGATGCCGAAAAAGACCTCGGCCTTCGGATACAAGAGGATGTGCTGGCCTGCGGCGCCCTGTTCTACACCATGGTTCTGGGGTTTTCCCCGGTGGTTGACGACGGAAACCTGGTTCCCCACAAACCGTTCAAAAACCTGCCCAGGGATGTGCGCCATCTCATCGCCCGCTTTTTCACGTCCCGGCAAGACATCCGTTTCACGGCCATGGGCCAGATTCTCGCGGCCCTGGATCAGATACAGGGCTCGAAGTCCCAGGATGACCTGACCGTGGTTACCCCGGACAGCCGGCTTTCCAGCCTTCTCAGATCCGCGGGAAGTCTGGTGAACGGGAGCCGTTCATCCCGCCGGGCGGTTTTCGCGGCCGGAGCCGTTTTGCTTGCTCTGATTCTCGGGGGACTCGCCCTGCTGCTTTATCAGAAGTTATCTTAAAATAAATGTGTTGATGGTTGCCGGAGGTCAGCTTTTAAAAAGCTGGACAAACAGGAATGAATCAATATGAAATAAAGAAGGGGAAAGTAATGACAGATGAAAAAAATTCTTTGAATTTTGCATTTCCAATTTCCAGTTCCTACTTCCGCGTTCTAATTTCCCCTTTCTGCCCAAAGCATTTCAGCCCTTCGCCGAATCCGCCATCCTGAGGGTATTATCTGAAACGGCCATTGGAAACATCTTCGCCCAGTTTGCCCAGTCCCGGCGCAAGGCCCTTCTGGTGATGGCCACGGGCACGGGGAAAATGCGAACGGCCATTGTCCTGACCGATGTGCTTCAGCGTGCCGGTTGGGTCAAGCGGGCGCTGTTCTTGGCAGACCGGGTGTCTCTCCTCAAACAGGCGGTCAACGCGTTCAAGAAACATCTGCCGGATGCGAGCCCTGTGAATCCGGTCATTCACCGTCTGTGGAGCAACAAGACCCTGGCCGAAATCGGGAACGATGAAGGAACCATGCTTCTGGGCCATCTGCTGGAACGAAGCGACGCTCCTTCTTTGCCCTGGATTGTCCGCAGTCTTGTGGAGATGGACCGGGCCGCCGTCCATGCCGCCTTTTCCCGTTTCCTGAATGACCGCAGCCTCACCCCGAAACAGATCCGTTTTGTGGGAATGGCTCACAGCCCGGAGTGGGATGCCTTCCTCGGCCCTTTACGAAACGCCTTTCACCAATCTCCACGCCGGTGGGCCGGATGTCCTGTTTATCGGAAAGGATCTTAACCATCGCTATCGATAGCGATGCCGATTAATACCGTTGGTTCCCGCTGCTGTCATTCGATCACCCGGGTTTTTTTATCCGAAACTGTTGACAAAAAAACATATTGGAAATAGCGTCAGACTTCTGTATAGTCGCGTACAGCCTATATCGGCTTCATTTACCCATTTTTACCATCAATAAGGACAGAGGCAGGATCAATGCTCAGATTTATGCGCGAAAACGCAGGTTCTTGGATCATCAAAATACTCCTCGGTGTTGTGGTTGTTGTTTTCATTTTTCTTGGCCTGGGTCCCGATGACCCGAAAAACGAAAGCGCCGCGGCGGTGGTCAACAACAAGGTCATCACCATGGATGAATACAGGGCCGCCTTCAACCAGATCATGCAGCGCTACAGAAGCCAGTTCGGAGACAACCTCACCGACGATATGATCAAAATGCTGAAGATCAGGGAAAACACCCTGGAAGGGCTGATCGATAAAGAGCTCCTGCTTCAGACATCGAAAAAACTGGGCATTCGGGTCACCGATGACGAACTCCGGTATGTGATCAGCAACACCCGTTATTTCCAGGAAAACGGACAGTTCAGCCCCAGCCTTTACAACAATTTCGTCAGGAACACCTACCAGCGGCCCGAGCTTTTCGAAATAGCCCAGCGTAACGATCTGGTACTCCAGAAATTCCGGGGCCTTGTCAACAACACAGAACCTGTGGCGGAAAAAGAGATCCAGCAGTGGTTCCTCCGTGAAAAATCGGAAGTCAACGTTTCCTATGTCCTGTTCGATCCGGCGGCCCAGGCAGGTATCAAGCCCAGCGAAGAAGAAGTCAAAGCCCATTACGAGAAAAACAAGGACCTGTACAAAAGCGAGCCCACGGCCAGGGTGAGCCTGGTGGCTTTCAAACCCGATGATTTCGCCGGGAAGGTTTCCGTGACCGACCAGGACATCGAAGCGGCTTACATGAACAACCGGAGCCAGTATGAAACACCGAAAACGGTGGAAGCCCGCCACATCCTGATCAAGGTGGACCAGGGTGCCGATCAGGCCCAGGTCGAAAAAGCCAGGACCAGGGTTCAGGACATTTACCGGATGGCTGTCGGGGAAAGCAAGGATTTCGCCGAACTGGCGAAAACCTACTCGGAAGATTCGACCCGGGACAAGGGCGGATACCTCGGAGCCTTCGAACAGAACGCCATGGTCAAACCTTTCGCGGACAAGGCGTTCTCCATGAAAGCCGGGGAAATCAGCGAGCCGGTGAGAACCCAGTTCGGCTGGCATCTGATCAAGGTGGAAAAAATCAACGAGGCCAAATCGCGGCAGATGGCCGATGTCAAAGATGAGATCCGCAAAAAGCTGATCCGTGAAAAGGCCACCGGCCTTGCCTATGAAGCCGCCGATGCGGTGTACAACCTCATGGTGGGAGGATCGGACCTGGCGCAGGCCGCCAAATCGGTGGACCTGACCACGATTGAAACAGGCTTCTTCACCCAGGCCCAGGGCCCTGCGGAGCTGGACCCTGCCGTGGCCAGAGACTTTTCACAGATCGCCTTCGCCCTTTCGGACAAGGCCACCAGTGAGATCCTCGAGTTCAACGGCACCTATTACATCGCCCGGATGATTGAAAAGAAACCCGCCGCAGTCAGGCCTGTCGAGGAAGTCAGGGACAAGGTTTACGCCGATGTCCTTAACGTGATGAAAGACGAACAGGCAAAAAAATCGGCCGAGGCGCTGATCCTGGCCATCAAGGAAGGCCGGGCCGATATGGACACCACCCGGAACGTGAAAGAATCGGGTTTTTTCACACGAAACGCCGCGGCAGACACCCAGTCCCTTGACCCGGAAGTGATGAAAGCGGCTTTCGAGCTTTCCACGGCTAAAAACATGCCCGATGCCCCGATCAAAGGGGGGAAAGGCTACTACGTGATCCGCCTCAAGGAGAAAAAGGAACCGGATTCGACCCTTTTCGAACAGGAAAAGGACCGCATCCGGTCTGAGCTTACCGAAAAGAAACGAGCCCATGCCTTTCGCCAGTGGCTTGACCAGTTGAAAAGCAAAAGCACCATTGAACGGGTTTTGAACTTCAACGAATGATCAACCGGACGAGGCCGAGCATATGCCCGATATCCTGAACAAAGAGACATTCGCAGAACAGACGATCTTCACCTACAAGAGGTGCCCCTACTGCTACACCCATCTGAAGCTCAACGCGGAACACTGCATCGAATGCAGGAAAAAAGTGGGCGAGGTGGACAAGGTGGGGCTTGCAAAAAAACCATTCAATTACAAAGCGTACATTGCGGCGGGTTTGTGGGTCGCCCTGCTGTCGCTTTACCTGTGGAAGCTGGTTTACGTCAGAATCATTGAATTCATGGCTAAATAGACGGATACGGCCGGAGAACTCCCAGGGTTCTCCGGCCTTCGTCAATAAGCCGCAGTAAGACTATTACAGATCCTTCACGACCGACACATCATGCCACGCATCAGATCGCTGGTGTTCTCCGCCTTGTCACAGATCGACGCGATAATTTCCGACAGCCTCACCAGGTGAAAAAGGGTCAGGGGATCGTCCACATGGACGAAAATCTTCCGCTTCACCCGTTCTTCCAGCCGTTTCGCTTCAGCCGTCATTTTTGAAAGGCCTGCCATCAGTCCAAGCACGGCTTTCCTCTGCTTGTCCGACGTCTTCTTGAAATATTTCCTGGCTTCGGTGACAATTTTGACCAGCTCTTCGATGGGATCGATCACCGAATCGAACAGAAGAAAAAAATCCTTTTCCAGCTCCTGGGGCAGAACCGGCCCTTTTCGGAAGGAAAACCACTCCAGGGCCTGCTCCAGAGATCCGGTCACCCGGGTCAACTCACGGACGAACAAAAGAAGCCGGTACCCGTCCACCGGGAGTTTCGGGCTCGAGGAGATGTTCGCCCTGATCTGGTTTTCGATCACCTTGATTTCACCGGCCAGACGCGTCACGTCCTGCCGCTGCTCTTCGAAAGATTCACATTTTTTGGAGATCAGGCACTCCAGGGCCTGCTGGAAAGACCAGGCGCACTGCTTTATTTTTCCGGCCAGCTCTTCCATTTCCTTGAAAGAAAAGGACCTGGTCTTTGATATGCTGAAAAACCTCATCGTCGGGACTCCCTTATCGGTTTGAATGACTCGGACACTGCTTAGACCGGCTGATAACATGGCGCCCATATCAAATCAATAAAAGAATGAAAAATGATTTTAAAGTGAGCGGAACAAGGCTATGGTAGGTTCATTCGGCCTCGAAAGGTCCTGGTTTCGGCCATTCGAAGGCAAACGTTCACCTGTTCTGGAGAGTAGCGCCATGGTTTTTCACACGGAAAAAAGCCGCCGGCTCAAGACCGGCGTTGTCCTCAGCCTCTTTGTTTTTCTGGGGCTGTCCATCCTGGGCTGCACGAAGCACCCGGCCCCGGCGGGGCCGATCAAAGAGCTTCCGTTGTTCAGCCACGACCCGTCCCTGGTCATGGGAACCCTTGAAAACGGGTTCACCTACGTCCTTAAAAAAAACCAGGAACCCAAAAACCGGGTGAGCATGCACCTGGTGATCCGGGCCGGTTCTGTCCAGGAAAGGGAGGACCAGCGGGGTGTGGCCCACTATCTGGAACACATGCTGTTCAACGGGTCCGAAAATTTCCCCCCCGGAGAACTGGTCAAGTACTTCCAGAGCATCGGCATGCAGTTCGGCGATGACGCCAACGCCCACACGGGTTTCAACGAGACCGTCTACGACGTGCTGCTTCCGGGCGGGGACCCAAAGAACCTGGAAGACGGGCTCAAAGTCATGTCCGATTACGCCAAAGGCGCCCTGCTCCTGGAATCGGAAGTCCAGAGGGAAAAAAACATCATCCTGGCCGAGAAAAGGGACAGGGATTCGTCCAGCTACAGGACATTCGAAACCATGCTGGCCTTCGAACTGCCGGACATGCTTCTTTCCAGGCGTCTTCCCATCGGAACCGAGGACGTGATCCGGTCCGTGAACCGTAACACCCTGAAAGAGTACTACGACACCTGGTACAGGCCGGAAAAGATGATTCTCATCATGGTGGGCGATTTCGACACGGACACAGGCCTTGAGATGGTCAAAAACCGGTTCGCGGGCCTTGCGGCCAGAGCCCCCGCCGCGGCCGAACCGGATCCCGGAACCATCGACCACAAGGGGACCCGGGCCTTTTACCATTATGAAAAGGAAAGCGGGCGGGTGGAAATCTCCCTGGAAAAACTCACCCGGATTCCCGCCCTGGAAGACAGCCTGGACCAGAGAAAGACCACACTGATCGAGCAGGCGGCCAGCGCCATCATGCAGAACAGGCTGGACCGGCTGATCCGGGAACCGGGCTGTCCCGTGACCTCGGCCTCGGTGTCTTCCGGCGTGTTCCTCCGCCATGTGCGCTACGCCGATTTTTCCGCTGAAGCCAGTCCCGAGCACTGGAGCGATGGGGTTCAGTTCATCGAAAACAACCTGCGCCAGGCCCTGACTTACGGATTCAGTCCGGAAGAGCTGAACCGGGTGAAAAAAGACATGATCTCCGGCCTGGAACAGGCCGTGAAGACCGCCTCGACCCGGAACAGCAGCGATCTCAGCGGCGAGTACATCCGCACCCTGATCTCGGATAAAACGATCCTTTCCCCGGAAGCGTCCCTGGCCCTGTTCAGGCCCATCGTCGAAAGCCTGGATATCGACACGGTGAACCGGGTTTTCCGCGACGCCTGGGCTCCGGACCACCTGTTGATCCTGGTGTCCGGCAACGCGGATCTCAAGGACGGGAAAACGGCTCCGGAGCAGCGCATCCTTGACGTTTATGAAAAAAGCCGGGCCGTGGCTGTGGCGCCAAGGGCGGCCGAGGTTGAGGCGGTGTTCCCCTACCTGCCCGAACCGGAGAAACCCGGAAAAATCCGGTCGAGAACCGAAATCGGGGATCTTGGCATCACCGTGGTGGAATTTGAAAACGGGGTAAGGCTCAACCTGAAAAAAACCGATTTCGACGCCAATAAAATCATGTTCAAGCTGATATTAGGCGAAGGCAAAGCCAGGGAACCCCTGGACAAACCGGGCCTCTCGTCCCTCGCCGCCAGCCTGGTGAACGAAAGCGGTTTCAAATCCATGGACAGCGAAACCCTGAGGCGGGCTCTTTCCGGAACCCAGACCCAGCTGGGGTTCATGGTTCACGAAGACAGCTTTGTCATCGGTGGCAGCACCACCCCGGCCGAAACAGCCCTGGCCTTCCAGCTGATCCAGGCCCAGATTCAGGACCCGGGATTCCGTCCGGAGTCCTATGCCCTGATCATGAAACGCATGAAACAGAACTTTGAGGAAATGGAACGTACCGTGGAAGGGGTTGACGCCCTTTACGCCGACCGGTTTCTCGCCGGTGACGACAGCCGTTTCGGCATGCCTCCCTTCGACGTGTTCAGCAAAAACACCGTGGCCGACGTGGAGTCCTGGGTGGGCCGCGCGTTGGCCCAGGGCCAGCTCGAGCTGTCCATGGTGGGAGATCTTGACATCGAGGCCGTCATCGGCCTGGCCGCCCGTTACCTGGGCTCCCTGCCTTCCGGCCGAAAAGCCCCCTCTCCCCTGGTGGCCGGCAAGGACCGCCTGCCTTCGTTTCCCGCCGCAAAAGAACTGAAGCTGGACGTCCCCACGGAAATCCCCAAAGGCCAGGTCACCGTGGCCTACCCCACCGACGATTTCTGGAACATCTCCCAGACCCGGCGTCTTTCGGTTCTGAGCGCCGTGTTTTCGGAAAAACTCAGGGACAGGATCAGGGAACAGCTGGGAGCCGCCTATTCGCCTTACGCCTACAACCAGTCCAGCATCAGCTTCCCGGGTTTCGGCATGTTCCAGGCCGTGGTCAGCCTCGACCCTGACAAGGCTGACCTTGTCGCTGAAAAAATCCGGGAGATATCCGGGGACATCCGGACGAACGGCATCACGGAAGACGAACTGAAGCGGGCCGTGGACCCCATCCTCACCAGCATCAAGGATATGCGCAGAACCAACGGCTACTGGCTGAACAGCGTGATGTCCGGGTCGGGACGATACGTTCAGAAAATGGACTGGGCGAGAACCATGGAAAAAGACTACGCCTCGATCACGGCAGACGACATCCGGCACGTGGCGGTAAAATTCCTGGACAACGAAAAATCCGCCACCGTGGTCATCGTACCGGAGTCAAAGGGCAAAAAAGCTGTGAAATAATGACTTGACTGGACAAATCAATCTGGCCCCCGGCAGGACCGCCGGGGGCATTCTTTCCTTTGGAAATCCGGTAGAAATCCGGACATGACAAATCCAGATCAGACGATCACGTTTGTTTTCCCCGCAAAATACTTCATGAACTGGGTCCTTTCGAACATCCTCGGGTCCTTGCTCTTTTCCTGAGACATTTTCCCTTTGAAATCGGCGATGGACTTGAATCCCCGGGCGTGCATCCAGGATTCCAGCTTGTCCAGCATCTCTTTGAGATAAGGTTTCCCGTTTTTGTATAGGGCGGACACCACCTGGACCGCGGCGGCTCCGGCCAGGATCTCCTTGATCACCGATTCGCCGTCATGGACGCCGGTGGAGGCCGCCAGATCGCAGCCCACCTTGTTGGACATGATGGCGATCCAGCGAAGCGATATGGCCAGTTCCGCCGGGGTGCTGAACACGAACGAGGGCACGACCTCCATCTTGTCGATGTCGAAATCGGGGCTGAAGAACCGGTTGAACAGCACCAGCCCCTTGACGCCCGTCTCGGAAAGACGCTGGATCATCGGTCCCAGATCCGTGAAGTAATGGCTGATTTTAAGGGCCACGGGGATGGACACGTCCCGGGTGATGGCGGCCACGGTGTCGAAATAGATCTTTTCCTTGTCTTTCTTATCCTTGCTGAAATCCGTGGGCGGGAAAAACATGTTCAGCTCCAGGGCGCTGGCCCCGGCTTTCTCCAGTTCCCTGGCAAAACCGGTCCATTCCACCGAATCGTAAAAGCAGTTGACGCTGGCGATCACGGGGATATCCACCTTGTCCCTGCACTCCCGGATCAGCTGGCAGTATTTGTTCAGGTTGTCCTCACGGACCTTGTAACCGTAAAACTCGATGGGGTTCATTTTCCCGTCGTACTCGAAATACTGGACGTCCGGATGCTGCTTCTTCATTTTGTTGATGAAATCGTCAGTTTCGAAAAAAATCTCCTCCTGGAACAGGGATTTCAGGACAACGGCCCCCGCTCCCAGTTCCGCCAGCTTCGCCACACTGGCAGAGCTGCTCGTGAGCCCGGAACTTCCAACGATGAGGGGGTTTTTCAAAGTCAATCCAAGGTACTGGGTCGTCAAATCCATAGCGTTCCTCCTTGTCTGAAGTGATCAGGAAACAAAAACCGTTACAGGCTGGCTTGATTTCTAACGTTTTTTCAGCTGGATACCCTGGGGTACAAAAAAAATTCTGTTTGCACCTCATAAAGTCAGTTCTGAATTTTACACAGGATGGCCTTGGTTTGCAACGGTCCTTTTCAGGGAAATGGATGGGATCGTTCGCTGGCGGGGATTCGGATTCGTTCAGGCAATCAGTTCAAGAACGCTTTTCTGCTCGTCAAAACTGTGTTTGAGAACATAGATCGCCGCGGCCATTTTAACACTGACACCCCCGCCGCCCGATTCTGAACCAAGGCTGGCTGTTACACCTCCATCGGCAGGCGAATCGTCAATGCGCGGAGCGGGGCTTTCGATCTCGCCCAGGGTTCCTGTTTCCATGGCAAGGGAGCGGGGAACCTCAGGAGCTGTGCCGGGATTTTCCCCGGCCCTGGAAAACGCGCCGGAACCGGAAACGCCCGGCGTCATCGCAGCGGTTTGTCCTGGAAGCGATAAGAGGGATGATGTCTTGGCGATGTCCATGGTCTTCTCCCGGCCATGGGTTTAGGGTTCCATGGCGCCTCATTTATTCTTGCATCGGAATGATTTCAAAAAAAATTAAGCCCTGTTTTTCATCAGCTCCTCGTAAAGCCGGGCAAGATCGATGAACCTTTCGTGGGAGCCTCCCTGGTCCGGGTGAAGCTCCCGGGCCTTTCTTCTGTACATACGCCGGATCTCCCGTTTGTCCATTTTTTTCAGCGTCTGGGAGGCCACGCCGAAAACCGTTTCCGCCTCGGCGTAAACCTGGTCCCGCGACATGCCGAATGACTGTCCGGTTTGACGGTGATACCGCCGGCTGTTCATCCGGGCGAATTCAAGATCTTCGAGAAACCTGGGCTTCTGGTATTCGGTGTCGAAAAACATGATCAGATACCGGACAAGATAGGCGTGAAGGTCTTTTTCCATGGCCATGCCCGCCCAGAACCGTCTGTCCCGGTTGAGGTCGCAGAGTTCGGTAACCAGGTGGTCCGCCACCTTGTCCTGATCCAGGGCCTGGGGCATCTCCCGGGCGAACAGAGTGTTGAAATGCCTCTGGAGATCGAAAATCACGAAAACATAGGCTTTGATTTCACGGGCCGGAAGGCGGCGTTCGTCGGCCATGAACTGCTGCTCCAGTTCGTCCCTGGATTTTTCCGAAAGGCCCCGAAACAGCTTGTCCGGCGCTTTGGCCAGCTGCCTCTGGTTCATGCTCCCCGTCCTCAGGTAAGACAGGCGCCTTCTGTCGAAAAGATGGATGGTCGAGGCGTCCACGGTTTCCGTTCCACCTGTTTTCCGTGAACAGGACCCTTGGTAACGCCGCCGGACCTCCTCGTTCACAAAAGGCCAGAACATCCGCTCCAGCTCGTTGTAGTCCACGGCCTCGCCCATCGCCCTCAGGGTGTCTTCCACCACGCTGTCCACGTAAAAGCTCCGGCCCTGGGGATAGCGGATGAACATCCGGGGATCCGTGCCCAGGTCCATCAGCTCCCGGCTCAGGTAGAGCCCGTTTTCAGGAAACGAGGTCCTTATGGAATAAAAGGGTTTCCCCTTGATGCTTGTTCGGGCGATGTACACGAAAACGTCTCCGGTTTCTGGTTCATGTTTTTTTAAGCATAGCACGATCATAAAAAACATGAATCTGAAATTCCGGATTTTCAGGTCTGGGGATCATGCGTCAAGGGAAACCGCCCCTGTGTGATTTGTTTTAGGTATCTTTTTCAACCACACCGGCATAAATTGTAAAGTATTATGTGTTCCTGTCGATCTTGTAGACCGGGCATGGAAATATAAAATCCCATCAAGCAGACTGGCTGGAGATGGAGAAAACGGGACCCTTTCATGAAAAAGGATACACATTGCGGGCGACAAATGATAAGAATTATAAAAATCAATAGGATAGCCGAATGATCCGCCGGGCCATGGACTGAGATTTATCAAGGAGATATCATGATGCGTTTTTTTCGGACAATGAAATACCAAAGCCTTATCGCTTTTTCGGCGCTTCTTCTGCTTGTTGCCGGCTGCACATCCGCAGTCGTCTCAAACAAGATCGCGGAAACCCGGCTGATCACCCACGCGAAGTACGGGCTGGTCGACCGGTCGATGACGGTGGACGATCATACAATTCACTATGTGGAAGGGGGCGTCAATCACGGTGAAAGCGTTCTTCTGATCCACGGATTCGGGGCGGACTGCGACAACTGGCTTTATTTCGCCGGTTACCTTGTGAAGAAGTACCATGTGGTGGCCCTTGACCTTCCCGGTTTCGGGCAGAGCCAGACGCTGGACGGCCAGTCTTACAGCATCGCGGCTCAGGTCAGAAGGCTCCATTGGTTTGCCGAGGCCCTCGGCCTGAAAACCGTTCACATGGCCGGAAATTCCATGGGCGGGGCCATCGCGGCAATCTACGCCGCCGAGTATCCGGCCGGGGTTTCATCCCTGGCCCTCCTTGCCCCGTCGGGCCTGCGAAACGGGCTTGCCCCTTCCTTTGCCTCCGATCTTGCCTCAGGCCGCAACGCCCTTCTCATGCTTTCCCCTTCAGATTTCGACAGAATGCTGGACCTGTGCTTTTACAAGAAACCCACGGTGCCGGACTTCCTGAAAAACCACCTGGTGAACTTTTCCCTGCAACGCAAGGATTTCAACCGGAAGGTCTTCGACGATATCATCCATGACGATTCCCTTGAAAAGAGACTGAAGGATATCGCCGCGCCCACCCTGGTTGTCTGGGGGGAAAACGACGGGATCCTCGATGTAAAGGGAGCCGATACGCTGACCAAAGGAATCGCAAATTCCAGGGCCCTGATAATCAAAGAATGCGGCCATACGCCCATGATCGAAAAAGCCGGAGAGACGGCAACCGGTTACCTGGAGTTTTTGAAATCACTGAAGCAGGTGCCGTGATACCTGGGCACCTCACGGGAGCGGAAATGAGGTAGGTTGAAAAAATACGCCCGAACCAGAGCGTAATCTCCCAATTGTAATTCTGGAGGAAGCGTAAGCAGAGATCCCGAATCTATGCCCGCATGAGAGATGAGGCATGAATGTATCAGGATCTGGAGCAGATACCGGCATGGATTCCGGGTCGGCTTGCATGGCGAGTACCTCACTAAACGTCTTTCATAAGTCGTTGTGGGCTGTGTCATTTGGCCGGCCCATGGTCGTTATTAATTTTATACGACCAATATATTTATGTTTTGCATGTTTCGTATTTACTTTAAATACTTGAATAATACTTGACATCTCGTTTCGTTTTAACTAAAACTCGGTAGCTTATAACATTTGATTCTATGGGGATAAATATGAAAAATCATATTATAGAAGTTGATGATATCATAATGGATTATTTAAAAAAAAATGCTGAACCTTTCTCAGATACGCCAAACAGCGTGTTGCATAGAATGTTGTTTCGCGACAAGAAGATAGTTGAAGTATCTAATTTTCAATCAAATAGATCAAACAATAGATTGCCTATGGCTTTAACTCAAACACTCGATGTAATTCATGAGGTTATCAATAATGGGCTATCTAGACAGGACGCAACTAGGCTTGTTGCAGAAAGAAACGGAACTACGAATCAAACAATTATTGATAAATATTGCCGGCAACTTGGCAAAACCGCATCTGAAATTGATCGTCTTTTACAAGAATCAGGCTTAAATAGTTTTCAGACTATTCTGAAAATAAAGTTTCCCAAGCATAAAGACACAATAGACAGCTTTTTTAATAATTTAAGATACATGAAGTTTGAAAGCCATTCAGTTACAATGAAAATCGGAGATACAAACGATAACGCTTTATCGGGAGATGGCAAAATGCTTAGTCTCAAAGAAATAGGCCTAATTAACTTGGGAAAAGACACAAATCCCGTGAGATTCCGTTTTGATGGAGAGGAGTTCGTGGTAAATAGTTGGACGGATTTGTGTTTAGATTTAATTAAAAATATGCTCGAGAAAGGTTATTTAAAACCATCTCACCTTCCGATTCATTCTTATTCGAGTCGAATGGAAAAATATTTTATTAACGATAAGCCAAAGCATAAATACCCTGAAAAAGACGCCGCCTGGAAACAAATCGGCCTTAAACCTGTATATGTTGATGTTAAGTACAGCGCGGATGCACATTTTAAAAATATATCACATCTATTTAAACATCTTCAGTTGGGAGATATTGATTTTGGCATAGCGTTCAAATAAATATTCGGCCCAACCAACGGCGGATAAAAAAAGAGCCGCATAGGATTTTCTGATATTGAAAGAAGTCACGTCCGTGAAGGACTCACCTCCGGGTATTGCGGAGAGTATTCCCATAACTGATATGGGGATAGATGGTTTCAAGATTCCCCAAGAGCTTCCAGGTCGGCGAGGTCTTTGAGTCGGCCCGTTGAACGCTTGTTCTGGATGTATTCTTGTTTTCCGAGGAAGTGGACAGGCAAGTCACCATAAAAGCCGGGTTCTTTTCCGGCGTCTGCATGTTCCCAGCTTACACCAGTTATGGATGTGAGAAGATCAATTCTTACCGGTGGCACCCCCAGTTGAATGACCTGTTCTTTTTGGCAGAAATCCTCCGATGAAAGGTTCAGGGAACCAAAACCGAACTGCTCAAGTGATGTTATGACACGATCCGCATTGGTCTGTAACGGATTGACCAGAATATCGATATCTCCCGTGAATCTGGGGACACCATGAAAAGCAAGGGCATAGGCGCCGACAATAATGTATTCAACCTTGTTTTTGTTGAATAATTCTAACAGATCTCTGAAGTCTTTCTGAATATCCATGGTGTTGTTTCCGTAGAAAGTCAACGGCGGCGACACGTTCTTCGGGTGAACGGTTCCGCCAGTAGTTCAAATCATCAAGATAATCGGAATTGCATGTTAACTGTCTCTTTTTTATTATTTTTTTTATCATGGCAAACCATAACACATCCCTTGGAACGGGTAAAGTCACATCGCTCGACCCGTAAAATTTTTCTGTGGGCCATTGCATTCGGTGAATGCCTGTTCCATCGGAAGTCGAAGTTTCAACAATAAATATCTTGACTTCCAGGCTCTCTCCAGTGCATATGTTTTAAAAAAACATACCGATCAGTTTGTTTTAAACATTCAACCACCACACAGGGAGCATTCCATGGCGGAAACAGGCAAGCGCTACACGGCGGACGTGGTCATCATCGGAGGCGGACTGGCGGGTCTTGTCACGGCCTACGAACTTCTGGACCTGAACAAGAAGGTGCTGATCCTCGAACGGGACAAACAGGAAAAACTCGGCGGACTGGCCAAGGATTCCTTCGGGGGCATCATGATGGTGGACACGCCCCTTCAACGGAAAAACGGAATCAAGGACAGCCCCGAACTGGCCCTGGCCGACTGGATGAGTTACGCCCGGTTCGACGAGGACGCCCTGTGGCCCAAGGCATGGGCGAAACATTACGTGACCCGTTCCAGGGACATCATCCACGACTGGCTGGCCAAACGGAACGTGACGTTCCTTCCCGTGGTGAACTGGCCTGAACGGGGGCTCTACGTGCCCGGCAACTCGGTGCCGCGCTGGCACATCGCCTGGGGCACGGGCTACGGGATCATCGAGGCGATTCTCGCCGATCTCAACGCCCATCCCCTGATCAAAAACCTGACCATCCATTTCGGCCACCGGGTGGAAGGACTGGATGTCACGGACGGCGCGGTCACAGGCTGTCACGGCGTCCTCGAAGGAACCGGAACCGAATTCCGGGCCGAAGGAAAAGCCGTGGTGGCGGCGGCAGGCGGCATGTGCGGCGGCGACCTGTCCATGGTTCGGCAGAACTGGTACAAGCCCTGGGGAACGCCACCGAAAATCCTGCTGAACGGCTCCCACCCCTATGCCGACGGAACGGTTCACCGGGCCATCGAAACGGCTGGCGGAAACATCACCCATCTGGACAAACAGTGGCACTACGCCGGAGGTATCCGTTACCCCAATGCCGACATGGAAAACAAGGGTCTCAGCCTGGTGCCGCCCCGGTCAGCCCTGTGGCTGAACGCCCTGGGTCAAAGGATCATGGCCCCTGGCCCCCTGGTCAGCTACTCGGACACCCGCCATCTGGTCGAACAGATCCTGAAACAGCCGGGCCAGTACTCCTGGCATCTGATGAACTGGAAAATCGCCATCAAGGAGCTGGCTGTCTCGGGCAGCGAGCACATGAAGGCCTTCCGCTACAGGAACAAGTTCAAACTGGTGAAAGACGTGCTTCTCGGCAACACGGAACTGGTGAAACGGCTGATCCGGGAATCCAAAGATTTCGTGGTGGCGGACAGCCTGGACGAGCTGGTCCGGAAGATGAACTCTCTGGACAACGAGTATCAGGTGGACGCCCAAACGGTGAAAGCCGAAGTGGCGGCCTACGATGGCCGTATCGGACGGGGCAGGGCCTACTTCGACGACGACCAGCTCCGGCGCATCGCGGATTTCCGGACTTACCGGGGAGACAAAATCCGCACATGCAAATTCCAGGCAATCGACGATCCCAAGGCCCGTCCCCTGATCGCCGTGCGCCAGTTCATCCTCAGCCGGAAGAGCCTGGGCGGGGCCCAGACTGATTTGAGCTGCCGTGTGCTGACCCCGGAAGGCCAGCCCATTCCGGGACTTTACGCCGCCGGTGAAACAGCCGGTTTCGGCGGAGGCGGCATACACGGCCTGGGCTCCCTCGAAGGAACCTTCCTTGGAAGCTGCGTGCTCATGGGCCGGATGGCGGCACGGGCCATCTGCGACAGGCCCTTGTAACCGGGCCGGCCATTTCGGGTCGCGCCAGGCCCGTTACCCATGGCGGGCGAAAGCCCGCCCTACAGATCGAAACCTGTTTCCACTCCAACATGGACCGTGAAATCGGGAGCCGGGCCGGACAGATCCTCGCAGAAGGAAAACGAGGCTTTGTTCCGGCCCCAGCTTCGGATGAAACCCAGGGCCAGTTCCACACTGGGGTCGTCCAGGGTACTGATGCCCGTGTCTTTCAAAGGTGAGGTGAAGGTGTTCAGCTGGGCCATGAAACTCCAGGCCGGGCTGTGAACGTATTCGAGTCCGGCGAACACGGTGGCCATGGTCCTGTAGCGGATGTCCGCTCCCTGTGTCTCGGGGTCCCGGGGGATGATGAATCCCGGGTTCAGGTAAAACGCCAGACTTCTGTAACTGAAACGGCTGAGCAGGGTCAGGCCAGCATCCCAGTTCCCACTGCCGAAGCCTTTGTCCTCGTCCCCAACGGGCAGTTTCAGGCTGGCCAGAAGGGCCGATCTGAAACGTTCCCCGGCCGGGAAGGCGTAGGTCAGGTCGAGCCGCGCGTCTGCCGGATGGAGCCCGTGCTGGTCCGCTTCGAACCAGGTCTCACCGTCTTTTTTCACCACACAGGCGAACTCGTTCTTCGGCCTCAGGCTCCGTCCGTATTCCGGAAAATTCCCCAGCTCGTGGTAGTCTTCGAGAAACCCGTCGAGAAACCCGCTGTTATAGCTGACAAAAGGCAGGCTGAAACCCAGGCTCAGCCGCTCTCCGATCCTTGCCTCCCCTTCCAGCGTCACCGCCCCGATTTCCATGTCGGTAAGAAGCTCGAAATCCTGGGACTCCTTGTCGATATGGACGCTGGTGTAATCGGTTTTCAGCCGGACCCGGAACCTTTCTTCGGGCAACACGGGACTCCGTGGCACGGGGGTCATCACCATCAGCATCAGCGGGTAGCGGTTGGACTGGGACAGGGGCCCGGCCGGTTCGGCGGCCCGGGCTCCGGGTGAAAAAGTAAAGGCAGGGACCAGGAGGCACAGGAGAGCCACGATCGCCGGTTGAAATTTTTTCAGAATCATTTATAATTTCCAGCCATATGAGTTTAGCGACAATGACCGGCGGGGCCGCCGGTTGGTATTCTGACGACATGATTCCTGTGTATCTCAAAAGCCTTTGTTCCGCAAAGGTTTTGTCCTGATCAAACGGTGCGACTGCCACGAAGGAGAAACCATGACAACCCGTCGTTCGCTTAAAATCTTTGCCTGTCTTTCCATAACCCTGGCTGTTTTGATGACCGTATCCGATGCCTGGGCCTTCCGTGTCAGCGGCACCGGCTACGGAAAAACCCCCGACGAAGCCAGGAAAGAAGCCCTGGCCGAGCTGGGACAGAACATCCGGGTGGAAGTGAAAAGCAGTTTTTTGAGCCTCCAGACCCAGAGAAACAAAAGCCTGGACGAGATGAAATCCAAGGCCATCCGGCTGAAATCCGACCTGCCCATCCTGGGAGTCCAGTTCTCCGAACTGTCCGCACGACAAGGGTTCATGGTCGACGCCGTCCTCACCTCCGCGTCGGCGCCTCTTTACGAAAAGGAACTCCAGACCCTTTCGGTTCAGATCGCGAAAAACCTGGACAGCCTTAAAAGCGCCACCTCCGCTGAAATCAAAGGAGATCTCCTGAGGGGGGTTCTCACCCAGGTCGAACAGTACTATTCCTTACGCATCGTGGCCCAGTTCCTCCATTGTGAGAATATCCCGGACATCTCCGTGACAGCGGAAGACATCTCGGCCCGCCTGGCCGAACTGGAGAAAAAAGCGGACAGCCTCGCCTTTGGCGCGAAAATACTGGCAAAAAACATCACGGCAAAAAACATCTACGTCTATCCCCCCACGCCCAGGAACTCCAGCGAGGTCACGTCCTTCGGCAGCGCGGTGAAAGACCACCTGGCCGCCCAGCTTAAAACCGTGACCCATCCGGACAAGGCCGGAGCCTTTCTCACCGGAACCTACACCCTGCTGAAAGACGGGCTTGAACTGACATGCAACCTCACCGACCTGAACAACAAAATTCTCGCCTCCAGCGTGGTGTTCTTCACACCTGACGCGTACAAAAGCTATCAGGTGGAACCGGTGTCTCTTGATTTTGAAAAACTGATGTCCGAAGGCCATGTGGTGTCCGGGGATTTCAGGGTGGACATCCGGACCACCCAGGGCAAATCGGATCTGTTGTTCAAAAAAGGCGATTCCCTGAAAATCCTGGTAAAGATGAACAAACCCGGGTACTTCTACCTGGTCAGCCACAATTTCAAGAAAAACAACTACTCGTACATCATCAATTTTTCCGAAGAGCAGGGAAACAGAAAATTCGTGTCTTACGTGGACGGGGATTCGGCCAACCGCTGGATCGAGCTGGGAGACTTCGAGGTGGTGGCCCCCTTTGGGGTGGAGACCCTCCAGATGGTGGCCTCCACCGAGGATCTGGTGAACAGCGTGCCTCCCACTTTTTTTGACAGGGAAACGGGCCTTTACACCATTTCCGACAGCCTGTCGAAAAAAGGCCGGCCCCTGGCCAGCGAACCCGGGTCGGCCCTGTCAGCCACCCGGGGGCTGATCATGAAGAAGAAATCCGCCACAGCCGAGGCGGTTCTGGTGTTCACGTCCATGGAGTGAGCTGGCTACCGCAACGCTTCTTTGTTGAACGTGGACAGGGCCATGGGGCCGTTGTACGTCACGGACCTGACGGTGAGTTCGGTGCGTTCCGATGTGTCGGCCATGGTCATCACCATGCGGTGGGGGGTGATGATGCCGTCCACCGTTCTGATATCAAAATTTTCCAATGTTTTTGAGTATTTTCCGTCTTTGTAAAAATCAACTTTCAGCACAAACCAGTCGGATGTCCGGACATAGAGGACGACCTTGTCGTAGACCTGGACTCCTTTTTTCCTCACAGCCTCCACCACATGGCAGTCGGTGCCCAGCACCTTTTTGGGGGCCAGCAGTTTGTAGTCGTAATCGTCCAGTTTCCGGGACGAAAGATCCTCGTAACAGAAATGGGAATTCACGAAACTCTTGTCCTTGCCCGACGAAGTGATGCGCTTGGCCTTGCCCGAGGTCATCATCAGCCACTGGTCGTCTTCCCGATCCGGGTGGGTGTGGGTGAGAAGCTTGATTTTGCTGGGTTTTGTGAATGTAATCAAGGCCCGTGTGTCGTTTTTCCCAAGCCGCATGGCCTGAAGGGTGAACTCCTTGTCCACGGCATCTTTTCCGGTGACGATTTTCATGCCCACGTCGCTCAGGGTCGTTTTCGGCTGGGGCAGTTTGTCGCTTTTCTCCATGATCTCACGGGCCGTCAGGGCGAAAGACGGTGATGCAACCAGCATGGCCGTTAGAAAGATCAAAGTGGAAGGAAGGAATCGCGCGGGTGTCTTCATAAGGTCTCCTTTATATATCATCAAAAATCATAGTGGATGTTCCATACCAGGGTATCGTTGGCCCTGAAATAATAAAACAGGGATTGTGTGGCGTTCGGCGCCTCGCTCCGGCCGTCCAGGTGGATGTAGGACAAACTGGTGGACAGGCCGTTCTGGAAATCGTACCCGATTTTCGGCCAGATCGCATAGCCGGGCCTGTCCACGGACACGAGACAGGTCAGGCTCACAGGCACCCGGCCCCTGGCGTAGGTGTCCTCGAACCGCAGGGAAACCAGGTCGGATATCACGGGATCGGCCCTGTCTTCTTCCAAGAAAGAGGCCTTGTACCATTCCATGGTCAGGACCGTATCCCCTTCGTGGTCCTCGATCCATTGGTGCAGGGGAATGAAATAGTTGAACCCCAGGGCACAGGCCATGTAGGCGCTGCGCTTGACATCGTAAGGAAAGCGGATGGCCGCGGGGTCGTCTGTGTTCTGTTCCATGATGGCCCGCTTGTCCGGGGAAAAGGCCAGTTCCGCCTGGAACACCACCTTGTCCATGGATTTCGACATGTCCAGGCCCAGATACGACACCAGATGGCTTTCAGGAACGACCCGGACAGAGACCGGTTCGCCCGGTTCGACGAGGATCTCCGTGGGGCGGTAGAGCAGATCCTTGTCAGGGCCGTGGTACAGACTGACTGACAGGTCGGTTCCAAGGACGGTGGACGAGAGCCTGACTCCGAAGCCGCTGTTTTCAAGATCCGAATCCAGGGGCTTCACCTCGTCGAACACAATGGGTAGCTGATAGTTGTCCATGTGGATGGACCAGTAACGGTCATCTCCGGCAATGATGCCGGGAACGTGGACCGGCACCCAGACCGCTTCCACGGTCAGGTTTTCCAGAAACACCATGCCGGACACCGAGGGAACCCCCAGCTTCATGGTGTCCGGATCGTTGAAAAAGGTTTCCCGCATGTCGTAGGGGTTGAAGTAGGCGGTGGGGTTGAACACGTCTGCCGTGCCCCAGCCGTAGATCTGGTTGCCGACCCGGAGCCTGGCCCTGCTTCCGCCCAAGTGGAGGTAGGCCTCGTCCAGGGAGATCTCGTAACCCCTGTTGGAAATCCGGCCGTTCCGGGCAACCTCAAATTCGTCGGCGTAGGCGCAGGTGTCGTCGTCCGGTGTGAAAAGGGCCGAGCTCAGACGGATATCCGGGGTGACCAGCACATGGGCGTTGTCCTCCCCCCATCGGACCTTAAATTTTCCCCGGAGTTCGGATTTTTTTACCGCGTCATGAAAATCCTGGTTTGTACGGGTGTTGATCCGGTGGTCCATTTCAACAAACCCTGAAAAGGAAAAGCGGCTGTCTGAAGCGTCATCTTCAACGGCCTCGACCGGGCCTCCGGCCAGGATCATCACGCTGAATAATAGGGCAAACCATGCCGCAAACACCCGTTGTTTCTTCAAGCCGGTCATGCTTTCACTCCAGGGCCTCCGCCAGTTCACAGTCCAGATCCTCGCTGGTTCCTTCCTCTTCTTTTTCCGCGAAGCACCGTGAGGGCCGGATGTCCGGTTTGAAGATCAGGATCAGGGCCGGAAGGATGAACAGGTCTCCCAGAAGGGCGAAAAACATGGCGAGGCTGGCCAGGGCGCCAAAGGCGATGATGGGCTTCACCGACCCCAGGACAAGGACCAGGTAGGACAGGCAGAGCACCACCGAGGTCATCACGATGGGTTTGCCCGCGTCCTCCAATGCCTGGAGTACCGCTTCCCGGGTGTCCCGCCCGGCTTCACGGCTTCTCCGATACCAGGTGATGAAATGGATGGTGTCGTCCACGGCAAGGCCGATGGTGATACTGGCGATCATGATGGTGGCGGCGTCCAGGGGGATGTTGAACCAGCCCATGACGCCGAAGGTGACGAAAATCGGAAAAAGGTTGGGAATCAGGCTGATGATCGTGAGTTTCACATTACGGCACACGAAGAACATCATCAGGGTGATCACCGCGAGAGCCGAGGCGAAACTCCAGGCCTGGCTGTATTTCAGGTTCCGGTCCATGGTGATGTAAAGGGCCGACATGCCCGTAAAATGAAGGTTGTACCGGTCTCCCAGGAGGGGGCGGATGTCACTGTCGAGAAAGCGGGTGAACTTTTCCGAACTTTTCGAGGACCCGAATTTCGAGGCCACGCTGACCCGTGCCTCCATGCGGTCAAGGGACACAGAGCGTTTGAGAATGGCCGCATCCCCCAGCTCGTAGTAGTCGGTGATATCGTTCTGGCTTTCCGGAATGGCCGCCGACGCGCTTGTGCCTCCGGTGAAGGCCCCGTGCATTTCCCGGATGTAATCCGCCACGGAAAAACTGCTGGTGAAATGGCCTTCCCCGTAGTTCATCAGGGAACGCTGGACCTGCTCCAGCTTTTTCAGGCCTTCCGGATGGGTGAAGTCGTGTTCGGGGCTTTTCGCCCGGATCACCAGTTCCACAGGGACCGTGCCCCGGATGTTTTTCTCGATAAAACGGATGTCCTGCTTGATGGGGTTGGAGTCTTTCAGGTAGCTGACGAAATCCGTTTCAAACCGCAGGTCTTTCACGCCCCAGGTGGCCAGAACCGTCAACAGGAGAAACAGCAGACAGACGTACCCAGGGCGGGCGGCCACACCTTTGCCGATCAGGACCATGGCCTCCGTAATCCGGTCTTTTCCGGAGGACACCGGCTCTTGTTGCCGTGGTTTCAGAGTTTTCTGGACAATCGATCCTGTTGTCATGAGAAGGGAGGGGACGAAAATCATGGTCATGGCGTAGGCGATCATCACCCCGATGGCGGTGAAAATTCCCACGGTGATCACGGGCCGGACCGTGGCGGTGGTAAAGGACAGGTAGCCCGCAAACGTGGTCAGGCTGGTGAAAAGGCAAGGGTACCAGAGGTCTTTGATGGCGTCTTTTACTGCGGCGCTGTGGTCGTGCCCGTTGGTCCGGTATCGGTCACTGTAGTGGGACAGGATATGGATCGAGTCCGAGATGGAAATGGCCAGAAGGATCGGCGCGATGACCACCGTCACCGAGTTGATGCTCTCGCCGCACAAGATGAGAAGTCCCACGCCCCAGACCAGGATGGCCACGATGTTCAGCTGTCCCAAAACAGACAGGGTGAAATTGCGAAGCATGAAATAAACCACGGCCAGGATAATAAAAAAGGTGATGGGGGTGAACTTTCTGTTGTCCGAATGGGTGAGGCCGCTGATCTCCACCTCGAGGTAGGCTCCGCCGGAGTAGTGGAGTGTGACGGTCCCTGCGGCGATGCTCTCCAGCGTGTCACGGATGCTGTTCAGAAGCTCGTGTTTTGACTCGTTGGACGTGGTGGGGGCCAGTTCGATGATGATGGCCGTGGTGCTGGCGTCTTTGGAGATCAGAGCGCCGGCGATCATGGGATGGCTGACCGCCTCCTTTTTAATGGCGGCGAGATTTTTTTCCGTGAACTCCAGATCGTCGGGAACGAGCTTCTGGAAATCCACCGTATCCTCGGATCCCCTGGCCACCTCGGTTTCGGTGAGGCTCGTCACCCGCTGGACGCCTTCGAAGGGCTTGATGGCCTCGGTGAGACGGCGGATCAGACGGATGTTTTTTTCCGTGAAGATATCGTCCGCACGGAACACCACGGCCGCCACCTCATCGTTGCCGAACTTGTCCTGAAAGGCTTCGTAATAGGCGATTTCAGGATCGTCTTTCGGAAAAAACACGTTGATGTGGTTGAAATAGGTCTGCTTCGAATAAAAGTACACGAAGGGAACTGTGAGAAGGACCAGAACAACCAGAATGGTTTTGTGGTGGGCCAGAAGCCGTTCAATCCATCGGTCCATAGAACCATCCTTCGGATCAAAATATTGCGGTGTTTGCCAGTTTTCAGGTCTTTCGAAACGAGGGTGACTCATGATGCAGGAGATATGAACATTTATTCATATCAAACGACTGATCGTTACATGTGTTTTTTACCAATGTCAAGTAAACTGATAAAGCGACACACCCACCCGGATCACAGCTTGTCCGTGGTGAACCTCACGGTCTGGTCCAGAACCGTGACGCCGTCGGAGAGCCGGGCGATTTCCCGGGGTGCCGTGAAAAACAGAAGATAGGGCTTCCAGTAATACCCGATGTAGTTGTTTCTCGACGGCCCGTTGTTCAGGTTGCCGTCGAAAATCGCGAACACGTAGACGCCTTCGATGGCAAAGGGATTTTGGACAGGAATCCGGCTGTCCAAGGCCGGCAGCAGGTCCATGGCGTAACTGTGACCGCTGTTGCCTGTTTCAGGGACGGTGCAGGAACCGAAACCCAGGATGTAATCCATGTCGATCACCGGATCCTGGCCGATGTGGACCCCGTCTTTGTAAACAGCCACCACGGTCACATGTTCACCGGGGTCCAGGCGCACACCCAGACTGTTCCGGAGGGTGCTGTCATCCAGCCTGAATTCCAGGGACGATTCATGGGTCACCAGGACCCGACCCAGGGAGAGATCCGTTTTGTCTGTCTCTCCCACAGGGTTCAGGCCTTCCTCCAGGGTAAACTCCACAGACATGGCGGTTCTGTCCTGGAAATAGCCGATCAGGTCTCCCTCATCCATGCGGGGAAAGCCCGCTGTGAACTGTCTGTCGTAAAGGGCCAGCACCATGACCCGGTCTCCGGGGGCCAGGCCGCTTCGTGAAAGATCGATGGAAAAATCCCGCTGCCCCGGGTCCAGCCTGGCGAAACCGGCCACAGAGCTGAGATCGCCGGTCGTCAGGGATTTCAGGTCCAAGGTGTCAGAGGCCCGTACCACCAGGATAAAAAGATTCCGGTCCAGGGGTTCCAGGTTCCCGGGCACATCCACGGTTCCTTCCATGGACAGCTCGTAACCCGAGGGTTCGGGGATGTCCAGGCCAAGGCGGATGTCACAGTCCGGCAGGTGGCCGCTGTGGAGGGTGACCAGGGCCGGAAACCCGCCGCCCGGGCTGTGGAAACCCAGGCGGTCCCCGGCGTCGGGACGGCCGTTGCCGTTTTTGTCGAGCCAGGCCATCAGCGTCACGTTGGGAATGGGGACGTTTCGTCCGTAGGGAAGGATGGGGAGACGGTATTCCGCGGGGCCGGAGGATTTCGACACCCGGGTGTAACCCAGGATCGCCGAACGGTCCAGGCCTTCGATATCCAGGGCCCGGATGTCTCCGGCGTAGGCGAACACCGTGACGTCTCCCTGTCCCTGTCCGTCCACGGTTCCTCCCACCGAGGCGTCGTAGTCGAATACCTCCCGGTCCAGGCGGATTTCGATGTTCCTGTTGCCGCCCTTTTCAAGAACCAGGGCCGGAGAAAGGGATTCGTCGTCAAGGTAGAACCCCACCAGGTCCCCCGGATCGGGTGAGGGGATGCCGCCCTGGTAGTTTTTGTCCGCAAAAACCACGAGATACACAGGGTCTCCCGGCTTGAGGTTCTTTTCGCGGAGATCGACGGAAAAAAACCGGGTTTCGGCGTCCACGGCCTGAACTGAAACCAGGGCATCGGTGATGGATGCCCCTGTTTCGGCGGGGCTTCTGTCAAGGACCGCAACGAACAGCGGGCCGCCGGGATCGGCTGATTTTTCCCGAAGCACCACATGGCCGGAAACGGAAAGGTCTGCGCTCTGTTTTTCCTCCACCCCGCAGGCAAACAGAACGGCGCCAAGGGCCAGTGTCACGGTGAGCCGGATCAGGAAACCAGGGGTCATAACGCCTCCGATGGGTTTGACGGTCGATGATGAAAAGCTATAACACCCCCTTGAACAATCCTCAAGACCTGTAAAAAAAACAGAGGGGGCCATTTTACGGTTGCCCAAACAAAAACTTTCTGACATCGTTCTAGTCAACACACCAGAAAGCACATCAATCCTCCGGTTCCCAAGACCGGAGGGTTTTCAGTCCCGGACCGGCGAAGACACTTGCGGTCAGCACCTCGAAGCACATGACAGACAAAAAAAAGACATTGATGCATTCTTGAAACGTATGAACATGGTCGTGGAAAAAGACCCGGCTCGGGGATTTTGACAGCGCCATCGCATTTGACGGTTTGACTTTCGACACGAGGGCCCGAAGGAAACAGCCTTTTCTTCTTTCAGTGACCCGTTTGAACAGCAACCCCATTCAAGGAGGAACCATGGCCTTACGAACTGTCCCACGAACCCCGTCCGCTTACTCGTATCCCCTGCTGATCAAAAACCTGCTTCCCACCGCCATCATGTATTCGCCCAACCAGGAGATCGTGTACCGCGACCGGTTCCGTTACACTTACGCCGATTTCAACCGCAGGGTGTCCCAGCTGGCCAACGCGTTGACGAGCCTGGGTGTGGGACCCGGCGACACCGTGGCCATGATGGACGTGGACAGCCACCGTTACCTGGAATGCTACTTCGCCGTACCCATGATGGGGGCCGTGCTTCACAAGATCCACATCCGGCTTTCGCCGGAACAGATCCTCTACACCATCAACCACGCCGAAGACGATGTGATCATCGTGAACTCCATGCTGCTGCCCCTTCTCGAAGCCATCGCGGACAAGATCACCACCGTGAAGAAATTCATCCTGATCAGCGAAGACGGAGCACGGCCCGAATCGAAAATCCCGTTCGCCGGTGAATACGACGAGCTGGTCAACGCGGCGGCCGACGGTTACGATTTTCCCGATTTTGATGAAAACACCATGGCCACCACGTTCTACACCTCGGGGACCACCGGCAACCCCAAAGGCGTGTACTTCAGTCACCGGCAGCTGGTGCTCCACACCTACGGGCTCCTCTCGGCCACAGCCGGTTTCAGGAGCCAGGCCGTCATCAATTCAGGGGATGTGTACATGCCCCTCACCCCCATGTTCCATGTCCACGCCTGGGGCGTGCCCTACCTGATGACCATGCTCGGGGCCAAACAGATCTATCCCGGACGCTACGAACCGGAAATGATCCTGAAGCTGGTGCTGACGGAAAAGGTCACCTTCTCCCACTGTGTGCCCACCATCATCCACATGCTGGTGAACAGCCCGGTGATCGACAAAGTCGATCTGTCGGGCTGGAAAGTGATCATCGGCGGTTCAGCCCTGCCCAAGGGGCTCTGCCAGGCCGCCATGAAGCACAAGATCAACATCTACTCGGCCTACGGCATGAGCGAAACCTGCCCCCTGCTCACTGCGGCCATTCTCAAGCCCCACATGCTGGACTGGCCCGCCGAGGACCAGGTGGCGGTCCGCTGCCGCACCGGCATTCCCATTCCCAATGTCCAGCTCGACATCGTGGATCATGCGGGGAAATCCGTGCCCCGTGACGGGGAAACCACGGGCGAGGTGGTGGTGAGAACACCGTGGCTGACCCAGGGTTACTCCAAGGAACCGGAAAAAAGTGAAGACCTCTGGCGAAACGGCTGGCTCCACACCGGCGATGTGGGTTTCATCGACAGCGAAGGTTACCTCCAGATCACCGACCGCCTGAAAGACGTGATCAAGACAGGAGGCGAGTGGATTTCGTCCCTGACCCTGGAAGACATCATCAGCCAGCACGAGGCGGTGAGTGAAAGCGCCGTCATCGGTATCAAGGACGAAAAATGGGGAGAACGGCCCATGGCCCTGGTGGTTCTCAAAGAGGCTTTCAAAGGCAAGATCACCGAAGACCAGCTCAAGGCACATTTCATGAAATTCGCCGATGCCGGAACCATTCCCAAATACGGGGTGCCCGAAAAAATCGCCATTGTGGAAACCATCGCCAAAACCGGGGTGGGCAAGATCGACAAAAAGGTCCTGAGGGCGAACTACAACTAAACCGCGCGGTTCACAGGGGAGGCCTCCGCCTCCCCTGTCCCGATACCTCACACGACTTCTCCGAACTGTCCCTTTTTTTACTCAACAGACCATAAAATTTCACAGAACCCTTACATGGTTTACATATTTTATCCACATTGCCAACCGCCATCCCAGGGGGCCTTGGGATTTCTCCTGAATCCCGAAATACGATATACTCCTAATATCAGTGATTATTCCAATTCACCCGACCACAAAAACCAGCATCCAAAAATAATGGCATATATCGTGCTTGGTGCTGGATGTTTCCATGTCATCATGCATGCGGCCGCCTGGAGAAGGAAAAGGATTGGAAACTTCAAGGTGCCGGGGCCATGGGCCGCATGTGATCCATAGTTCAGTGACATATTTATTAATTTCAAGCAAAAGGGGAAGTTTTATGAAAAAGAGTGTGATCCTGCTGGTTCTCTCGGTTTTTTTATTCAGCACAAACGCCATGGCCGCTCCCAATTACAGCGCCATTGAATCCATCCTGAACGGCATTGCCGTTGACGGTGATATCGACCTCAACGTGGCGACAGACGCCATCGACGACCGCCTTGATTCCTACTGGGAAGTCACAGGGGCCGGCATCAGCGCCGCCACGTTCATCATCGAGCTCGCCGGCTTTGCCAACACCAACACCCTGGGAATCTATGACGCCAGCAACCCCTCCAACAAGGTGGCCCTGTTCGACGGAACAGACGGCGCCGGGGCACAGACCGTGATTTCCATCAAGGCCGATGGCTCGGTTTACAGAAATTTCAAGGATACGGGAGTCAATTTTGCCAACAATCTTTTTGGCTACTACCTCGATGCCACCGCGGGCATGGGTGACAACCTGTCGATTTTTTTCAGCGACACCAACCTGAACGCCGATGGCATCGACCACATGCTGGCCTATGGTGGAACCAATTCCGAATACGTGGCCCTTCCGGGGTGCATGCCGGGGCTCTGGACGAATGACGAGTATGTCCTTGCCTTCGAAGATCTTCTGGGCGGCGGAGACCTCGACTACGACGATCTCGTGATCATGGTCGAATCCGTTAAAACAAAACCGGTCCCCGAACCCGGCACCATGTTCCTTCTCGGTTCCGGAATCCTCGGACTTGCCGGTGTCCGCAGAAAGAAAATGAAAAAATAGAACGGACTTATCAAAAGACAAAAGGCCGCGATGATTGTTTCATCGCGGCCTTTTTTTTCAGGACTGCCATATCCCGACGAACTTGGAGCCCGTCAGTGGAACAGAATAAACGGGGCTCTGGCAGAACGCGCGGAATATTATTTATACACAGGAATCCGCCAGCAGGGATCTCATGTTTTTTTGTTTGACAATCCGTTTGCCGATGGTCCATGATCCAAAATCAGCATAGAAAAAGGAGAAGGATCATGAAAAACATTCGAACCGCAACCTTTTGTCTCATCCTTACATGGCTCCTGGCCGGAATCGCCCTCGCCGCCGAACCTGAAAAGGAACTGGTGATACGCGTGGCCACGGACGCATCCAGCCCCCCCATGTCCATGCTTGACCACAACGATCACATTGTCGGTTTCGATATCGATGTGATGAACGCCATCGCAACGGAGGCGGGTTTCAAGGTCATTATCCAGAACACGACCCGGAAAGACATGTTCACAGGGTTAGCCGATGACCGGTATGACGCGGTGATCGGTTCGGTGGTCATCGGAGGACCGGAAAATAATGGCCTGGATTTTTCAGCTCCGTATCTCGACGCCTATGGAATCGCCGTGAAAAAAGGCAACACGGCGCTGCTGGATCTGATCAACAAGGGAATCCGGGCCGTGAAATCCAAAGGAATCGACCAGAAGCTCAAGAAGAGGTGGCTGAAGTAGCCTCGGGCACCTTCCGCTGAAGGTCGGGCGCCTGTCCGTTTCTGCTCCTGAAAATTTTGAAAGTAAAACTGGAAGTAAATGAATGCCTGTGGCGCCCGAACTAACAATTGACACTAACAATCTGCTTTGATAGTTTATTCCATCAACGCGGCATGTCGCGGTCTGATATTCATTCCAAACCCGGGTCAGCAAGAAAAAACGTGAAAAGGTGTGGATCGAGGGTGGTCCCTCTGTCCTGTGGTGAAAAATCCTTACAGATCCGGGAATTACTCATGATGAAACGGTTTGTCGTCCGGTCCAAATCCGGCGACGGAACCCATACACGGCCTTTGTGAAAGGAATGTCGTAACATGGACATTGAAGTTGGCGGCCAGATTCAGGGAATATCGTTGGGGTCGTTCCTCCAGATCGTGAACATGGATAAAACCACCTGCACGCTGAAGATTTATTCCAACGACGACATCGGGTACCTGTACATGAAAGACGGGGCCCTGGTTGCAGCGGAAACAGGTCACCTGTCCAATGTGGAAGCGGCATACGAGATCCTCAGCTGGAACAAGACCGTGATCATCATCGACAATGCGCCGATCCCAAACCAGAACATCAAGATCCCCCTGATGAGCGTGCTTATGGAGGGATTGAGACGCAAGGACGAAAAGAACGCCCAGAGAGGGATTGCGGAAGATGTCGAGCCCAGGGAACTGGAAATCGAATTTGACCCGGACACCTACCAGAGTAAAGACGACCAGATCGCCTCCCAGTTTGTGGTAGGGGAGCCGCCCCCTTCGGTCGCCCCGGCGACATCCTCCGGCGAACGCACGGAAAAACCCTTGAAAATGGCGGACAAACCGCCGGTTCCTCCGGTTATCCCCCCAGACCTGCCCCGGATACCCGCCACCATGGCCGGATCTGCAGGCGACCTGCCGGTTCAGGAAGAAAAATCCGCGATGGGTGCGGAATCTGTATTTTTTGAGGACGAGGACGAAAAACCGCTCAAACAAACCCTTTCCCTGTGGACCCGGATTCGGCGGATGGGAACGGCCATCGCCGTCTGCGCAGGGCTGATCTTCGGCAGTCTTTACCTTTACGGCGTGTATCTCGGAAAAAGCAACTACAACCGGATCATCGACCAGGCCAAATCCCAGAAAGACCTGGAAGCCATGAAGAGCGTTCTTGGAGCGTACATCAACGCCCAGTCCGACGATGCCCGCTACATTGCCGACGCCGTTTCCAAGGTCAACGATATCGACGAACTCATCAAAATCGAAAACACCATCAAAGCCATGTCCCTCGACGATCAGTACAAGGACACAGCCCTGGGTTACTACAACCGGTTTCTAAGCGAACGCCGGGGAACGTTTCTTGAAGACTACATCGACAAGCGTCGAATCGAGATCCCCAAAAATCTCGAGGCCTACGACTTCAAAAAACTGTCGTCCATGGAGAGAAGAAGCCGCGGTGAGCGCATGAAGGCTTACAAAGCCTTCATGGAGAACTACCCGGATTCCGGCAACCGGCAGATCGTGCAGAACCTCATGGCGGCCCTTTCCGATGAAGCCTATGCCGAACTCAGCCAGTCTTCGGATGCCTGCGCAAAAACAAGAAAATGGGACCCCTGCGTCCGTCTCTGCGACGCCTTCCTCCGTGATTTCCCTGACGACTCGAGAGCGGCTTCCGTGGCGGAGAGCCGAAAGAAGATGGCCGATCTTTACGCTCTGGAAAATCTGAAATCCCAGACAGCGGGAATGGACTTTGCCAGCGCGAAAAAGATGTATATCGACTACCTTGGTGCGAGCAACGATTCCACGGTAAAGAAGGAAATCCGTGAACAGATAGCTCTCCTGAACGAAAAAATCGAACTTCAGGCCAAATGGGAAGAAACGCTGAACTACTGCCGGAACCCGCAGTTCGACATTTCCCAGAGAATCCGTGAACTGAAAGACTACATGGACAGGGACTCCTCAGGTCTGTACAGACGTCAGGCCAATACCCTGATGCGTGACCTGAAGCAGGAAGAACGGGTCGGCCAGTTCAGAATGGCTGAAATCCTCCGGGAAAGGGAAGAACGGGACAGGATGTCCAAAATCCAGGCCGAAAGGGACCGGATTCAGCAGGAACGGGACCGTATCCGCCAAACTGAAAGCCAGAGAACCGCCAGGAACCAGAGGCTTGTCGAGGAAGCCCGGAGCATGACCCGAGCGTTGGCCGATGCCGGTTCAAGATTCAGGGTCAACACGGACCGAACCGTGACAGACACACGAACCGGCCTGACCTGGTGTCTGGTGGATTCCTATGGGTCTGAAGGGAACTGCATGAATTTCGACCAGGCCAGGCAGTACGTCCGCAACCTTTCGACAGGAGGATACAAGGACTGGCGCCTGCCGGACAGCAGTGAACTGGCCATCCTCTACAACAGCCGGCCCTACTTCCCATCCAGCGGAGCATCCTGGTACTGGACCATCAAATCCAGTTCCGAAGCCTGGAGCAGCGGAGACAGGGTCGTGGTGTTTTATCCGGACAGAAAAGACGAATTTGAACAGGTTTTCAAAAACAGGAACGACTGTGGTTTTGTCCACGCCGTCAGGCCCTGACGCAGTCGCTGGGGAAGGTCATTGACTCACCATGCATGACAAAAAAAGAAAGAGCACCCGAAACAAGGTCTGGCCTGAAACGGAAGTCCATGTGACCTTCCGCGACAAAGCCGCCCTGAAGTCAAACAGCCTCGTCCGTTTCAAAGCCGGCGTGGACAATCTGGGTTCCAGCGGGATGTTCATCAAAACCGAGGAGCACATCACCTCCGGAACGGACGTGGATCTTAAAATCGACTTTCATCCGGGAGGCCATCCCCCCATCTTCCTTCACGCCACCGGCAAGGTGGTTCGTGTCGAAAAAACAGGATTCGCCGTGGCATTCACCCAGATCGACGTCCATAAACTGGGGGAATGCATCATGGCCAAGCTGAACTCGAAATGAGGGCTCGGTCACCCCGATGGCCCCATTCCATTTTGAAATTTTATATGAAAGTAGCGGTTAACCGCTGAGAAAACAATACCCGAACCAGTTCTCTGTCCCCCAGCCTGTCATTCCGGACGGAGCAAAGCGGAGATCCGGAATCCATACCCGCAAACGATTTGACGCGTGAATTTTAGGGAACGAATGCTCATGCCGGCGTGGATTCCGGGTCGGCTTCGGAATTCGAGCCCGTGGTTTTTGCCGAGTCCGAAACTGGTTCAAACGCTCCGCCATGTTGGAGGCCGCCCGGAATGACATGGTGGGTGCTGTGGCTCAACATGACCACGGTAAATACTTATATGCGACAGCTCTGTGTCATCAGGCCACTTTGATATGCCAGGGTTCGAACCGGACTCCCAGGTTGTTGGTCCTTGTATACCTGAGCGTGGCGTATCCCGACTCCACAAGATCCCTGAACACACGGGTCTCCGTAAATCTTTTCGAGAAATTCCCTTTGCCGAATCCCACCTGGCCCACATCGAAATCGCCCACGGCATGGTAGGAATACCCGGGAGGCGCCAGGGACCGTGACGCCATGGACAGATTCCCGTTGCACTTCGCCGCCTTGTTGAGAAACAGCATGAACTGTTTGGTCACGCTGCGGATTCCCGAGGTAAGAATCAGATCCGGGCCAATGGACTTCCGGATGGTCTGGTAAAGTTCGGCGGAGCGGCCTTTGAACAGGTAGTTTCCCGTGCCGGGGATCTTGATGGCCTCATGGGTCGGAATCGTATCGGTAAACTTGTAGAGGGGTTTTTCCCCGAGAAAACCGTACAGCGCCCCATCCTTGTAAAACAGCATTTCCAGAAAATCCATCTCCTCCCGGGTAAAGGCGCCGATGGAAGGGTAAGACGAGGCGATATGAATGGCCCTGTCAATGCTTATCAGAGAGAAAAAACCATGCCCCACGGTCCGTTGAACCCTGTCGAGCCGGTTCAAGGTGGATTTGAGAAGGGGCATCCTTTTTTCGTCCAGGTAGAGGTCGTTGGGATGAGGCTCGTCGAAATGCTCGATTTTTGCCAGGTAGTCCCTGACGTGGGCATCCATCCGGACGCCCTTCCGCCCCTGCCGGAAAATTTTAATCGCCGCGTCGGCGGAGTGTGGAAGAAGAGCCCCAGCCACCCCCGTGGCGAAAGAGCAAATAAATGTCCTGCGATTCATGCCATGACTCTTTCAATTTCGTCTGAATTATGATTTGATACTCGTCGAAATCCTTGGAAAGCTGTATCACTGTCTTTTACGAAAACCACTATACATGACTCGCAGGAACAAAAAAAAGAGTTTTTTTTTCTGTTAAAAAATATCTTCACCCCTGATTGGGAAAAAAGGGCGGCTTTTCCATGAACCACTTGAAATTAAATAAAAAACCGCAGCGCATCATCGTTTTCCAGCAAAAGGGAAGCGGACTCAACAAAATCCGCGGCATCCAGGCGTTCGGCGGGGGCCGGTTCGACCTGAAAACCGTGGACATTGACGAACCCCTTCCCGCCATCATCGAACACGGCCGGGACTACCTGCCCGAATCCATCGAAGCCGATCTTGTGCTGGATTACCTGAAGCACCTGGACCTGTCCAACGACCTCTGGCTGTTGTGCGAAAAACTCGGCATTCCCGTGGTGGCCTCCAACAAAAAAACCACCGGGTCATGGGCCATGACCCCCCGTGTGTGCTGCGCCCTCCCCGGCCATGCAAAACTCGGAGAATACGGAAAACTGTTCGGGGCTCCCGAACTGGAGGTCAAGGTCAAGGACGGTCTGATCGCGGAAATTTCCGTGGCACACGGGGCCCCCTGCGGAGCGACCTGGGAAGCGGCCCTGGAAACCATCGGGGTTCCGGTGAACGACGCACCGGTTCACTACGGCCTCAAAACCCAGTTTTTCTGTACGGCCAACCCGGCGGGATGGGATGTGATGTACGGAAAAAGCCCGGTCCATTATGCGGCGGAACTTCACAAGGCGGCCCTCAAAGTGGCCATCGACAGGCTGGCGCGCTGTTCGGAACACCCCGGGCTGTGATTGATGGAACGGGCCGAATTCACAGGAAAGAGCAACAGGCTGTTCACCGCCATCGTTCCGGACCGGACTTTCTTCGAATCCTTCCGGCCCCTGCTCGAGTCTCTGAAACACCTGAACTGGCCGGGCCGTGTCCGGTGGACGCCCCTGGAAAACCTTCATCTGACCGTCCGGTTTCTTGGGGACACGGATCACGAGCGGTTTCTCCGCTTTCGGGACGCTCTCAGGGCCTCTTCGGCAACATGGAAGGAGCTGGACCTTGTCCTGTCGCACCCGGTGTTTCTGCCCAAAGCCTCAAAAGCCCGGGTGATCGCCTTGGGTTTCCGGCCCAGTCCGGAGCTTTCGAGTCTGGCCGCTTCGGTTGAGCAGGCGGCGGTCTCCTGCGGTTTCGAACCGGAAAAACGCCCTTTCATGGCTCACATGACCCTGGGACGATGCGACGTTCTGGACCTGCGTGATTTCCAGACGGTTACAGACCTTGAAGGCCCGTCTTTTTCCGTCAGATCCATGGAACTGGTGAAAAGCTCCCTCACAAAAACCGGGGCGGTCTATGGCGTCCTGGAAACCCTGAAACTCATGCCCGGTCAGTGATCGTCCGGCCAAGGAACAAAAAACAAGGAGCCTCCTATGCTGCAACCCATTTACATCGAGGCCACGAGCCTTTCCGACGCATGGTTCCAGACCCTTTACCGCTGTGTGGAAAAAGGGCGACCTTTCACCATCGACCGGGGCTCATTCGAAGGCCAGAAGCGGCTTGAATTCGACTACATCACCCTACACATCCGATACCCTTCAGTCCTTCCGCTTCTTCCCCAGGTCAGCCCGGCGTTCGGTTTTCCCAATCCCGTGGCCGACGACTACCTGGACGACTATCTCCCCTACCTGATGACCGGAGAGGAAAAGGAAGGGGAATCCTACACATACGGCCAGAGGATCTGCCGGTTTCCCGTAAACACGCTTCCCGAGGAGTACCGGGCCATGAAGGATATCCTGATCCAGGACAGCGACGTCTGGGCGGACAGGAAAATTCTCGTGAAGACGGATGAGGGGTACTATCTCAACCAGATGGAGCTGATGATCTGGACGTACAGAAACAAGGGGCACCGGAACAACCAGATGATCCTTCAGGTGGGCCAGCCCTCGGACATGACCCTGGTCGATCCGCCCTGCCTCCGGCATATCGACACGCGGATCCAGGACGGGAAACTCCATTTCTTTCCCTATTTCAGGTCCTGGGATCTTTACGGAGGGTTTCCGGCCAACCTGGCCGCCATCGAGATGATGAAACAGTACTGCGCCGAAGCCATCGGTGTGGAGAACGGAGAGATCATCGCCGCATCCAAAGGGCTTCACATCTACGATTACGTGTTTGAAATCGCCGAAGCCCTAAGGGGAAGAACCATCGAGGAATTCGCCAGGGGCGTGTGATTTTTTCAGGAAGACGGACTCCACTGTCAGGCGGATATCGTCTTCAGCTTTGTTCATCCAGATTTTTCAAGGCTTTCAGAGCCCCGGAGGGATCTCCTCCGGCTCCGTGATCCAACGCTTTGAGTTCACGGGCCTGGTGCTCGTACCGGCTGATCAGCTTGGCGGTGTAGGCGTCCCGGATGGCTTCCACCAGCTGGTCGAAATCGTAGGGTTTTTCGAGGTAGGTGGCGGCCCCCATGCGCATGCACTCCATGGCCGCGCCCATGGTTCCCTGGCCGGTAAGGATCAGCACCTGCAGGAAGGGATGCCGGTCCTTCAGAGCCGCGAGGAGTTCCTGGCCGTTCATGCCGGGCATGTGAAGATCCACCACAGCCACGTCGAAAGGTTTTTCAAGGGCCGCGGCCATGGCCTGTTCTCCGTCTGATGCCGCCGTGACATCAAATTCCTTGAGCCGCAGTCTCTGGGTGATGACGTTCAGAAAGGCTTCCTCGTCGTCCACGATCAGCAGCCGTATGGTCTGGTCCTCGTTCATGGTCCGCCCCCTTTTTCCGCTTTACGCTCCCCGTTTGTACATGGTTTTGATGGTCAGGGGTATCTTGATGAAAAAACCCGTCCTGTTGGGGAGAGAGCCCAGAGAAATCTCGAGCACTTCGGCAATTTTCTCCATGCGCGCCCGGAGTTCCGGAAAGGGTTTTTCCTCTTCCAGGGGCACATTGCCGAACACGATGGTGGTCTCCTTTTCCTCTTTCACCAGGGAAATCCTGACCACACCCTTGTGCCCCACGATCTTGTAGGCAAAGGTCAGGGCCTGGTACAGCAGATCCTGGAGAAGGAAGGGACAGGTGAACACTTTGACCTGGGCGCTTTCCTGTTTGAAGAACTCCACCTGGCTGGCGTAGCTGAGAAACTGGGACAGGTTGATCACCAGGTCAAGGGTGTCGGTCAGGGTGATCTCGCCAAAGGAGTTGTCCACGCTGTGGGCGAAGATGTTCATCTGCTTGATGGTGACAAACCCCCGCTGGATCTCGTCGGTGATTTCACGGCTGCTGTTTTTGATGGCCTGGACGTCCAGGGGTTTCCCGTTTTCCGACACCTCGATCAGGTCGCTGATCAAGCCTGAGGTTTCGGACACGGTGGCCAGGATGTTCTTGAGTTCGTGGGAGATGCTGGCGTTGATCTGCCCGAAGAACGAGAGCCCTTCTTCAAATAAAAGTTCGATAAATTTTTCCATAAGTCACCTTTCGTTTTTTTTATAGCTCACGAGGATTGGCCGGATGTCTCACGGATGGCCTCGATGAGCTTGTCGATGTTCAGTGGCTTGGGCAGGAAAAACGAGGCCTCGGCCGAACCGACTTTGTAATCCGCTTCCGATCCGTGACCGGTCAGAAAGATAAATTTCATATCAGGGTTCTTCTGGTGAAGAATCCGGCGAAGTTCGATACCGGAAAGTCCCGGCATTTTGAGATCGAGAACCGCAATATCGAAATGAGCGGTCTCCACAAGTTTGAGGGCTTCGTCCGGTGAAAAAACACAGGTCGCGTCGATACCCCTCATATTCAGACGACGCGTCAGAACCGACACGAACTGGGTTTGATCGTCCACAAGCAGTAATTTCATGTTATTTTCTCTCCCTGCATGGTCAGGGGGAAGATCAGCTTGAATGACGTTCCCACTCCCACCTTGCTTTTCACTTCTATTTTGCCTTTGAGCTTCTGCATCAGCCCGTAGGTGATGGACAGGCCCAGACCCGTGCCTTCACTCTCCCCTTTGGTGGTGAAGAACGGATCGAATATTTTCGACAGGTTTTCTTCGGGAATTCCGCAGCCCGTGTCATGCACCATGATGCAGATCATGTCCGGCTCCATGGGACTCATTTCGATAGACAGACTCCCGTTGTCCCCCATGGCCTGGAATGCGTTGTTGATCAGGTTGACGAACACCTGCTGGAACTTCCCCTTGTCCGACACAATGACGGGGATTTTCGGGGCCACATCCACGGATAGGGTGATGTTCCGGTACTCCGCCTCTTTTTTAAAAAACTTGAGAATGTCGGATATGATGTCCGCAGGATGAAAACTTACGATCTGGACATCGAACTGCCGCGCGAAGAACAGAAGCTGGCGGGTGATGGTCCCGCAGCGTTCCACGGAATCAAGGACCGACTGGATGTGTTCGGAGAGTTCGGCTCTGTCCGGTGGCTCGTCTCCCATGGAGATCAGGTCCATCAGGTAACCGGCCTCTTCGTTGATCACAGCCAAAGGGTTGTTGATCTCATGGGCAACTCCTGCGGCCAGCTGACCGATGGAGGCAAGCTGGGATTTGTGTTCGGCGGCCTTAAGGGTGTTGGCCTTGATGCTGTCCGACATGAACAACCGGTTGATCATGTAAGTGGCGGCCAAATAGACAATCAGAAGAATCACGAACACACTGGCAAAAAAAATCCGCAGGGCCTGGATTTTGCTCTGTTGCCAGACCGTTCCCGTGGGGGCGTACTGCTTCAGGTTGATCAGGATAAAAGGGGTTTTTGTCAGGCCGGCGGACACGTATGCGTAGGCCAGGACGTAACGTTCGCCGCTGTAATCCCGGATTTCCAACGCCTGGGTCCGGGGTGCGTAAGGGGGTACGTCGAAGCGGGCCTTTCGGATCCCGTCACCCTCTCCGTAGGTAGTGGAAGGGGTTTGAAGGGCGCCCTCGTGGTTGATCAGGAACAGATCGGCGTATTCGCTGGACTGGTAGGAATTCACGGTCTCGATGAGTTTGGCCGTGTCCACCGTGGCCCGGAGGATAAAGCTGTCTCCCGATGGGGTTTTGGACTTGACCGAGAGGATGATATGGGGAACACCCCGGAAACCCTTGAAAACATCGCTGATGTACTCACCCTGTTCCATGCATTCCTTGAACCAGGTTTCGTTACTGTAATTTCTTCCCTTGAGGTCGAACTGTCCCACGTAGGCCACCTGGGTACCGTCTTCCTGGATCACGCCCAGGTCAGAAATCCCGCCGAAACCGACTTTGAGGTTCCTCAGGAGGGTGACCAGCTGCTCGTGATGGCTCAGTTTCCCGTAATCCAGTTCGTTCACGATAAAACGAAGTGCGTCCATGCGCTCGGCCAAAAAGTTGCCCACCGATCGTCTGGCGTTGGACGCCACCCGTTCGGACCGGAGGATCCGCTCCACGTTCATGGCCTTGTCCACGTTCCGCTGATGGATGGCCGTAATGATGGACAGGGGAATCAGGCAGGTCAGGGACAGGGAAACGATCAAAATCATCCAGACCCGCCGGTAGCTGCCGAAGGTGAAATAACTCTTCATACCGGGTCGCGGCACCCAGCGCCGTGGAACGAAAAATGACCGCGTGCTTCTGTTTTTAATCATGACCCGCCCGCACTTCCTGTCTGTTTTCCGGACCCCTCCCCGAGGATCTCTTCGAAAAGCTCCACCAGGAAAGAAAGGTCAACCGGCTTGTTCAAAAACGAATGGGCGTTGAGCCCCATGCACTTTGCCCGTTCCTTTTCATTACCATGCCCTGTGAGAATGATCACCGGTAAATCGGGTTGTTCCATTTTAATACGCTCAAGCACCTCTTCCCCACTGAGACCCGGGAGCCTCAGGTCGAGCACCACCACCTTAAAAGGATGGCGGGGAAGGGCTTCGAGCCCGGATTCACCGTCATACACCACTTCGCACGAATAGCCTCGCAGGGAAAGCCTTTTCGACAACATGGTGGCAAACCGCTTTTCATCGTCTATGATCAGGACATTTGGTTTCAAATTAGAACGCATTTTTGTATTGACCCCGATGTTTGTTTAATATATAAACACAAATACATGAAGATGGTTCGTTTGTAAACAGAAATGTTAAAAAAAGGAGTGGTTTAAATGGAGAACTTAAAGCTCAAATTCTTCTGCTTCGCTGCAGCGGTGATGACAGTCCTGATGAATGTGAGCCCGGTATTAGCGGAGAATGCGGCTGATATCGCGGTTACCACATCCACGAAACCCTGGTGGGTCTGGCCCATCATCCTGCTTGTGTTCTGCTTCGTCCTGGGCGTCGTGGCAGTCATGGCCGGCGTGGGTGGCGGCGTGCTCTACGTGCCCCTGGTCAGCGGTTTCTTTCCCTTCCACATCGACTTCGTTCGAGGCGTGGGGCTCATGGTGGCCCTGGCAGGCGCCCTGGCCGCAGGCCCCGGTCTTCTTCGAAGGAACCTGGCCAACCTGAGGCTGGCCCTTCCGGTGGCATTGATCGCCTCGACGTTTGCCATTGTGGGAGCCCTTCTGGGCCTGTACCTGTCCCACCTGGACCCCAACATCATCCAGACCTGCCTGGGCTTCACCATCACCGGTATCGCCTGCCTTCTCCTGTTTTCAAAGAACAGCGAAAAACCCGTGGTGACCAAACAGGACGCCATCAGCATGGCCTTAGGGTTCAGCGGAGCTTACTGGGATGACGGAGCCAAGGAAATCGTGGAATGGAAAACCCACCGGACCCTCCCCGGGCTGATCCTCTTCATCCTCATCGGCATGCTGGCCGGCATGTTCGGCCTCGGCGCGGGCTGGGCCAACGTTCCCGTCCTGAACCTCCTCATGGGAGCCCCCATGAAAATCGCCGTGGGAACCAGCAAATTCCTCCTTTCCATCACCGACACCTCGGCCGCATGGATCTACCTGAACAAAGGCTGCGTGATTCCCCTGATCGCCGTACCCTCCATCGTGGGCCTGATGCTGGGATCTCTCGTGGGCGTCCGGCTTCTGGCCGTGGCCAAACCGAAAATGATCCGGATCATGGTTATCTGCGTTCTCTTCTTCGCGGGACTCAAAGCAATTGACAAAGGCCTCGGCCTTGGAATACTTGGTTAATAAAGGAGGTATCTCATATGACAACACAAGACGATGCAAGACTTCAAACACCGGCAGAACAGATTGTTTACGCCAACATTCTCACCGTGGGCGTATGGGGCAGCCTGGCTATGATGGTGGTTTTCTACTGCCTTTACGTTTTCGGCGTGATCCAGCCCCATGTGAGTTTCGAGCTCCTGACGGCAAACTGGGGCCAGGGTGTCCAGACCTACCTCCACAACACCAACACACCCAGCGGCTGGGGATGGCTCTATCTTCTGGGTAAAGGCGATTTCCTCAACTATGTGGGATTCGGTATCCTGGCCCTTTTGACCAACCTGTGTTTCATCGTGCTCCTCATCGGGTTCATTAAAAAGAAAGACTGGATCTACGCGGCCATCAGCCTGACGGAAATCGTCGTACTGACCCTGGCGGCATCCGGTATCTTCGGATCTGGCGGCCACTGATGAGCGGCCGGAACGGCGGCCCGACCCTGAATTTGATTTCAAAAAGCCCAAGAAGGAGGGTTTATCATGACTAAGGAAAATCTGAACATCCTGCTGGTGGACGACGACGAAAAGTTTCTTTTTTCACTGGCAGAAAGAATAAAGCTCAAAGGTTTCAGCACGCTCACCGCGACCGACGGCCGGAAAGCCCTGGACATCGCGAAAAACAACAAAATCTACCTGGCCATCATCGACCAGAGACTCCCGGACACCGAAGGCGTTTCCCTGGTGGCCGAGCTGAAGAAACAGGACGCGTCGGTCAAGACGGTTCTCCTCACCGCCCACGGCGATGACAAGATCGAAAGCGCCTCCAAGGCCCTGGACACCGCCTACTTTGAAAAGGACAACATGGGCGGATTCTGGGAATTCCTGATGAGGTTCCCCATCGACACCATCAACATCCTTCTGGTGGATGACGATGAGACCTTCCTCAAATCCATGGCCGAACGTGTCCGCCTGAAAGGCTACAGTCCCATTCTCGCCACCACCGGATCGGAAGCCGTTTCAGCGGCCGCTGGCAAAAAGATCCACGTGGCCGTCGTGGACCAGCGCCTTCCCGACATGGAAGGCCTTGACGTGGTTTCCAAACTCAAGAAGCTCGATGAAGATGTACAGACCGTTCTTCTCACCGCCTACGGAGATGACAAGCTGAAAGAAGCTTCGGCCGCCCTTGAAGCCGGATACTTCGACAAAGCCGACATGAACAGCTTCTGGGGCTTCATCAAGAACGCGATGCGGAAATTCGAAACCACCATGGCGGCGGTGGGTATGGCCCACGGCGGCGATATCAAGGACGCCATGGAAATCGATCCGAACAAGAAAAAATAAACCGGATCGGCGTTTACAATTCAGGTAAAAAAAGATAATGAATCCCGGGACAGGCGTTCTGCCTGTCCCGAGGATCATGTTCCCAGACCGGAGGTTTTGTCGTTTCGCCCGAAAGGAAAAGCGGTTACCGCCTTTTTCAGTTCGTTCGAGATGACAGACGCATCCACGGGGCCATCTCTCTTCCGAAAGATGACCGGATCCCAGAAAATTCGCGGCGCAGTGTTCCATTCGCGGTTGACCCTTTGTCCATGACGATTTGAGTAGCGATAGTTATGGTTACACTCTTCCGGTTTTTTTGAGGAACGGCGTCAAAACGTGATACCAAACGACATAACAACAGGAAATTGAAGTGGATTTCAGCGGGAAAAAAATTCTGATCGTCGACGACGAGAAAGGTTTTCTCGATTCGCTTTCCAAGCGTATCGAACTCATGGGGTTCATCCCCCTCAAAACCATGTCGGGCACCGAAGCCCTGGACATGTGTCAATCCCACCATGTGGATCTGGCCATTGTGGATTTCCATATGCCTGAAGTCGACGGCCTGGAAACCATCTCCAGGCTTCGGCAAATCCAGCCGGACATCAAGACGGTCCTTCTCACCGGCTACGGCAACAAGAAAATGCGCCAGGCTGCCGACGCCCTTCACTCCGCCTATTTCGAAAAAGACAACATGCGTCTTTTCTGGTCTTTTATCCGGAAAATGAACGAGTCGGACAAGGCCGTTTTCTTTCCCTATCCCGGCCAGGAAGAACCGCCAAGACAGGAGGAAGACGCTCCCGTCGACCGGCTTCCGGAAAAAAAACCTTCCGGAGCTAAAAGCAACCCCGACCCCTTTGACCTGATCGTTCCTGAAAACAAGTTCTACAACCGGGATTCCCACTGGCTGATCGGCGGAACAGGCTCCATGGAGGCCCTGAAAAAGAAAATCGCCAACGCGGCTATGATCGAAAGCCACGTGCTGATCATCGGAGAGGACGGAACGGGCAAGGAAATCGTGGCCCGGGCCATCCACAGCCTCAGCCAGAGAAAGAACAGGCGCTTCATCGGCGTCAACTGCGGGATGATGGCCCCCGAAACCCTGGAAACCGAACTCTGGGGCGTGGAAAACCGCAAACCCGCGAGAACGGGCCTCATTGAAAGCTGCCACGAAGGATCGATTTTCCTGGACAATATCCAGGACATGAGTCCATCCACCCAGGAGAAGCTGGCCCGGGTTCTTTCCCTGAACCTGATGACCCGCAAAGGGGGAAAAGATCCCATCCACGCCGATGTGAGGATCATGGCGGCCTGCCCGGAGTCCGTCACCGAAACTCTGAAGGGGACCGCTTTCCACCAGGATTTCTACGATCTGCTCGCAGGTTTCGTCATCACCATCCCCCCGTTGCGCGAGCGGAAGGACGATATCGCCCCCCTGTGCAGCTATTTCATGGACAAATTCGGCAAGGAATACGGCAAGCCCGTGAAGTCCATAGCCGACGACGTGTTATCGGCCTTCTCGGCCTACGCCTTTCCCGGCAATGTCCAGGAGCTGGCCAACCTCATCGAACGGGCCGTGATCCTTCTCGACGGCCAGTCTATCGAAATCCGTCACCTGCCGGAAAAATTCAGGGCTCCGATCCGTCACGTCGACGAATTCGAAACCCAGCCCCTGCTTTCCCTGGCCGAGCTTGAAAAAATCCACATCCAGAAAGTGATGAAAGCCCTGGACAACAACAGGACCCGGGCCGCCGAAGTTCTGGGCATCAGCCGTGGAGCCCTGTGGCGCAAGCTGAAACAGGAAGGAGAAAAAGACCCGGAATAGCCCCATCCATCGCAATCGGTACCGCCATCGACGTCCCAACCATTCGATAGCGATACCGATTTGAGAGATATTCCAACCTGTATCTTTCATCAGACCGCCCTGGGGGATTGTCTTTCCCTGTCCGATGATTTATGAATAGCCATATCAGGGATGAAAGAACAGGGGGCCACACCAGCCCTCGCTTGCCTTTCGCCCATCGTCCATACGGTTCAATCAACCCATCCAAGATACGGGAGATCGCCATGAGCAAAAAAGCGTTGTTCCATCCCCTGAACACAGGCTTTGGCACGGGTGCGCTTCACAAGAACAAGCAGGTCAGCGCCGAGCAGGCCGTAGCCCTGATCAAGAACGGGGACACCATCGCCACCGGCGGTTTCGTGGGCAGCGGATTCGCCGAGGAAATCGCCATCGCCCTTGAAAAACGGTTTCTCGAAACAGGCAACCCCAGGGATCTCACCCTGTACTTCGCCGCAGGCCAGGGCGACGGCGTGGACCGGGGGGCCAACCATCTGGCCCATGAAGGCCTGATCAAACGGGTGATCGGCGGACACTGGGGTCTTGTGCCGAAAATGCAGGCCCTGGCCATGGAAAACCGGATCGAGGCCTACAACTTTCCCCAGGGGACCCTGGCCCACATGCTCCGGGACGCCGGAGCCCACAAACCTCGAACCATCACCCGGGTGGGACTGGGAACTTTCGTGGATCCCCGTGTGGAGGGCGGAAAAATCAACGCCCGCACCACCGAAGACCTGGTGGACCTGATCACCTTCGACGACCGGGAATACCTGTCCTACAAAACCCAACGAATCGACGTGGCCATCATCCGGGGCACCACGGCGGACACCGACGGGAACATCACTTTCGAAAAAGAAGCCCTGACCCTGGAAAGCCTGAGTCTTGCCATTGCCGCGAAAAACGGCGGGGGTCTCGTGATCGTCCAGGTGGAGCGCATGGCCGGACGGGGCGCCCTGTCCCAAAGGTCCGTAAAAATCCCCGGCATCATGGTGGACTGTGTGGTGGTGGCAAGCCGCCCCGAGTACCACATGCAGACCTTCGACACCCTATACAACCCGGCCTTCGCCGGAGAGTTCCGGGTTCCGGTCTCGTCGATCAAGCCCATGGCCCTTGACGAGCGAAAGATCATCGCCCGCCGGGCCGCCTTCGAACTGATCCCCAACAGTGTGGTGAACCTGGGCATCGGCATGCCTGAAGGCGTGGCCAGCGTGGCCGCCGAAGAAGGGGTCCTGGACCACATGACCCTCACGGCGGAACCGGGTGTCATCGGGGGCATTCCGGCAGGGGGCCTGAGTTTCGGAGCCGCCACCAACGTGGACGCGGTGATCGACCAGCCCTACCAGTTCGACTACTACGACGGGGGCGGCCTCGACGTCTGCTTCCTGGGACTGGCCCAGGCCGACCGTTTCGGCAACCTCAACGTCAGCAAGTTCGGTCCCCGGCTGGCCGGATGCGGCGGGTTCATCAATATCAGCCAGAACTCCATGAAAGTCGTGTTTGTCGGCACCTTCACCGCTGGCGGGCTGGAGATCGCCGTCAAAGACGGCAAGCTTGTCATCCTCAAGGAGGGCAAGGCCAAAAAGTTTCTTGCCGACGTGGAGCAGATCACCTTTTCAGGTCAGGTGGCGGCCAAAGACGGTAAAAAAGTGTTGTACATCACCGAGCGCTGCGTGTTCGAACTGTCCGAACAGGGCCTGGTCCTCACGGAAATCGCTCCGGGCGTGGATCTTCAAAAAGACATCCTGGACCAAATGGACTTCGCGCCCCTGGTGCCCAAGCCCCCGAAACTCATGGACGACAGGATTTTCAACCCGGCCCCCATGGGTCTGAAGACCGAACTGCTCTCGGTTCCCATCCCCGACCGCCTTTCCTACGATCCGGAGCACAACCTGTTCTTCGTCAACTTCGAGAGCCTGGTCATCCGGTCCTCCGACGACATCCGGGCCATCCGTGAAGCTGTCTCGAACATCCTCACGCCTCTGGGCAAACGGGTCAACGCCGTGGTCAACTACGACAACTTCGACATCAGCCCGGAGCTCATCGACGAGTACATGGACGTGGTCAAGGGCATCATCGAGGATTTCTACATCGACGTGACCCGCTACACCACCAGTTCGTTCATGAGCATGAAACTGGGGGACTCGCTCAAGCAGCGCAACGTGTCACCCCATATTTTCGAGACCCTGGAAGAAGCCAGGGCGGCCCTGAAACCGTAACAAGGAGCCCTGACCGTGGGTAAAAAACTGCCGCCCAGGCACAGACAGATCATCGGCATGGTCGAGGAAAAAGGCTACATCTCCATTGAAAGGCTGTCCCAGCATTTCGATGTCACGCCCCAGACCATCCGCCGGGATATCAACAAACTCAGCGACGACGGCCTGCTCCGGAGGTACCACGGCGGAGCTGGCCCCAACACCAGCGTGAGCAACTTCAGCTATTCGGAACGGCGGGTGTTGAGGTCCGTGGAAAAATCCCGGGTGGCCCGGCTGGTGGCCAAACACATCCCCAACAACGCCTCCCTTTTCCTCGACATCGGAACGTCCACCGAGGAGGTGGCCAAGGCCCTTTTATCCAAGTCGGGACTCCGGGTGATCACCAACAACATGAACGTGGTGTCCATCCTTTCCGGCAGTGAGGATTTCGAGATCTTCATCACCGGCGGCGTGGTCCGGAACCACGATCTGGGCATCCTGGGCGACGCCACCGTGGATTTCATCAAGCAGTTCAAGGTGGATTTCGGCATCGTCAGTGTGGCGGGCATCGACCCCGACGGCACCCTCATCGACTTCGACTACAACGAGGTCCGGGTGACCCGGGCCATCATGGCCAACTCCCGGCGCGTTTTCCTGGTGGCCGACCACAGCAAGTTCGGCCGCGGGGCCATGGCCCGGATCGGGCACATTTCCGAGGTCAGCGCCCTGTTCACCGACAGTCCGCCGTCTCAGGACTTCATGACCGTCATCGAGAACGCCGGGATCAACCTGTACATCGCCGGAAGCGGGCCTGCGCCAGGCACGGCGGACGAAGAACCTGCCGGAGAAGGGGACATCCGATGATCAAAGCCATCCTGTGGGACAACGACGGGGTGCTCGTGGACACCGAGGCCTATTTCTTCAAGGCGAACCAGGACGTTCTGGCGGAACTGGGCATCTCCCTCAGCCAAGAGCAGTTCATCGAATATTCCCTGGTGAAAGGCTACGGGTTCTGCGACTACCTCAGGGCCGGAGGCCTGACCGACATCGATTGCGAACCTTTAAGAATCCGGCGAAACGACCTGTACTCATCCTACCTGAAAACAGCCGACACCCTGTTCGACGGGGTCCGGGAAACCCTGGATAAGCTTCACGGCCGTTACACCATGGGCATCATCACCAGCTCCCAGAAAGTCCACTTCGACATCATCCATGAAAAAACAGGGATCCTCGACTATTTCGACTTCGTGATCACCTCCGATGAATGCGACAACACCAAGCCCCACCCCGAGCCCTACCTGAAGGGCCTGGCCAGGGCCGGAGTCACGGGCCGCCAATGCATCGCCGTGGAGGACTCGGCCCGGGGTCTTGCCGCCGCCAACCGGGCCGGACTGCGCACCTGCCTGATGATCCCCCACGCCCTGTCAGGCCCGGATAGCTACCGGGGTGATTATCTTTTGCTCGACAGCATCCACCAGGTCCCCCGGACCCTCCAGCGCCTGGAATCCGAGATGATTTGACCGGCAATTAATTGGACTGTGTAAAGTCCAGTTTTCTAAAGAAGCTCAAAGCCTCCGGCGGCCCTCCCGGGGGGCCAGATTTTAAAAATCTGGACAAATAGGTTTGTTTTTTTCATGAAACGTCATGAACAGATAAAGTGGTTGTCAGAATAAAATTCCGATTGCCGCATTTTTATGAACATCGAATGGTGAATGGGTTCACGTCTCACCCTTTCCGCATGGAAAGAAAACAGTGTTCAAATTCACTGTTTAAAAAAGGAGTTATCCTTCATTCGATGTTGGATGTTGGGCGTTGGATGTTCGACGTTCTTCAGTTTTTCATTCGGAACAGATTTATGACACCCCCTCGACTGTTTCCTTTCGCTGGAACGTGTCATGCACCCTGTCCCACAGCGATGTGATCTGGCGTTCGTAGCCCCGGTCCTTATAGGCCCTGATCTCTTCGACCTGCTGTTCCACGACGGACTCCCAGAGCTCCCAGTTTTCCATCAGGGTTTTAATGGCGTCCACGGTGGCGTCGATGTTTTCCGGATCGATTGTGATGCCGGAAGAAAGGACTTCCGCCGCTCCCGCCGCCGCAGGATAGAATACAGGCACGTGATGCTGCATGGCTTCAAGAATCACCATGCCAAAGGGTTCGGCCCTGGACGTGACCAGAACGGCCCCCGCGTTTCTGTAGGCTTCCCCCCGCCTTTCCCAGGGAAGCTGGCCTTTCAGCTCGTATTGTCCTGAATAAATGGGAAAAAGGGATTGAAGTTCACCGCTTCCGAAAATGCGGAAACGGATGGCCGGCATCAGGGAGGAGAGCCGGTCGGCGATCCGCATGAAAAGGTCGGGGCGTTTCTGCTCTGTGATTCTTCCGGTGAAAACCACCGATCGGGATTCGAAATTTCCCATATCCACGGGTGAAATCTCCTCGTCCGACAATGGATTCGGCATGACGGCGATCCTGTCTTTTTTGACCCCGTAACAGGACGCGATCACCTCGGCCGTTGTCCGGCTCGGCGCCACAACCCAGGCGGCCCGTTCCGCCCCTTTCTGTTCCATGCGGGCGAGGACCGGGTCCATGGCCGAAGGCCGGCGTTCCTGTTCCGTGGAATGAAAATGGGCGATCCAGGGTTTGTTTTTCAGCTCGGACGCCGCTTCCGCCGCGCTGAACGTCACCCAGTCGTGGGCGTGGATGATGTCGAACTCCTCATGACGGCAGAACGACACGACCCTCCGTTTGAATTCTTCCATGAGGCGGAGGATCCCCGTTCCTTTTTTCGTCTGGAATGAGTCCGTCACCCTGGCGTAGGGGGAAAGGCCCTGGCCGTAAGGTGAGCATCCGTTGCCATAGACACCCCCGGCGCTTCCGTAGGGTGACCAGGGCCGCTGGTAAGGCGACGCGGTTTCCCGGGCCATGAGCTGAATGCCCATGGTCACCACCTCCACACCGCAGTTGAAGGGGTTGGGCATGATGGCTTCCTCGTCCCATGGAACGATGACTGTGAGCCGGACCCCTCGTTTTTTGAGGTTCCGGACCAGATGAAAGGCGGCTGTCCATGTGCCCCCGGCCACAAAGGGCGTGACCTCCCACATCAGCATCAGAACCTTGATGCCGCTGGGTGCGGGGCCGTGGATTCCGATCAGCGTTTCCTTGACACCTTCATCGAAAAAGGCATCGCGCCACCCGTGGACCAGGGGCCATGGCAGCTTGTCCAGGTCGAACAGCGATCCCCGGAGGTTTGCGTTGCGGATGTTCATTCTCAGCACCCGGGCCTGTTTCATGATGGCGTTCCGGAGGTTCGCATTCTCAAGATTCGCGCCCGCCAGATCGGCATAGGTGAGATCGGCACCCATGAGGGACGCGTCTTGAAAACAGGCGCCGTTCAGCCGTGCGTTGACAAACCGGCAACGATTCAGGACGCAGCGTGAAAAATCGGCGTCATCCAGGACCGCGTCCCTGAAATCAAGACCACTGAGATCCCGGTCGGAAAAAATCACGTTTTTGAGGGACACGCCCTGCCAGGTGACCTGGGCAAGCGTGTCCAGATCCAGGTTCTGTACGGCCTTTTCCACCGCGATTTTGATATTCCGGAGCACCTCTTCGTTTTTTTCGAGACGGGCCATGGCCACCAGCGACGACAGGGCCTGAAGGTGGTACTCTTTTTTTTCCGGCATGAAAAAATGCTGAAGCCCCACAACGCCCACGATCCGAAGGCGCGCATTGTCGTCGGCGGTATGGATCAGAAGATCCTTGAGATCGCCTGCCGCCCTTTCCAACCGGTCCTTCTTCCGGGTGTCAAAGTAGTTCCGCAGACCGAGAAACGTTCCCATCAGGGCCACCAGGGTCGTGGCCAGAGGCCCCACCGCGCTGAAAAGACTGCTGATAAAAAGCCCCTGGGATTCGTTTTTGATTCGGAGGTCCATAACCTCCTGCTTGGATTTTTCAAGGGTGAGCTGGTCTGTCTGAAGGACGCCAAGTTCGGAGGCGATCCTGTTCACGTTCCGTGTGGTTTTGTACGTGGCGAAGGCCTGGATTCCCGTCAGGAAAGCGATGAGAAGAAACAGGTAGACTGAAAGGGGAATCTCGGTTGTTTTGGACAAAGCCGCTTTGGGGCGGGAAGCATCCTTCAGAAAATCTTTTTTATCGTGGGTGGTCAGGGTCTTCATGGCCGTCTCCCTTTGGAGGGTGGAATGTAAACAGGGTGACTGTTATTAAGGAATGCCGGAAGATCGGCCGTTCTATCGTCCTCCGGAAAGGACCCAATCAAGACCTGTTTTGTCAAACTTTTTCAAAAAGTTTGGCCCCCGGCAGGGTCGCCGAAGGCTTGAATCGGAACAGATTATGGAAACCCGTTCAAAAGGCGTGGGTGAATGATTGTTCTTTCAGACCTGTAAAATTAACATATGGTGTCTGTTCTTTCCAGCAGAAAAACTGACGGACGAATCACGGGTGTTGTTTTTTTAAAAACCCTTCCGACTGTTTTTTCCGGATAAACGTCCGGAAAGGCCGCTCCACCCCCAGGACAAGGAGGTAGCCCAGGGCGATCAGGATAAGGAGATAGATCAGCATGCGCAGGTCATAGGAAAGGGGAAGGCTTTCCAGGGCAAGGCTGGTGATGCCCCGGACAGGGATCTGGAGCATGTACACGGCAAAGCTGATTTCACCGAGCAAAGCCCAGAGACGCATGGACAGGAATTTTCCGGCCCGGCCCCGGATCATGGAACAGGAAAAGATCATCGGCAGGAAAAACGGGGCGTAGAAACTCGATCCAAAGGGAAGCCCCCGGTGGACCAGGGACCTGACCGCAGCCTGGTTTTCGATGACAAAGGCCACGGCGGTGACAGACAACAGGAAAATTCCCAGGGCGGTGTTGGACGATAGACGCCAGCGCGGGTCTGTCAGAACCCCGTAGGCTGCGGCCACGCCCATGAGAAAGCTGCCGAGGTGGGCCAGGGGGAAATAGTAGAGAAGATCGTGGGAGGCCGAAGGGAACCCCTGGTAGAATCCGCTGTTCAAAAGAAGGGCCAGGGTGATCTGGGTCAGAAGCCAGACCGTGAAAACGGCGGCGAACAGCAGGCCGGCTCTGGGGCGGACTTTTCTGATGGCCGAAAGAAGTGGAGGAAACAGAAGGTAAAACACCACCAGCACGCTCATGAACCAGGCCGGGCCGTTGATGGAAAGGGGGTAGGGCGGAACCAGGGCGTGGGTGAAGGTGAGGTGGAGGACAAGGCCCATGAAGGTGAACTCTTTGTCCACAAAAGGGTTCACGACCAGGGCCAGACCGATGCCGATGAGGTAGATGGGCAGGATCCGCACCAGCCGGTTGGTCCAGTAGGTCTTGGGGGAAAAACCCTCCTTCCCGTAATAGGCCAGCATCAGGCTGAACCCGGACAGGACGAAGAAGAACGTCACCATCTGGGGGCCGGCGGAGACGATCCGCGGGGCGTCCCCCAGAAAGTCACTTCGGGTCCGGCAATGAAACAACACCACGATCACCGAGGCCAGAAACCGTGGAAGCGATAGAAGCCCCATATCCCAGGTTTTGTTGTCCATTCCCCTCTCTTATCCTTTTCATCCGAACGTTGTGTTGTCTTGTCTGCCGCGATGTCTGATATACAAGGACCCCATGACCCGTGACAAGCGGCAATGTCAAAATAGCCAGAAAATATTTGCATGATGGCGAAAATCGTTGCAAGATACCCTTTTTTAAAACAACCGGGACAACACCATGAAAACAGAACACAGCTACCATTTCGGGCATTCCGGAAACATGAAAGAGATCCCCGGACAAAGCGTTCACCTGGTGGTGACGTCGCCGCCCTACCCCATGATCGAGATGTGGGACGGCCTTTTCTCGGAACAGAGCGACGATGTGGCCCGGGCCCTCAAGGAGGGACGCCGTCTTGACGCCTACGAGGCCATGCACCGGGAACTGGACCGGGTGTGGAAGGAAGTCGGCCGGGTTCTCGTTCAGGGTGGTTTCGCCTGCATCAACATCGGAGATGCCACCCGCACCCTGGACGGCCATTTCATGCTGTACCCCAATCACGCCCGGATTCTCTCCACCATGATCGCCCTGGGGTTCACCCCCCTGCCTGAAATCGTCTGGCGCAAGCAGAGCAACGCCCCCAACAAGTTCATGGGTTCAGGCATGCTGCCCGCCGGGGCCTATGTGACCCAGGAACACGAGTACGTGCTGATTCTAAGGAAAGGCGGCAAACGGGAGTTCAAAACAGACGGGGCCAAGGAACACCGGATGACCAGCGCCTTTTTCTGGGAAGAGCGGAACACCTTTTTTTCCGATGTGTGGTTCGACCTCCTGGGAACACGGCAGGCCCTGGAGGACAAGGAGACCAGGCGTCGGAGCGCCGCCTATCCCTTCGAGCTGCCTTACCGGCTGATCACCATGTACTCCCTGAAAGGCGACACGGTCCTCGATCCCTTCTTCGGCATCGGCACCACCATGCTGGCCGCCATGGCCGCAGGCCGGAACAGCGTGGGCTACGAGCTGTCCCAAGGTTTTGCCCCGGCCATCGAAAAAAGGGCCCAGGGCATCCTCGCCCTGTCCCGTGAACGGATCGCGGCCCGGCTGGACAACCATATGGCCTTCGTGAAAGAGAGGATGGCCGCAGGAAAGGCTTTCAAGCATACGAACCGCCACTACCTGTTTCCCGTGGTGACCGGTCAGGAACGGGGCCTTCTGCTGAACGAACCGGAAGAGCTCACCCAAACCGGACCGGCCCGCTTCGAGGTGAGCTATTCGGACCATGCGCCGAAGAGAGTCATCGAAGCGTGGGAACGGATCGCCTCTGACACCCCGCAGTCTCCGGAACCAGTCGTTAAAAATGGCCGGGCCAACATCGCAGAAAAGAAAAAACCCGGGCGACCGAAAAAAGCGAGCGTTCCAAAAACCGAACAATTGGAACTTTTCTGAAAAAGACGGCCGTCTTGAGGACGACCTTAAAAACTGGACAACCAGTTGTTTTTTAATTGTTTCCTCCAGAGATCACCTTCAATTAACGGGTTGACATCCGCCAGGTTAGGGTATAGAAATAGACATCATTCAACGTTCCAGGTTATGAACGCCGTTAAAACATCCATACACTGAAAACCGCTTGCTAGGTCTTAGGGCGGAAGGGCTTTTTTTGGGCCATTCTTCTGCTCCGCGACAGGCCTTCCCCATCCTGTCTCTCCCAAAGGTAAGCCCGTTTCGCTGCGGACTTTTGCCGATCCGGCAAAAACCCGCCAACCCGTATTGATAAAAGAGAAGAGAGGGAAAAAGATGAAAAAATTCACGACACAGTCACTGTTATGCCTGATGTTGTTCGTCCTTTGCTCCTGTGGCGCCGGAACCCTGATGAGCGTCGACCCGCTCACCGACGCCGACAACGATGAAATCGTCAACGTGGGGGATTCCATTTACGCCCTTTCAGGGGACATCTACAAGAACCTGGAAGCCAAAGCCGGTGAAACATGGCGCCACTACGCCATTTCAGGAGCCCAGATCGTCGGCGGTATCCTGGCCGATCCCATCCCCGACCAGTACGCCAACGCCAAAGCGGACAACCCCGATATCCGCATCGTTTACATGGATGGAGGAGGTAACGACATCCTGATTCCCGCCATCATGCTGGACCCCTACAACTGCAAGAACTGCAACTACTGGTGGTGCGGCGACCTCTCCCAGAGCTGCAAGGATCTGGTCGACGACGTGTACGTTGAAACCGTGGACCTTCTGAACCAGATGGACGCCGACGGCGTGGAAAAGGTGGTTTTCCTGGGCTACTACCATCTGAAATGGGGGCTCCTGGGTGACCTGAGAAAACTGGACGACGCCGTGGATTACGGCGACAAACGTCTCAGGGACGCCTGCCTGAACTCCACGGCCAACGCGGTGTTCGTCGATCCCAGGGCCGCCTTTGCCGGCAAGGAAAGCTCGTACATCATCGCCGACGGCATCCACCCCACGGCCCAGGGTTCGGCTGTCCTGGCCAACCTGGTCTGGAACGCCATGGGGCTCTGATAAACAGTTTAAGCCGCGCTGAACTTCCCCGGCCTTGTCCTGGCCGGGGAAACGCGGCAATCAGGGAACCTTATCCACATGAGGAGTGTTGTCGATGAAACGAAAGCACATGATGGCAATTGCCGTGGTGTCATGCCTGGCTGCGGTGGCCGGTTTTGCGGTAATTCGTCAGGCATCGTCCCCGAAAAATGACGGGACCCTGGAAAAACAACTGGCTGGGCCATCCCTGATCCGTGACGGGGAGGCCGACGACAGCGGCTACGCCATGGGTGGAGGGCCGTCTCTTCCTGGAAGCGGAGAGGCCGACCGTTTCGTGGTCGCGGCCGTGGAACGCCTGTGGAAGGATTTCGGCAAAGGACCTCTGGGCAAAGCGGCCCAGATACAGCTCGCGGGTTTACGGAACTACCTGAAAGACCAGAATCCTGAAACATACCAGGCTCTTTTCAAGGCCATCGTCAGCCGGGCCTTTCCAGCCCAGGCCGGCGAGATCCTGAAAACCATCGAAACCCTGGACATTTACAGCGCCTGGCTCGAAGACAACAAGGAACGCCTCAGCCGGTTGGGCCACGACGAAATAAAACAGGAGCTGTGGGCCAAAAGAAAAGCCCTTTTCGGAAACGCGGCCCGGGAAATGTGGGCTGAAGAAACCAGGACCGAAGCGGTGTCCGATGTTCTGGACATCATGCGTGACGCCTATGACACCAGGATTTCCGACAAGCTGGCCCTTTACACCGAGGCCATCGCCCAGATTTCCAAAGACACCCATGGCGACGGTTCCGGACCGGATTTTATCGAAGACCGGAAAGTCAGCCTGACCCGGGCCTTCCTGGGCCTTGATTCGGTCCAGGCCGAACTGTCGGCCATGGACGGAAACCGTCGGGCCGAGGCGCTTAGAACCATCCGGAAAACCATGGGATTTTCCGATTCCGAGCTGGACACCCTGGCCCAGAAAGACACCGCCAACGAACTGAAATGGCAGAACGGCTACGCCTACATGCGGGACAGGAACCGCCTTCTGGCCGAACCGGATGACGGCACACAGGCCATGAAACTTTCGGCTCTCCAGGAAAGGTACTTCAAAAACGCCGCCTCGACCATCCAGGCCGAAGAAGCGTCCGGATTCCTGCGGTTCAACCGCCCCCGGGTGTTCGGCCGTAACTGAACAGGGTCATCGCTATCGGGTTCGATCGTCAGAACATCTCGATAGCGATACCGATCCCGATAGCGATGGTTAAGATCCATGCGATTGACCTGGAGAACTGAAGATAACGGTTGAATCCATGACCCTGAGGGTTTATGATGAAAATCACCCTTTCAGGGTCTTTTGCCACTTTCACTTCAACCAGGAGGAATCTACATGAAAAAAACAAGTGTCACCCTTGCGTTTCTTGCGGTGTTTTCCATCTTCACCGCAGCGGCCCATGCCGATCTGGACATTTTCCTGTCCAACCTGAACGTGGAGGCCCGGGCAGACCTGGGTGACTTCAACCTGAGGCTCTCAAGCCAGTTCAACGTGCCCCTTCCCAGGGTCCAGGCGGTGGTCAGCGCCGTGGATAATTCGGCCGACGCCTTTATGTGTCTCCAGCTCAGCTCCATGACCAACAGACCTCCCGAAGAGGTGGTTCAGACTTACAAGGCCAGAAAGGGCCAGGGCTGGGGAGTGATCGCCAAAGATCTCGGAATCAAACCCGGTTCCGCCGAATTCCATGCCCTGAAAAGCGGTAATTTCGAGCTGAAAGGCGGCAAGGGCGGAAAAGGGGGCAAGGGGAACAAGGGCGGCGGCGGTGGCCATGGAAAAGGTCACGGAAAAGGGAAGCACTGATTTCTGAGGCCAGTGAGCGGTTTAGACGTTTAGCGGTTTAGGGTTATACAATGGAGGGTTTTTAATATAAAAAAATGAATGAACAAGACGTTATGAATAGAATCTTTGAAAGACCTAAACCACTAAAAAGCTAAATCCCTGGGTTGTCATCTCCCTTGTTTACGTAAACACGTTTTAAAGGTGTTTTATTGCCGGATTATTATTAAGGGAAGCCCGGAAGTGATTCCGGGCTTCGTTTTTTTCAAGGTTCACCCATGCAGTGGCGTTCAGGGCAGAAACACCCGGGTTCCCGGGGTTTCACGGATGGTTTCGACACGCTGTCGGATCATGGTTTCCACTTGGGCCAGGCTCACGGCCGGTTCGATGGCGTTTTCCGGACACTCCCGGACACAGTTCATGCAGCCGAAGCAGTGGGGCAGAAATTCCGGAAAGGGGTTCAGCACAATGGCCGAAACCGGGCAGGCGTCGGCGCACATGGCGCACTGGGTGCACAGATCGGTCCTGACGGTCCGGGGCATGACCATCAGGGGCTGGTCTATTTTGGGTTTCATCTCACGGGCCAGGTGTTCCGGCTGATAGTCCAGAGCTTCCAGGGCCAGTTCACGGAGTCCTGAGGTCCGCCGGGCTTCGATGAGATCCCTTACCGTCTTTTTCATAAGATCCACGGTGTCCCGGTCAGGATGACCTTTGCCCGCCGGGTTGTCCGATTGCCACATCATGGAATGCACGGCCAGAACCTTGGCTCCGGCGGCCAGTCGGTAGCCTTTGGCAACAAGGAGGCGGCCCAGCTGCCACAGGGCCACGCCGCTGCACGCCTGGCCCCAGGTGACGAAAGGCACGGCAAAGGCTCCGGAGCTTTGGGGAAGGCTTTCCAGAAAACGTGTCACCGGAGGAATGGCCACGTCCTTGTAAACCGGGGAACCCACAAAAAGCAGGGCCCGGTCACCGGCCCGGGCCAGCCGGTCGATAAAACCGTCCGGCGATCCGTCTTTTCCCATATCGAAGGTATGGACAGAAACTCCCATGGTTTCGCATGTTGTTCTGATCATATCGGCCACCTGGCGTGTGGACCCGGCCGGTGAGCACCAGGTGATGAATACATTGGGTTCCATGGGAGCCTCCTGTGGATTTACGGTATCTTCATTAAAAAAAATCAGGGCTTGGCGGGTCCGCCCTGATGGGATCTGTCGGGGGGTGAACCTAGCTTCATCATTAACACACCCGGGCTTTCCGGACAACCCTCCTGCATAGCAACCACAGGGCTATCGCATGTAAAATTGGCAAGGATCTGAACCATCGGCCGTACGTCTTCGAAGGGGGGTGAAACTCCTGCCCCTTCGGGTCTGCGTAGTTACCCCGGGTTCCCGCCATTGTCATTCCGGGCGGCGCTGTTTTTTTGGCGATCATGTTTTACGGGATATCCCAAACGTGATCGCCTCCCGTAACGTGGGCCGACCTGGAATCCATGCCCGCAAGAAAGAGGGGGGCATAAATTTTCGGGAACGGATGCCCATGCCGGCGTGGATTCCGGGTCGGCTTCGTTTTTCGAGCTTTATCGTTTTGCCAAATCCTGACAGATTTCAATCTCTCCGCCTATCGGAGACCGCCCGGAATGACAAGGTTGGGAGCTGCGGCTCAACATGGCATGTCGGTAAATTCTTACATGCGATGGCCCTGATAGCAACCATCGGTATCGGGTTCGCTATCGGATTCGGGACTCCATCTTTCGATAGCGATACCGATCCCGATAGTGATAGCGATTTTACATTCCGTAAACCCACCTGACACCCTGGCCGGAAAATATCAGGGCCGAAAACGGGTGTCTTTGACTATCTGATTGAAATAAATCACAAAAAATCATCGATTCACCATGGCACGCTCTATGCTTTTGTCTCCCCACTTGATGGCTACCACTTTAAAGGGAGAAGATACGCATGACCCATCCGAACCAGAAACTGTACCAGCAGAAACTCGTCAGCGCGGACCAGGCGGTCCGCCACATCCAGTCCGGCAGCCGCATCTATTACGGGGAATTCGTGCTGTTTCCCCAAACCCTGGACCAGGCCCTGGCCCGGCGCATGGCCGAAGCGGGGCTCTCGGACATCACCATCGAAACGGTGTGCATGACCCGGGTGCCCGAACCCTTGAAACAGCCTGAAACAGCCGATCGGCTGACCTTGAACGACTGGCACTTCGGGGCCACGTCCCGGGCTCTTTACAACAAAGACCAGTGCGCCTACAAACCCCTGACCTACCATCACGGTCCCCGGATCATCCGGAAATACGTGGAATACGATGCGATATTCCTGCCGGTCTGTCCCATGGGCCCCCGGGGCAACTTCAATTTCGGGATGTGCAACTCCGTCAGCTCGGCTGTCCTGGACAAGGCCCGGACCATCATCGTGGAGGTGAACCGGAACATCCCCAAATGCCTGGGGGGCAACCAGGAGTCCATCCACATTTCCAGGGTCACCCATATCGTGGAAAGCGACCATCCGCCGCTTCTCGAAGTGCCTCCGGCCAAGCCCACGGAAACGGAAACCCTGATCGCCGGTCACCTGATGAAAGAGATCGAGGACGGATGCTGCCTCCAGCTGGGCATCGGCGGCCTTCCCAACGTCATCGGAGAGATGATCGCCGACAGCGACCTGAAAGATCTGGGCCTTCACACGGAAATGATGGTGGATTCCTGCGTGGAACTCTACGAAAAAGGCCGGATCACCGGAGCCCGGAAAGTGGTGGACAAGTACAAGATGGCCTACACCTTTGCCATGGGAACCCGGAAGCTCTATGACTTTCTGGATGACAACCCGGTGTGCGCGTCCTACCCGGTGAACTACATCAACGATCCCCGGATCATCGCCCTGAACCCCAAGGTGGTGGCCATCAACAACGCCCTGGAAGTGGATTTGTTCAGCCAGGTGGCCTCCGAATCCGTGGGGCCCCGCCACATCTCCGGCACCGGCGGCCAGCTGGACTTCATCATGGGGGCCTTCTATTCCCGCGGCGGCAAGGGTTTCATCTGCCTGTCCTCCACCTACACGGACAAGCAGGGCAACAAAAAATCCCGGATCGTCCCCACCTTGAACCCCGGCACCATCGTCACCGTGCCCCGGTCCATGGTGCATTACGTTGCCACGGAATTCGGCATCGCCCAGCTCAAAGGCAAATCCACCCGGGAACGGGCCGAGGCCCTGATCGCCATCGCCCACCCCCTTTTCAGGGACGAGCTGATCGCCGATGCAGAGCGGATGGGGATCTGGAAACGGTCCGCAGGGAAAGAGGCGTGAGCCTCACGATGATAAGGACGTGAGAGGCCATGGACATCATAAGACGAAAAAAGCCGATGGGAAAAACACCCAAAATCATCTGTATTCTTGCGGGTCTTTCGGCATCTTTTCTACCAATGCCCGGCCAGGCGGAAACCCTGAACCAGGCGTTCAAGGCGGCTCTTGGGGGGGACTGGCGTCTGAAGGCCACGGAAGAGCGGGTGGCGGCGGCCGAGGAGGATCTTTCGGCGGCAAAAGCCCTGAGGCTTCCATCCCTGACCGGTGAGGCGTCATACACGGTGCTGGACAACACCCCGTCCACCTCGATTTCCATCTCGCCCCTGCTTCCGTCCCTGACCCTGCCCATGCTGGAAGACGACCGGTTTTTCGTGTCCAGCGTTACCGTGAGCCTGCCGGTGTTCACCAGTTTCCGGATCACGGGGGCGGTGAAGGCGGCGGAGGCCTCTGTTTCCGCCGAGCGGTCCGGCCTGGGCCAGACGGTGCAGGACATCCGGCTGAAAACGGCGGAAGCCTACGTGGCGGTTCTCCGGGCCAGACGGGGTCTTGCCGTGGCCCAGAGCAATGTCACGGCCCTTTCGGCCCACGCCCGGGATGTGGACCATTTTTACGCCCAAGGTCTTGTGCCGAAAAATGATGTGCTGGCCGTCCAGGTGGCCCTGGCCGACGCCCGCCAGACCGAAATCCGGGTGGCCAACGCCCTGGCCCTGGCCTGTTCGGCTTACAACCGCCAGCTGGGGCGGCCCCTGGACGCCGAGGTGACTTTGGACGATCTCTCGATGGAAACGCATGAAAACGAGCCTGATCCGGAGACGGTGACCCAACGGGCCCTTGAAAACCGGCCTGAAATCCGGCAGCTCGCCGACCAGGCCGCGGCCCTTTCCTTCAAGGCTCGAAGCATCCGGGCTTCGGCCCTGCCCCAGGTTCTGGTTTCCGGCAGCTTCCACCATGTCACCAACACCCCCCTTGATGAGGAAAACATCTGGGCGGGAAGCGTGGGGGTCCGCTGGGACCTGTTCGACGGCGGGGTCACCCGGCACCAGGCCCGTTCCGAAGAGCGGAAAAAAGTGGCGGTGGAGAATATGCGGCGCGATGCGGAATCCCTGATCCGGCTCCAGGTGAGGCAAGCGGTTCTCGATGTGTCGGAAACAACGAAACGGATCGAGGTGGCGCGCCAGGCCCTGGATCAGGCCGAAGAAAACCTCCGGATCGCAAAAAACAGGTACACCCGGGAAATCGGAAGCAACACCGAGGTGCTGGATGCGGAAACACTCCGGATCAAGAGCATGACCAACCATGACCACGCGATGTACGACCGGGTCATGGCCGGTCTCCGTCTGAAACGGGCCACCGGGGATCTTTGATAAAATGTGGAGTAAGGCGATGGAAAGCAGAAAAAAAGGGATGATCGCGGCAGTGCTGGTTCTGGTCATGGCCGGCGGCATCGCCGGTTACATGATGTTCGTCAGGGAAAAGACCATGCCCCAGGGGCTGATCCTGGCCAACGGCCGTATCGAGGGTGAAACCCTGGTGGTGGCCGCCAAGGTTCCGGGACGGATCAAGGCGGTTCACGCGGCGGAAGGGGACACGGTGGAAAAGGATTCGGTTCTCGCCGAACTGGACGACAGCCAGATCCGGGCCAAGGCCGATCAGGCCAGGGCGGCCTTGGCCGCGGCCCGGGAAGGACACCGGGCAGCTGAAAAAGCCCTGGACCTTCTGGCCCGTGAAACGGTGATCCAGAACGCCAAGGCCGAAGCGTCCGTGGCCAACGCCAGGGCCGTTCTCACCAAGGCGAAAGCCCAGGAAACCCAGGCCGGGAAAGACGCGGCGCGTTACCGTGAGCTGGCCAAGGACGGTTCCATCGGCCGGCAGAAAGCCGAACAGGCGGCCCTGGCCTACGAAGCCGCACGGAACGACCGTCTGAGCGCCGAGGCCGCGGTCCGTGTGGCTGAAAAGCAACGGGAAGACGCCCGGCTGGGAGGTTTGAGGATCAAAGCGAAAACAGCCGAAACCGTGTCCATCGGAGCCAGGGCCGACCAGGCAAACGCCGCGGTGGCCGAGGCGGAAAGTGTGCTGGCCGACCTGACCATCAAGGCCCCCGGCCAAGGGGTGGTCACGACGAAAATCACCAACCCCGGCGAAGTGACGGCCGCCGGTTCGCCGCTGTTCACCCTGGTCAACCTGGACGATCTGTACCTCAAGGTCTTTGTGCCGGAAAAGGACATCGGCCGCCTGAAGCTGGGTCAGAAAGCGAAGATCCACCTGGACAGCATGCCGGGCCAGCCCCTTGACGGCACGGTCAAAACCATCGCGACCAGGGCCGAGTTCACCCCCAAGGAAGTCCAGACCCCGGACGAACGGGTGAAGCTGGTCTACGCCGTGAAGATCTACCTGGACAAAAACCCCGGTCACGCCGCGACGCCCGGCATCCCGGCGGATGCGGTGATCCGCTGGGATGAAGCAGCGGAGTGGTGTGAGCCAAGATGGTGACGGAGAATGAAAATGAACATCCAACGTCGAATGAAGATACGTGGCCTGACCGTGCTCGGCCCCATAAAAAATGCCCCGATCCTCAATTGAACGTTGGGCGTTGGACGTTGAGCGTTGAACGTTAAAAAAAATCCCGCCGGGAAAACGCCCTCGGAAAATAAGGCACAACCGGCAAGGGCATCATTGAACATTGACCATTTAAGATGATTCCGAATTTGATCAGCTCCGTCCGAGCTGAATGGCATAGGCAACAACACAAGGAGGAACGACTATGGAAAACAAGCAAAACAGACATCAGGACAGCCACCGGCAACCCCAGGCTCGTCACACCTGGTACCGCAATTCCGCGGCAACCTCGCCGTGGCGAAAGCACCTGAAAGACCCCAACATCCGGAGGACCTGCGGCATGAAGGCGGCTTCTTTTTCCGGGGCCGAACTGTCGGAGATTAGCCTGGACACGGTGATGCCCTGGAATGAGATCATCCCCTGGACCGAACCGATGTAAGGTGGAACCATGAGTCTCCAGCATTCCCCGCACCCGGTGGTCCGGATCACGGGATTCAGAAAATCCTACGGCAGGACCGTGGCTGTGAACGGCGCGGACCTTGCCGTCGAGCCCGGTGAGATATACGGCCTTATCGGGCCGGACGGAGCGGGGAAAAGCACCCTGATGAAGGCGGTTGCCGGGGTTCTGGCCTATGACAGCGGCCTTGTGACCGTGTTCGGGACGGACGTGGTGTCGGAACGGACGGCTGAAACAATCAAGCCCCGCATCGGCTTCATGCCCCAGGGTCTGGGCCTCAACCTGTACCCGGAGCTGTCCATCGAGGAAAACATCCGTTTTTTCGGCAGGCTGCGGCTTGTTCCAGGAACTGTCCTGGAAGAACGGAAAGAAAACCTCCTGGCCATCACCCGGCTCTCGTCCTTCAGGGCGAGGCCCATGAAAAACCTGTCCGGCGGCATGAAACAGAAACTGGGGCTGATCTGCAGCCTGATTCACGAACCGGACCTGGTGATTCTGGACGAACCCACCACCGGCGTGGACCCGGTGTCCCGGAGAGATTTCTGGGCCATCCTCGCCCGCCTGATCCGTGAACGGGGCATGAGCGCCCTGGTGTCCACGGCCTACATGGACGAGGCCAGCCGTTTCCACCGGGTGTCCCTGATGCACGAGGGGAAGATCCTGGCCGAAGGTGAGCCCGAAGAGATCACCGCTCTTGTTCCCGGAATCATGGCGTCGATCAGCGCCGAACCGGCAGAGCGGGCCTTTGCGCTCCTGAAATCCCGGTTCGGCCAGGTGGCAGCCATGGGTGGAACGTTCCGTGTGTTCATGAAAGGACAGTCCGAGACTACAGCCCGGTCCGTGCTGGAGGCGGCCTTGAACGGCGTGACGTTCAACAGCCTCGCCCTGGCCGAGCCGGACCTTGAAGACGTGTTTCTCCAGCTGATCGCCGAAGAACCCGGGACGGCTCCGGCGGTTCAGGCAGAGGATTCACCCCAGAGCCAGCCCCTTGAAATCCAGGGCAAAACCGCCATCGAGGCCTCGGCCCTCTTGCGCCGGTTCGGGGATTTCACGGCGGTGGACCATGTGAGCTTCAAGGTGCCCTATGGCGAGATCTTCGGACTTCTCGGGGCCAACGGCGCGGGCAAGACCACGGTGATCAAGATGCTCACCGGGATTCTTCAGCCCACGGCAGGCGAGGGTCAGGTGGCCGGAGCCGACATGCGCTTTGCCGGGAAGGCCATCAAGGAGAGGATCGGTTACATGTCCCAGGCCTTTTCCCTGTACACCGACCTTACGGTGCTGGAGAACATCCGCCTTTACGCGGGGATTTACGGCCTTTCCCGGCGAAAAACCGCGGTACGGGCCCGGGAGGTGGTGGCCATGGCCGGACTCGAAGGCTTCGAGAACGTTCTGTCGGGAAGCCTGCCCATGGGCCTCCGCCAGAGGCTGGCCCTGGGCTGCGCCCTGGTTCACCGGCCCCAGGTTCTCTTCCTCGACGAACCCACCTCCGGCGTGGACCCCCTGGGACGCCGCCAGCTCTGGGAGACCTTCTACCGCCTTTCACGGGAAGAGGGGACGGCCATCCTCATCACCACCCATTACATGAGCGAGGCAGAACACTGCGACCACCTGGCCCTGATGTTCGCCGGAAAGGTGGTGGCCGACGCCACGCCCCAGGCCATGAAAGACGACCTGGAACGCCGGGCCGGAAGCCTTCTTGAAATCTCGTCGGACAACCCCCTTCTCGCCTTAGAGCTGATGGAGACCCACGGATTCAAAGGCGCGGCTCTTTACGGGAAAAAAATCCACATTCTCGCAGCGGACCAGGCCGAAACGGAACGACAGATCCGCGCCATCCTCAATGAGGGTGGTGTGAATCTCACCTGCGCCGTGACGCGGCCGTTGTCCATGGAGGATGTGTTTGTGAATCGGGTGCTGGAACTGGAGAAGCAAAAATGATGAATCATAAACGTCCAACATCGATGAACTCGTAAAAAGTCATCAATGGATGGCAAAGTACAAAAGTTCGAGTTCAAGGCGTCGCGAATCCCGAGGAATGAGGCGTACTTAGGGTACGCCGCAGTGACGAGGGATGAAGCGCAACGCAGAAATCGGACTTTTTACGAAGCCATCAACATCCAACGTTCAACGCCCAACGTCCAATAGCGGATGAGGCCATTTTTATGAATAAATCAGGGCCAGAACCTCCATCATAAAATGCCCCGATCCTTTATTGAACGTTGGATGTTGGGCGTTGAGCGTTGGGCGTTAAAAAAACTCCGCCGAAGAGAACCCGCCCGAACCGTCGGCATCACGGCCAGGGCATCATTCCCCCTTCGGCATTTTAACCATGAGGAGTTGACCATGAACCTCGGGCGCATCGCCGCCGTGGCGGAAAAAGAGTGGCTTGAAATCGTTCGGGACCGGGTGTTCTTCGGCCTGGTGTTCATCGTGCCCGTGGTGATGATGGTGCTTCTGGGCTACGGCCTGTCCCTGGACGTGGAAAAGATCCCCCTCACCATCGTGGACTACGACAAGACCGCCGCAAGCCGGGATTACGCTTACCGGTTCATCGGCTCCCGCTACTTCCGGTTTCTCGGCTACACGGCCCGCGAACGGGACCTGGACCGGCTGCTCGAAGACAACATCGTCCGGGCCGCCATCATCATCCCCCCGGATTTCGAAAAAAACACCCTGGCCGGGCGGGCCACACCGGTCCAGACCCTTCTGGACGGGACCTTTCCCTTCAGGGCCCAGACCACCAAAGGCTACATCATCGCCATCAACAGCGCGGCCAGCATGGAAAACCTGGGCCGGCTGGTCGCCATAAAAAAAGGGATCACAGCGGAACGGGCCCAGGCCCTGCTCCGGCCCGTGGCCCTTGAAACCCGTTACCTGTACAACCAGAGTATCGTCAGCATCTGGTCTCTCGCCCCCAAGCTGATCATGCTGGTCCTCATCGCCTCGTCGCCGTTCTTCACGGCCCTGGGGGTGGTCCGGGAAAAGGAGACCGGCTCCATCTACAACATCTATGTGTCCACGGTGAGCCGGGCCGAATTCCTCATCGGCAAGCTGTTGCCCTACATCGCCGTGTCCACGGCGAACGCCCTGATCCTGTTCTTCATCGCCACGGTGATTTTCGGCGCGCCGTTCAAGGGAAACTTCGTCGTGTTCCTGCTCTCGACCCTGGTGTACGTGGTCTGCACCACGGGCATGGGGCTTCTGGCCTCGGTGTTCGTGAAAACCCAGACCGCCGCCATGCTGGTCACCGCCGTTACCAGCCTGGTGCCGTCGGTTCTCTACTCGGGCGTTCTCATTCCCCTGCCGTCCCTCACCGAAAGCGCCCGGGTCTTCGCCCATTTCCTGCCGGCCATGTACTACACCAACATCGTCACCGCCTGTTTCATGAAAGGGGTGGGGTTCGCCTATTTCTGGAAAGACGTGGCCATCCTGGCGATGTACGCGGCGATTCTCATGGGCCTGGGCTATCTTTTCTTTCACAAAAGGACACAATCATGACCCTTCGGGACCAAAGCACCCTGATCTGGCTGCGGCGTCTTTCCGCTCTCACCGCCAAGGAGTTCATCCAGCTGATGCGGGACGGGATCCTGGCCGTGTTCATCGTCTACACATTTTCGGCGGACATCTATCTGGCCGCCTCAGGGGTTAGCCTGCAACTCAAGGACGCGGCCATGGTCGTTCTGGATCACGACAAAAGCGCCCTTTCCCGGGAACTGGTCAGCCGCTTCAAATCCCCTGATTTCCGTGTGGCGGGCCAGACCGAACGGGAAGACGACTCGGTGCGCCTGCTCGATACGGGCGAGGCCATGCTGTTTCTCACCGTGCCGCCGAACTTCCAGGAATCTTTGGTCGCGGGCCGGTCCACGTCGGTCCAGATGCAGGTGGACACCACCAATTCCGTGCTGGGGTTTCTCGCGTCGAGCTACGCGGCCCAGATCGTGGGCGGATTCGGCCTTGAAACGGCCATCCGGCGTCTGGGACTTGAAGGGGGGAGCATGGAGAACGTTCCGGTAATCCGGGACGACCATCGGGTGTGGTTCAACCCCAACCAGAACGACGCCTGGTTCATGGGCATCTCCGAGCTTCTCACCATCATCACCCTTCTGGCCATCGTGCTTCCGGCGGCGGCCATGGTCCGGGAAAAGGAGCGGGGCACGGTGGAGCAGCTGCTTGTCTCGCCTTTGTCGCCGTTCCAGATCATGTTCCCCAAAGTGGTGTCCATGACCGGCGTGATCCTTGCGGGCGCCCTGTTCAGCATCCTCTTTATCCTCCAGGGCATGTTCCACATTCCCATCAAGGGGAGCCTCACCCTGTTTTTCGCCGTCACAGCCCTCTATGTGTTCACCACGGCGGGACTGGGCCTCCTCATCTCCACGCTTGCCCGGAATCTGGCCCAGATGGGCATGATGACGATCTTCATCTTCATCCCCATGCTGTTCCTCTCCGGAGCCTGGACACCGCCCGAGGCCATGCCCCTGTGGATGAAGGGCTTCATGCTGGTGTCCCCCCTCCACCACTACATCGACATCGGTTTTGCCATTTTCCTCAAAGGATCAAACCTCACCCTGCTCTGGCGGCCCATCCTGATCATGGGGTTGACGGGCAGCCTGATCTTCGCCGCCGGCATGATGCGGTTCCGGCGGCAGTTCGGAAGTTAGGGTGGCCGTCTGAGTCATATTCCGCTATGGTGGTGCCGTTGGGGGATAACCGGAAATTAACGGAGACCATTCAGGGGGAAGTCTACTATGACCGATGAAGACAGGAAAAACAAGGACACGATGGATAAGTTTCGTTTCGCCAAATGGCTGGTCGTGGCCAACACCCTGTTCTGGATCGCCTACATCGCCGGGTCCATGCTGGGGTACGAGGAGCGCTTCCCCCTGGGGCGGTCGATCATCCGTCTTGAAAAAAGGGAAAAAGTCGTTTTCCTGAAGCCCGCGGTGGCCGACAGACTGAAAGCCTCGACACGGGCCTACGCCCCCCTGAAGAAAAACCGCTTCGCCATCGGACGTGAACCCCAAACCTTCGCCTTTGCCATGAACCTGGACGGTCCCTGGGCCCTGGGGGTTCTGCCCGGTACGGCCATGAAGATGTATCCCCGGGTGGAACTGCTGGATGAGGGTGGAAACGTTCTGGCCGACAACAGCCGGTCCCCTGTCTCCTGGAAACCGTTTCCCGGAACGTCCCGATACCGGTCCTCCATGGACGGCAAACAGCCGCCCAATCCCAACCATCACGGCTCGGGACTGACGGCCGATCTTGCGGCCGGGAAAACTTACCTGCTCCGGATCAGCCCGGAGGCCGGCCAGGATTTTGAACATGCTTACTACTCCGTTCAGGATAAGACGACGGTCCGGGTGCCGAACACCTATGACCTGATCATCCGGCCCTACCGGAGCAACCACAACCACGGCGTCACGCCCGTGGCCATGCTCTTCGGCGTTCCCCTCGTGTATCTCTTTTTTCTGTTCCGGTTTTCCATGAAACTGATGAGAAAAACTGGCCCGTCGCCGGAACGAACGGCCGTGAACCGGTATTTTTCTGAGATGAGAAAGAAACCTTGAACCGACCGGGACGGCCCTTAACAGGGCCTCAGGGTGTCGAGATCCATGTCAAGGTCCACCTTTCCTTTGAGACCCTTCAATTCAGAGATCGTCGCCTTCCGTATCAGCTCTTCCAGGGCCGTGATGACAACCTGGGTTTTCGTTTTGATGCCGCTCACTTTCATCGCTTCGTTCACCAGGTCTTCGGGCAGATCAAGGGTTGTTTTCATGTTCCCCACCTCACGGCAAGCGCACCAGCCGGAAGCCCAGATTCGGACTTCGGGTGGCCGGATCGAGGCCGTTTCGGCAGGCCGAGCGGCAGTAGCGGGCGCTGTCCTGCCAGGAACCTCCACGAGCCACCCGGATCGACCCGGACCGGGGGCCGTCAGGGTCTGTGACCGGGGCTTTGGGATAGGCGGCTTTCCAGTCGGCGGTCCATTCCTGGACATTGCCGTGCATGTCGTGAAGGCCGAAAGGATTGGGAAGAAAACCGCCGGTTTTCAAGGTTGTCCGCCGGTTTCCACCCTCGGGACAGCCGGTCAGGTTGTACGTTCCGTTGTAGTTGGCCTCGTCGGTGGACAGGCAGGCTCCGGTGTAAAACGTTGTTTTCGTACCTCCCCGGGCCGCGTATTCCCACTGGGCCTCGCTGGGCAGGCTGTACCGGGTGGTTTTTTCCAGCTCGTTGAGCTTTTTCACAAACTGGACTGCCTCGGTCCAGGACACCTGCTCCACAGGGCCGTCCGGTCCGCCGTTTCTGAAATACGAAGGATTGGAACCCATGACCGTTTTCCACTGGCCCTGGGTGACTTCGGTGATCTGCATGTAGAACGGACGGCTGATTTTCACCGTGTGACGCACCTCGTCATCGCTGCGGCCTGGTTCGTCAGGGTCTGACCCCATGGCAAACGAACCGGCTTTCACAAGCACGAACCGGGCTCCGGTAACAGGGCTTGTGAAGATGGAATGGGACGGCCCGGGTTTTTCATCCGGATAAAGGCGGGCTCCTTCGGGTGCCTTGAAGTAAAAGCGGCCTTCCAGGGACGACAGTTCCCAGGGAACCTGACCTGTTTCCCGCCGGAGCTGGGCCCGGACGTTCTTGAACACCTCCTCCACGGTGAGGCCCGGGACTTCGATGTTGCGGAGAAGGGCCGCTGTGTACGGGCTGTTCCGGCCGTCCCCGTCTTTGGCTGTCTGGTTGGCTCCGGTGGAATAGGAGATGAACGTGCCCGAGGGAGCCTGGCCCACGAAGCTGAGTCCCCGGCTTCCGCTGCGGGTCGACCGGGAAAAGGGGTTGTCCCGGCAGGCGTCCAGCAGGACGAAATTCAGGGCGTTGCCGGCCGCCGCCAATTCATCCAGGACACGTTCCAGGTGAAGGGCCTCGAATTTCAGGTCCGTGTCTTTTTCGATGCTGGCATCCATTGGAATCAGATAGTTGACCCCGTCCACCTGCATGCCGTGGCCCGCGTAGTAGAAAAGCCCGGCGCCCCCGGCTGTTTTCAGGGATTTGCCGAAGGTTTCCAGGGCTTTTTCCATGTCCCTGAGGCCGGCGTCGGTCACAAGGGTCACGGCAAAACCCAGGCGTTCCAGGGCCGCCGCCATGTCCCGGGCGTCGTTCAGGGGGTTTTTGAGGGGGCCTGTCTGATACCGGCCGTTGCCGATCACCAGAGCCGTCCGGCTCATGGCTCCGCAAACCGTGGTGGAAACGAACTGGAAAAAAGCGACAACGCTTACGGCGAACAGCACAAACGTTTTACGCCTCATGACACCTCGTGAAAACATGGGTTGGATCATGGCGAGGGCACCAGGATCGTTTCGTTTTTCCGCACAGTCCTGGCCCTTTTTCCGAAGGTCACTTTTTTCGAGTCCCCCCGCATGATACGGCAGCTGGTCACCTTGGGCGTGATGGACATCACCTGAGCCTCGGCAATCACGTCTTCCTGACGGCCCAGGATCTCGCCGGTCAGGGGGTTGGTGAGGAGCCGGTCATCCTGGTAGATGACCACGGGCATGCCTTCCCGGACCCCGTCCTCACTGCCGAAATCCACCATGATCTGGTCCTTGTCCGCCACGATCACATAGCCGGAGACCGGGTATTCCTCGCCGATGGCCTGGACAAGGTCGTTCACCAGCTGGTTCAGGTCCTCGACCGATCCGGTTTTCGTAATCGCAGAATGGACCGAGCCAGCGGGGACCTTGATCATTTTGACGGACAGGTTGATTTTTTTCCCCAGATGGATCACATGGCCGGACAGAACGATTTGCGCTTTCAACGCCTGATCGAGCTGCTGGAACTGGTCCGAATCCAGCTCCGTCAGGTTATTTGCTGTTTCACCCAGGGTTTTCAGTACGTCGCCGCTTCCCGACACCCAGAACTTTTCCGACTGGATCAGGGCGCTTTCGAACAGTTCGGACACAATGGGAGCCAGCTCGGTTTCCCGGGCCGTGCCCATCTCCCTGAACGGCAGTACGGCCGCCCGGACCCTTTCACGCCGGAAAGCCGCCGCTTCACGGACCACGTTGTACATGCGGTCCTCGCCGGAGATAAACCCGTCGATTTTCAGTTCCCGGGAAAGGGTGTCGAGAACCTGTTTCCCCTCGCCGTTGCGGCGGTCAAGCTGGAGCAGGGCCCGCTGGATCTTCCGGACGGTTTCATCGGCAAGCCCTTTGCGTGCCGTGTAGGCGTCGTAGGGGATGGGATCGGTCCGGGCAATGACCGAGAGGCTGTCCACGGCCAGCTTTTTTTCCTTTCCAATGGCAAGGGCGTTGGAATACACCGCGCCCGCGTCAACGTTTTTGTTCAGCACCGCGTGCAGCACGTTTTCATGGTTCCCTGAAAAAATCGTCCGGCTGAAGTGATCCGAGGGGTTGATGCCCTTGGCGATCAGCATGGCCCTGGGGTAGATGAACCCTGAGGCGCTTTTCGGATCGACAAAGGCAAAGGATTTGCCTTTGAGGCCGGTCAACGAGGTGAGAGCCGAATCTTTCCGGGCGATGATCAGGCCCTGGTACGAGGCTTTTCCGCCTTCATCGGTGTGGGTGGCGAAAATTTTGACATCGGCTGTTTTGGCGCCCTCGATGTAGGCAAAGGGGGAAAAGGCCCCGATGTCGATGTCGCCCAGCTTCATCCGCTGGGCCAGCTGGTTGTAGTCGCCCACGATGACCAGTTCGAAGGGGAGGCCCGTTTCCCTGGCCAGATAATCCATCAGGGGCTTGAATCCCCGGGTCATGGACGTTTCGCCCATGTACGGCGTCACTCCGAATTTCAGGGTCTTTTCTCCTGAAAAACCGATGGACGGTAAAAGAAAGATCAGGGCCGCAGCCCACCAGAACCGGTTGGTTTTCATCACACCCTCCCTTGGGTTGTTTTCATACTAGAACATTCCCTCGATATCGTGTCCGATCTGGCCGATGATGCCTGAAAAATCCTCATCGAGCCCGTAGAGGCGGCCCCCTGTTTCCGTTGTAAGAGCTTTGTATTCATCAAGAACAGGACAGGCGGCGAACACGGTGATGTTCCCTTCTTTGAGAATCCGGATCATGTCGTTCATGTCCAGAGCTGTGTACCTGTCTTTCATCCGGGCCGCCGCGTCGGTGATAAGGATGATGATTTTCCCGGCGTCATTGCGGAACGGGTAGCGCGCGGCCTCTTTCATGGCCTCGATGGGGTTTTCCGCCAACACATCATCCCCGCCTGTTGCCGTCAGATTTTTCAGCCAGCCTTTGAAAAGATCCACGTTCCGGGTCAAACCCGGTTTTCCCGAATCTTCAGGGCTGTAGGCGTATCTCACCGTGTCCCCGAACGTCACCAGACCCAGCTGGAAATCGAGACCGTTTTTCCTGAGAATGTCGGCGAACATGGTTGTGGCCTGGATCATTCCGTCTATCTCGTCCCCCATGCTGCCGGTGGTGTCGAACACCACCATCACATCCACCGGAACGGAGGCCGATGTTCTTTTTTTCTTTGGCCGATCCAGATTGGCCAGGGCTTTCCGGCTGATGTCCGCATCGGGATCGATAACGAGCACCCGCTGAAAACAGTCTCTCGCTTTTTGGGGATCACGGCCTTTGAAATCGTGATTTGCGTAAATCAGGCCGAGGTTGTGCAGGGCCGAGGTGTTCTGGGGGTATCTATCGAGAATTTTTTGATAAAATCCCACCGCCCCCTTCAGGTCCGAGCGTTCCGTAGCCTGCCTGGCGAGAATGTAGTTTCTCTCCTGGAACGAGACCTGGCCCAGGAACGACGCGGCTTTTTCAAGCTCTTCAAACCCTTCTTCCTTCATGCCAAGATTGAAGTACACCGTGGAAAGTCTGGCGTGGGCCATGGCATAGGAAGGGTCCTGGCCGATGGCGCCTTTCAATGCCTCGGCGGCAGCTGTGTCATCGCCTTTGGCCATGGCCCGGATGCCTTTCAGATAGAGGGTATACACCTTGTTTTTTTCCGCAAGATCCACGGCCCCGCTCTCCATAATCCTGATCCGGCTGCCCACATCGATCTGGCCGGGATCCCCGGCCGTCATTTCAGCCGTGGACGTGTCTCCTTTCACCATGAGAAACCGGCCTTCGCCCACGGTCCGCCGTTTTCTCTCGAACCGCTGCCCGGCGGAATGTTTCACATCGTCCGGGGCGCCCAGGATTTCAAAGACCATGCCCTGGCGCACCCCGTCTTCGGAACCGGTGTTGATGCTGAGTTCCCGGCCCTTGATTTCGATGATATAGGCTTCAAGTGGCATGGTTTTCTGGAGAAAGACCACCGCCTCCTGGATGATCGTGTCCAGGTGGTCGAGGGATGGGCCGGAAAACGTTTCGCTGAAAGCCCGCTGGCCGGTTCGTGTGTCGTATCCGTTGAGCGAGAGAGACACCTTCATCTTTTCATGGTTCAACTCGGCGGCCAGCACCACATCCACCCCTTTTTGTTTCAGGAGCAGGGTGAGGATGTCCGTCGACAGGGCGTCACCCAGGCGTCGTTTCTCTTGAAAAAGGACCTTTTCCATTTCAGACCCGGACACCAGGGTGAAACGGCGGGATCCGGCGATGCAGCCCCCCAGCATCTCCGCCGTGGCTTCGTGGATCTTCTGGTTCCTGAATTCCCTGTCCGTTGTGGTCACGCTCCACAGGGCGGTCCGTTTTTTCCGGCCCGAATAGGCCGCTGTTTCCCGGACCACATCGTAGCGCGCATCGTCCGCCGGTATCCAGCGGCTGAAACCCAACCCGGTTTTTTTCATGAGCATGGTTTTCAAAGGCTCGGTGTTCGCTGAAAGCCCCAGAAAATAGCTCTGGATTTTCCGGGTCTGTTTTTCGTCGAGGGTCTGGCGGACCGTATAGGCGTCGTAGGGGATGGGATCGGTTTCGGCCAAAATCACCAGCTTCGACCGGTCCATGGTGTCACGCACCGAAAGAGCACCGTCATAGGTGGCGCCCCCGTCGGTTTTTCCTGTCAGCACACAGTCGATCACCTTGTCATGGGACCCGGCGAAAACCGTTTGCTTGAAAAAATCGTCGGGGTTGTAGCCGTGTTTCACCAAAAGGGCCCTGGGATAGACAAAACCCGAGGCGCTTTTCGGGTCAACAAAGGCCATGGTTTTGCCGCGAAGATCGCCAAGCGTCTTGACGGGTTTGTCTTTCCGGGCAACGATCAGCCCTTTGTAATCCGATTTGCCGTCCACGCAGGCCGTGGCTATGAGCCGCACCTGGGCTTTGTCCGCCGCTTCCACATAGGCAAAGGGCGAAAACGCCCCGATATCCACCAGGCCTGCCCGCATTTTTTCGGCCAGATCGTTGTAATCCCTGGCGATATACAGCGACACCGCTTCCCCCAGGTGTCTCGAAAGTCCTTCAAGGAGCGGGTCGAAGGATTCGTGGATTTTATCTTCGGAAAGGTACGGCGTGACCCCGAAGGTCAAGCCGGCAGAGGCGGTGAGAGGGAGGACCATGACCTGTAAAAACAGAATGATGGCCAGGATGCGTCCTGACCGGATCAACGGTTTCATCACATTTTCCTTTATACCTTATTATTAAACCGGCAATAATAAAGCTTAAATTATTGGCAAGGGAGCGGTTTAGGTGTTTAGTGGTTTAGGGTTATTCGACGAATGGGCTTTGAATTTATAATTCGTCATAAAATATCAATAAACAACAGGTTATGAGAAGAATCTTTGAAAAACCTAAACACCTAAACCACTAAAAAGCTAAATCCCTGGGTTGCCATCTCCCTTGTTTGTGCAAACACGTTTTTAAAGGTATTTTATTGCCGCATTAATATAATCAGACACGACGGACCCTGACGCGGGAAATGGAGTATCGGAATGGTTCTGTCCAGCCTGTTGCGCCTTTTCCCTTTGAAACCTAAAAAACAGGTTACCTATACCGGATTCATTTCATTTTTTCAACCGAGTGAACGAAAAATTCCGTGAGCAAACAGGGTCACTTTTAAAGGGTGATATGCAGATCTTGTTTGAACGGGCAACAACCCCCGCACGTGTCATTCCGGGCGGCTGTCCGCACAGAATCGAACATTGGTCGAGCGGTTCCGTACGGCCTTTGGCGGTTCACGATTCTCGGAGCCGACCCGGAATCCATGTTCGAAAGAGAGACGACATATGACTATTCAGAAATTGTTGCCCATGCCGGCGTGGATTCCGGGTCGGCTTCGAATGTCGAACGGTGTCACGCCACCACGTCCGGTGATGTTTCAGGCGGCTCATCATGTCGGGCGCCGCCCGGAATGACATGGGCGGGGGTTGTTATGCCACCGAATAAAAAAACTTGACCATCCCCAGTCTCTTTGTGTAAATTAACTACCATGGTAGTTAATGAACTCACAGACCACATCAAAACATTGGGGTTTTCCGAATACGAAGCCCGGGCCTACCTGTGCCTTTTGAAGATCCAGCCGGCCACGGCCTATGAAATCGCGCAGGGCTCGGGGATTCCCTCGTCGAAGATCTACGAGATCATCGCACGGCTGGTGGAAAAACAGGTGTTCATGGCCGACGGAGACGAGGGGAAGAAACGGTTTCTCGCCCTTCCGCCTGAAGAATTCGTGGAACGCCAGCGCTCCGGTTTCGGAAAAACCCTGGATTTTCTGGCCGCGGAACTTCCGGCCCTGAAAACCGATCCGCCTGTGTCGGTGATCTGGAACGTCAGCGAATACGGGCTGTTCATGGACAAAGCGGAACGCATGGTGAAAGAGTCGGAAAAAACCCTGCTGCTCTCGGCCTGGCCGGATGAGCGGAAAACCCTGGAACCCCTGCTTGGCGAGGCGGAAGGCCGGGGCGTGAAAATCGCCGCCATTCATTACGGAGAAGACGGTGAGGGCGCAGGGGCGCTTTTCGCCCACCCCATCGCGGACACCCTGTACCAGGAAAAAGGAGGCCGGGGACTTGTGCTGGTCCGGGATTCGGCGGACGCCCTGGTGGGAACCCTCGAAGACGGGGGACGGGTTCACGGGGCCTTCAGTTCCAACCCGGGTTTCATCACCCTGGCCGAGGACTACATCAAGCACGACATCTACATCATGAAGATCGTCCGCCGTTTCGACGAGACGCTTCTTGAAAAATTCGGGGACAATTACAAACATCTGAGAAACATCTTTGAAGACAGGGAAATGCCATGAAAATCTACATCGACGGAGAGTATTTCGGCAAGGACGAGGCCAGGGTGTCGGTTTACGACCACGGCCTTCTTTACGGGGACGGGGTGTTCGAGGGAATCCGGATATACGGCGGACGGGTGTTCAAGCTGACCGAGCATCTGAAACGCTTGTACGACAGCGCCCGGGCCATTCACCTGACCATCCCCATGGACCTTGCGGCCATGGCGGCGGCGGTGAACGAGACCGTGGCCGCAAACGAAAAGTCGGACGGTTACATCCGGCTTCTGGTGACCCGGGGCAAGGGCAATCTGGGGCTCAACCCCTTCACCTGCGAGCGGGCGTCTGTCATCATCATCGTGGACGATATCCAGCTATACCCCCAGGCCTGTTACGACGAGGGCATCGCCGTGATTACCGCTTCGGTGCGCCGCACCCCGGCCCAGTGTCTGGACCCCAGGATCAAGTCGTTGAACTACCTGAACAACATCATGGCCAAGGTGGAGGCCATCCACGCCGGGTGCCTGGAGGCCCTGATGCTGAACACCGAAGGCTTCGTGGCGGAATGCACCGGCGACAACGTGTTCTACATCAAGAACCAGCAGCTGATGACTCCGGAATCGGCGGACGGCGCCCTGGAAGGCGTGACCCGGAACACGGTGATCGAGGCGGCGGGGGATATCGGCGTGCCCGTGGTTTGCCGGGCCACCACCCTCTACGACATCTATACGGCTGACGAATGCTTTTTGACCGGCACGGCGGCGGAGATGATTCCCGTGGTGAAGGTGGATGGCCGGGCGATTGGTGACGGCAGGCCGGGGCATTTGACGGCGGATCTGAAAAAGGCCTTTCTGGACCGGATCAACAGGCCTTGAACCTGAACGCCATAACCCGGAAGGACCGGTAAAATCCGGGAACGCCGAGTTGCACTCGGCACAAGTTGCCGAGTGCAACTCGGCGCTCCCATGTCAGAAACTCGTCCCGATAAAACAGCCGCCTCCTCCTGAACCGTCGGGGGGGGCGGCTTCTTCGTCCTGATTCTCCCGAACCGGCCAGTTGGAAACCACGGCGTCGGCGTAAACCGGATCGTCCCCTTTTTCCAGAAATACGTCACGAACAGAAACCGAGCCGTCGGTCACCGGGATATTTTCAAATGTTTGGGACATGTAACCCGGCGCTCCAACAGTGAGGGTGTAATCGCCGGGCAGGAGAACCCGAAGGTAATGGCCGGTCACGGCGTCGGTGAACACCAGATGGCTGTTTCCCCCGATTCTCACCCACCCCTCCACCGGCAGACCGGTGTCAGAATCGAGAACCCTCCCGCCGATGCCCGTGTCCGCTGTTTCCAGGTAAGCGAGCAGCGATTCCCGGTTGCTGTTCCAGAGGTCGGCGAGGTCGGTGGGTGGCGGGTATTTTTCGGTGGAGAGTTCCACGGTCACATGGAGTTCTCCGGCTGCCAGATAGGCCCAATCCTGGAGGCCTCCGGCAATGATGTACCACACAGCGCCACGGACCATGCCGCCGGGATAGGGGCTGAGTGTCATGTCCGGGCTGCTGGCGGCATAGGCCAGGGCCAGGTACTGGAAAAGGGCGTCGTCCGGGCTTGGGTCCTCGGTGTAGTCCTGGGGGTAGTTCACCACCATGAAGCCGGTGTGAAGGTTGAGGGACACGGCGGCGGGCCGTTCCAGAATCCAGTCCATGATGGCCAGGGTCTCCGGAGCGCGTCCAACCCGTGAATCGAAGACGTCCTGTGACGATGCCGAAGGATCGGGGAAATTCCGGTTCAGGTCCAGGCCCTGGGCGTTGTACCGGTCTCCGGCCTCGTATCCGTCGGGATTGGCCAGGGGAAGGAGACGGATCTCGTGGCTGTCCACCAGGGCTTTCACCCGGTTGTCGGTGTCGTAGCGTTCGACAAGATAGCGGATCAGTTCCAGAAGCAGCACGGTTCCCACAGGCTCGTTGCCGTGGAGGGTGGAAACCAGGGTCAACGCCGGTTCCGCTTCCCGCTGGCCCGGGTTGTCGGAAATGGTCATGGTTTTCAGGGCGCGCCCCTCAACGGAAAACCCGGCATCGGACACACGGCAGATGTCAGGATAGGATTGGGCCAGAGTGTCGAGCGTCGTACACAGATCCCCGTAAGACGGGTAGGAAAGGCCTTTGACCGCTTTACTTTTTTTCCCGTGGTACAGACGGTGGGCCGCTCTTTCACGGTCCGGCAAAACCTGCACATCGTAACCCATGGAGGCCAGAAGCTGCCGTTCTTCCGGCGACAGGTAGGCTCTGACCCGGTTGCCTGAAACACCGTCGATATCCATGCCCAGGACCACGAGGACTTTCAGGTCAGCCGGTTGGGCCAGGAGGATCTCATGGGGCTCCCGATTTGAGAAACGGGCCTGGACCGGGTTCGCGGACAAGGCGGCCAGGCAGGAAAGGAACAGGGCAATCCCGAGAATCTTAAAGGTCTGTGTCTGAATGTTCATGATGCTGTGCGCTTTTCAGTCTGAGCCACTGCCGGACGCGGATGGTCACAAACACAATCAGAACGATGGACAGGACGATCAGGACCGACTGAACCCCCTTGGCCACCCGGAACACCTGGTCGATGTACTCTCCCCCGTAGTAGGACCCGAGAACAAGCGCCGGAACGCTGATCAGGGCCGCGATGCCGTCGTAGAGAAAAAATTTCATGAATTTCGTTTTGAGAGCCCCGCCAGTAAAAAAAATGGCCGATCTCAGGCCCGGGAGAAAGCGGGCGATGAAGAAAATCCGCTCATGGTATTTTTCAATGACCACACGGGCTTTACGTATGTGAAAAGGTTTGATGAACCTGGAAAAAAACCGGTGGCTCAGAATCGAAGCCCCCATTTTTCTCCCCAGCATAAACATGATGCTGTCGCCCATCAGCACCCCGGCCATGGCCAGGACCAGGAAAATCCAGATGTCCATGTAGCCTGAATAGGCCAGGTAGCCTCCGGTGATAAGAATCACATCTTCCGGCAGGGGCAGGCCGAAACCGCAGAGCAGAAGAACTCCGGTGAGCAGGAAGTACAGGGCCACCGGATGGGCCATGGAAGATACCGCATTCATGATGAAATCAAAAAACATAAACACACCGGATGAAGGAAACTGGGTTTCGGAACATTTCAGGACCATCATTTAGGCATGTCTTGAGGTATTTTACAAGATGGAAATGCAGGGCAAACGCATGTAACATTGGCATGGATCTTAACCATCGCTATCGGGATCGGGTTCGCTATCGAAATGTTCTGACGATCGAACCCGAACCCGAACCCGATACCGATAGCGATGCCGATTAACCGGAATCCCTTCCCGCATGGGAGGTGACGTATGAAATTTTCAGGATCTGTGACTAATCCCGGAAGACAAGGTTAGGAGCTGTGACCCAACGTGACACGTCGGTAAAATTCTTACATGCGATGCCCTTGAAACACGGGCACCTTCCATGCCCATGTTTCAGCGGGAAGGCACATCAAACAACAAATTTGCCGACCAGATTTTTAAGGGCGGCGGAAAGATCGGCCAGCTCCGACGATCGTGTTTTCACAAGGAAGCTGCTCTCGGCGATCTCGGCAGCGGAGCGGTTGACCGATGCCATATCCGATGCGATGGCACGGGACGCATTGGAGCTCTCCTCCACATCGTCATTGACGCCCTTTATCTTGGATGAGGCCTGGGACACATTCCCGGCAATCTCTTTGGTCGTGACGGACTGCTCTTCAACAGACGACGCGATGGTCGTGAATATTTCGCTTATCCTGTGGACGATATCCGCGATGTCCCCCACTTCGTCCACGCTGAACGTGATGGATTTCCGGATATCCTCCACGATGGTTTTGATTCCGCTCGTCGCGTCCGCCGTCTGCTTGGCCAGTTCCTTGATTTCACCGGCCACCACGGCGAACCCCTTGCCCGCTTCTCCGGCCCGGGCCGCTTCGATGGTGGCGTTCAGGGCCAGCAGGTTGGTCTGTTCGGAAATTTCCGTGATCACCTCGGTGACCTTGTTTATTTCAGATGCGGCGTCACCAAGATCACGAATGACCACGACGGCTTTTTCAGCTTTCACCACGCCGTCGTTGGACACAAGACGTGCCTTTTCGGTGTTTCCGGCGATATCCTGGATGGTGACGGACATCTCTTCCGCCGCAGCGGCAAGCAGATTGATGTTGTCGGCGTATTCACGGCTCGCCTGGGCGATGTTCGTCATGGTTCCGCTCATTTTATCCGCCGAAGAAGCCACGGTCGAGGCGTCATTGGACATCTTGCCGATTTCATCGGTCATTTTTCCCGAAAGAACGGACATCGTTTCAGATGACTGGTCGAGGACAAGCGATTGCTTGGAAATATCGGAGATCAACGACTGGAGCTTGTCCACGAACATATTGAACCATGAAGCCATTTCTCCGATCTCGTCATGTGATTTAATGGGCAACCGTTTGGTGAGATCCCCTTCCCCCTCGGCGATGTCCTTGATCATGGCCACGGCATCTGAAATGGGGCCGACAACGGCTTTATAGGTGACAAATCCAAAAAAACACAGGATCACGATGCTGATGGCCGTCACCACAAACCCGACCAGTGAAGACCACGTGCCGCTCGCACGCATGGATTTTTCAGCGGTGCCTGAAATCTCTCCGGTGAGCGTTTCCACGGTCGCGGCGATGACGGCCAGTTCATCGCTGAGTTTTTTATTCGCCTTCCATAAGGTGAAGACCTCTTCCTGAATTTTGTTGAAAGCCTGGAGATGGGTGCTGATCGCGTCCTTGGCCTTCATCAGCTCAGGATCATTGGCTCCGGTGTAAATCTGGATGGTGTTCTGCCAGGCCAGATCGATCTTCTTGTCCAGCTCTTCTTTTTTTTCAAGGTACTGTTTTTCGTTCATGTAGAGCAGAAGGTTCTGGAAGAGGTTCAGCATGCGTTCGTTGCCATAGGCCTTGAAATCGACGGTCTCTTTTCGGGCGGCCACCTTCACCGCTGAAAGCATATCGCCCTCGATGTTCATCATGGCCTCTTCGCCGTCGATGGTCGAGATGATGGTGTTCAAAAGTTCGTTGATCGTCGCAAGGGTGGTCACCAGCTCTTCTTTCGAACGCTCAAACCCGGTTGAATTGTTCACCACCTCCTCGAAAATCCGACCGTATTCTTTTTCAGCCTTCATGATTTGTTTGACGGCCCCGGACAATCCCCAGCCTGCCGAGTCTTCAAGGGACTGGACACTCTGGGCGATCCTGCCCCGAAGCTCCTTGTGCTTCGAAAGCGTCTGTTTGTCCATGGTCTGGAGGTAAGCCTTTTCAAGGCCCCTGATCTCGATAAAATCCCCTGAGACCCTCTGGCTCATCCGGACAAGATTGGCGCTTTGGGTTTTCTTGTTGTCCAGATAGCGATTGCTCCCCGTGATCAGGCACATGCCCACAATGCCTGTCACAGAAAGAAGAATCAGCCGCTGCTTGATATTGAGCTTTTGAAAAATATGCATCATATCCATGAATCAACCCCATGCGTCTTGCAGGGACGGCCTTCCAGCCGCCCCTGCTGAAAAAATCAATGGTAATACCCGGCGATGACGGCGTAAGGTTTGTTGGGAACCTTCAATACATAGGACGATTTGGGAACAGGGGTCTTTCCATCGGGCTTTGGCCACATGTAGTCCACCCAGCCTTCGCCTTTGGATTCCGCCACGTTGAGAATTTCCAGATAAAACATCTTGCCTTTCACGTCCTTGATTCCGGACATGTCTTTGCCCACCAGCCCGGGTTTTTCAGGATGGGCCACCACCCGTTTCGTGGTGAGATCCGAAACAAAGATATAGCTGTCCTTCCACACAAAAGGACCCTTGGGGTTGGCAGCCTGTTTGATCATTTCCTCCAAGCCTTTGTCTTTCGCCATCTGGATCGCTTTTTTGCACATGGCGACGCATTCGTCCTTGGTGGCGGCTTCTCCCGCGAAAACGGAAGATGAAAGCGACAGACCGATCAGCAGCGAAAAAAGTGACATCACGATTCTTTTCATACGTCTTCTCCTTGATAATGGCTCTTTTGTTATGGTTCGTTGCGTTGCTTGGTTCATGGGTTGAACAAAGATGGTTTCACATTCTCTTCAGACACGCGTCACGATAGGTGACACATTACGGCTTCACATGGATATCCCACGTCGAGACAACACGACAACGTCAGGTTAACAGGACACAAACCCTCAATGGCCAAAAGCCGGACTCAAATAAAATTGTTCTGTTGGAAAGATGGGTGGTACGATTTTTTGATTGAATTCTACTGTTCCTTGGCGATTATTTCAAGATTTTATTTACTGGCGGGGGCACGGACGCGGGTAGCCTGTTTCGAAGAGGGGGGAAAACCGGGTAAACGGGTCTCGCGAAACCCGCGATATGGCCCGCATACCCGGAGCATCCGGGCTTGATTCGTGATCGCTGAACCTCTGTCCCTTTGCCAATTCAAGAAAGTTCTCACGTCGAACCCGGAAATCGTAGGGGCAAGGCCAAGGCTTGTATCAGCTTTTGGCCTTGCCGGCGCTGTCGGACATGGCCCGGGATATTCTGGCCTGGTGTTTCCTGTATTTTTCATAGGCCTCTTCGGCCTTTTCGATCAGCACGTCCACATCGGTGGGTTTCATCAGGTAATCGAAGGCCCCTTCCCGTAATCCTTCGATGGCCGATTCCACGGTGGCGTGGCCCGTGAGCATGATCACCTCGATAAGGGGGAAACGTTTCCTGATTTCCCGGAAGGTTTCGTGGCCGTCCATCTGGGGCATCTTCACATCGAGAATCACCACATGAACCTGGTTTTCCGCGATTTTCATCAGGGCCTCGGAGCCGCTCGTGGCGGTGAGGGCCCTGTACCCTTTTCTTTCCAGAAGTTTGCGGGTGGTTTCGAGGTACCGCTCCTCGTCGTCCACCAGCATCAGAACCATGTCGTTCATCGTAAAACCCCTCGGTCTTCAATCGTTTGGCTGTTCGGACGTCATGCGCCTCTTTCGGAAGGAAGGGTTTTGCACGGGCCGTGCCACATTGCCCATGACGCGCAAACACGGAAAAACGGAAAAATCGGCGGAGGTGGAAGGCTGGCGAAAAGAAAAACTGTCGGCGTCCTTTACATGGTGTAAAGTGGAAAACGGATCAACGCCGACAGGGCAAACGTTTGAAAAATCTACCGGTATTCCCTGGGAATGGCGTCCACGTCCAGGGGAAAGGTGTAGCCGGCGTCGGCGTAAAGCTTCCGGATATGGAGGATGTCGGCCACCTTGTCCTCGCCGGGAACCACCTCTCCAAGCCAGCGGGTGATTTTATGGTCGTTGTCCAGGTACCAGCAGATGATCGAGACATTGGCTTCTTTGGCGATGTGCCAGAACCCGGTTTTGATGGTAGCCACGTCCTTTCTCGTGCCTTCGGGAACGATGGCCAGCAGAAACTCGTCGCGTTCGCCGAAAATCCGGACCATCTGGCCCACCACGCCGCTGGCCGCCCGTCTGTCCACGGGGATGCCCCCGATGGCCGTCAGGAAAAGGGACATGGGCCATTTGAACCACTCTTTCTTGATCATGATGTGCCCGGTCCGCTTGACAATCCTAAATCCGGTGAAGGCCCGGACCGTGTCCATGTTGGACGTATGAGGAAAACCGATGATTACGTGTTTTTTCAGAAAATAAGGTGGAAGGGGCTCGAACCGCCAGCCCATGGCCCAGAACAGACATCGCCCCACAATACTTAACAATTCTTTCATGGTCCCCCGTTATGTTGGATTCAGAGTAAACTCCCGATACAGAACGACTCGATCTATATATCGTATCCAGACAAAATACAACGGTGAGACCGATAATTTTTTGCGTCTGTGTGGAAAAAATGGGGGAATGAGGGCCGTGGAATTAAGGCCCTCACTGGGAACGACAGGTTGGACAGGTTCCGGACAATGGGTTGGATTGATAAAACGGAACGATCAGGACTTGCAGGAACCGTCTTTCAGCCTGTCCTGTTTTCTGTCACGCTGGCGTGTCTGGTCTGCGGCAAGAAGATGGCCGATCCGGCCCTGGTCGATGGATTTGCAGGAACCGTCCTTTTTCTGGTCCTTGAGCTGGTCTCGGTCACGGTCCTGGTCGGCGGCGATAAGCCTGCCGCTCATGTCCGCCTGGATGGATTTGCAGGAGCCATCCTTTTTCTGGTCTTTGAGCTGGTCGCGGTCACGGTCCTGGTCGGCGGCGATAAGCCTGCCGCTCATGTCCGCCTGGATGGACTTGCAGGACCCGTCTTTCTTCTGGTCTTTCAGGCGATCCTGTTTTCTTTCCTGGTCCTGGGCCATGGCGAAGCCTGAACCGATGAGGGTGACAACAATGAATACCGCAGCTGTTTTAAGGGTTTTATTCATTTTTATTCTCCTTTTTCAATGGGGGGGGGAACATGTCCGGAAACTGTTTGCCAGAAAGGCATCACCTGTTTTCCCATCAAAACGGGATGGAAGTGAAAATGTTACAAACTATTTTATTTGCCGTGTGCATTCCCGGATTTTCCAGGGCAAACGCATGTAAGAACTTTTTACTGACATGTCATGTTGAGCCGCAGTTCCCAACCTTGTCATTCCGGGCGGCCTCCGATAGGCCGGAGAGATTGAAATCTGTCAGGATTTGGCAAAACGACACCATTCGAGATCCGAAGCCGACCCGGAATCCACGCCGGCATGGGCCAAGTCCCTTCTGAAAATCGAGGGCGACCTCTTTCTCGGACATGGTTTCCGGTTAATCGGCGTCGGCATCGGTATCGGTATCGCTATCGGGTTCGATCGTCAGAACATTTCGATAGCGATAGCGATACCGATAGCGATAGCGATGGTTAAGATCCATGCCAATGTTACATGCGTTTTCCCTGCCGGATTTTCAGGTCGCCCTTGAATAAAACGGCCCGATATGTTTTTTAAAAAAGTTTGTAACAATGACGTTCATGCACCGTTATGCGGATAAAGGTGGAACGTGGGGACATTCAAAACATTTTACATAGACAACAAGAACAGGCTTTTTGCTTACCTGATCCGTATGACAGGGGATTATCAGCTTTCAAGCGATGTCCTTCAGGAAAGTTTTGTCCGCCTTTTGTCCCACTATGGTCCGGATGAACGGAGCGTTTCACTTCTCTACAAAATCGCCCGGAACGCCTTGACCGACTGCCGAAGGCGAAGCCAAAGGGAAATCACGGAAGTTCACGAGGTGGTCGATGAAAGGAACGTTGAAAACGACTACGCCATAAAAGAATCGTATCAAAAGGTGCTCGACGCCATGATGCGCCTCGACGAAACCGAAAGGGAAATCCTTTCCTTGAGCGTGACCACCGATTTTTCTTACCGTGACATTGCCGGAATCACGGGGATCAGCGAAACCAATGTCCGGGTCAGGATTCACCGGGCCCGGCTGAAACTGAAAACCATGCTCCACATGGGCAAAGGGGAGACACTGCCATGAACACTCTGGCCAGCCAGTTTATTGACGATGAAATGAACCTGCCGGAAAAAAAGGTTTTTGTGGAAACGGTCCATAAGGACCCTGCCTTTTACCGGGAGACGATCGACCTTCTTGACCAGGAAATGCTTTTGACTGGAGACGCGGTGTGCCGGACGCCTGCCGTCGTTTTTCCGGAACTTCCGGCTAAAGTCGCTGGGAAAAAAAGATTCCGGATGTTTTATCCCCTGGGGCTCGGCTTGGCGGCCGCTGCGGCCATACTTGTACTCTGGCTTTCACCTGGGCAGAAAGACCAACCGCCGACACAGATGAACCGGTTTGTGATCTACAAGCCGGAAGCGACAAAGGTGGACATCACCGGAACCTTTACGAAATGGGAACGGATTCCCCTGCGGGAAGCGGGAAACAGCGGTTACTGGGAGGTGACCCTCGAACTGCCCCCCGGGGTACACCGGTTCACCTATATCCTGGACGACCACACGCCGTTTGCCGATCCCACGGTGCTGGCCTGCGAGCAGGACGATTTTGGCGGGGTCGATTCCATCATCAGCACGGAGATATGACCATGAAACCCAGCCTTTTCGTCATTTTTTCCTGTGTCTTGTGTGCGGCGTTTATGGGGGGCTGTTCGACCCATCATTACACGGTGGACGGCGACTTCGTCTCCTTCTACCTGAAAGACAGGGACGCCAAAACAGTGGAGTTCCATTGTTCAGCCGACGACTTCCGTTCACACCCGGCCAGGGAAGTCAGGAAGGGGACATGGGAAATCCGGGTAAAGGCCGACAGGGGTTTTTCTTATTTTTACCTGGTGGACGGAAAAGTCGTCATACCGCCCTGTCTCATGAAGGAAAAAGATGATTTCGGCCAGGAAAACTGCCTTTTTTGCGATGACATGTAACGCCTGCCATGTCAAACCGTTTTAAGATCAAAACCAGACGTCATCGTCGGGGGGACGACAACCAGAAGGAGGGGATGATGAACCCAATCGTTTTTATCGTTGTTTTTGTTTTTTTCTGCATTTCACCCGCAGCCGGGTGGGCTGAAACCCCATCTGCCGGAATGTCAAAGCGTGTGATGTCTATAGAAAAGGTCATGACAGACAACGGTGTCGATAAAGAGGAGGCCGGCAGGATGATCCGGCTGATGAAAGAATCACGTTTCTCCGCCGATTCGATGGAAACGGTCCGGAAAATCATGGAGGAATCCTCCGGAGCCGGAGCGCCAGTGGAACCTCTGGTGCACAAAACCCTTGAAGGCATGGCCAAAAAAATGCCGGAAGACCTCATTGTCAAAGCGCTGAAAAAAACCGGCGACCGTTATGTCTACGCGTTTCGCCATGCACGGACTCTGGCCGGGTCGGAGAAAGACAACCGAAAACTCGCCTATGCCATCGCGGACTGCCTGTCGGCTTCGGTCACGGAAAAGGACATGGACCAGATTCTCCGGAAGATATCGGCCCGAATCCGTGAAGACAGGGAAAACAGCGTGCAGCTTGCCGAGGAGGGCCTGCGCTTCGGGCGAACCATGGCCCGTCTGAGCGTGGCTTCGAAAAATGTCCGTGATGTTCTGTGTCTTTCCATGATCAACCAGTATTCGTGGCAGGAGATGAAAGAAATCCACCACCGGTTTTCCCGCCAGGCCATGGCGGGTTCGCCGGACAGAATCGCCGAAGACTATGCAACGGCCATGTCCCGTGGAGCCCGGGCCGGAGAGATGGGACATTCACCCGGCGGTTACGGGGGCTCTCCCGGTATGGACGGCTCAAGGGGCCCTGCTGATACCGGAGGGTCCGGAGCCGGGGGTTCCGGATACTCCGGAAGCGGTTCCGGCCGGGGCGGATCCCAGGGTCACGGCAGTCCGAGAAGACATTAACCTTCCGGGTTAAAATAAATAGCCGGGTCCCACGGGATATTGACGTAAATGACCCGGCTTCTCAACGATGGCTGAAACAAGAAAAAAGCCATGCGATGGTTCCACATTCCCCACCTTTTTTTCCTGCCACTTTCCAAATGAACGCCTTGAGCGCAAAAACCTGCAAAGTGTTTTGCATTTTGGCGTGATCGTGATTAATATACTGAACCCGACGCCGTTTTCTTCGGGATTTTTCAAAGGAACCTTTCGACAGGACGGGCTTGACCCCGCCCGCGTGTCAGGGTAACGGCGCCGGTATTTCACCGGGCGTCTTTTGTTGTGGATGATAGGGAGTCGGGACGCCCGTAACATCAGAACCATGTAAGGATACAACGCACATGCAGACATTCAACCCTTCCGGCCGGCCCGCCCTGATCGGCAGCCTGCCCATGGACGATCACGAAAAAGCGGCGGGGCTGGTCCTCGAATACGTTCCGGAAATCCCCCTCTGGGTCCAGCTTCCCGTTTACAGGGAAGAAGGGATGGTGGCCCAGTTCCTTCCGGGAATGCCCGGCGTGGTCACCGAAGGAGACAAGACGTTCATCGACCGCGCCAAGCCGGGTTTTGACGAAGAGATCCTGGCTTTTTACGAAGATTACCTGATGGTCGGCGAGGGAGGCCTTGCCCTTTCCGACAGCCGGTTTGCCATGACAGGGGCCGAGGCCCGGGGCTTCAGTGAAATGAAACGCCGGATCGCCGAACTTTCCGAAAAACCCGTGGCCGTCAAAAGCCAGATCACCGGCCCCATAACCTTTGCCACCGGAACCACGGACAGGGAAGGGCGGGCCATTTTCTACGACGACGAACTCCGCGACGTGGCGGTGAAACAGCTGGCCATGAAAGCGGCCTGGCAGACCCGGGAGCTGGCCTCTTTCGGAAAGCCCGTCATGGTGTTTTTCGATGAACCGGCCCTGGCGGGTTTCGGTTCCTCGGCCTTTCTCACCATCACCCGCGAGGCGGTGATGGAGGCCCTGAACGAGATGAGCCGGGCGGTTCACGCCGAAGGCGGTCTTTCAGGCGTCCATGTGTGCGCCAACACCGAATGGGACCTTCTTCTCGACTCGGAGATCAAGGTGATCAGCTTCGACGCTTACGCCTATTTCGACAAGTTCATGCTTTACGGGCCTAAAATCAAATCGTTCATCGAGCGGGGCGGTATCCTGGCCGTAGGCATCGTGCCCACCACCCCTGCGGAGGTCATCGAGAAAGAAGATGTGGACTCCCTGTTCCGGATGTGGGAAGACCAGCTGGCCCGGCTCGAAGGTCTCGGACTGACCAAAGAACGGATTATTGAAAGAACCCTGATCACCCCCAGTTGCGGAACAGGCTCCCTGCCCCTGGCCCTGGCCGTGAAGGTTCTGGACATGACCCGGGGATTGTCCCGTAAGATACGTGGTCTTTGAAACGATAAAAAGTCAACACCAGCGAGGTAACCATGACCGACAGCACCATCCACGCCACGTTCACCGGCTCCAGACGATACGTCCTTGACGACGAGCTGGCCAAGATCGTGAACATCTCCATCGCCCTTGAAATGCCCCTGCTCCTCAAAGGCGAACCGGGCACAGGAAAAACCCAGCTGGCCTACGCGATCGCGGAAAGCCTCTCCTTGCCCCTGATCGTGCTCAACGTGAAATCCAGCATGAAGCTCATCGACGCCCTGTACCAGTACGACACCCTGACCCGCCTGAACGACAGCCGGTTCGGAGATTCCAAGCGGGATGTGAGCAACATCGAAGAGTACATCAAAATGGGCAAGATCGGCCAGGCCTTCACCGCCGACCAGCGCACCGTGCTTCTGATCGACGAAATCGACAAGGCCGACACGGATTTCCAGGACGACATGCTGGACGTGCTGGACCAGATGCAGTTCGATATCATCGAAATCGACAAGACGGTAAGGGCGGTAACCCGGCCGGTGATCCTGATCACGTCCAACGCCAAAAAGGACCTTTCCGATCCTTTCCTCGGGCGCTGCAACTTCCATCACATCGCCTTTCCCGATCCCAAGATGATGCGGAAAGTGATCCACGTCCATTTCCCCGAGCTTTCCAGCCAGCTGGCGGAAAACGCCATCTCGACGTTCTACAAGCTCCGGGAACTGGACGGCATCGAGAAAAAACCCGCCACCCGCGAGCTGATCAACTGGCTCAGGGCCTTGAACGAAGACCCGGACTTCACCGGCAAACAGCTGATCAAGGGTGAGGTCCCCTTCCTCGGCGTCCTGTTCAAGAAAAGCCCGGATTACGCCCGTGCCCAGCAACAGCTCACCCGGCGGCGCTTGATCTGATGATTAATATTAATAATGATGGGGGCATTTTGTCAGATTTCGTTCCTCAATCTGACCTACGAGAGTGGAGTTACATGGATTCGAAACGATTCGAAACCCCGCTGGCTGTAGGGGCGAACCTTGTGTTCGCCCTGCCCGCAGGTCAAAACCGCAGGCAATCGCCGATTTATAAGACCAGACAAACACTTCGGGGATTCCGATAGAATGGCGAGCGGCCCCGTGATTTGAGGGCGAACACAAGGTTCGCCCCTACGACCCCATCAGGACACAATAAACCGCATCATGGCTGATTCAGATCACCTGAAACAGACGGTCAGCTTGATAAGGATGGGGGCATTTTGTCAGATTTCGTTCCTCAATCTGACCTACGAGGGTGGAGTGTCATGGATTCAAAACCCGCTGGCCGTAGGGGCGAACCTTGTGTTCGCCCTGCCCGTATAGGCAATCCAGAACGAAATGACAGAATCGCCCGCATGGTTCACATGCGATCATCGCACATCACGATAAGGATGGGGGTCATTTCGTCAGATTTCGTTCCTCAATCTGACCTACGAGGGTGGAGTTTCATTTTAGACTCCGTTATTGAATCTCCACCATCGTAGGTCGGCGTCGAGGGAAGCGAGACCCGACAAATGCCCCCCATCCTTTATTATTTCGTCCGAAACTCGTCGATGGCTTTGTGGAGGGTTTTGACGGCAAGCTGGATGCAGTGGTGTTTCTTTTCCGGAATTTCCTCGAGAACCTTGAAGATATCCCCGTCGTTCACTTCCCTTGCGAAATCAAGGGTTTTTCCTTTGACGATATCCACGGCGGCCATAGCGGCCGAAATCGCACCGGCACAACCCAGCACTTCGTATTTGGCGTCCTCGATGACGTTGTCCGTGATTTTCAGGTAAAGGGTCATGGTGTCGCCGCAGGAGCCCACGAAATCCGAGACCTGGTCGGCATCGGCGATCCGCCCCATGTGGGGTTTCATGAAATAGTAACGGGCGGCCGTTTCCGAGTAACCGGTCTGGGTCATGGCAATGATCATATCGCCCTGGGGCGCGGCGGTCTGGCATTCGTTCATGGTTTTACTCCATCAAATCATCAGTGGATATTCTTCCTGTTTTCAGAAGCTGACAACGTAATAAGAATGGAAAAAGAAGTCAAGTGGCGAGTTAGGGACTTCAAACAAAAAAACGGCGGCCCCGGAAGGACCGCCGTTTTTTACGGGAATGCACGGATCAGTCGAGGCTTCCGCCCCGGACCGGATCAGCGGGGGACATACATCAGAACCAGTTCGCAAAGGTTTTTGCGACAGTTTTCATAAAATCCTGAACCATGGGCAACCAGCCAACTTCTGAACCAGAAGCGGTGTCGATGAAACAACCGGCGTCGACCGTGGGAACAAAGGGTTGGTCATCGTCATCGGTGGCCGTGGAGCTGTACAGATAAAGAATACGCAACCCCACGTTTCCTTCGGCCACGGTAAGGTAAACCGTTTTTCCGATGGTCTGGGGGATCATGTCTCGGACAAAGCTCACGCTGGTCATGTGCGTGAGTTCATCCGGGTCATCAAACACAAAAAGGCCGTCGTTGGTGTCCAGATCGAGAACGAGAATACCGTCTTCGCCCATTCCCACAAAGGCATACTCACCTTGTGTCGCTACGCTCAGGGCTGTAAAAGGCGACGGCGTTTCGGTATCCGTATCCATCCTGTCCACCACCGCTTTGGGCAGGGGAACACCGGGGTTGGTCACATCCAGTATGTTCAGGCCGGCAGCACCATCGGCAATTAGGGCGTAAACTGATATATCGTCGTCCTGGACCAGCACATCCTGATCGTCCACTTCACGGACCACCACGTCCCGGGCATCGGATGTCGGGGCAGAGCCTTCAAGAACAGGTGCGGCCGGATTGGTCACATTGAAAATCTGAAGGCCCGAAGTCCCTTCCGCCACATAGGCTTTGGTCCCAAGAACGAAGACGCTCTGGGCCGCTCCGGACGTGGGTGTCAGGCTGAGCTGTGCAGGGGCAAGGGGTGTGGCGATGTTCACGAGTCGAAGCCCAGCCGTCCCGTCGGCGATATAAAGCAGGGTTCCCTCGACGAACAGTTTCCGGGGATCGGTGGCGGCAATGGTGATTCCTGTAAGAATAGGGGCGTCCTTGTCGGCAATGTTCACCACCGCCACGGTGCCACCTTTTTTAGCGATGTAAGCGTAATCTCCGGACACAGCCAGGTCGGTGGTTTCACCGGTTAAGGCCAGAAAACTCGAAAGGGAGATGTAATCCTGATTGGTTGTATCGAAAATCCGGAGCCCCCTTTTCCTGTCCAGCATGCAGGTGTAATTCCCGGACACGGCCACATCGTCTGCGGTAATGATGGAATCCAGCTGCTCCTCGAAGTCCGGAGCCTGGGGAACGGTCACATCCAGTTTCGTCAGGCCACTCTGGCCCGATGCCAGGTAAAGGGCCGCTCCATCGAGAAAGACGTTGTAGGAATACTTCACATCGTCGGCATAGGTCCCGACCTTGTTGTAGGTGAGAACATTTCCGGGTTGGGGTACGGCCGAGATGTCCACCACGGTGAGTCCCGCGTTCCCGTCAGCCACATAGGCGTAATTTCCAGAAGCCGTGACGCTCCGGGCTTCACCGGACGTGATGCATCGCCCGAAGTTGGCGATGGGAAGATCTTCATCAAAGGAGGTGTCCAGCCGGGCCACCACGTAGTTTTCACCCGTGGCGTCTCCCCCGGTGACAAAGGCGGTGAGCCGTCCCCCGGTCTCATTCACGAAAATATCGGACAAAAGGGACACGGACCGGTACATGATGTAGGTCAGGGTTTCCCTTTCCACCGGATCGGCGATCAACGCAGGATCGGTCACATCGAACACCTTCACCCCGTGGTAGTAGTCGAGGACAAAGGCGTAGATCTTTTCACCATAGGGGTAAAGGCTGAGGTTTACATAACCGCCGGTGGACGTGAAACTGCCGGTGACATCCGGCTGCTTGTAACCCGAGGTCCTGTCCGCCGTGGGTGTGGTCAGGAGAATTTCCGAGAGATTTTCCGGGTCCGTCACATCGATGACCCTCAGACCGAAATTGTCATCGGCCAGAAACAGGGTCGCTCCCTCAAGGCCCAGAGCCCGGGCGTCAATATCCGGGACATCGGCGGCTCCGATCACATTCTCCTGGGCGTCGTAGATTTTCCGGGACCCCGGATTGTCCGGGGATTTGTCGTAAACCGTGACTTCAAGCGGAAAAACCGGATTGGTCACATTGAAAATCTGGAGCCCCCCTCTCTGGTCCCGTTCATCGAAACCTGCTGCCACAAAGAGAAGGTCCCTGGTATCATCGAACAGCACATCCTGAATGGTCGTGCCGGTCGCGATCAGGATGGTGGACTGAATGTCGAACGTTGCCTTGTCAATCACGGCCACCGTATCGCCGATGGCCCAGAACAGAAGATCCGCTCCACTTGTCACGGCGTTCCCCCCCCCTTTCAGAAACAGGGACGGGGGTGAAAAAGGCCATTCCGCCGATTTGCGCAGGGCCGTGACGCCCCAGGAAGGCGCTGTGACAAGCAGGGCCAGAATAAAAACTGTGATACTCCGTGTTGTTTTCATAGCGTGTTGTTTCCTGTATCGTATCTGTTCATCCAACCACCGTGTGTAAGTTTTTATATGAAAGTAGCATCTGAAACACTGAAAAAACAATGCCCGAACCAGGTCTCCAACCCCCAACCTGTCATTCCGGGCGGCCACCAACGTGACGGAGCGTTTGAACCCGCTTCGGACCCGGCAAAAACAACAGGCTCGAACTCCGAAGCCGACCCGGAATCCACGCCGGCATGAGCAACCTTTCCCGAAAATTCATGCGCCAAATCATTTTCGGGCATGGATTCCGGGTCGGCTTGCATGGCGGGCACTTTGAATTGGCAAGATATCCGTCAGCTCAAGGCCTGCCGAAAGGACCACGGCCGCCCGGAATGACAAGGGCGGGGACGTAGACTTTGCCATTAAGAAGCCAGCCCATGGTCGTTGTCAGAACCTGGTTGTGGCATTGATTCCCATGGCGTTTTCGTCACCACCCCTGAACTCCAGACCGACGCTGAGAACCCCCTTGATGGACGTGGTCACTCCAAAAAAATACCCCACATCTTTTGACCAGGTGATGTCTTCGGTATAGTGGATGTACCCTTCATCGAAATATCTGGTTCTTTCGTTCCGATTGACGTAGTCTTCGGTGCCGGTGATGCTGCTGATCTTCACTCCGGCATAGGGGGAAAAACGTTTAAGCTGGGCCGAAAGGCAGACGGCCAGCTGGATTTCATCGAGATCCGAGGCATAGGACAGACCGTCGGTGGCGATGCGGTTCTCTTCGATGCTGTAACGCCGGTATGAGATGTCCATGCCCAGGGTCATGGGGATCTTCCGATATTCCCCCCGATGCATGATAAACCCCAGGCCGACTCCGTAAAACACGTCTGAATCACTGTCGAAGCTGCTGTCGGTTTCGAAAGCCTTGTAAGCCACCGTCCAGTCTTCGTAATGAAGATCCACCGAGGCTTCGCTCGTTCCTGCCACCAGGTACACCAGGGCCTTGTCCTTGTAGGGGATCCCGATTTTCGCCCCCAGGGTTGTCAACTCGTTTTTCGAGGATCGGACCTGCTGATAGTGACGCTCTTCCTCTGGCACATTATTCGGATTGATCCAGGCAAAACGGGTCATCTGGGAAGGAAGTCGGTTGGTCTGGTTTTCCACGCCAAGGCTGATCACTGCGGCCAGGCCTCCCTCGGTCCTGAAAGGCCCGGGGTTCCAAAGCATGGCGTCCCCCATGTTACCCACAGGAGCAGCGGCCCCCGTGAAGGGCAAAGCCACGGTGACAAGGACAAAAACAAGAACGAGGATCATCATGGGGGGTAAACGGTTCATTCCAATGGTCTCCGGAAAGATCTCTGACACAGGCGGGGAAAAAGAGGGGGTAAAAGGACAACCGGAGATAACGCCCATCAGTTGGCCGTTATTCGCACGTTTCCGCTGATCGTTGCATGATAGTCCCGGATGCTCAGACTTCCGAAACTTTTCCCTTCTCCAGGAGCCGATCCCACGGTGATGGAACCGATGTCGAAGCGGTCCATGTCGATGGTCACACCGCTCATGGTCACGTCGATACCCGTCACCATCATGTTGTTCCTGAAGGGGTCCATTTTCGTGGTCACGGCGATGGAAACCGGGTCCTTGAAATTCATCACCGTGCTGAACGACACGTCGTTCATGGAGATGTATCCAGGATTCCCGTCGGTTCCATCGGTATCGCCATAGGTCAGGCTTCCGATTTCCATGTCCATGGCGATTTTATCGGCGGCGGTGATGGCGATGCCGGCCTGGGCCGTCACTTCGCGCATTCCCGTTTCTGTCATTGCTGTCAGGATAGCATAGCCTTTGGACGGACTGGAAACCATGATCATGGATGCACCTAAAACTATCATCATAAGGAAACTAAGCTTTTTCATTGTGAACTCCTTTCTGTCAACGTCCTACAGGCAACCCGGCTGTCCAGCGTGAGCTGGACCCGTGGCTTTCCGTCCCAGGGTTACCCCTGGTTTGGCATAGGAGGCGACCCGGCTGTCCATGCACCCATGGACCCGTGGCTTTCCGTCCCAGGGTTACCCCTGGTTTGGCTTTACGTTACTGTCAACATATACAGGCAACCCGGCTGTCCGGCACTATGCCGGACCCGTGGCTTTCCGTCCCAGGGTCACCCCTGGTTTGGCGTGTGGAGGCGGCCCGGCTGTCCAGCGTGAACTGGACCCGTGGCTTTCTGTCCCAGGGTTACCCCTGGTTTAGCGATGGTTATGGCAACCCGGCTGTCCAGTGTGAACTGGACCCGTGGCTTTCCGTCCCAGGGTTACCCCTGGTTTGGCGTGCTTGTCACCCTTTTACCCCCATATCCGGTCTCTGGCTTCAAAGAGCGGATATGGTTTTTTCCCGGCTTGTCAAAGATCGAACGGTTTCCCCGGATGTGCAGTCTTCCTTAAAAAGGCATCGACTTTAGATAGGGGAAACTTGATTGTTTTTTTAACTCAAACTCAATACATACAAAAGCGGCCTTGTAACACACCCTCGTAGGTCGGGTTCTCGGAACGAAACCCGACAAATGACCCAATCCTTTCGCCGAATCAAAGACCCATCTCGAGCCTGAAACATTCGGCTTCCGGTTCGGCCACAATACCAATCCCATGGAGCCTGGTCGACCCGTCAAAAACAACCGGCCCCAGCATCCTGGCAAACCCCGTGTCTGTTTCCTTGCCGTTCACCACCCAGAGCCAGGTCTTGTCCTTCAAGGCCAGCCACACCGTGTTCCGGCTGTCCGGGCTGAACACCGCATCTCCCATGGCCAGGCACTCGCCGCCTTCGTTTCCGTCAAGCACCATGAGAATCTTGGCCCCTTTCACCGCCTTGTAGGCCATTCGGGAGGAATCGGGACTGAACACCGGGTCGTGGACATCGTCGTAGGTTTTCCCTTTTTTCCCGTTCACCACCACACAGGCCTTCTTGTCTTTCACCGCCTTGTAGGCCAGGCTTTTGGAATCAGGGCTAAACACCAGGGCGCCCAAACTGTCGTACCATTCGCTCTGCCCTGTTTCCGAGACAACCGCCGCTTTTTTCTTTTTCACCGCCAGGTAGGCAAAGCGCCGGGAATCGGGACTGTACTGGTACATTCCCAGAACATCGAAGTCAGGCCCTTCCTTGCCGTCCAGAACCATCATCCACCGGTCGCCTTTCATGGCGGGATAGACCAGATGCCTGGAATCCGGACTGAACACCGGGGCGCTTATGGTGGTGTAGGCTTTATGCTCTTTACCGTCTTCCACGAGAAACAGCTGTTTGTTCAGCTGGGCCGCGTGGGCCAGGCGTTTGGAATCCGGGCTGAAACGAATGGTGGTGACGTTTTCATAGGCCTTGCCCGTCATGCCGTCTTTCCAGAGATGCCAGGCTGTGGACCGCAACACGGCACAGGCCAGGACTTTCGAGTCTGGGCTGAAAACAAGATCCTTGACCCCGTCGTAGGGCCCGAATTTCTGGCTGTCTTTCACGATATACCATTTCTTGTCCTTCATGGCCGCGTAGGTGAAGGTTCTGGAATCCGGACTGAACAGGGTCTGCCCACCCACCTGGTCGAAGATACCACCCGGAGTATTATTCAGCACCATGGCCTGGGTCTTGCCGATCTGGACCTTGTAACTGAAGCTCTTTCCATCGGCACTGAACACGAAATCAGACACCCCGTCGTACTCAGTTCCTTTTTTCCCGTCCACCACTACAAACTGTTTTTTGCCATGGAACCCGATGTAGGCCACCTGGTCTCCTGTCTGGCTGAACAGCGGAGTTCCCTTGGCCACGCCTTCGTGGTCTTCTCCTTTTTTTCCGTCCACCGTCACCGACAACTTGTCATTGACCTTGGTGACAAAGGCCAGCCGGTCACCCCGGGGGATATTGGTGAAAGGGACAAAGATCCTGGCGTCTTTGGGCACCTTACCCAGAGAAATCCGTGTGGTTTTACCTGAAACCGTTTTTTCAGCACCAGAAACGGTTCCCATGAAAAACACACCGAACAAAACGGCCAGAACAGCGCCGCCGAGAATCCGACCCACGTTGAAACACTTTTTCTTCACAATCATGACCTTTCTTGCATTATGTTACGGGAGCGCCGGGTTGCACCCGGCAAAAGTGCCGGGTGCAACCCGGCGTTCCCAATCATCCTGTTCTTTACGCCCCATCAACCGTCCCACGCCGGATGCCTATTGAAATCATCGGTAAAGCCATACCGATGCCCGCACTTGTCATTCCGGGCGGTCTCCGTTCAACCGCAAAGCTTTTTTAAGTTCCACCCTCTCTGCCACACGGGTGACCGACATCCGGAACCGACCCGGAATCCATGCCCGCTCAAACCCGGATCGCACAAACCACCAATCCACCTGCCCAGGCCCAGGTGGATTCCGGATCTCCGCTTCGCTCCGTCCGGAATGACACATTCGGGGGGCGTATCCTGGTTCGGACATGGGGCCATGAGACCTTGATCACACACACATTTTACCCAACGTTCCTAAACTTGTCACCGTAGGTCGGGCGAAAGCCCGACCTACCTGTACTCCGCTGAAAGTTTGTCCAGGTAGCTGTTGAAATCCTCTTCGTTCTGGCCGGATGGACCATGGGTTTCAGGATCGTCCTCTTTCTTCTCTTCTTCCTCCCCTTTTTTTCCAAACGGCAAAATCTTTTTGATCAACCCCTTGACCTTGTGAATGGCATGCTTCATCATTTCCGCCTGGTGGTGCATCATCTCGATCTGAAGCTCCAGGGGCATGGTCACCCCGAACGAAGCGACGTAGATGCTCAGGTCCTGTTTGTAATCCAGGCCGGCGTAGGGGTTGCCCATCTGGGTGAAATCGGTGGAGTTGAAGTTGGTGCTTTCGTTGTTGTAAATGGTAAAATGATTGCTGAACAGATAGCCGAACCCCAGGTCGATGCTCAGGCCGTTGGGCATTTTAAGGCCTGCCCCGAGTCCGATAAAGTCGGCATCGGGGATAAAGTACAGGGCGTCGAAATGGCTGTGCTGGAGAGAGGTGGGCCGTTTCTCATACCCGCAGCGAAGCGTAAGCTTGTCGCTTACCTCGAACTCGGCCGCCGCGCTCCAGTGCCAGGTGTCTTTCATGTTCCGGGTGACCACGTAGGTGTAGGGATCGTACTGGTAGCCCAGAAGCTTGGCGATCCGAAGAATCTGAATGCGTTGGTCGAACAGGAACCGGTCTTCCTTGCCGGCCTTGGCCCAGTTGGCCCAGTGCACATCGAACAACAGTTTCAATCGGTCCGAGGGCCGGACCATCACGCCTGTCTGGACCCTGGCCGGAAAAATCTGTGTGGCGGTGGCTGTTCCGCTCTGATAGGGAACGGCCTTGAACGGCAGGTCCAGCATGCCTGCGCCCTCCAGTGTCATGGGGGTCAGGGAGTTCCAATGCACATGGCGCTGGAACTGCTTGCTGTACTCCCAGACGTATTTCCCCGAAAGTTCACCCACAGATTCGCTCTGGTAGCAGAGGCCGTAGGAAAACCAATTTTTGGGACGCCACAGAAGGCCCAGGTTGTAAGACGGCACAAAGTCGTCCCGGGTGTTCAGGGTCATGCTGATCACATGTTCGTAAGGACCGAGCCCGCCACCGAGAAAGGGTGGGGGTAACGTCTGCTCAGATACCACGGGGATCTCCAGGTCTTTGGTCGCGTCACCAATCACCCGGGTCAACGCCACCAGCTCGTTAGGAGACCGCACATCCACCTCCACCCCCATGGCTCGCTGGGCCATGCCGATGGAAACACCCACGGACAACTGGTCGGATATGGCGTAACTGGCCGTGGGGGCTGCGTAGATCAGGTGCTGGGCATAGAGAGACTTGCAGCCGAACTGAAAGGGATCACCAGGGTCCCGGTGGCTCATGCCGCCGCCGTAAGGGGCGTAGTTGGCGTAGGCGAATGTCCAGCGGCTGTCTTTTTCCCGGGAAGCGAGACCCAGGTTGGACCCGAAGAGAAAATCAATGGGCCCGTAAAAGGGAATGTACATGCGACCCGAGGAGTTGGTCCCTGATTTTCCATTCAGGGGGTCTGGCCCCCCGTGGTCGCTGTTGGGGTCTTTTTCAGGGCCCTCGTAATAATCCGGATACTTGTCGGGGTCCGGTCCCCAGAATCCACCCATGAACCCGTCGAAATCGTCGGCTGTCTTGAAACTTCCTGTTCGCTTGATGATGGGCAGGGCAAAGCCGTTGCTGAAGGTCTTGCCCTCGTCCAGCAGGGACAATCCCGCCGGGTTGTAGTGAACGGACATCAGCCCCGGAGGATCGGCTGTGCAGGTGTTGGCCAGGGAAATGGCCCGGGCATCCACGGCAAGCTGCTCGTTGAACACCGCCTGGACAGGCTTTGGAATGCAGAAACAAGCCATAAGGGCCACCCACAGGAACCATCCGTGTTTTATGTTGGAAAACGAACAGCGCAAAAAAGATCTCCTCAGGCTCCGGATGTCGTTACAGTTCATAGCTGAAAGGGATACGGACCATCAGGGAAAAATCCGAATCGTTGTTGGTCAGCCCGATGCCCAGGCGCACGTTGACCGACCGTTTGGGACTCAAGGTCCAGCCCGTGCCGACGCTGAACACAGACGACACGGTTCCTTCTGTCTTGCGGTCATCGATGCCCGTGTAGGATAGACGCGTGGGCGTCTGATAGGAGTACTGGTAACTCAGGGTCAGGCTGACCTTGTAGGACAGGGAGTAGCCGATACCCATGGAGCCCGAGTAAGTCACCCCGGGTTCCACAGCGTCAAGAAAGATGCCCTGTTCTCCCTGGGTTCCCACCTTGTAGTTCAAATGAGTAGTCTCGATGCCCTGCTCGATGTTGATTCCCCCGAAGGCCACCAGAGGGTCGATAGATTTGCTGAGATTACATCCCAAGGACACGGAGTATACTCCGTTCCCCGTGGACATCTCCCGGGTGCTGTCGATTTTGTAGGGACTCCGGCCTGTGGGACATGTCAAAGATCCCGAAAGAATCAGGGATGGGTGGTCTCCCCCACTTTTTACTGGCTGAAACTGCACCCCGAAGGCCACATCCCCGAAATCGTTCACGTCCTTGGCCGTGCTGCTGGTTTTGCTGTTGTACTTGTACACAAAAGGAATGCTGCTGTTCATCGTGAGGTTTTCCTTCACCGGATACTCGATGAAGAAACGATTGGTTATAGTGTGGTAGGCGTTGTGGGCCACAGAAATGGGTTTTGAAACCGTATCCAGGCTGTCGTAGGTGGACCCGGCGTAACTCAGGCTGTACTCGAACCCAAGCCGGCCAGGCTTCATCAGGGTGTAGTCCCTGCCTGCGGCTGAAAGAATCGCCTCGTCCGACGCGGTTTTTTCCTCTTCCGTGGTTTCCAGACGGCGGCGGATGTCGCTTTCCTCTTCCATTTTGGTCAGCTTGTCTTCCAGCCGCTGGATCTGCTCTTTCAACAGATCCACATCGCTGGCTGGTTTGGCCGGCTTGGCAGGAGCGGTCGGGGCCGGTTCGGGTGCCGCGGGCGTGACGGTCACCGTGTCAGGGGGAGAAGCCGGAGGGCTTTCCACAGGCGGTTCTTCAGCCCAGACCGCCGTAGAGTAACTCAGCACCACCCACACTGTCACATATGTCATCAAGGTTCTGATCACCTTCATTGTCCTCCAGATTCCGATGATTATCCTGTTGATATTCTGCTTTCAGTTAGACCACCGGGAACGCCGGGTTGCACCCGGCTCATGTATGCCGGGTGCAACCCGGCGTTCCCGTGGTTCCTGTTTCCTACACGATGTTCCGCTGCAACCATCGTAGGTCGGGCTTACGCCCGACACAGATGTCGGGCGCAAGCCCGACCTACTGCTTGTACCGCCGAACCCCGGCACCGTCCTTGTAGAATTCCACCTCCCATTCCCTGGGCAGATCAAAGGGCCGGTTGACATCAAACATCAATGTTTTTTCCATATCCCTGTCAATAAACCGCAGGTCTTTCTCCGTCAGGCTCAGACAGGTCAGGGGCTTGGCGTATTTGGGTTCGATCCTGAAAAGAATGCTGTTGTACCACATCTTCGCGAACTGATCTATGGTATAGCTGCTGTTTCCCCGCCAGGGGTCGGACACGAACACATGCCCTTTGTGGACCCCCTTGAACACCACGAAATGTCTGTACCCGAAGACTTCAATGGGTACAATACAGGGCCAGAGGTCGGGGTTCTTCAGATCGCTCATTTCGGCGTTGTAACCGCCGGATTTGTAGCCCAGGGCTTCCACGAATTTCTGCATATCCCAGAGGGAAAAAGCCCTGAGCTTCTTGATCTGCTCTTTGTCCCCGTATTCCATCAGGCCCTGGATGATATGCTTTTCCGTGAAATTTTCGCCGAGATAGAAGTTAAGAAGGGTTCCCAGGGCAGCAGACCCGCAACTGTAGTCGTAGTTCTGTTTCAGCATGCAGGCGTGGATGGTTTCAGACAGGGGCAGCACTTCGTGGCGGATTCGCAAACGTTCATCGGTTCCCACAGCCAGGTTGATTTCACTTTCAGGAGGTGTGTAAAAAGGATGGAACCCGGCGATAAGTCCGGCAAAAATCATGAACGCAAGGGCGATATGCATAAAAACTGAACCTCTGTAACATCAAGGAGAATCCCACCAGGGGACGCCTAGACTGACTGCAGGAATGTTATTTTCGTTGAAACCGGCGACGATCTGAACTCCGGGGTTGCCACTATCCACATTCAGGACAAGGAAAAGACCCCGGTTGACCGACGTGGAATCGAAGTTGAACGTGGTGCGGTCCACTCCACCGTTGGAAAGGTCTCCTCGAGTGGCACGAATCGTATCAGGGCTTCCCCCACCGGTCAACGCCGAACTGTAGATGCCAGTGAAATTTGTGATCATCGCGCTGATCTGACCCTGGAGGCGGTTGGAGCCTATGACGATGCGTTCGAGTTTGGGATTGGGGTTGGTATTGGGGCCCGAGTCCAGGCTTCCCTCTTCGAAATCGGCGATGAACACCAAACCGTCGATGGAGAGGAGATTTTCGTCATCCTGGCCCAGCTTTATGGTGTTCCAAGCCTGGTCCGAACCAATGATGGGATCGCCTGTTGGGGTGAATCGATCATAATTTCCGGCGGTGAATTTTTCGATGGTGGCGTAGGTTTCGATATGGATGTCAAGGAACAGACGGGCTGTGCTGTTGTTCAGGGAAAAATCGGTGAATCCCGCCTGGGCCGTGGCTGTTTTCATTTCGTCGGCGTTCATGGGTTTCAGCTCGGCGTAGGTTGCCCGGACAAAGCCGAGACAAGCGACGAGAACCAGAACGGCCATCCGAAAGAAAGCACGGCAGGTCAGCCCCTGTCTTTCTACTCTGTTCCGTCCTGGTGTCACTCGGTCTCCGTTCATGATCACATCTCCATTCATTTATTCCCTACATCCACTCCTCGTAGGTCGGGTAGAGCGAAGCGAAACCCGACAAATGCCCCCATCCTTTTGTCTCAGGGCGAGATATTACCAAGCCCCCGGCCCGGAATTTCAATCCGCATCACGTCCGCTTCGAAATTGTCAACGGTCAAGGCTCCGAAATCCGTCCCGCCCATGGTTACATTGTCGATGCGGAACGAGCCCTTCATGGGAAGGTTCACCGCGATAAACGATCTGCTCTCGCCCGTGTTAGGATCCACGGTGGTCGCCACATCCAGGGTGGCCGGTTTTCTGTTGGCCAGATCGCCTATTTTAAATTCGCCCACTGCGGCAAAATTTTTTCCTGCGTCAAAAGATTCGGCAAAACAAATCCCTGTCAGTCTCAAAGCCAGGTTATCGTCATCCGCTGAATCAGGGTCCAGATTTTCACCGTACTGCCAGACCAGGGACTCCACCCGGGTCCGTTTGCCCAGCTCGAAGTCGATCCCCGTGTCGGCATGGGGCCCGGCAATCAGGTGGAACGAACTCAACACCAGATCGTTCATGGTCAGACCGCCGATGGCCGTTCCACACCAGTCGATGCTGTCTATGGTCATGTCGGTGACGATGCTGAGATCAGGACTTTTGGCAAACAGCATCACCTGTTTTGTTTCGTTTGGGCCCTCAAACAATCCCACATCCAAGCTGAGATGGTTCAGAAAACCGTCACCGCTCTGGTCGGCGAGTCCTGTGTTCAGCGTGGTCAGGACATGAACCCCGTTGAGGCGCATGTAATGGGTGATGGGTTCTATGTCAGGACTGCTGAGGGTAATATGCTCGTTGTAGGTTTCCGTGGATGCATCGCTGATGGCAATATCAATGCCGGCCCTGCCTACTGTCTGTTTCATCTGGCTTGAGGAAAGGGCTTCAAGGGCCAAGGTGCGTGAACCGATCAGCACGATGCCCAAGATCAAAAGACTGTTCAAAACCATCCGTGATGTCATGCCGGTGTCCTCGCGTGATATTCCATGTTTCGTGTTCCGAGGCGGCCCGACCATCCGCTTTCACGGATTCGAAGCTTTCCGTCCCCGGATCACTCCGGGTTTGGCTTTACTCTACATTTTCAGTAGAAAGCCCCTTTCGAGACAGGTCGGAAAAGGAGCTTTTTATTCGTCAGTCACAGCACATGACAAACACTCATCGTAATTAATGGGCTGCGATTTCAAGCCTACCACCAAGAATCGCCATGGTGCTGTCGCCTTTGGTGATCTGGATATATTCTTTGCCGTTGTTTACTGCACCAGCCATGGATACACCCACGGTGTATGTGTTACCGGTGGTTTTAATAAGAAGAGTCGGAAGACTGATCACGACGCCAACAATTGCTTTGCTATAAGCACCCGCTTCAAGAATATCAGTGGATTCATCGGTATCTTCTGCGACACCATTGCTGACAAGAAGAGCTTTAAGGGTAGAGATAGTGGCATTAGAAGCGACTATAACAGCATTGGCAGCATCTATATCAGCATTGGCAGCAGCTATAGCAGCGTTTGCTGCGGCTATAGTTGCATTGGCAGCATCAATATCAGCGTTAGCTGCGGTCATATCAGCATTAGCAGCGTCTATAGCAGCATTAGCAGCGACTATAGCCGCATTCGCAATGGATATCTGAGTATTCGCAGCATCTATAGCAGCATTAGCGGTGATTATATCAGCAGTAGCGGTGTTTATAGCAGCATTAGAAGCGTTTATATCGGCAGTCGCAGTGGCTATAACAGCATTTGCAGTGTTTATATCGGCAGTCGCAGTGCTGATAACAGCATTCGCAGCGCTTATATCAGCATTCGCGGTGTTTATAGCCGTATTGGCATTCGTGAGATCAACAGTTGCAATATCCAGCTGTGTCTGTTCTGCGGCCAAAGAAGCATTAAGACTGGCAAGATCAGTGTTGTAGTCAGGGTCTTCAGTATCAAGAGCCGCAATAGCCGCATTGATATTGTAAATATTAGCATTTGCAGCCGCAATATCAGCATTTGCAGTGGCGAAAGCAGCATTAGCATTCGAGAGATCAGCAGTTGCGGTCGTAAGATCAGCATTAGCCGTCGTAAGAACATTATTCGCATTCGTGAGATCAACAGTGGCGGTGGTGAAAGCAGCATTGGCATCCTCAAGAACAACAGTTGCCGTCGTGAGGACATTATTCGCATTCGTAAGATCAGCATTAGCCACCGTGAGATCTTGATTTGAAGTCATGAAAGCTTCATTTGCGGTCGTGAAATCATCGTTAGCTTCCGTGAGATCATCATTAGCCGCAGTGAAATCGGCAGTTGCATTCGTGAGATCAACATTAGCTGTCGTGAGATTAGCATCAGCAATCACGATATCAGCATTTGCGGTCACGATATCAGCATTTGCGGTCACGATATCAGTAGTCGCCGTGTCGTATCCGGAAAATGCTCCAGCAAGGGCGGTATTTACATTGTCATCGTTGCCTGCTTGAAGAATCTTACAGTTTCCAACATCAATGGTCAGGGCGGAAGCAGCCTTCCAAGTCCCAATCGCGGCTACGCCGCTTGGATGGGCAGTACTAGTTGTGGCTGCAAGAAAATCGGCTTTGTAATCAGCATCGGAGGTCATTGCCAGAAATGTTTTCAGGGAATGTCTGTCACTGATAACAATTGAGCCAGCCATGCCATTTGTCCCATCAAGGTCCGTGTAGGTGGTGGAACCGGCGTACTGTTCAATCACCACGTTGTCGATGGCGATGCTGACACCCGCCTGACCAATGGCGGATTTCATGGTGGCGTCTGACATGGCGGTCAGGGCGAAAGAGTATGAGCTGATCATGAGCGAAGCACAAAAAACTGCCCCGTAAGCTAATTTTTTCATGTGTCTTCTCCTCCAATAGCAAATTTTCGTGTTTTAAAATTTACCAGAGGCAGCCCGACCATCCGACACCCAACCTTCCGGACTCATTGGCTTTCCGTCCCCGGATCACTCCGGGTTTGGCTTTACTCTTAAGTAAAAAGCCCCTTCCGAGACAGGTCGGGGAAGGGGCTTTATGTTCGTCAATCACGCATCATGATGAGAACACACATCATGATTAGTGGGCTGCGATTTCAACCGTGCCACCAAGGATTGCCATGGTGCTGTCGCCTTTGGTGATCTGGATGTATTTGTCGCCGTTGTTAGCAGCGCCTTCCATAGCTACGCCCACGGTGTAAGTGTCACCCGTGGTTTTGATAAGGAGGGTCGGAAGGCCGATCACAACGCCAGCCACTGCTTTGTTATAAGCACCAGCTTCAAGAATATCAGCAGCGTCATCTGTATCTTCTGCGGCACCTCTGGTAACAAGAAGATTTTCAAGGGTAGAGATTGTTGTGGTAGCGGTAGTTACTCCAGCTTCAGCGGCAGCCAGTTGAGTGTTTGCTGCAGCCAAATCAGCATTGAGTGCATCAAGACTTGCTTGATAGTCAGGAGCTTGATCATCAAGTGCATCAATAGCAGCTTCAAGAGTGTCAATAGCCGCATTTGCATCGGTTACGCCTGCCGTTGCAGCCGCAAGACCTGCTGTTGCCGTGTCGTATCCTGTAAATGCAGCAGCAAGGGCGGTATTTACGTTGTCATTGTTACCTGCCTGAAGAACCTTGCAGTTTCCAACATCAATGGTAAGGGCGGAAGCAGCTACCCAAGTCCCAATAGCTTCTACACCATCTGGCTTGGCGATGCTGGTTGTGGCGGCAAGAAAATCGGCTTTGTAATCAGCATCGGAGGTCATTGCCAGAAAAGTTTTCAGGGAATGTTTGTCGCTGATTTCGATTGCACCAGCCGTACCATCAGTGCCATCACCGTCGGTGTAGGTTGTGGAACCTGCGTACTGTTCGATCACCACATTGTCAATGGCGATGCTCACACCAGCCTGACCGGTGGCGGATTTCATGTTGGCGTCTGTCATTGCGGTAAGAGCGAAAGCGGATGAACTGATCATCAGTGATGCACCAAGAACTGCGCCGAGAGCTAATTTTTTCATTTTTTTCTCCAATAGTAAATTTTAGTGATTTAAAATTTACCAGAGGCAACCCGACCATCCGGCACAGCTGCCGGACTCGTTGGCTTTCCGTCCCCGAATTACTCCGGGTTTGGTCTTTTCTATGGCGTTTTTTTGCCCGCGCACCCCGCGCAGGACAAATTTTGGAACCTTTAAACACGAGCGATCATTCAACGTCCGTTCGCGTTTATGTGTTTTCTTTTGACGACCCCTCCTTTCTGATTCTTGTAGAAATGTCCCCACATTCCCTTTTTGTTTTTAGACCTGCGCGTGATATCTCATCGCGCCCCTTTTTCGGCGACATGTGCCGCCGTTGTCCGCAAACCATGACCCTTTTTAAAATGAAGCGTTCGTTCCTGCCCTGGATATGTCGGCTGGCGTGACGCTTCTCTTGGAACATCAGAGAAACAGGTTAACTTGTGACGATCAACGGGTTCGATAAGAACTGCTTCATTGACAACCAGAGCGTTAACATTGTTCTCAAGGACATACATCGGTAATCCGAATGTACGTTCATAGTAGGGTCGAATGATGTTTGTATACTCGCGGACCATTTCCCTTGTCAAACAAAAATTTGCGATTTTTTGATTTTTTTATTTAACGATTGGGAAAAATGGCTTGTAACTATTTGAATATATAGACCGTAAACGGTGTTTATCCCCGCTCACAAGTTCACTTTGCCGCGATATTCGGCTGAACGGCTGATAAATTAACGCCATTTTGCCTTCACATAACTCGCTCATTGTCATGGGTTTCACGGAAACGTCCGAAAATAAAGCATGTTCATGAACACTGTTCTTGTTGAAGAACCGGATTGGTCCGAATGTTTCGGGTTTTTTGCAACAAACATCACCGCTTTTCCGTTTCCTTAGGTCCACTTTTTTTGACCGAAGGGTTTTCGGGGTGTGTTTTCCCGGCACCTTCTTCCGGGAACGCCGGGTTGCACCCGGCACCTGTGCCGGGTGCAACCCGGCGTTCCCATTTCTTATATCACATGCTTCATGTCAATTCGGCCTCATTCTTAAATAGACATCGCTATCGGGATCGGGATCGGGATCGGGATCGGGATCGGGATCGGGATCGGGATCGAAAAGTATACCGCACAACCTGATACGTGGCACATGAATATTGGGCCCTGACGCACCTTCCGGCATGGATTCCGGGTCGGCTTCGGTTTTCACGCAGTTCGGTCCGGCCAGGACTTGCGATATGCCAAACGCCCCACCATCACGGAAACCGCCCGGAATGACAGATGCGGGAGCTGGCGGCCTCGCCTCGCTCCCAAGGCTCCGGCTTAAGCGAGTTGTGTGTCCCTGAAGCATCTTCCGAACGTGACGACAGTTCTTGTCCCTGTCATTCCGGGCGGCCCTGGTTTTTTCCAATCATCATGTTTTTCGGGTCATCTCAAGAATCAGAGTTGCAGGTTATGTGGGCCGACCCGGAATCCATGCCCGCAAAAGCCGTGGGCATGCATGGTGCGGAACACGATGCTGATGCGGGCATGGATTCCGGATCTCCGCTTTGCTCCGTCCGGAATGACAAATGCGGGAGCTGCCGGAGCCTCGGTGCAAGGTAGGGGAGAACACTGGTCATGACGTCTGAATCTATTGTCAATGGATACCACACGTCTGTGAAGTTATTTTCACAGATTTCTGTTACGTTTGGTTCACAATTTATAGGTTTTCCGGGGACAAGCCATATATAAACATAATATATCGGGCAGTTACAAACAAACATCGTTCGCATTCCCATGGCATGTATCTTGCTGAAACAGAAGTTATTATTCGAGGGGTCGAATAATAGAACGTGTAGGGCGTTCGATGTTACAAGGTGAGCCGTTAATTTTCATTCAAACATTATAGACAAAAAAATCGATATCCCAACAAACCGGCGCAGGCAGCCGGGGCGCTTGTAAATTTCGCTCTGTATGCCAGCGTCGCGACATGATGCGACCTGTGGATTGACCAATCGGACACGGGGACGCATTTCTGCGCTCATTCTCTTATATATAATAAGGTATAGATCAAAAACGGACGGGCTGTCCGGCTAAAAGGAAAAAACCTTGTGCTCCCAGAGAATCCGGACGCCGATGGCGATCAGAACGATGCCGCCCAGGATTTCGGCAACATGGCCGATTCGTGACATGGACCCGAGTTTCGCCCCCATGTGGAGACCGGCCACGGTAAAGGCCCCCGCCACCAGGCCGATGACCAGGGCCGGCCAGGCAATGGCCACATGGAGAACGGACAGGGTGAACCCGATGGCCAGGGCGTCGATGCTGGTGGCCACGGACAGCACCACCAGGGTCACGGACCGGGTGGGGTCCCGGGGGTCTTCCGCACCATCGTTGTCATCCTCGTAAGCTTCGGCCAGCATCTTCCCCCCCACAAAGGTGAGAAGGCAAAAGGCGATCCAGTGATCGTAGCGGTCGATGTACTCCAGCAGATGGGCTCCGCAAAACCATCCCAGAACAGGCATCATAGCCTGGAAAAGACCGAAATGCCAGGCCAGGCGAAACGTCTGGCGGGCGCTGACCGTCTTCAGGGTCACCCCGGTGGCGACGGCCACGGCGAAAGCGTCCATGGCAAGGGCCACGGCAAGTGCGAAAATATGCGTGTTGGACATGGTTTTTCCCCTTGATTTCGAAAGGCCGCGATTATAACCGGATCGGCTGTGGAATGCAACCGCCTGTTTCCGGGCTGGATTTTTCCATTGATTCCCACGGTGAAATATGGGATTCTTTTGCGCGGATGCAGGTGGGGTACCGCAACCGAAGCGATTCACAGTAACATGGATTCCCGGCCGAAAGAACTCGGCTTCTGGGTTTCTGTGCCTGATCGAAACAACGAGGATGCCATGGGGAAAAGTGGGCGGCCGGATTCCGGGGACCCGGCGAACAACAGTGGTTTCGGCCTGAACAGCTCAGGACGGAGCCAGGCTTTGTTCCATGAAACGCTCGTGAAAGAGCGGAGAAAATTCGAACGCTATTTTGTCGAGGGGACGGCCTACGCGTCCCTTGGCCCGGATTTCAACCATATGGGCCATATCGTCGACATCAGCCTGAACGGGCTCGCCTTTTCCTACGTCGACGATGTTGACGGGCAACTGGAACTGGGCCGGACCACCGTTCAACTCAAGGACAACCAGCGGGTTCTCTGCTCCCTTCCCTTTGAATCGATCAGTGACACGGACGGCGATTTGCCAGACCCGTACAGTTCTGTGGAAATCCGTTACCACCGGGGGCGTTTCGGACGTCTCACACGGAAACAGGCCAGGCTTCTCAAGGCTTTTTTGAAGAAGCGGACGGCCTTTGGCCAGAATCATGGCACCAGAGACGATTGATTTTAATTCGACAATCCAAACCATCCCGGACGGTTCCACCCGGCCAGGAATGGACACACGTATCGCATGGGGGAGAAGAGCATGGCCACGGCACTGAACAGGGAATCGGCGGACTGGATGGCGGATGTCATGGATTTCGCCCGCGAGCAAATCCCTCCTGAAAAAAAACTTCATCAGCTGAACATCATCCCCAAAAGTCTCTGGCAGAGCATGGGAGACATGGGGCTTCTGGGCCAGAGTATTTCACCGGAATACGGGGGACTCGGGAAAAAAGCCCTGGACATCTCCGTCTCCTCCCTGGCACTGGCCAGGGAAGGCGGCAACCTGGGGCTCTGCGTCAGTTTCCTGATCCACCAGCTCGTGAGCCGTTTCATCATTGAAGCCATGGGAACCGAAGAGCAGAAAAACACCTACCTGCCCGACATGGCGACGGGCAGGGCCACAGCCTGTCTGGCGGTGTCCGAACCCAAAACCTTCGCCCACCCCAAGCACATCCAGACACGGGCGGAGAAAACATCCGGCGGGTATACGATCACCGGAGAAAAAACCTATCTGACCAACGGACCGATTTCCGACTATTTCGTGGTGATCGCCGTGACCGATGTGGTGTCGGACCGAAAGCGCTTTTCAGCGTTCATCGTCCCCAAACACACACCGGGTCTCACGGTGACGTCCCTGACCATTCCTTTTTTCAAACCGGCCCCCCACGGGGCCATCCGGCTGGACCACTGCGAGGTGCCGGAAGACGCCCTGATCGGCAGACCGGGCTCGGCCTACGAGGACATCGTCCTGCGGTTCAGGGACCTGGAAGACGCCCTGATGATGGGCAGTGTCACCGGAGCCTTGGAACGGCTGACCCTGCTGCTCACCGAGGCCCTGAGAAAAAAATACCCCATGCCCGACGGAAGCCTGAGCCTGGACCTTGGCAAACTCAAGGTGATGCTGGACATGGCCAGGTTCGTCACCTGGGAATCGGCGGCCATGATCGACAGCGGAACAAGTCACCGGGACAAGCTGTCCCTGCACCTGTACTACCGGGACCTGGTGAAGGACATCCTCGTCCAGATCGAAATGATCCTCAAAGTCACGGAAGTGGAGCCGGGTCCTCTGTTTAAAATCATCCGCGATGACCTCACCGCGTCGTCCCGCATCGGGGGCCATGTGGCCGAGCTGAAGCAGATGAAGCTCGGAAGCCTGTTCTTCGCTCCCCAGGATCTGGAATGAGCGTTATGGAACTGATCGAGGTGCTTGACGACAAAGGCCATGCCACGGGAATCGCCCGGGAAAGGGATCTGGTTCACCGCAACGGCGACCTCCACCGGACGGTTCACATCTGGATCGTCAATTCTCTGAACCAGCTGCTGCTCCAGCGACGGGCCGAAGACAAGGAAACGAATCCGGGACTCTGGGATCTGTCCTGTGCGGGCCATATCGTCCACGGCGAAACAAGCCTCGAAGCCGCCGTCAAGGAGATCGCCGAAGAGCTGGGGGTCTGGGTTACGGCTTCGGATCTTCGCTACGTGTTTTCGTCCCGCAGTCTCCAGAGCCACCAGAACGGCCGGCTGATCGACAACGAGATCCGGGATGTCTACCTGGTTCAAAAGGACATCCCCCTGGGGGATTTCAAGGTTCAGGTCGAGGAAGTGGCGGAAATCGCCTACCTGCCCCTGTCTGATTTCTGCCGAAAAGTCCGGAACCGGGACAAGGACCTGGTACCCCATTACGATGAATTCGAAACCATGTGCCGTTACCTTCTGCCGTCCTGTGTCTGACAGGCGCCGGTCGCGTGACGATGTTTCGTGAACCGTTCAGACCGTAGGGGCGAACCTTCTGTTCGTCCTGAAATCGCCTGGCTGACCGCATTCAACCTGATATTTTCGATTCAACGGCCAAGCCATTATTGAACTTGACGATCGTAACCCAAGGGGTTACATTCTGATATATGATAAAATCATTTAAACATAAAGGGCTCGAAGATTTCTTTTATAATGGAACCAAAAAGGGGATTCAGCCAGAACATGCTGATAAAATTTCGAGGATATTAGACCGTTTAAATAGTTCAAGTGACATTATTGACATGAATTATCCTGGATCTCATTTACATAAACTTACTGGAAACCTAAAAGACCAATATTCGGTCAGGGTATCTGGAAATTGGAGAATTTTTTTTGAATTTAAAGATGGTGATGCTTATATCGTTAATTACGATGATTACCATTAGACAAGGTGTATATTATGATAAAAATGAAAAGACAACCAACTCATCCAGGCTGTATTCTTAAGTTTGATTATCTTGAACCTCTGGCTATATCGGTTACAGAAATGGCCTCAAAATTGAATGTATCAAGAAAAACATTATCAAAAATTCTAAATGAAAAAGGTGCCATAACGCCTGATATGGCTTTAAGGCTTTCAAGAGCGTTTAACACAACACCGGATTTGTGGCTAAATCTACAAAAGAATTATGATCTATGGAAAGCAGAACATTCATCAAGTGATTGGAAGTCAGTCCGGCCTTTACCTGATCAGTTGCTTCACTCCAGCTTATAAAATAAAAGCGAATAATTTGCTGAACGGGAGCGCAAAAAGCGCGCCCCGTCAACAATGCGATATTTCCGATGTCAATTCAGCCGGGTATTGCGGGCAACATTGACATGACGGGCAGGGCGAACACGAGGTTCGCCCCTACAGCGTCCTTGTGGGATTCAGGCCACAAAATATGATGAATTGTTCCATTCTTTATCTGGCTGTCCCTGTTCTGGCCGCACGTGTGAACCGTCCAGACCGTAGGGGCGAACCTTGTGTTCGCCCTGGAATCGCCTGGCTGACCGCTTTCAACCTGATATTTTCGATGGCACTCCGGCCGGGTATGCGGGCAGCGTTGACAATCCGGGCAGGGCGAACACGAGGTTCGCCCCTACCGATGCGGTATGAAACCCGCGAGCGATAGCGATCCCCATAGCGAATCCGATGGTGATAACCCTTCGGATCTTTCCTTTACAAGCGGTAACCTTAGTGTTATTTTCAAACTGCCTTTTCGAACAAGACGAAAACCGCGTAAACAATCAGCTTGATAAAAACAGACACATCCTTTTATAGAACCTGGCAACCCTTCAGGAGTCGTTGATGGATTACATCAAAATCAGATTCGGTGACGCGTTCGATCATTACAAGTTGAAGTCGGAAAAGTCGATCGATGACATGTTCCAGAGCTTGAACACCATGTTCCGGATGGAGAAATCCACCTGGAAACCCCACGTGGACATTTACGAAACCGAGGAAGACATCGTCGTCAAGGTTTCCATGGCCGGGGTGGACAAGGAGGACATGGAAATCGAGATCAGCAACAAGGCCATCAAGATTTCCGGAAAAAGGACTGGAGGCACGCCACGGGAAAAAGTCACGTACAGGCTGGCTGAAATCCAGTACGGGGCTTTCGAGAGGGTCCTTTTCCTGCCCTGTACCATTGACACGGACAAAGTCACCGCATCGTACACGAACGGTTTTCTTCACATGGACCTGGCGAAACTGCCTGCCGGACAGGATTCCGATTCCATCTGATCCGTTGCGTTTCATCTTTTTCATGAATTTCGGAGGTTACCATGGCAGACCCTTTTGATACATCCGACCTGATGCCGGACCAGATTCCGGACGAGCTGTCGATTCTCCCTGTTTTTGATGTGGCCCTTTTTCCCAAAATGGTCCTTCCCCTGGTGGTGAGGCACAAATCCGCCCTCAAGCTTATCGACGATGCCATGGGGAACAACCGGATCATCGGCCTTCTTCTTTCCAGAAAACCCAGCGCCGACACCGAGTACTCCACCGACGACCTTTACCAGGTGGGAACCCTGGCGATGATCCTCAAAATGGCCAAGGGCGAGGACAACAAGGTCCAGCTGATGGTCCAGGGCCTGGGCCGCTTCAAGGTCAAGGAGTTCATCAGCGACACGCCCTACCTCAAGGCCCATGTGGATTCCATGCCCGACATCGCCCTGGAGGACAAGGAAACCCAGGCCCTGGTGTCCAACGTGGTGAGCCACTACCAGAAAATCGTGAAGCTGAGCCCCGGCCTTCCCCCTGAAATTGGAGAGATGGCGGCGGCCATTCCCGATCCCGGCACCCTGGCCGACATGATCACCTCCACGGTGAACTCGTCCCTGGAAGACAAACAGTCGGTTCTCGAGCTCCAGCACGTGAAGAAACGCCTGAAGAAAGTCACGGAAATCGTGAACTACCAGCTGGAGATCCTCGAAATCGGGACCAAGATCCAGACCCAGGTCAAGGAGGACATGAACAACAAGCAGAAAGAGTACTTTCTGCGCCAGCAGATGAAGGCCATCCAGGAAGAGCTGGGCGAGTCCGGGGAAAACAGCTCGGAAATCCAGGATTACAAAACGAAGATCTACGAGAACAACCTGCCGGAAGACGCGAAACGGGAAGCGGAACGGGAACTCAAGCGCCTGGCCCGGATGCATCCCTCGTCTTCGGAGTACACGGTGTCGTCCACCTACCTGGACTGGATCACCTCCCTTCCCTGGAACGTCAGGACCGAGGACAATCTGGATATCGCCAAGGCCCGGAAGATTCTCGACGAAGACCACTTCGGCCTGAAGCGGGCGAAAAAACGCATCATCGAGTACCTGTCGGTTCGAAAACTGAAACCCGATTCCAAAGGCCCCATTCTCTGTTTCGCCGGACCTCCAGGCACGGGAAAGACCTCCCTGGGGCAGAGCATCGCCAAGGCCCTGGGCCGGAAGTTCATCCGCATCGCCCTGGGCGGCATGAAAGACGAGGCGGAAATCCGCGGTCACCGGCGCACCTACGTGGGCGCGTTGCCGGGACGGATCATCCAGGGCATCCGGCGGGTGGGAACCAACAACCCCATCATCGTGCTCGACGAGATCGACAAGGTGGGCAACTCCTTTCAGGGCGACCCCTCGTCGGCTCTCCTTGAAGTGCTTGATCCGGAACAGAACTTTTCCTTTTCCGACCATTACCTGGACGTGCCCTTCGACCTGTCCGGCGTGATCTTCATCACCACGGCCAACGTGCTCCACACCATTCCCCCGGCCCTTCGGGACAGGCTGGAGGTTCTGGAACTCAACGGCTACACCGAAGAGGAAAAGATCAAGATCGCCTACCGCTACACGATCCCGAAACAGCGGAAAGCCCACGGGCTCAAGGCCAACCAGCTGACCATCACCCAGGGGGCCGTGCGGCTGATCATCTCGGGCTACACCCGGGAGGCGGGCCTGAGGAACCTGGAGCGGGAAATCGCCAGCGTCTGCCGGGGCGCGGCCAGCATGATCGCCCTGGAAGAGGCCACCAGCGTGGAGGTCAAGCAGAACAACGTGTCCAAATTCCTGGGGCAGGTGCGCTTCACCTCGGAAACCTCGTCCCGGAGCACCATTCCCGGCGTGGTCATGGGTCTGGCCTGGACTCCGGCCGGTGGCGAGATCCTGTTCATCGAGGCCACGGCCATGAAAGGCTCTCGCGGCCTCACCCTCACCGGCCAGCTTGGAAACGTGATGAAGGAATCGGCCAGCACGGCCTTGAGTTTCATCCGGACCAACGCCAGCAAGATCGGCATTCCCGACGACACGTTCAGCAGCGTGGACCTGCACATCCACGTGCCTTCCGGAGCCATTCCCAAAGACGGTCCCTCGGCCGGCGTCACCATGCTCACGGCCATGACCTCGATCCTCACAGGCATGACCGTCCGGAAATACCTGGCCATGAGCGGAGAGATCACCCTGAGGGGCCAGGTGCTTCCCGTGGGAGGCGTGAAAGAAAAGATCATCGCGGCCCACCGGGCCGGTATCAAGACCATCATCCTTCCCAAATGGAACGAGAAGGACCTGGAAGACATCCCGCCCAAGGTGATCAAATCCATTCAGTTCCATTTCGTGGACACGATGAAGGAGGTTCTGGAGCTGGCCTTTGAACGCCGCACCCAGAAAACGGACCGCCGCGCCCAGGTGAGAAACGTCAACGAAGACCAGCGCGTGGCGGCAAGCGACAGGCGGGTGAATCCCCACTGATCTTTGTAAAATCCTGTGAAAACCAAAAACCGGGACACCTCGTGACGAGGGTCCCGGTTTTTTTTATTGTAGAAAGAATTTTGTCATTCAATGCATGTCTTTTTCCTGTCTGCTAACATGCAGCTTCAATCCCAACGCGTGCGTCACCTTCAAAATCGTAGCAAAGCTAGGATTTCCCACACCGGAAAGAGCCTTGTAAAGGCTCTCACGACCCAACCCGGTGTCTTTGGCAAGTTGGCTCATACCACGGGCACGGGCGATGGTGCCAAGGGCTTTAGCGATGAAAGCTGCATCATCTCCCGCCTCTTCCATACAGGCTTCAAGATAGAGGACCATGTCCTCCTCCGTTTTGAGATATTCGGCGCTGTCCCATTTGCGCAACTTCAATGCCATGTGTCGTCCTCCTAAAATTTGCCCGCCAGTTGCAGTGCGGTCTTGATATCCTTGCTCTGTGTAGACTTGTTGCCCCCCGCCAGCAGAATCACCAGCTCTATGCCTCGTTGTATGAAATACACTCGATAGCCCGGTCCATAGTGAATTCGCATCTCCGATACCCCCTCACCAACTGGCGAGCAATCACCGAAATTGCCATCTTCGGCCCGGTCGATGCGTGCCAGAATACGTGCTACTGCACGTTTGTCTTTCAGGCCGGCAAGCCAGGCATCGAAAACGTCTGTCGTTTGAATACTAATCATGTTTATATTTGTAGCATATAGGATACATGGAAAACAAGAGCTATTTGATCCGTCTCGTTTCTGGCGCGCTGAACGATTGACAGAAGCGGATAATTCGACTATGACGCGAATAGAATTTCCATACATGAATGGCGTTCCCACATCAAAGCGCTGTTGGCGCCCGGGTGTGGCGGTGCAAAATCCACAACGAACCCGATATCCTGGAGAAAATCATGACAGAGCACGCGATCTACGATCAGAAACCCTGGCTGTCCCGTTATGAAGCGGGCGTTCCCGAAACACCTTCCATCGAAGCCCTGACCGTGCCTGAGTTTCTGGCCCGAACCGCGTCGTCGTTTCCCGAAAAACCGGCCCTGAATTTCCAGGGATGCACCCTGACCTACCGGCAGATGATGGACCTGACCAACCGGGCGGCAAACGCTCTGAAAAAACTCGGCCTGAAACGCGGCGACCGGGTGGCCCTTCTTCTTCCCAACGTGATCCCCTGCGTGGTGACGTATTACGCCACTCTCAAGGCCGGGGGTATCGTGGTGATGAACAACCCCCTTTACTCGGACCGGGAACTGACCCACCAGTTCAACGATTCCGGAGCCACCATCCTGGTGACCCTGGATCTTCTGGCCAACCGGATGGAAGCGCTGCGTAAAGACACCTCCATTGAAAAAATCATCTACACCTCCATCGGCGATTACCTGCCTTTTCCCAAAAGCCTTCTTTTCCCGCTGGTGGCCAAGAAAAAAGGGCTGGCCGCCGAAGTGAAACCAGCCCAAAACCTGTACCGGTGGAAAGACCTGGTCAAGGCAAGCTCTCCCCAGTTCACCGATGAAAAAATGGCCTTGGGCGATGTGGCCATGTACCAGTACACCGGCGGAACCACCGGTGTTTCCAAAGGCGTCATGCTGACCCACGGCAACATTTCAAGTCAGGTCCAGCAGGTGAACGCCTGGTTTCCCTCTCTCCTCAAAGGCGGCGAACGGTCCATCGGAGCTTTGCCGTTTTTCCACGTTTTCGGCATGACCATCGCCATGAACTGGCCCATGGTCAACGGCTGGGAAAACATCCTGGTTCCCAAGCCCGAGCCGGACGCCCTGATGACCACCATCAAGACCTTCAAACCCACCATCGCGGCCCTGGTTCCCACCATGTTCATCGGGATTCTCAACCATCCGGACGTGGAAAAAACAGACCTGACCTCCATCAAGGGCTGCTTTTCCGGCAGCGCTCCCCTGCCCGTGGAGGTGATCCGGTCTTTCGAAGCGAAAACAGGGGCGGTGATCGTGGAAGGGTTCGGACTTACCGAATCCTCGCCGGTGACCCACATCAACCCCTTTTCTCCGACCAACCGGAAAGTGGGAAGCATCGGCCTGCCCATCCCCGGCACCGTTTGCCGGATTGTGGATCTGGTGGACAGGGACCTGGACGTGCCCGTGGGAACACCCGGCGAACTCCTGATCCAGGGCCCCCAGGTGATGAAGGGATACCTGGGCCTTCCCGATGAAACGGCAGGGGCCTTGAAAGACGGCTGGCTGAGAACAGGCGATGTGGCCACCATGGACGAAGACGGGTTCTTCTTTATCGTGGACCGGATCAAGGACATGATCATTTCCGGCGGGTACAATGTCTATCCCAGGGAAATCGACGAGGTGATCTACGAGCATCCGAAAGTGGCCGAAGCCTGTGCCGTGGGCATTCCCCATGAATCACGGGGCGAGCAGATCAAGCTGTTCGTGGTTCTGAAAAAGGGGGAAACAGCCACCGCCGAGGAGATCATCTCCTTCTGCGCGGAACGGCTGGCAAAATACAAGCTGCCCACGTCCGTGGAGTTCCGTGACCAGCTGCCCAAGACCAACATCGGCAAAATCCTGAGAAAAACACTCCGGGACGAAGAACTGGGCAAAGGTCGGCCTTGAAAGATCGCCCATTCTGTGGCAAACCACAGGGACGTTCACGTTTCAAGGTATAGGAGATTTACAGGATGAACAAAATCATATCGGCCGGTTTTCTCGCCTACATCGCGGTGACATCCATGGGCATGTTCGTGGTGGCCCTGATTGTTTTTCTCACCACCTGCCTGTTTGACCGGCGGCTTGTGGTGCTTCATTATTTCTCGTCGTTCTGGGCCTCCATCTACCTGTGGTCCATGCCCGCCTGGTCCATTTCCGTGGAAGGACGGAGGAACATCCGGCTCTCCGGCACCTATGTTGTGGTGTCCAACCACCAGTCCCAGCTGGACATCCTGATGGCCTTCCGTCTTTTTTTCCCGTTCAAGTGGGTTTCCAAGGCCGAAGTGTTCCGGCTTCCGTTCATCGGCTGGAACATGGCCCTCAACCGCTACGTGAAACTCTACAGGGGAGACAGCGACAGCGCCCGGACCATGATGGCCCAGTGCGAGGCCCATCTGCGAGAGGGGAGTTCGGTGTACTTCTGTCCCGAGGGCACTCGGTCCGAAACAGGATGGATGCGGCCTTTCAAACCCGGGGCCTTTATCCTGGCCCACAAAATGAAGACCCCGATTCTTCCCGTGGCGATCAACGGCACACGACACGCCCTTCCGAAAAACAGTGTGGATTTTCACGGCAGACATCACCTGAGAATCACGGTGCTACCCGAAATTCCCTATGAACGGTTCAAGGATCTGAGTGTGGAGGAAACGGCGGTCATGGTCAGGGACACCCTGGCGGCCCATATCGACGAACATCGGGCTTCACCGCGTCAATAGCATCAGATGATCAGCTCCTCGATGAACTCGATGAGCTGATTGAGGTTGCCGCAGGGGCGCACTTCGTGGCAGTGGGCTTTGTAGGCCCTCATTTCGCTGTCGCCGGTGTCCCAGAACTTTTCCTGTTCGGGGTTCAGCCAGATCACCCGCTTGCAGCGTTCGCGCATGGATTTCAAGATCAGATCCTGGGGGTTCATGTGGTTGGACCGGGCGTCTCCGATGATGAGAAGCGTGGTTTTCTTGTCCAGCTCCTGCATGTGCCTGTTCTTGAAATGCTGGAAGGCCATGCCGTAATCCGTGGGCTCGTAGTAGTTCACCGGCGCCTCGTTCATGATCTTCTCGATGGCCTCGTTCACCTCGTGGTCCCTGAACACATCGGTGACATCGGCCAGGTCCGACACGAAGATATAGCTCTTGATCTTGCTGAAACACTCCTGGAGCGAGTAGAGGATGTTCAGCATGAACCGGGCCGTGGACCATACGGAACCGGACACGTCGCAGAGGGCCACGATTTTGCCTTTGCGAAGGGGCCTGTCCTTGAAGATGATTTCCATGGGCACGCCCAGGTACTTGCCCGACCGCCTCAGGGTCTTCTTGATATCGATCACGCCCCGGTTGCTCACGGAAAAACGCAAGGTCGCGATTTCCTCGAGTTTCTTCACCAGTTTCCAGATCACGTCCCGGACTTCCTCGATTTCCTCCTGGCTCAGGGAGGCAAAGGGGATTTCCCCGACCTGGCTGTACCGTTTGTCGTAGTTTTTGACTTCCTTGAGGCCGTAGTTGTCGGGCTGGGGCTCGTTGTTCAGGAGGGCCAGGGCGTTGTCCAGCTTGTCGGTAAGGGCCTCGGCGGTTCGTTTCACACGGTCGCTGTCGATCACGGCATGGTTGCCGCCCTGGAAGGACAGGACCTTGTTTTTCATCTTGTTGATCTTCAGCATGACCTGAAGCCGGCTGGCCAGCTGGGTCATGTTGGAGCGGAGGGCCTTGGCGGCCAGTTCCTCCTGGGTGTGGATCCGGTGCACCTCTTCCACGAAACCCATGGGGTTTCCTTCCATGAAATCGGTGAGGGATTTCCCCAGAACATCGTCTGATTCCTCGGCCCGGAGCATCTGGATCACGTCCTGTAAGAACTGCTTTTCCAGTTCCGATTCCGGGTCGTGGGACACACGGGACAGATCATTCTGCATCTCGTGGAAGAACAGGTGGTACATCTGGTCGAAACGGCTCTGCTCCCTCCGGCTTTTGGCAAAGTTGGTCCTGAGCACCAGACGGAACTCCTCCTCCTCGATGGGCCGGATCAGGTCCAGCTGGCTGACGCAGTCCAGGACCTCGGCCGTGGAGATTCTCAGGTCGGCGGCCCGGCAGCAGGCCACGAATCTCAGTGTCAGGTTGACCATGTTAGTCTTTCACCACCTTGAGGATGTTTTTTCTCACCACGTCGTAATCGGACTTGTGCTTGCAGATGGTGTTCAGGGTTTCCGACACGATTTCCGGGGAAAGGTCCTCGATCTGGAGGATCACAAGGGATTTGGCCCAGTCCAGGGTTTCGGAGATGCAGGGGCGTTTTTTCACATCCAGGTCCCGGATGCGGGCCACCATCTTGACCATCTTGCGCAGCAGCTTTTCGTCCATGCCGGGGAGTTTCAGTTTCACGATGTCCACTTCGGCGTCGATGGACGGGTAGTCGATGTAAAGGTGGATGCAGCGGCGTTTCAGGGCGTCGCTCATGTCCCTGTAGTTGTTGGAGGTCAGGAACACGAAGGGATGGGTCACGGCCTTGACGGTGCCGATTTCCGGAATGGACACCTGGAAATCGCTGAGAAGCTCCAGGAGGAAGGCCTCGAACTCTGGATCAGACTTGTCCACCTCGTCGATGAGGAGCACCACGGGTTTTTCGGAACGGATAGCCGTGAGAAGTGGCCGGGTCTGGATGAACCGTTCGGAAAAAAAGGCGTCCTCGTGTTCGGCGATCTGGTCAACCGCCTCCTTGAGGGTGGCACTCTGGGACACCACGTCGTGAATTTTTTCTTTGACCATCTGGGTGTAGAGAAGCTGTTTGGCGTATTCCCACTCGTAGAGAGCCTTGCTTTCATCCAGGCCCTCGTAGCACTGCATGCGGATCAGGTCCCGGCCAAGGCATTTGGCCACGCTTTTCGCCAGCTCGGTTTTTCCCACACCGGCAGGTCCCTCCACCAGAACGGGTTTTTTCGTGGCCTGGGCAAGATAAACCACGGTGGATATCTCCTTGGAAGCGATGTACTTCACCTCTTCCAGTCTTTCCTGAACATCCTGAACGCTTTGAAAATCCATAATCGCCTTCTCGAGTTTTGATGTGATACGCCGTTAATTTTAAAACACATAAAATTATCAGGAATGGTAACGATGGGCAAGCAAAATCCCTTGTGTGGATGGACGGATTTCTCTCTTGAGACCTGTCAAATAAAGTGGTAGGATGACTTCCCTGTAAGACGGAAAAAAACAGGGGCCGTCTTGGATTGTTGATGAAAGTCTCGCAAAAACGAGATGTTGGGTGCCACGGGAAAATTATTTTCAGCGGTGTGCTGACCAAACAGGAAAGCCAGGACAAACTTTACATGCAGACAGTAGAAAAAAACAAAGACAACCGAAAAAATCCCCGGATCAAAACAGCCAACCTGGTGGATTACACGCTGTTCGATCAAGACGGCAAACCCCTGGGCCAGGGCAAGGGGCGAACCATCAATCTCAGCCTCAACGGAATCCTGTTGAAAACCACCAGCCCCCTTCAGGGCGTCTACGTCCTTCTGATGACCATCGACCTGAACGGCAACGACGTGAAAGTCGAAGGGCGCCTTGTGTATTCCACGGAAGACGGGACAGGCCACTACCTGTCAGGCATCGAGTTCAAGGGCCCCATGGACCGGCAGGTCGACGCCATCGTGGCCTTTGTCAAAACCTACCAGCAGACCAGACACAGGATCAAAAAAGAAGCGGTCAAATCCTGACGCTTTTTCAAAGGTCCCGGTCAACCATCGAAAGCTCCTGGACAATCAGGTCCTTCACCCCTTTAAACGCCCCGAAGTGGGCCGTGATGTGGAAGGCAATGGACGGATATTTTTTCGAGGCCTCGCGGACCAGCTCGGGAATATCCGAGACCACATGACTGCCCCCGGCGATAAAATAAGGCAGCACCGTGACACGGCTCGCACCCATGGCGATCAGGGTTTCGATCTGGCTTTCCGCCGACGGGTCGCTGAACTGGTTGAAGGCGCACAGCACCCGGTCGTAGCCGCTCTGGCCCGAGCTGTCCAGATCTTTTGCAAGGGCCATCACTTCATCGTTCGATTCTTTTTTCCGGCTTCCATGGGCGAGGATCAGTAAGGCTTTCATCTTTTTTCCTCATTCGTGTGGTTGATAATGTTCAAACATCGAATAAAGGATAACTCCCTTTTTGAATGATAAAGTTACAGGATGTTGGCCGGACTTTCACCCGGCGTCATCTGTCGGGCGAAAGTCCGGCCAAGCCTTGTGGTTCTGACGACTGAGCCGTTACAGGGCCGTTGAAAGACCGTTCAGGTCCATCAGCTCGGCAAAGGTTTTCAGGACGTTTTCCGAATCCACGTTGCTTCCTTCGATGGTCACCGATGTTTTCGGTCCCACCTGGAGTGTCAGGGTGCCGCTTTTTCCTTCGGTGTCGAACTGAAGGGTTCCGGTGAAACCTTTGATCCGGACCGACTTGCTGCCGCTGCCCATGGCCGCGCCTCCGCCGAACATGGCGCCGAAGCTGGCCAGACTGCCCAGTTTGCCTGTGATACCGCCTGTGGCGATGGTGATCTTCACACTGGATTCGTTCTCACCGCTGTAATTTCCTTCGGCTCCGGCGTTGCCCACCATCATGGCGCCGTCACCCATGCCCTGGGAGGTTTTGCTGTCCAGGGTGAAACCCTTGGGCGCATCCGGGATGAACTTCAGCATGCCGCTGGCCGTGACTTCGTTTAATTTGGACAGGGCGAAGTTGATTTCCTCGATGGCCTTGGCCGTGTTGCCCTGCTTGATCAGGGTCTGGGCTGTGGAAAGGCTGGAAATGGCTTCCTGGGCGGGATCTTCGGCCCAGGCCTGAACAGCGATGAAACAGACGAAAAGAACGGCAGCGGTCAGTTTTTTCATGGAACCCCCATTGATTTGATGGATAAATGACGCATCGGCCAGGCAGCGGTGCCTGCTAACAAGAACCCAGGAGCTTGTCCCGGCCGGGCTTCAGATTATGTTGACTTGTTCACGTTAAACCGGCAATCGCCAGAATATACGCCGTTTTCACCTTCCGGGGCAAGGATCTTTTCCAGCATCAATGCCCCGGATCGTTCATCATAAAGGTTTCAGGACTTTTTCTTCTTTTTCCGGCTCGCCATCAGGTCCTCATGGGCATCGATCAGGGCCATCACATCGTCCCCCTTGCCCTGGTAGGCGATGGTTTCACTGTACTCGTTCTTCGTCACCTCGATCCGGTCCACGGGTTTTCCCAGAAATTTTTCAATGGCCTCGAGGCTGCCGGCTTCTTCCGGACTGCAGAAGGACAGGGCCACGCCTTTGCGTGTTCCCCGGCCCGTGCGTCCCACCCGGTGAACGTAGTTTTCAGGGTCCGTGGGCAGGTCGTAGTTGATCACCGCGTTGACATCGGGAATGTCGATGCCCCTGGCGCTCACGTCGGTGGCCACCAGAATGCGGCACTGGCCATGGCGAAAGGCGCTCATGCCCAGGGACCGGTCTTTCTGATCCTTGTCGCCGTGGATGGACACGGTCTCGATGCCCACCCGTTCCATGGCTTTCACCACACGTTCGGCCCGGACCTTTGTCCTGACAAACACCATGATCTTGCTTTCGGGATGGTCCTGGATATAGCGTTCGAGAAAAAACCGCTTGTCGTCCATGGCCACCATCATCACCGCGTGGGACACGTTCCGGCTGACCCGGTCCTCCGGAGAGATCTGGATCCGGATGGCCGATGTCTTGACTTGGGAAAAGGCCAGTTTCTTGATGTCCTTGTCGATGGTGGCGGAAAAAAACAGGGTCTGGTGCTGGCGTGTGATTTTCTTTTTAACACTCCTTATGTCGTCGATGAACCCCATGTCCAGCATGCGGTCCGCCTCGTCGAGAACCAGGGTCTCGATCCGGTCGATACGGATGAAGCCCTGGCTGATCAGGTCGAACATCCGGCCCGGGGTGGCCACGAGCACGTCGATGCCGTCCTGGAGTTTCTGGATCTGGGCGTCCTGTTCCACCCCGCCCACCAGGGCGAAGGTCTTGACCCGGGTGTGCCGTTCGATCCGGTTGAACACGTCGCCGATCTGCATGGCCAGCTCCCGGGCCGGCGCCATGACGAGGCACTTGATACCCAGGGAGCGTTTGCTTGACTTCTGGCCGTGAATTTTTGCGATGACGGGAATGGCGAAGGCCGCTGTTTTGCCTGTTCCGGTCTGGGCCACGGCCAGCACGTCTTCCCCGTTCAGGATGGATGGAATGGCTTTGTACTGGATGTCTGTGGGTTTCCTGAAACCCAGAAGCTCCAGGTTTTTCTTGATTTCATCGGGTATCGGGTATCTGTCGAACTTCATCGTTTTTTCCTTTCGTTGTGAAGCCCAAATCTACCGTTCAACGGAAGGAAAAGCAACTGATAAAGCGGGACCGCCATGATCAACGCTATCGGTATCGGGATCGGGATCGGACACAACTTCGATAGCGATAGCGATCTCGATACCGATAGCGATTCAAGCGGTCAATACAGGCTTGATGAAGGCCCCGGTGATCGTCCTGGCTGCTTCAAGGGTGAGTTTCAACCGCCAGTCCCTGGCTGTTTCCCGGAGCCGGGCCAGCTTCCGGTCTGCCTCTGCCAGACCGGGTGAGGGCCAGGGACCGGCTATCGTGTCCAGAATCTGCCGGACGGTTGAAAGACCAGACAACCACTCCCTGTCGTCTCGTTGAAAACCGGCCAGACGGTTTTGCGCCGTTGCAGAAAAACCCCTCCCGGGACTTCGGGACTGGTACGCCGCGAATTCCGCCGCCGCCGCTCCGGCCCTCGAGCCGAACACCTGGGTGGCGAGGACCATGGCCCCGCCCACGCGGTTGGCCCCGTGCATGCCGCCGGCGCATTCCCCGCAGGCAAAAAGACCCTCCAGAGACGTTCTTCCGTCCTCATCGATGGCCGCGCCCCCGTTCATGGCGTGGGCATACGCCGCCACGGTGAAACGACCTTTTTCAGGAGACCATATGGAAACAGTCCCGTCCGGATTCCGAACCGACAGGAGAAACCGGTCCAGTGCCGAATCCTCAAGGCCATGGGCCATGGGAACGTGACGGCTCCTTTGGTCGCACAGGGCCTTGATTTCGGGAGGAGGCTGGATATCCGAGGGGCCCACCCGTACCCCTGGCCGGGCAAGATCCCAGCAGGGCCAGTGTTCCAGGGTTTTCGTGTCAACCCAGAGGAACTGGACAAAGGGCATGTTGACCAGAGGGACCCCGCAGCCTGCCATCAGGGCTGTGGCGAACCCCAGATTTTCTCCGGCGCTGAGATGGCGGTGAAACAGTCCGGCCGCCCCTCCTGTGGCCAGGACCGTGGCTTTTGATCGAACGGCGAGGTGACGTCCTGTTTCGGATTCCTCGAACAGGGCTCCCTGGATGTTTCCCTGGTCGTCCCGGACCAGGTCCTTGAGGCAGATTCCACTGACAAGGGTTCCTCCGGATGAAAGAAACCGGCGTTTCATGGCGTCGAAGGCCGATCTCAGATGGTCAAAGACAAAAGCCAGGGGCGGTTCCCGGAGAAAGCAGCAGGGAACCCGGAGGAGGTTTTCAGAGCCATCAGCCCTGAAGCGGAAACCGGTTTCGACAAGGTTCAGAAAGCAGGTTTCGCTCGCACGGGCCATGATCCGGACCAGAGATTCACGGAGGGTTCCGGGCCCGGCCAGATTCTGGGCGGCGTTTACAAAAGCGTCCCTTTCAGCGCCGTTCCGGCAGACCACCATGCCCAGGCTGTCGTTCCGGTTGGTAAACGAGGACCCCGAAGGGCCGGGCCTCTGGCAGGCCACCCGCACGTCAAGGCCCGGACAACGCTCAATGGCCGAAACACCGGCAGCCAGACCGGCAAGGCCTGAGCCGGCCACCAGCACATCGCAGGATTTCAGGGACGCATCATTCACAGGCCTGTCCGGCAATCTGTGGAGAAAAAGGTCAGCGGATCTGGGGGTAGACGGGGGCTGACTCCTTGACCCGTTGTTCCTCTTCCTGTTCCTTTTCCTCCCGGGTTTTGATCCTCTGCACCACCGCTTCACTGAATTTTTTGCCGCAGTAAGTGTAGGCCGCGTTGGACCCTTCCTGAATCACCTCATGGTAACGTTTTCCGATATCCGTGTTCATGAACCGCAGGTATTCCTTGAGTTCCTCCCTGGACACATCCCGGTAGGTGAAAAAGATGCTGAGAGCCATTTCACGGGCGATGGTGTCGGTGAGGGCCTGGCGGTTCTTCTCGAAGCTCTCCCGCATGGCCGTCTCCGAGGGCATGTTCATGGACGGAAACGCCGAGCCCATGGCGGTGAGGGTGATCACCTGCATGTTGATCATCCGGTCCACGATCAGCTCCGTGGCCCGGACACTCCGGTCGATGTCCTGGACGATGCCCAGCCGTTCCTCGTAATCCGGGGTCTGGCGGAGAGTGGGAACGGCGTCGACCATCTTCTGGTAAGCTTCCGGGGTGGATCCCGCTTTTTCAATGGCCGTCAGTTTCAGGCCCAGGGGCGACTCGAGCCAGCGGAGAACGGCCCGCATGTCCTCGACACTGAGCCGTTCCTCGATGTGACCGGCCAGAATGGCCCGGATGGTCACGGGGTTGAAGGTCCGGGCGATGATCGTTCCGATCTCGTCCACCACCCCCTCGGACATGGGCCCCAGAATGGATTCGTTTCGCCGGAAACACTCCCGGACCTCGGCCATGGTTTTCTCGGGCACGTTTTCGATCTGCTCGTTGACACCGCATTTTTCCATAAGCTGCCGGGTCAGGTCATGGACCGAGGCGGCGGACATGTCCGACGGGCCATTCGCAGACACAGGCGCGGGCGGCGCGTGGCGGCAGGCCAGAACGAAAAGGCAGCAGAAGATCAGCAGGATGTGTTTCATGGACGTCGCTTTCTGTTGGAATGATTTATGAAACAAGCCGGGTCTCCGGCCGGACTTTTTGAAATGTTCCATTTGTAATGATTTTTTTTGTGGTTTGTCAAGGGTGGCTGTCAATCGGACCAGGGCAAACGCATGTAACATTGGCATGGATTTTAGCGTGGTTGTCATAAATCCGTTCCGAATGAAAAACTGAAGAACGTCGAACATCCAACGCCCAACATCCAACATCGAATGAAGGATAACTCCTTTTTTAAACAGTGAATTTGAACACTGTTTTCTTTCCATGCGGAAAGGGTGAGACGTGAACCCATTCACCATTCGATGTTCATAAAAATGCGGCAATCGGAATTTTATTCTGACAACCACTATAACCATCGGGATCGCTATCGACATGTTCTGACTATCGAACCCGATACCGATAGCGATACCTATTAACCGGAAACCATGTCCGGGAAAGAGGTAACCCTTGATTTGCATAGGGGACTTCGCCCATGCCGGCGTGGATTCCGGGTCGGCTTCGGATCTCGAATGGTTTCGTTTTGCCAAATCCTGACAGATTTCAATCTCTCCGGTCTATCGGAGGCCACCCGGAATGACAAGGTTGGGAGCTGCGGCTCAACATGACATGTCGGTTTGATCCTAACTGCGATCGCCCTGTCTCTCACTCTTGGTTCTTTTTCCAGCCAGACAGAAGATTCCGCAGTTGTCCCGAAAAGCTGTATCTATTTGAGACACATCCGGATGTTTCATCGCAACGTGAGACAGCCCACTAAGCCGGAAAGCCCTGAAAACAAAGGCTGAAAGTTGTGGCATGGAATATGAATTGATAAAAGTTTAAATGGTCCCGGTTACATGATTCAGGGTCCTTTGACCGAACGAAACCATGGGAGGTTCCTATGAACGAAAATATCTATGTATGCAAAGGTTGCGGAGACGTGAAAAAAGAGCCCGAAGGCCTCTGCGATCCTGTCCTGATGGGGGATGTGCATGTATGCCAACGCTGCGGGTTCCACAGCAAAAAACCTGAAAACCTGTGCAGCCCCGAGCAGATCCAGGCGAATTTCGTCTGCGTGGGTTGCGGCAGGGTGGCCGATCTGCCTGGGAAGCTGTGCAATCCCAGGGATCTTGAGCTCCTGGCCAGAAACGAGCCGCCCCACACCATTTTTTGATTCCTTCCGACCCCACCTCACCCTTCCGGAACCGTCGGGATGAACGTTTCGTCCGGCGGTTCCGGCCTCTCACAGACCCCTTGGGTCTATCGAACTCACACCTTGCCGGTCTTTTTTGCGTAGGCTTCGCGGATTTTGTCCACCAGGACGTCGATGTCGCAGGGTTTCATCAGGTAATCGAAGGCCCCGTACTTGATTCCGCCCACAGCAGTCTGGACCGTGGCGTGGCCGGTGAGCATGATCACCTCCACCTCCGGGAAATCCTTCTTGATACGTTTAAGTACCCCCATGCCGCTCATACCGGGCATTTTCACGTCCAGCACCACCACGTCCACCGGGTTTGTCTCGAGAACCTCGTATCCTGCGTTGCCGCTTGTGGCCGTGAAGGTCCGGATCCCTTTTTTTTCCAGAAGTTTTTGGGTGGTGGACAGAAAGCGCTCCTCGTCATCCACGATCAAAAGGCTGATTTTTTCCTGTTCCATGGTCAACTCCTTTTTTTTCGTTGTTCCGCCGATGTCACGGATCATTCGGCCAGAAGTCCGTCGATGTCCTTGATCATCTTATCCCTGTAGTACACCACACGGGACGGGTTGGTCATGATCATGTCCAGCTGCCGCGTGTGGAGGGTCAGGTACCCCAGCACCACCAGACGTTTTTCCATGTACGGCCTGTCGAATCCTTCCAGCCTGGCGGCCAGGTGGTCCTGTTTCACGTCGACCCTGAAACCGTAACGTTCCAGAAGTTCGCCGATGAAATAGACCCGTTTCATTTTCCGCTCGAAATCCGCGGCCCCGCCCTTGAACTGGAAACTCACGTAGTTTTCCCCGGACCGGTCGCTGACCAGGGCCTCCATGGTGGAGAAATGGTAGCCGAGCCGGGAGTTGAGGCTGCAATAGTTCTTCGACAGCATGAAGTAGTTCCGGTCCGCGTATTTCGTGGGCATGCTGGTGACCAGGTTGGGCTGGGCCGTGCTCTGGAACATCACGGCGGCAAAACCCTTGCCGTCCAGGGGCGGCGGCCCTTCCCAGGGTTTGGCGGTGTAACCCTTCCAGAACGCCAGCATGGGAATGGAGGCGATCTGTTCGATTTTCACGTATTTCCCCTGGACTTCCTGGTTGAAGCCGTCGTCCAGGTTCAGGATCCACCATTTCATGGGCACCACGTAGTGCAGCTGCTTGCTCGACCGTTCACGGAAGTCGTGCTTCTTTCCGAACTGGAACATCTCGTTCACTGATTTCTCATGGATGAACCGGGTGATGTCGTGGTAGGTCGTGCAGTTTTCCGGCGTGAAATCCGTGGAATCGGGATTGAGAAGATGCAGGGGCACAATGTGCTCGCTGACCTGCTTCAGGATTTCCGCCACGGGGCTTCCCTCCATGAGGCTCCGTTCCCTGGCCCTGTTCTCGAGAAGAACGTCCAGGCGCCCCGGGTATACGGCGGTGTTGTCCGCGTCCACAGTGACGGTGTCCCCCGGATTCAAAAGGGTCATGGCGTCCCTCACGGCGAAAAGGGCCGGGACTTTGAACTCACGGGCCACATTGGCCAGGTGGCCGGCGAAACTACCCTGCTCGGAAACCACGGCCGACGCCCGGTTGATCAGGCTGGCCCAGGACGGCAGCGCCTGTTTCACCACGAGGACGGCCCCTTCGGGAAACTGGAGGATATCCGCCCCCTTGGAAACCTGGTAGACCTGACCCGCCCCCGCTCCAGGACTCGCGGTGATCCCGTCCTTCACCAGGGGGGAAAAGCCCTCCACCAGAAGCTCGTTCCTGGCCTGGTCCCTGGAGGTCTGGCGAAGGGGGCGGCACTGGAGGATGTACAGACGCCCGTCCCGGTCCAGGGCCCATTCGATATCCTGGGGGCATTTGTAGTAATTCTCGATTTTGACCGCCAGATAGAAGAGCTCCCGGATTTTCTCCTCGGAAAGGGCGGGCAGGTGGCGCAGGTCCTCCGGGACTTCCTTCCGGTGAACGCCTTCGGTCTTTAGGCTGGCCACCTGGAAACGCTTGTCCCGGACATCCGAACGAATGGTGAGGGTGGGCTCGCTCTGGGTGACCATGACGAAATCCAGGGGGTCGGTATCGTAAAGCCGGCCCGGCACCACCTGGTAATCCACATCCCGGGAGACCACGAAAAGGTCGCAGGTGTCCTGGCCGTCCACCACCGACTTGGGAAGCCCCAGAGCCGCGTTGATGTAAACGGACATGTCGTCGGCGTCCACGGGGTTCCGTGAATAGGCCACGCCCCCCGCCACGGCGTCCACCATTTCCATGCAGCCCACGCACATGGCGATGTCCTCGTCACGGACCCCGCGGTTCAGTTTGTAGGCGATGGCTTTCACGCTGTACTTGCTGGCCACCACCTCCCGGTAGGCGTCGAACACCCCTTCCCAGGAGACGTTGAGCTCACTCCGGTATTGCCCGGCAAAGGAGTTCTCCATGGAATCTTCTCCCATGGCGCTGCTTCGCATGGCAATGCGCACGTTCCGGCCCCGCTCCCTTTCCAGGCTTTCCCATTGTTCCCTGACCGCCTTTTCCAGCGCCTCCGGGATTTTGGTGTCCATGATCAGGGTTCTTATCCGGGAACTGAGGATATCGAAAGGGCCGCCGCTGTCGGGCCCGGCGCTCTGGATGATCCTCTCGATTTCGCTCTGGAGCCTGTTTTCCCGCATAAAAAGATCATAGGCCGTAGCGGTGATGGCGAAGCCCTCAGGAACCGTGAGCCCCAGCATGTTCTTCACTTCCGCGGCATGGGCCATTTTTTCACCCACCAGGTAGCTCATGCCAGGCGTCACGTCCTTGAAAGGGATGACGAGCCTCGGATCCTCCACGCTTTTTTTCGGGCTGAGAATCCGGGCGATTTCCTGCTCGATCCGGAAAAAACTCGGCTCGAGTCCCGGGTACTTGCCCCCGGTGATGGTTTTCAGATGGCTGATCATGGAAAACACGCTGACCGAGATGGCCGTGACCCGGGACTTGATGAACCCCATGCCGAACACCTCGCTGCCCTGGAGGGCCCGTTCGATGTCCGCCATGTTTTCCAGGCTTTTGTTGTTGGCGCTGATCAGAAGTTTGAAACTGTGGTAACGGGCCTTGAAGTTCAGACGCAGGTATTCCACCTCCACATCGCGGTTTTCCTCCGCGCCGGAGCCTTTGCGCCTGAACCAGTTCCAGAGTTTCTTCATGCCGTCCTTTTTTCAGCCATGATTCTTTCACTTGCAAAAAGGCGGGCCGTAAAGACCCGCCTTCTGGACTCACATCATTTTGGTGAAACACGTTTCGGAATCAGTGGCCGAATTTCATGCCCCAGCCTTCGAACATGAACATGATGGCGTAACCGTACCACATGGTGTAGATCACGTAGAACAGGAGAGAACCGACCACGATCCACCAGCAGGTCTTGATGGGCTTGGGAACGATCTTGTAGTAGTTGTAGGACGTCTCGATGGATTTGCCCAGGGAGTTCTTGATGACCTTGGCTTCATCGAATTTTTCGTTCTTCATCAGGTACTTGTAGGACCCGTCCAGGGCCTTGTACCAGTTGTACACCACCTGGCGCTCGTCAAACCCGTATTTGGCGCTGATGGAGGCCCCGTCGTTGTGGTACATCAGGTCCGCGTCGTCCAGGCTGGCCGAAAGAACGGCGCCAAGGTCTCCGTTCATGGTCACGTCCTTGTCAACGGCCGTGGCCGTGACGCCGTATTTCTGAAGCTGGGCCACGATCTGGCCGGCCTGCTCGGCGTTGTCCATGGAAAATTTGGTTTCCACAACGATGCCGTTCATCTTTTTGGCATCTTCCTTGGAGGCGGGAATGTAGTAGGCTGAATCTTTGGAAATGGAGTTGTACAGGGCATCGAGATACTCCATCCCGTTATGCTTTACCCCGTTGTGATCGGGGAAAAGGGGTGAGAAAAAGAGACCGAGGACGGCCAGGAACGCGACCATCATCACAAAACCAAGCATGAATTCTTTCTTATTTTCAATCATGAGTGAGCCTCCCCACTTTTAAGCGTTGCAAGATTCATCAAAAACGTTCCGATTACCCAGACCCCGAAACCACCGACGGTGATGAAGAACAGCCACATGCCGATATCGTTCAGCACGAGACAGGTGCCCTTGGAAAGGGGGATGAGATCCATGGACTGGAGTTTGGACGGAAGGGCGAAAATCCGGTTCACGAAACCGGCCATGATGGACATGGCATAGAAACCGCGGATGGTGATGCCTGAAACCACCTTGGTGACCAGCGCGCCAATCTGGATGCCCAGAAGGGAGCCCAGGAGCATGCCCATGGCCAGGGTGTAGAAAATGAAACCGTAAATGGCGTACTGGGTGATGGCGCCGTAGCCTGCGGTGAAGATAATCTGGAAAATGTCGGTACCCACGGTGGTCATGGAAGACACGCCCAGAACGTACACGAAGATGGGGAAGGTGAGGAAACCGCCTCCCACGCCCATGATACCGGCGGCAAGACCGACGAAGGCCCCTGCGATCACGAGGAAGATCCATGAAATTCTGTGGCCGCCGGGGGTGATGTCGGCGTCAAAGGTCACCATGGGGGGAATGTTGATGCTCTGGAGGGTTTTGGGAAGGGAACCCATTTCCGTTCCTTCGGTTTTTCCGCCGTGGGCGCTGGTGGCACCGCCTTTTCTCCAGACCTTGATGAAATCGAACAGGGAGTAGAAACCCAGGAAACCCAGCATGAGCGAGTAGACCGTGGTGATGAAGGCGTCACTCAACACCGGGTTGATCTCGTAGAGAACACGGTTGATCAGACCGCCGGCCGTGGCGCCGATCAGGGCTCCGATCAGGAACACCAGGGCCAGGGGAACGGACACGTTGCCCAGTTTCTTGTGAATCACGCTGCCCATGATGGCTTTGGCGAAAATATGGAACAGGTCGGTTCCAACGGCCAGGATACCTTTGATGCCCGCGCTCATCAGGGCCGGTGCGATGATGAAGCCGCCGCCGGCTCCGATACAGCCGGTGATAAGACCCGCGCCAAGGCCGACGAAAATGGAAACCACAAAGATGAACGTGGAATAAAACGCCGGGCTGTAAGCTTCTTTTCCTCCGATAATCGAAGGCAGGACCTTGCCCGCGTCATCGGCGAAAACAATACCGCCCAAAATGATGGGAATGAACAGAAGGGCCATGATAAACAGCCGTTTTCTGCTTTGCAGGATCCTGTTCGACGTGTCGATCTCCCACTTCGCCTGGGCCCTAGCGCCCATCATCATCAAGTCCCCTAGTTGTTTAAAAAAATTCATCGACTCTTCTCCTTTGTTAAAATTATGGAAAAACCACCTACACTTCAACACCCAACCTCTCCCGGGCCGGGTGTTTATTTTTTCTTCTCGTTGAGGACTTTCCGGGTATAGGCGTCCTCAATCTTGTACAGCAGTTCATCTATGTTCACGGGCTTCATGATGTAATCGAAAGCCCCCTTTTTCATGATGTACAGGGCGATCTCCACCGTGGCGTGGCCGGTCAGCATGATCACCTCGATCAGCGGGTCGAGCCGCTTGATTTCATCGTAGGCCTCGGTTCCGTTCATACCGGGCATCTCCTGGTCCAGGATCACCACATCGGGCCTCTCCTTGGCCGTCATCTCGATTCCCTTTTCCCCGCAGTCCGCTTCGAAAACCTGGAATCCGCGTACGGAAAGCTGGCGGCAAAGGGCGCTTCTGAACCGGTCCTCGTCATCGACCAGGAGGACCTTCAGTCCTGTTTTTCTAGTGTTTTCCATTGTCTTTCTCTCCTGATTTCCGGACAGGCAGAGACACCGTGAAGGAGCTGCCCACCCCTTTCACGCTGGCCACGTCGATACGGCCTCCCATGAGTTCCACAATGTTCCGTGACACGCTCAGTCCCAGGCCCGTTCCCTTGCCCACATCCTTGGTGGTGAAAAAAGGGTCGAAAAGCCGTTTCATGTGCTCCGGATCGATACCTTCTCCCGTGTCCTTGACCGTGACCCTGACCTGACGGTCCTGGACACAGGTGTTCACGGTGATGGTTCCCGGCCCCGTGACGGCGTCTCCGGCGTTGTTCACCAGGTTGAGAAACACCTGGCGAATGGCGTCGGGATCGATGAGGATGTCGGGAAGGTTTTCCGCGTAATCTTTCACGATGGTGATGTTCTTGCTTTCGAACTCCCGTTCCTTGAGACCTCCGAGCACGTCGTCCAGGATGCGGTGCACGTTGCTCAAAACCATGATGGGCTGGTGCTTCCGCCCCAGGTCGAGAAGCTGGTGGGTGATGTTCTTGGCCCTGAACGCCGCGGAGTCAATGATGGAAAGTTCGGTGCGGATGGCCTCCGGGCTGGCGTCCAGGTGGAAATCGGGGTTCAGCATGTCCCGTATCACGCCGGTGGTGGCGATGATGATGGCCAGCGGGTTGTTGATCTCATGGGCGATACCGGTTGAAAGCTCACCGATGGCGGCCAGCTTGGAGGCGTGGATCAGCTGGTTCTGGAGGGCGAGGCCCCGTTCGGCCGTGGCCTGGGCCTTGTTGATCAGACGCCGGGTCGTGTAATAGATGATGGCTCCGATGGTGATGATGATCACGGCCAGGCTCGCGATCAGAACCTGCCGGACCCGATACATGCCCGCATGGGCCACGGACAGGGGCTGGCTGACCAGAAGAGCCCAGGGGGTTTCGCTCAGCCAGGTGTAGGCCACCAGCACCGGATCACCGGACCGCTCGATTTCCATGACCCCCGCTCCCCGCTCACGGGGAGGCATCACGTCGGAAAGGGCCAGGAAATTCCCCCGGCCCGGGTCCACCACCTGGTAGTTTCCGCTCCGGTTGATCAGGGTGGAATCCACCTCCTTGCCATGGCTGATGCTCCGGAGGAACATGTAGAATTTATCCGGGTCCAGGGTGGAGCGCATCACATAGGCCTTCCCGTCGATGACCTGGCGGATGGCGATGGTGAAATGGGCTTTTTTCCTGAATCCCATGTAGATGTCGCTGATCAGGTAGTCTTCCGTGTGGTTCATGAGGGTTTTGAACCAGGACTCGTCGCTGTAGTCCTTGCCGAGAAGCTGGGGAAAGGGGCCGGCGTACCCTGTCTGGATGCCCCTGTCGTCGAGGAAGCCCACGTCAATGAACGCGTCGTTGGCCTGGCGGAGATGGCCGAGAAAATATTCCATTTTCCCGGGATTGGGGGCCGTGGTGAACTCCCGGCTGTGGAACAGGTTGAGGAGGTTGACCACCCTTTCCTGAAGAAACAGGTCGATGGTGTTCTTCTGGCTTTCCGCAATGGCGGAAAGACTGAGCTTTCCGCTCTTTTTCAGGGTGGAGTTGAACTGAAGATGGAAGTAGGCCGACAGTAGGGCGTGTGGTATTAAAAATCCGATAAACAGTCCTGCCATAAGCCTCAGCCTGAGTATTCTGAAATACGCTTTTACGTTTTGAACATGGAGTGGGTGCACTTTTTCATCATGCCCCTCTTTTTCATTTTTCTGTGTTTCAGTCAATGATTGTTTCATATTTGAACACTTTTTTTTGTGTCTACCCTGCCGGTTTGTCCATTTTATTGCCAGACAGCCAAGGCCTCCGTGATGGTCCGACCTTCTTCGGAATCACGCCGCCGGAAGCTCGACGGTGAACCGCGCCCCCGATGTTTCCACGTTCCTCACCTTGATGGCCCCTCCCATGTCGCTGATGATGCCCAGGCAGACGGAGAGGCCCAGCCCCGTCCCCTTGCCCACGGGTTTGGTGGTGAAGAAGGGGGCGAAGATCTTTTCCGCCAGATCGGGGGGCACCCCGGTCCCATTGTCCTCCACGGAAATCTCGATCATCCTGTCGGCGGTATTTTCCCGGATTCCGACGATCAGCCGCCCCCCCTGGGCTCCGTGGGCCTGGGTCACGCTGTCCATGGCGTTGTTGATCAGGTTCAGGAATACCTGCTGCAACTGGGCCGGGTCGGCGTTTACCATAAGGGGTTTGGCCGGAATGTCCTTGACGATGGTGATGGCGTGGACCTGGGCTTTCTTCTCCACCATCTGGAAAATTTCATGCATGAACTCCCGGACGTCAAGGGTCTTGAATTCTTTTTCTTCCTGGCGGCCGAATTTCAGGATGGAGGCCGTGATTTTCGAACATCGTTCGATCTGGAGACCGATCTGGGCCAGGGAATCCCGGACGTCGAGGAGAGTGGCACGGGCCTCTTCGTCCGTGGGTTTGTTTTTCTCAGGGTCCAGGTCGTCCACCAGGATGTCGAGCAGGCTCTGCTCGCTTTTCATGATCTGCAGAGGGTTGTTGATCTCATGGGCGAATCCCGTGGCCATTTCCCCGAGTTCAGCGTATCGTCCGGCCCGGATCAGCTGGTCGGAAAGGCGGCCCTTTTCGGCATCCGTCTTCTCGATGCGCCGGACCACCCGGCCGGTGATGTAGAAGGCCAGCACCACCAAGCCTGTCCCGCCCACGGCCATGACCAGAACGATCAGGACAAGGGCCCGCCGAAGCAGGTGGAAGGCGTCGTTCTTTTCCTGCCGGACCACAAGAAGCCAGGCGCCGTCTTTAACCCAGAGGGTGGCGTACACCTGGGTGACGCCCCGGGTGTCCTTGGCGATAAAGGACCGGACCCCCTCGTGGGAATTCCGGTAGACATGAAAATCCTCGTCCTTTTCCATGAGTTTACCGCCAAGACGCCGTTCGGTCTGGAACAGGCCTTCGGAGTTCAGGAGATAGGCTTCCCCGGTCAGGCCCACATGGACGGTTTTCACGAAATCATTGAAAAAATTTGAATCGATGGTGGCCCGGATCACCCAGGTGCCCTGGGGTGAATCGGCGGCCACGGCGATGACGAAATGGGGAATCCGCCGGAATCCCCGGAACACATCGCTGATGTAGTATTTTTTCCTGAGCACCTCCCGGAACCAGGTGGCGTCGTGGTAATCGATGCCCCTCAGGCTGTACGGGCCGTGGTAGGAAACGTGCATGCCCTTGTCGTCGAAAATCCCCAGGTCGGAATAGACGTGGGATTTTTTCTGGAGCTCGTTGTAGACCTTTTCAAGAACGTCGGGCCGTTTCAGGTCCTCAAAGGAGTATGTGTTTGAAATAAAGGCGAGGTCGGCTTTCCGCTCGTTGAGGAAGGATTCTATCATGGACCCGTGATCCGCCGCAATGCGGTTCATGGTGGCCACTGTGGATTTTTCGATGGATGCGGCAAAATAGAAGTAGCCGATTCCCAGGGCTGAAAAGAAGGGGATCAGTGGCACGAGAATCATGCTCACAAGAATGTTGTTCTTGACCGAAGAGTAGTCTTTTCTGCCGCTCATCGTCCGCCCGCCCGCTGTTTCATGGCGTCGGCCGCCACTTTTTTCAGTTCACTGATGCTGTCCCAGTTTTTCTCCACCCGTTCCAGCACCGATCCGAAAGGGACGACCCCGTCCTTGTCCACAGCCAGGGCGTGGACGATCACGGGGAGGTCCGGGCGGTAACGGACGATTTTTTCGGCGATGTGGCCGAAGTTGCTGTCCAGAACCTCCGGGTCGATGATCATCAGATCCACCGCCTGGGACCCGCTGAAAAGGTCCATCAGGTCCTTTTCACAGGTGGGGGCGAACACCGTGTACCCCTCGGATATCAGCTCCCGCTGGATCAGGCTTCGGATGTGGGGATTCCTTTCGACCACGACGATCTTTTTCATCGCTCCACCTTGATCGGACGAACGGCCCGTGGCAACGCTTCGCCACCCAATTCATCGGCGAAGGGTCCGGACACCACGAAAGGCGTCCGTCCTGCTTTCCGTTTCACGGGGCCTGTCTGTGCCAGAAACACATTGCGCCCAAAAGGGACAAGGGTCTTCAGTCCCCGGGTATCCAGTTCCACAAGATCGACTTTGCCTGACTGCTCCAAAAGCATATGGACGAGTTCCCATGCGGAGTTCCCGTCAAAATCACCTGAAAGGCGGACGATCATCCGCCTGTTGTCTTTTCTGTACGCATTCATTCTGAAATTCACCGCCATATATAGCTCCTTTCACTCTCACCGCGGACTCCACGTGAGACGCAGCAGAACCCTGGTTCATGACATGAATAGCAATGAGCATGCCATGGACTTTAAAATCAGGATCGACTCGTTCTTCCTCCACTGTTTTTAGGTGCTTAGGATCGGGAGTCTGCCCGGCGGACCTTGCGGCGGCTGTCCTATATAATAAAAATATGTGTCGGCTTCTTTTACACAGTGTAAATCCCATGGATTGCCGAAGGCCCGGCAGCCGGGGATTGACAACCATACGGGCATAGACTTCAAAAGTAACCGTTCGCCTGTTTTTCATCTTCCCCGGACAACCGGGTGAAAACGTGTATTTCCACTTCCTTTTTCCAGGGTGTAAAGGAGACTGACATGCGACAGGCTGTCATACCGAATGGCCGCACAGAACAATTACCATGGATATCAGCGCATTGAAATCATACCCCCCTCTGGCACAGACCGTGCAGATTTCACCGGGAGTGATGACGGGCGAGATTTTTTCCTTGGCCAGCCCCCCAACCAAACAGACGAGGTGATCATGGATACACAGTTCAAAATGCCGGATTTGAAAGAGATGATGGACCAGTACAGCGAGATGCAAAAAAAAAATATGGAGGCATTTCAGAAGAGCATGAACGACTTCATGGGCGGGAAAAACCCCATGGCCATGTTCTTTCCGGATATAAACGCGGACAAGGCCGGGTCCCATCCCCTGGCCTCGGTGTTTTCGGAAATCACGGGCCTGATGAAGAACGCGGCCCAGGGCATGATGGACATGAGCCAGCTGCTCACGCCTGGAGCGGGCGGCACCATGAATCCCGAAGATTTTTTCAAGAAACAGCTGCCCGGTTTTCCTGTCTTCGCCCTAAAGAAGCTTCTGGAAATCCCTCCGGTGGGCCTGACACGCCCCCACCAGGAAAAGATCAACATGGCTCTGGACAAAATGGCCATGTTCCACTCGGCGGCCAATGAATTCCTGTACTGCACCCTTCTGCCCGTGGAAGAGGCCACCCTTTTCACCTTCCGGGAGATCGCGAAGCAGTCGGCCAACTTCAAGACGGCGGACGATGTCCAGAAGGCCTATGAACTCTGGATCAAAACCCTTGAGAAGGAATACCAGGACCTGTTCAAGACCGACCGCTACAAAGGGGTGATCGCCCGTATTTTCAGCGCCATGGGGGAATTCCGGGGCGCGTACAGGGAGCTGATGCTGGACCTGATCCAGCTGGCCGGACTGCCTTTTGGCCGTGAGGTGGACGAGATGGCCAAGGACATGTTCGCCATGAAGAAGAAGATGAAGGAATTCGAAGCCCAGCTCAAGAAAATGTCGGAAAAAAAAGACGCCTGACCGTTGATACGAACATTCTTAAAAAATCTGTGAAAGGAGATCGTCATGTCAGACCGTGAAAACCCTTTGAACGAACACCCCCTGAACCGGTTTTTTTCCCTGGCCCTGGCCGAGGCCCGGAAAAATCTTGAATTCTCTTTCGACGCCGCACAGACGTTTCTGGGCTCCCTGGACACCCGGATCGCCTCGACACCCTTTGACGTGGTTTACAAGGAAGACAGGATCACCCTGAAACATTACAAAGCCGATCCCTCGGTGAAGAATGCCGTGAAAACGCCGCTGCTCATCGTATACGCCCTGATCAACCGGGAGACCATGCTGGACCTCCAGCCCGAACGGAGCGTGGTGAAGAGTTTTCTCGCCCAGGGCATCGACGTGTACATGCTGGAGTGGGGCTACCCCTCCCTCAATGACCGTTTCCTCACCATCGACGACCATGTCACCGGTTACATGGACAACGTGGTGAACCACATCCTCGAAACCCGGAAAATCCCCAGGGTGAACATGATGGGGATCTGCATGGGGGGGACGTTCTGCCTGATGTACGCCTCCCTTTTCCCGGAAAAGATCAAGAACCTTGTCACCACGGTGACTCCGTCGAGTTTCGACACCGACGAGGGGCTTCTCCATGTCTGGATGAAAGAGATCAACGTGGACCAGGTGACCGATGGATACGGAAATATTCCCGGCGATATCATGAACTTCGGGTTTCTTTTGTTGAATCCCCCCCGTTTGATGGTTGACAAGTACAAGAATTTCATGGAAAATCTTGACGATAAAGCCTTTGTCGAGAACTTCATCCGTATGGAAAAGTGGATTTTCGACAGCCCGGACCTTCCGGGCGAAACGTTCCGACAGTTCATCCGCGACTGCTACCAGAAGAACCTGCTGATCAAGAGTGAAATGGAGATCGGGGGCAAACGGATCGACCTGAAGCGCATCACCATGCCCCTTCTCAACATCTACGCGAAATACGACCACCTCGTGCCGCCTTCGGCCTGCGACCAGCTCACCCGGGCCGTGGGTTCGGACGACACCCAGGACCTCTGCCTGGACACCGGGCATATCGGTATCTACGTGAGTTCCAAGTGCCAGAAGGAGTTCGCGCCGGCCATCGCGGCGTGGCTGAAGGCACGGGACAAAGCCGAAACAGCCCCGAAACGGAAATAGCCGGACGGCAATGAAAAGGGACAGGTGACAATATGACAGGTCACGGAAGCGTCAAAGGGCTGGACAGCGTGTTCCACGCCTATCAGGGCAGGTTTTTCATGAACATGTCCCCCACGGCCACGTTCATGGCGTTTGCGGACTGGGCCTGTCATTTTCTCAACTCCCCGGAAAAACAGCTGGATGTGGTGGATGCCGTGGGCCGGACCTTTATGGAGGTCCTTGGCAACGGTCTTCTGGGTTCCTTTCCCGAGGACATCGCCAAGGACCCCCGTTTCAGGAATGCGGGCTGGGAAAAGCAGCCTTTCCGGCTCTACGCCGCCGCGTTCCTGGCCGTGGAAAAGTTCGGCCAGTTCCTGATGAGCGATGTGAACGGAGTCACCAAACACCACGAGGAGATGATGTGCTTTATCGCCCGCCAGATGTCCCACAGCATCTCTCCGGCGAATTTCATCTTTTCCAATCCCGAGCTTTACTCCCGGACCCTGTCAGAAAAAGGGGCCAACCTGGTCCGTGGCTTTTTCAACTACCTGGAAGACCTGACACGACGTATCCAGGAGAAGAAAGCCGCGGGCATGGACCAGTTCAAGGTGGGGAAAAACCTGGCCATCACCCCGGGCAAGGTGGTCTACAAGAACCGGCTCATCGAACTGATCCGGTACAGCCCGGCCACGGACACGGTCCACCCCGAACCGGTCCTTATCGTTCCGGCCTGGATCATGAAGTACTACATCCTGGATCTGTCACCGGAAAACTCCCTGGTCCGTTATCTGGTGGAACGGGGCCACACGGTGTTCATCGTTTCCTGGAAAAACCCCGGCGTGGAGGAGAGGAACCTGTCCATGTCCGACTACGTTCGCCTGGGCGTGAGCGAAGCCATCGAGGCCGTGAAATTCCAGTGCGGCGAACACAAGATCCACACGGTGGGCTACTGCCTGGGCGGCACCCTCCTGGTCATCGCCGCAGCCTACCTGAAAAGCAGGGGCATCGACGATCTCAGGTCCATGACCCTCTTGGCCGCCCAGACCGACTTCACCGAAGCCGGAGAGCTGACCCTGTTCATCGACGACAGCCAGGTGTCCTACCTGGAAGACCTGATGAACCGTCAGAACTACCTGAAAACAGACCAGATGGCCGGGGCCTTCCGGCTTCTCCGGTCCAACGACCTGATCTGGCACACCATCATCCACGATTACCTGATGGGCGAGAGGACCCGGGTCACCGACCTCATGGCCTGGAACGCCGACTCCACCCGGATGCCCTACACCATGCACAGCGAGTACCTCCGGTCTTTGTTCCTGAAAAACGATTTGTTCGAGGGGCGTTACAAGGTGGACGGGGTTCCCATCGCCATCAGCAACATCCACGTCCCCGTATTCCTGGTGGGCACGGTGAGCGACCATGTGGCCCCCTGGCAGTCGGTGTACAAGTTTCTCCTGCCTTCGGACGCGGAAAGCGTGACCTTCGTACTCACCAGCGGGGGGCACAACGCCGGAATCGTCAGCGAGCCGGGCCATCCTGGCCGGAGTTACCAGATCGGCACGCGGAAGGAAGGGGAAACCTACATGGACCCCAAAACGTTCAAAGAGACCACCCCCGTGGTCCAGGGCACCTGGTGGGAGCCCTGGCAGCGGTTTTTAGCCGAGAATTCCGGACCGAAGATCACCCCGCCCCCGTTCCGGAAGGTCGGAAACGGAGAACTGGCGGATGCGCCGGGCAGTTATGTCCTCGAATCTTAGCACACCCAAGGAGGGACCATCATGGACGGTATGAAGGAACAAACGAACCTCAGGATCCTTGTCGCCATTGACCACTCCGGCCAATCCCTTGATTCGGCGGCGTATATCAGCCGGATGGTCCATCCGCGGGAAACTTCCGTGGTGCTTTTCCACGTGGAAAGCAAGCTTTTCGACATTTTCTACGATTATGACGAAAAAGAACCCGTGAACCTGCCCGGCGCATCCCATTTTTCCGACTGGATCGACATCCAGAACAAAAGCATCGACCTCCAGATGGAACAGGCCGAACACCTGTTCCTCAAGGCGGGATTTCCCAGATCCAACATCCGCATCGTGAAGCAGCCCGTGCTGAACGGCGTGGCCCGGGATATCATCCACGAAGCCGAAAGGGGTTACGACCTTCTGGTCACCGGCAAATCCGGAGCCGGAGCGCTGGGCCGGGGATTGACGGGAACGGTCACGTCCAAGATCATGTCCAGAGTCCCCTTCGTCCCCCTGGTGGTGGTGGCCGGAGCCCCGGAAACCCGGAACGCGATTTTCGGCTACGACGGTTCCGACGGCGCCGACAGGGCCGTGACCCTGGGAGGCAAGATCCTCCGGAAAGACCTGGATGTGGTTTTCCTCTGTCATGTGATCCGGACCATCAGTGTGGTGGCTTCGAACTTTGTCCAGGAGTACCGGGCGCTGAATCCTTCCCGCCTGTCCGACATGGAAAGCGCCTTGTCGACCATGCGGAGGGAACAGATGGGACCCAAACTCAACTCGGCCTGCCAGGTTCTCGTCCGTCAGGGTTTCCAGCCCAACGCCATCCGGTTTTCCTTTATTGACCGGACAGCCAGCCGGTCCCATGCCCTGGTGTCCATGGCGGGAAAACACCCCTGCGGCTCCCTGGTTCTGGGGCGTCGCGGCCATTCGGCGGTGGAAGAGTTCTTCATGGGCCGGGTGGGGAAAAAATCCGTGGAAATGGCCGAAAATCTGGCGGTGTGGATCGTCTGACGGCACGAAACAGATCAACAGGAGGAACCGTCATGGGAATCGAGAATATGGAAAAAATCTTCAAGCCCCGGAGCGTGGCGGTGGTCGGCGCCAGCAGCACCGAAGGGTCCGTGGGCCATTCCGTCTACAGAAACCTGATTCTCGGCGGTTTCACAGGTTCGGTTTTCCCGGTGAACCACAAACACCGGACCGTCCTCAATGAACCGGCCTACAGGAAGGTCAGCGACATTCCCAAGCCCGTGGACCTGGCCGTGGTGGTGGCACCCATCCTTTCGGTGCCCTCCGTGATCGACGATTGCGTCAAGGCCGGAGTGGGCGGGGCCGTGATCATTTCCGCCGGAGGCAGGGAGACGGGAAAAGACGGGCTGGCCCTGGAACACAGCATTCTGGAGCAGGCCCGGAAAGGCGGAATCCGCCTGGTGGGCCCCAACTGCCTGGGCATCTATTCCGCGGAATGTTCTCTGAACGCCCATTTCGCCAGCCATATCTCCACCTCGGGCAGCATGGCCTTCATTTCCCAGAGCGGGGCCATCTGTACGTCGGTTCTGGACCTGGCCGTAAAAGAGCGGATCGGATTCCGGTACTTCGTCAGCCTGGGGTCCATGGTGGATGTGGAGTTCGGGGACATGATCGACTACCTGGGGGCTGACCCCGAGGTGTCCAGTATCATGATGTACGTGGAAAACCTCAGCCGGTTCAGGAATTTCATGAGCGCGGCAAGGGCCGTTTCAAGAATCAAGCCCATCATCGTTCTCAAGGCCGGGCGGACCCGGGCCGGCGCACGGGCCGCCTCCTCCCACACCGGGGCCATGGCCGGAGAAGACGCCGTGTACGACGCGGCCTTCAAGCGGGCCGGTGTGATCCGGGTCCATACCTTCGAGGAACTGTTCGACTGCGCCGAACTTCTGGCGAAAAAGCCACGGATATCCAGGGAAGGCCTGGCCGTCATCACCAACGCCGGAGGCATGGGGGTGATGGCCGTGGACGCCATGAGCGATTACGCCATCGACCCGGTGGCCCTGAGTCCCCAGACCCTTTCGGCCCTGGACCAGATTCTCCCGGCCCACTGGAGCAAAGCCAATCCGGTGGACGTGCTGGGAGACGCCACGGCCGAACGATACAGGAAAGCCGTGGAGATCTGCATGGCGGCCCCTGAGGTGAAAGCCCTTCTCCTGATGCTGTCCCCGGTGGCCATGACCCGGCCCTCGGACATCGCCGAAGCCATCATCGACGCGGTGAAAGGCAAAGACTTTCCCGTGTTCACCGCCTTCATCGGCGGATTCGATGTGGAGATTGCCAGGGAACTGTTCAACCAGGCGGGCATTCCCACCTTCGACACGCCGGAGAGGGCCATCCGGGCCTTCAACAACCTCCATATCTATTCGAAAAACCTGGAACTGCTCCAGGAAATTCCGCCGGTGCTGGATGTGAAACTGGATTTCCGGAAAAAAGAGGTGGAGAAAATCCTGGGTCAGCAGGTGGGGACCGACAGCGTCATGCTGACGGAAAAGGAATCCAAACACATCCTGTCCCTGTACGGCATTCCGGTGAATCCCCTGGAAAGCGCCGCCTACGAAGAGGAGGCGGTCCAGAAGGCCGAGGCCATGGGTTACCCCCTGGTCATGAAAGTCGATTCACGGGACATCACCCACAAATCCGACATCGGCGGGGTGATCCTGGACATCAAGGACCGGGACGGGGTAAGGCAGGCCTACCAGACCATCATGAAAAACGCCGCCACCCTCCGGCCCGACGCCAGGGTCAAGGGCGTCACGGTCCAGCCCATGCTGGCCAAATCCACCTGTGAGCTGATCCTCGGAGCCAAGCGGGACCGGGACTTCGGGCCGGTGATCCTTTTCGGTCTGGGTGGCGTGATGACGGAAATCCTTTCCGACACGGCCATCGCCCTTCCTCCCCTGAACCGTCTGCTGGCCAGGCGGCTGATGGAGGAAACCCGGGTGATCCGGATACTTCAGGGCTACCGGGGCCAGAAACCCGTGAACCTGCCCGTTCTCGAGGAGATCTTGATCCGCCTGTCCCATCTGGTGTCTGATTTCGCCGAAATCGACGAGCTGGACATCAACCCGCTTTTTGCCGACGACCAAAGGGTCATGGCCATGGATGCCCGGATCAAGATCAGCCAGCCCAGGGCCCGGGCGCCGTTCCATCTGGTGATCAGCCCCTATCCCAACCAGTACGAGGACAGGGTGCTGATCAAGTCCGGCGAAAGCCTGTTCATCCGGCCCACCCGTCCCGAAGACGCGCCTCTTCTGGTCAGCCTTTTCGAAGGCCTGAGCCCCAGGACCATCTACTACCGGTTCTTCAGCCCCCTCAGACAGCTTCCGGCCAGCATGCTGGCCCGGTTCACCCAGATCGACTACGACCGGAGCATGGCCCTGTCGGCCTTCCTCCAGCAGGACGGCAAGGAAAAAATGGTGGGCATCGCCCGGTTTGTGGGGGACAGCAACCCGAAATGCGTGGAATTCGCGGTGATGATCGAGGACGACTGGCAGGGCAAAGGCATTGGAGCCGAACTGATGAAACGGCTGATCGGCATCGCCAGAGAACGGGGTGTAAAAAGCGTCCGGGGGACGGTTCTGGCGGAAAACACCCAGATGCTGGCCTTGGGAAAGAAAATGGGATTCGACATCCGGCCGGCCCAGGACGCGGGCTGTTTCGAGCTGAAGGCGGATCTTGTGTAATATAATAAGGTGGGAAAATGAAGACACTGGAATTCATCGCCGGCTGGCCGAGAAACGCCGTCATCGGCGTCTCGGTGGCCCTGGTTCTCATCATCACCCTGGTTCGCCTTCTCACGGGCCACGAACTGGCCCTGTCGTTTTTTTACCTGATCCCGGTCAGCGTCTCCGCCTTGGGGGCCGGAAGGTTTGCCGGCATCCTCATGGCCCTTTTCTGTGCGTTCGCCTGGCTTGCCGCGGACCTCAGCATGCAGGAGAGGTTTTCCAATCCCTACATCCCCTATGCCAACGAGTTCTTCCGGCTGATGATGTTTATTTTCATAGCCCATGTGATGGCCAGCATGAAGGAACTCACGGAACAGCAGAAAAAAACGGCGCGCACCGATTTTCTCACCGGGATTCCAAACCGTCTGTCGTTCATCGAATACGCCCGGCTCGAAGTCAGCAAGTCCCGCCGGGAAAGCCGCCCTATCTCCCTGATCTTCCTTGACGTGGACAACTTCAAGGCCGTGAACGACACCTGGGGACACCACGAGGGGGACCTGCTCCTGATCAACGTGGCGGCCACCCTCACCCACACCATCCGGATCACCGATTTTGCCGCCAGGCTGGGAGGTGATGAATTCGGAATCCTGCTCTGGCGCTCCACATCCTCCGACGCCTTTCTGGTGGCGGAGAAAATCAGGGAACAGCTTCTGGCCCTGGCCCGGCGTAAAAACTGGCCGGTTACTTACAGCCTGGGGCTGGTGACTTTCGACGAGGCTCCGGAAAGTGTGGAGGAACTGGTGGACGAGGCGGACCGCCTGATGTATCAGGCCAAGCAGGGGGGAAAGAACGCCCTGAAACACCGGACCGTTTCGAAAGAGAAAGGGGCCCGGGTTTCAGGAGCGGGCCAGGTTCGATACCTGGATTCGGTGCGGTGAAATCAGAAATGGTAGCCGATGAACAGGCCGAAATGCTCACCTCCGGCGTCCACGTCATCGTCGATCAGGTCCAATTCGGCTTTGGAAATCCTGAACAGAAGGCCCAGGTTGAGATGGCGTGACAATGTGGCGTAGGCTCCGGCGGAAAGGTAGAACCCCAGGGCCGAATCGTCCGCCTCTAAGGAATAGAAGGCGTTTTCAAACTCATCTTCCGCCGACACGTAGGCGAGCCCACCGCTGACAAAGGGTTTCAGGGGGAAATTCCTGATCGCCCAGATTTTCTTCACGCCCATGAACAGCTCGTTTGTCGTGGCATCCCGGGACACGCCCCCGCCCGAACTGTCATCCGAACTCATCATGAATCCCATTTCCAGGCTCAGTGGCCAGCGTCGCTCGCTCATGTCGAAAATCAGACCGAACTCCGTCTGGTCGTCCGTGGGGTCCCAGTAATCCGAATCGTCCATGGATTTCTGGCCGACAAAGAAATTCACGTTGCCCGACGTGGCCTGGGCCGATGGGGATATCAAAAGAAAAACCGCCAGAATGGCGGCGCATAATCCTGCGGTTCCGATTTTACCGGGTGTTTTTTTCATGGTGTTCTTCCTTGGGGCAGCCGGCGGGTATTTTTTGTCAACCCCTCCGGTCAGAATGCTCCATGGGAACCGGAGTTCCCATGGAGCCAATGGTTTTTCCGTTATTCGGCCTTTTCCGGCCGGAAACGAATCCTACCAGTGGTAACCGACAAAAACGCCCACATGGGTTCCGCCGGCTTCAAGGTCGTACTCGTCGCCGCCATCATCGTCCACAGAAACTTCAGCCTGGGAGTAACGGACCAGGGCGCCCAGGTTCAGGTGTTCGCCCAGGGTGACATAAAGACCGCCTGAAATGTAGTAGCCCATGCCCGATGCGTCTTCGGAATAGCTGTCGTCAAACTGATCGACCGCTTCAACTTCGGCGTAGACAGCGGCAAGACCGCCTCCCACGAAAGGACGGATCGGGGTTCCCACGGGCTCCCATATTTTTTTGATACCGATGCAGAGCTCGGACGTGCTGCCCGTCACATCCACCCCGTTGAAGGTCTCTTCTTTGGCGGAGCCAAGAAGTTCGATGGCGAGGCTCACCGGCCAGTCCTGACCCCTGAAGTCACAGAGCAGACCGATTTCACCCTGTTCGTCGTAACCCAGAGCCCAGTCGTCGGAATCCAGAGTTTTCTGGCCGATAAAAAAGTTGATGTTGTTGGAGGGGGCTTCGGCATACGCCGCAGACACCATCAGACTGAGGGCCAATACCATACCAAGTGCGATGCGTTTCATGGTTTTTCTCCTTTTGACGTTCGTGTCGTTCAATGAAAACCGTTTTAAGTTTACCGGTTACCCGGATCTTTCTCTCCCCATCTCGCTGACGATGAAATTAACCTTTGCCCGGGTTGTTGTAAGTGTCCCACTTCACACCCCGCCATTTTTTCCTCGCCGTCATCACCCCCGTAATTTTCATGCACGATAGTACAAAAGGGCCATGGAGATCAACAACTAAAGAACAAGCGCAAGGGGTGTCGCGTGGATCATGGATCTTATGGCCGACGGACCGGCGAAGCCATGACCATCGGTATCAATCGCTATCGGATTCGGTATCGGTATCGGGATCGGGGTCGATGCCCGGAACATTTCGATGGCGATAGCGATCCCGATAGCGATAGCGATTTGATAGGCGGTCAGATGATGTCCTTCCGGGTTTTCATCAACATATTATCACTGTTTTATAAATAGATGTTGATTTCAGATCCAAAATTGGCTATCTGTGAAACTAAACATCGTTCATGGAACAAACCCCCGGGTTGTCAGCCCGGACATCAAGCGGAATCCGCACACCGGGCCGGACCGGCAGAAGACCTGACAGGGGTGGTGAACGACAGAAGGTTGTGCAGCGGAGCAATGGGGTGCTCCTGGAGTTGCTGTGTACGGGGAGGTGGGGGCTCAAGCCACGCTGTTTTCCAGTCATAAACAGCGAATCATCCACTCGAAATCATCACGATCCGATCCACCGGCCAGATTGCGGCCGGATAAAAATGGAACGAACCTTTCGCCAGAGCTCCGGCCGTGCTGTCACGTCCGAATGGGCCTCTGCCCGGACCACGCCATTTCCGGTGAACTCCCGTTTTCTGCCGCCACATCGGTCTGTTGTCATCAATTCACGATGAAACATGTTCGGTTCATCCTGAACAGAAAGGTATTTTCATGGCAGCACACACCCGGAATCATGGGGCAGCCCCTCCAAAAGAGGGCGTCTCGAGAAAATCTCTTGTCAACCGGATCAACTTCCTGAACTTCACCGATCAAAAAATCCAGTGCGTCCTGGGCCGAAAGGAAGGAGGCGACATGATCCTCCACCTTTCCCCCCTGCCCAGTTTCGGCCAGTACATGGTCTGTTTGTGGCCTGACGAACTGAGCCGGGAAACGGAACCTGCCTCATTGAAGATGAAAACCATTTCCATTCCGGCCATGGGCGGCGACATCCCCATCCGCCCGGATATCCGGAGGCTGACAAACAAGGGGGTCTGCGTGCGGCTCCCGGACCCGGTGGACCTTGGAAGCCGGGGGAGGGTGAAAAACAATCCCTATCCTGACATGCGGGCCCGGTTCACCCACCAGGGCCGCCTTGTGACAGCCCGCATCAACGGCCTGACCGACCGCCGGCTTTCCCTGATCCTGTCAAACATTTCCACAGGCGAGGCACCGGATCTGAAGCCCGGTGACAGGATTGAACCGGCCCTGGTCCGGGATGGGGAGATCCTGTTCAGCGGCCCCTACATCATCGAACGATTTGAAAAGGAGAACAGGGAGCCCGCGCTCTGGCTCCGGCCTGAGAACCTGATCGCCCCCCGTTTTCCAGCGAAAAAATTCAGAAGCACACGCCACAAACTCAAACCGTCTCCCGACGCGGTGTTCACCCACCCCTTGACCGGATGCCGGCTGGCCCTGACCGTGACAGACCTTTCAGGTTCCGGTTTTTCCGTCTGGTCCGAAGAGGAGGAGGCCCTGCTGCCCACCGGCCTTCAGGTCCAGGACATCCAGCTTTCGTTCGCCGGTGTTTTCACCCTGTCCTGCCACGCCCAGGTGGTTCACAGGCGGGAGGTGGGAGAACGGCGCGGGAAACGCCCCGGCTTCCTCTACGGCTTCGCCTTTGTGGACATGCCCCTTTCCGACCACCTGAAACTCCAGCGCATCATACACCAGTGCCAGAGCAGTCACTCCAAGGTCTGCACCCGGCTGAACCCGGAAGATCTCTGGCGTTTCTTCTTTGAAACGGGTTTCATCTACTCGCGGAAATACCACGCCTTCACGGAAAACAGGGGCCTGATCCAGGACACCTACAGCAAACTGTACAGCCAGAGCCCCGACATATCCCGCCATTTCACCTGCCAGGAGAACGGCGGCATCCTGGGACACCTGTCCATGCTCCGGTTTTATGAAAACGCCTGGCTGATCCACCATCACGCGGCCCTGAAAAAGGCCGGGGTCAGGGCTGGGCTTTCGGTTCTCAACCAGGTGGCCGCCTTCGCCTACAACTCCCTGTGGCTCGACGCCTGCCACATGCGCTACATGTTCTGCTATTTCAGACAGGAGAATCCTTTTCCCCATTATTTCTTCCAGGGCTTTGCGGACAGGCTGAACAACCGGAAGGGATGTTCCACGGATCCCTTCGCTTACCTGAGCTACCGGAAACCCGCGGAGCCGGAACAACCCCTGCCCCCTTCCTGGAAAACAGGTCCCTGCACGGCCCTGGACCTTGCCGACCTCCGGTTTTTCTACGAAAAATCGTCGGACGGGCTGATGCTGGAAGCCCTGGATCTCACGGAAGACCGGGCCTTTGCAAACAGCCTTGGGCCGGTGTACCGGGATTCGGGCCTGACCCGGGAAAAACATCTGTACTCTCTGCGGCACAACGGAGACCTGGTGGCGGTGATCCTGGTGAACATCGCCGACATCGCCATCAACATGTCCGATCTCACCAGTTCGGTCACCGTGATGGTTCTGAAGCCCGCCCCCTTTACCCGTGACATTCTGAACAGAACCCTGGGCTCCCTGTCCCATCTGTTCTCCCGGAAACGGTTTCCCGTGCTGCTTTACCCCGCAGATTTCGCCGACCACCAGGCGATTGTCTACCAGAAAACCTATACCCTGTGGATTCTGGACACAGGGTATTCAGACGATTACTTCGCTTACCTGGACCAGGTGAACACGATGGTGGAACAGGCAAACACGACGACACAGACTCAAGGAGAAACATCATGAACGATACGGTCATTCACATCGACGCCCTGCCCCTCAGGGTTCACCTGAAAACGAAATTCCGCCATCCCGCCGCCGACCGCACCGACGGGGAAAGCCTCTGGGTCCGGGCCTGGCGAAAGGGGATCAGCGGGTTCGGGGAAGGCTGCCCCAGGACCTACGTGGCCGGTGACGATCTCGATTCCAGCCTGGCCATGATCCGGGACCGGTTTGCCAGCGGCCAGACATCGTTCACCTGTTTTGAGGACATGACACGCTTCGCTGCGGCCAACCAGCTCCTGATCGACCGTTTTCCCTCGGCCTGGTGCGCCGTTGAAATGGCCCTTCTCGACCTGTTCGCCCGGGAGCGGTCCATGAGCGTGGAAACGTTTCTCGGCCTGGACACTATCAACCGGAAAGCCCGGTACAGCGCGGTCCTGGGAGACGACCGGACCTGGCGCTACACCTATCTCACCGACCAGTACATGATCCGGGGTATGACGGATTTCAAGGTCAAGGTGAACGGCCACCTGGAAAAGGACCGGAAGAAGCTGGCCATCATCGCCCGCCTTGGCGAAGATCACGGTCTTGACGGCATCCGGATACGCCTGGACGCCAACAACCTCTGGGCCGGAAAAGTGGATGCGGCCATCGATCATATCCAGGGCCTGGAAGGGCCGTTTTTCGCCGTGGAAGAACCGGTGGACGCCGGAGACGCGGAAGGCATGGCCCGACTCAGCCGTGAAACGGGCCTTGCCGTGATTCTGGACGAAAGCCTGCTCCGGGAAAAGGACCTGGAACGGTTCGACCGTGTGGACGGAACCTTTATCGCCAACGTGAAAATCTCACGGGTCGGCGGTTTGCTCCGTGCCCTTTCCATCATCCGGGCCCTCAAAAAACGGAACATGAAGATCATCATCGGATGTCATGTGGGAGAGACCTCCCTTTTGACCCGGGCCGCCATGGTCGCGGCGGCGGCGGCCGGGGATCATCTCCTGGCCCACGAAGGGGCCTTCGGAGACTACCTGGTGGAATGGGAACCGGTCAGCCCCATGCTGAGGTTCGGCCATGGGGGGATTCTGGACCTGGATACAGTCTATCATTACAAGACCGTCATGGGCCTCACCCTGGTTCTCCCGGAGACCTGGAACCAAGGATGGGGTATGGAAGGCCGGATGCCCATGGCCCTGGACACCGGGGATCCCCTGATCGGCAGCCTCGGCATGGCCGACGGCGCCCGCATCCACTACAGGAACTGGGGCGAAACATCGGGAGACGACGTGGTGCTGGTACTGCACGGAGGCATGAGCCATTCGGGGTGGCAGGCTCCCCTGGCTTTGGCCTTGCGGAACCTCGATCCCGGGGTCACCGTGGTGGCGGCGGACAGGAGGGGCTGTGGCCTGAACGACCGGAAAGGGGATCTGGGAACGGTCCAGGCCCTGATCTCGGACGTCACCGATCATGTGCTTTACCTGAAGCGTTTTTTCAAGAGGGTTCACCTGGCCGGATGGTGCCAGGGCTGCCAGTACGCGGCCGTTGCGGCCAGCCGTCTGGGTTCGGAGATCTCAAGCCTGATTCTCCTGACCCCGGGCTTCTTCTGGAACGAACGGTTCCGTTCGGTTTTGTCCATCGCCGAAACCGTGGTGCTCCGGCTGATCGAGACCTTTGACCTGGCCCCTGACCGGGACCAGGCCTTCGTTCCCATTCCCATGGAAGGCACGGATTTCACCCTGTCTCCGCGCTGGCTCGATTTCATCGAGACCGACGAGCTGAAGACCACGCGGATCACCCTGAAATCGGCCAGCGTGATGGACGAGATCCAGGAACTGTCCTGGCGGGCCATGCTGGAGGTCGACCTGCCCACCCTGATGGTCATGGCGTCCCGGGACCGGATCGTGGACAACGACAAGGTGCTTCAGTTCATCGGAAACCGGTTCAAAGAGGACGGCCCCAACCGGCTTGTCCACATGGACAGCCCCCACGCCATCCAGTTCGAACACGCTGACCACGTGGCCCAGGAGATCCTGGACCATATCCGGAGGGCCAGCCTATAGGGTTTTCCAGAGCCAACCCGCCAGAGCCGAGCCGAGGATAACGGGGATCATGCCCCATTTGAACCGGACAAGACCCAGGAAAATGACGAGGGACGCGACCAGGGCAAAGGCGTCGAATCCTCCGGAAGGCCTGATGGCGTGAATCGTGAACAGGACGCAGAGGTTGAGGATCACCCCGACCACGGCGGCGGTGATGGCGGACAGGGACGCCCCCAGGGTCCGGTTGTTCCTGAGGCGCTCAATGTAGGGAGCCCCGACGAAGATCCACATGAAACAGGGCGCGAAGGTCACCCAGGTGGTGAGAAGCCCTCCCGTCAGGCCTGCCATGGCCGGGCTCATGCCCTGGGCGTGGGTGTAGGCCGCGAAAAAACCCACGAACTGGGTCACCATGATCAGGGGACCGGGGGTGGTTTCGGCAAGACCCAGCCCGTCCATCATCTGTTCCGGCAGCATCCAGCCGTAATGACTGACCGCCTGCTGGCTGATATAGGCCAGGACCGCGTAAGCCCCTCCGAAGGTCACCATGGCCGCTTTTCCGAACAGCAGCCCGATGTCCACAAAGATGTCGTTCCAGCCCCTTGTGAGACCCAGGACAACCACCGGAAAAACCCACAACGGAACGCAGACCGCGATGATCTTGAGGGAATGGCCCAGGGTGGCCTGGGACCGCCTTTTTTTCGCCTTTTCACCGGCGGCCTGACTGGGAACACCCTGTTTTTGGGGTTTATCGGCGGCAATGAACGCCGAGGGAAAAAAGCGCGAACCCGCGAACCCGATGAGGCCCGCGCCCAGAACGATCAGGGGAAAAGGAATTCCGGCAAAATAGATGCCGGCGAACGAAAGAACGGCGATCAGGGCAAGAACCCCGTTTTTCAGGGATTTTTTCCCCATGCGGATCAAAGCCTCGGCCACGATGGCGGCCACGGCCGGTTTCAGGCCGTAGAACAGGGCCTCGACCGTGGGAACGTTGCCAAAGGCGGCGTAAATCCAGGACAGAAAAAGAAGGATGAAAACAGCCGGAAGCACGAAAAGAACTCCCGCCACAAGCCCCCCCAGATGGCCGTGAAGCAGCCAGCCGATGTACACGGTGAGCTGCTGGGCTTCCGGACCGGGCAGCAGCATGCAGTAGTTCAGGGCCTGGAGAAAATGATCCTCGTCGATCCATTGTTTCTCCTCCACCAGGTCTTTGTGCATGATGGAGATCTGCCCGGCCGGGCCGCCGAAGCTGATGAACCCCAGCTTCAGCCAGTAACGGAACGCTTCGAAAAATGTCGGTGTGTTCGTCATGGGGTTTTCCTTATTTACCGGCGGCTTGACCCGCCTTGTCGGTCAGCTCTTCCGGAGGCCGGACCTTCTGAAACATCCGGTAGAGGCTGATGTCATAGACGATTTTAAGCCCCCCGGCCAGAAACAGGGGGGCGCTGAACAGAACCGGGTTTGCGATCAAAAGGCCGCTCAGGGCCGGAGAAACGGACGCGCCGATGGACCGGGCGATACCGGTGATGCCCGCGGCGGCGCTGCGCTCGTCCGGCTCCACCACGGCCATGGTGTACGACTGGCGCGTGGGAACGTCCATCTGGGAGATGCTGAACCGGAGAAGCAACAGGGCCACGGCCAGGGTCGGCGTGGGCATCAGGGGCACCAGGCAGAGCAGCACGTTGGAGGGGATATGGGTGAACACCATGGTGTTCACCAGACCGATCCGGGCCGCGATCCGTGTGGCCAAAAGGGCCGAGACCCCGGCCAGGAGGTTGGCGCCGAAAAATATCCCTCCAAGGGTTCCGGCGTCCAGGCCGAAACGGACGTGAAACCAGTAGGCCAGGATGCTCTGGACCACGAAACCTCCGGCAAACGCGTCCAGGGAGAAAAGGGCGGACAGCCGGAAAACCGTGCGTTTCGAGCGGTGTAGGCCGAAAACACGTTTCGGGCCTTTCTCTTCAGCCAGGGCGGGCCGGGTCCGCGGGGCCTCCACCGCCTTTGTGAGAAACAAAAACAGTATCATCAGGGCCAAGCCTCCGGCCGCATACCCTCCCATGATGTGCCTGTAGGAATCCAGTTCCGCCATGCCGGATTTCTGGAGCGTCCGTGCCAGGAGTCCTCCCCCCAGGGCCCCCAGGGCTGTGGCAAAGGACCCGACCAGGTTGTACCAGCCGAAAACGGCCGTTCTTTTCCTGTCCGGGATGATCTGGGACAGGGCCGCCTGTTCGATGGAGAGAAACGGGCCGATTTCATTGCCGCTGGGGCTGATGATACCCAGGATGGCGAAAAAGGTCAGGGCCACGGGATCTCGGGTGAACGCGAAGGCCAGGCCCGACAGGGCCATGAGAAAGGCGCCAACGATCAGCATCCGTTTGCGCCCGATCCGGTCTGCCACGCTGGTCGCCCAGAACGACACCAGCACGTCGCCTGCCAGGGTGAGAGACAGAAGAAGGCCGATCTGAGCGTCGCTCAGGCCCGTGGCCGAAAGAAAAAGAACCAGGATCACCGACATGAAGCCAAAGGCGAAAAGCCGGATGATCCGGGTTGTGAAAAGCAGGGAAAAGTTTCTGTTCTGGTCTGTCATGGGTCGTCCTTTGTTAAAAAAATTAATGTAACCTGTGTTACACAAATTAAGATGATCATCCCTCAATGTCAAGATGATTGTGGGGGCCGCCTGCACTGATCCGGCAATAAAACAGGGCGATCGCATGTATCATCGGCATGGATCTTAACCATCGCTATCGCTATCGGCATCGGTATCGAAATGTTCTGACTATCGAACCCGATACCGATAGCGATGCCGATTAACCGGAAACCATGCCCGCGAAAGAGGTAACCCTCAATTTGCATAGGGGACTTAGCCCATGCCGGCGTGAATTCCGGGTCGGCTTCGGAATTCGGGCCGGTATTCTTTCCCGTGTCCCAAACCGGTTCAAACGCTCCGCCACGCTGGAGGCCGCCCGGAATGACAGGTTGGGGGCCGGGAACGTGTTCGGGCATGGTTTCAGTGTTTCAGATGCAACGTTCTTATACATTTAGGGTTGAATTTGCCGGGGCTTGAATCTATATATAAATGTATCTTGTGTTACATTTAAAGCCGAGGCGTTATGGACGAAAAACAAAAATGGATCATGCTGGTCTACAGACTTCCCCGGGGGAAAACCTCGGCGGCGAAAGTGGCCCTCTGGAGAAAACTTAAAAAAATCGGGGTGTTCCAGATCCAGGATTCGGTGTGCATCCTGCCCTTGTCGGACAAGAACATGGAAAACTTTCAGTGGACGGCGGCAGAGGTTTCGGAAACAGGCGGTGACGCCTCGGTGTGGGTGATCACGGCCATCAGCCCGGACAAGGAAAAAGAGGCCCGTGATTATTTTCTGGATCAGGTGAACGTTCAGTACCAGGCCCTGATCAGAGCTGTCGACGCTGCGGTTGACCGTGAAAACCTGAAGGACCTGTGGCTTCATTTCAACAGGATCAAAAGCCAGGACTACCTGAAATCACCGCTTTCCGTGGAAGTGAAGGCGGCCTTTGAGCGCCGGATGGCGGAACTCGCCGGAGGAAACGAATCATGAAATGGATCACCTGGAAACACATCGGCATCGACCGGATGGCCTGTTCATGGCTGATCCGGAAGCACGTGGACCCGGCCGCCGAGTTCGTGTTCATCGACAAGGGGGCGGACTACAAACCCATGGACGGCATCCCCTTCGACATTCCCGGGGCGGCCCTGAGCCACAAACGGGGCAAATGCACCTTTGTCACCCTCATGAAAGAATACGGCCTGGCCGACAAAACCCTGGACCGCATGGCGGACATCGTCAACTCAGCCGATACCCTGGACGACCTTCTTCCCGCGCCGGAAGCCGCCGGATTCGACCTGATCTGCCGCAGCCTCTCCCGGTTCCTGGACGACGACCAGCGCGCCGTGGAACAGGCCCAGATCATCTTCGAAGCAGTCTACAGGTTTCTGGACGCCGCACGGCCATGACCACCTGTGCACGGGACGTGCTTAGGCTCCCGTGCCGCAAACGATTTGTCATTCACGACCGCGCGTCACGAACAGGGCACGCTGTTTTTTTGAAGCGCCAACCCCTCCTTCCATTCCCCCATTCTGGCCCGGCCCAGCCGGTGCAACGACCGCAAATCCTGGGCCAGCGATGCCCATCTTGAAACATTCGCCACATAATGTGGCTATTCATTCACACAATGTGCATCAGCCAATAAAAACAACGGCCTAAAGCCCGCAAAAACGATTTCAGCCTGAAAATGTGGCCATTGCGCCACACCGCCACCTGCCGCTGATTCGTCACATATACTCCATTATTTCTGTAGGTTGTTAACTTTCTACCCATCCTGTCACACGCTTTGCATATGCCGAACGGAGTTCTAAAACAGTACACCCGTTTTCAAACCAAACCGGACTCCGAACAGGTGCCGGATCATGGAAAGACATGAGTTTCGAACCAACATCCAGAAAAGAGGGGGAGCTGATCCATGACCATCGCAAACGACTATCAATCCAAACTCACCAATGCCGACGACGCGGTTCTATCCGTAAAATCTGGAGACTGGGTCGACTACGGGGCCTTCGGCGCGGCACCTGAATTTCTCGATGCCGCCCTTGCATCCCGGGTCGACACCTTACAGGACGTGAAAATCAGGGCGCTGGCCTTTCCGGGCATGGCCAAGGTCGCCCTGGCGGGCCAAGGGCAAAACCAGGGGCGGTTCATTTACAACAACTGGCATTTCAGCGCCGGGGACAGGAAAAACCATGACCAGGGGAACTGCCACTTCATCCCCTTCACGTACAACGAAGGCCCTTCCCATTATGAAAAAAATATCAAATCCAACGTCTGCATGCTGAGGGCCGCCCCCATGGATGCTTCGGGGAACTTCAATTTCGGCATCGCCAATTCGTTCCAGAAGGCGATGATCGAAAACGCCGACACGGTCATTGTGGAGGTCAACAACAGCATGCCCCGCTGCCTGGGGGGACGGGGTGAGTCGATTCACATTTCGGAGGTTGACTTCATCGTCGAGTCCGACAACAAGGCGATCCTCACCCTGGATTCACCGCCGATCACGTCCGTGGACGAGAAAATCGCGGCCCTGATCGTGGAGCAGATCGAAGACGGGTCCTGCATTCAGCTGGGCATCGGCGGCATGCCCAATGCCGTGGGCAAGATGATCGCCCAGTCAGACCTGAAGGATCTGGGCGTCCACACGGAGATGCTGGCCGACGCCTACCTGGATATGTACGAAGCCGGGCGCATCACCAATGCACGAAAGAATCTCGACCCCGGCAAAATGGTGTACACCTTTGCCCTGGGAAGCCGGCGCCTGTACAATTTCATCAACGACAATCCCGTCTGTGCCAGCTACCCCGTCGATTACACGAACAAACTGAGCCACATCTCGGCCAACGACAAAGTGATTTCCATCAACAACGCCGTGGAGGTGGACCTTTACGGCCAGGTGTCTTCCGAGTCGTCCGGCTTCCGGCACATCACGGGAACCGGCGGCCAGTTTGATTTCGCTTACGGCGCCTACCATTCCAAGGGCGGCAAATCGTTCATCTGCCTGTCGTCGACGGTCCGGGGCAAGGACGGAACCCTCAAATCCAGAATACGCCCCGTGTTTGAACCGGGTTCCATCGTCACCCTGCCCCGGACCGTCACCCATTACGTGGTGACCGAATACGGCATGGTATGCCTGAAGGGAAAATCCACCTGGGAACGTGCGGAAGCCCTGATCAGTATCGCCCATCCCGATTTCAGGGACGAACTGATCGAGGCGGCTGAAAAAATGAAGATATGGAAGGCTTCGAACCGATGTGACGCCCTCCGTTATGTGGCGTGATTTTAAGCGGTCCCGGGCCGTGATGATACATCTGAGGTTTTAATCGTAATTTATCAAACTGTGTAAAGGAAAAATTTCATGGCACAACTCATTGCAGACAGAAGAGATGTCGACTTTGTCCTTCATGAGCAGCTGGACGTCACGGCGCTGGCGCAGGAAGACAAATTTTCGGAATTCGGAAAAAAAACCGTGGACCTGATCGTGGGCGAGGCGAGAAATTTCGCCATCAAGGAAATCCTGCCCCTTCAGAAACTCAGCGACAGCGGCTGCACCTTCAACGCCGGGGAAGTCAAGGTTCCCGAAGAGTACCACCGGGTGTTCAATGCCTACAACGAGGGAGAATGGCTGGCCATGACCGATGATCCGGCCTGGGGCGGCCAGGGCATGCCCAAGGTCGTTTCCATGGCGGCCAACGAGTACTTTTACGGGGCCTGCAACTCCTTCATGCTGTTTCAGATGCTCAGCCACGGTGCGGCGAAACTGGTGGAGAGCTTCGGCACGGACAAGCAGAAAGAGCAATGCCTGCGAAACATGTTTTCCGGCCGCTGGTCCGGAACCATGCTTCTCACCGAACCGGAAGCCGGGTCCGACCTGGCCGCCGTCGCAACCACGGCAACACCCAACGGCGACGGAACCTACTCCCTGTCCGGCAACAAAATCTTCATCTCCGGGGGCGATCATGACATGGTGGAAAACATCATCCACCCCGTCCTGGCCAGGATCGACGGGGCTCCCGCCGGCATCAAGGGCATCTCCCTGTTCCTGGTCCCCAAATACCGCATCAACGACGACGGCACCCTTGGCGAATTCAACGATGTGGTCTGCACAGGCATCGAGGAAAAGATGGGCCTTCACGGAAACTGCACCTGCTCCCTCACCCTCGGAAGCAAGGGACAGTGCATCGGCACCCTTCTGGGCGGAGAAAACAAAGGCATGGCCTGCATGTTCCAGATGATGAACGAAGCCCGCCAGATGGTGGGACTCCAGGGTTTCGCCAACGCCAGCGCCTCGTACATGTACGCCCTGGCCTATGCGAGAGAGCGTGTCCAGAGCAAGGAACTGACGGCAGCCGGCGGTTCCGCGCCCGCCGCGATCATCCGGCACCCCGATGTCCGCCGCCAGCTGATGATGATGAAGGCCTGGACCGAGGGCATGCGCAGCCTGATCTACTACGGAGGCCTTTGCCACGACCGCATGGCCGTCGCGAAGACCGAGGAAGAGAAAGCCGCCTACGCCTCGCTGCTCGAAGTCCTGACCCCGATCATCAAAGGCTATGTCACGGACAAGGCCTTCGACATATGCAGCCAGGGCATCCAGGTATACGGCGGTTACGGGTACATCGAGGAGTTCCCGGTGGCGCAGCTTTTGAGGGATTCCCGCATCTTCATGATCTACGAAGGGACCAACGGCATCCAGTCCATCGACCTCCTGGGACGGAAACTGGGCATGAAAAACGGCAAGCCCTTCATCGCTTTCCTGGATGAAATCCGCAAAACCATCACCGGGGCCAGAAACATCAAGGGCGTCGAGGCCCTGGCCGAAACCTTCGACGCCTTCCTGTCCCGGTACACGGAAACGGCCCTGAACCTGGCCCGAACCGCCATGTCCGACAAGGTGCAAAACGCCTATGCCTTTTCCCATCCCTTCCTCGACGTGACCGGAGACCTTGTCATGGCCTGGATGCTGTTGTGGAGAGCCGCCGTGGCGGCCCCGAAAATCGGCCAGGCGAAAAAGGACGACGCCTTTTACCAGGGCCAGGTCACCACGGCCCGGTTTTTCATCAACACCATCCTTCCCGTCACAATAGGCAGATTGAACGCCATCGACGCCTGTGACGGCGCGGCGGTCGATATGGATGACGCCTCCTTCGGAAGCAAATAACATACGAAAAGGACATACCACCATGACGGATGAACACCTGACAAAACGCCAGAAGGCCAAACTCGTGATCGACCTGTTTCACAGGCTTGTCATGCACCATGCCCTCTGGTTCAGCGAAGTGAAGCATCAGATGGGGCCAGACGCCGCCATGGAAACCCTGTGGGCGGTCTCCGAGAAAAGTTTTGAAATTCAGATGAAACGGTTTGCCCGGCAATTTGATTTCAAGATGGACGGGGATGTTCCCGCCCCGTTGCTGGCCATGGAGGACCCGGACCGCGAGGAACTGATGAAGAATATTTCCATCAACTGGCTGGCCAATGACGGCGTCTGGTTCCAGGCCGTGGAATCCGAAAAGGGCATGAACGACGCCAAACGGTGCAACGACTCGTGCTGGGCCCAGTTTTCACCCCTTGAGGCCGCATCCATCAAACGGGTGCTGGGGCTGTCTGACGCCCCGGGACTCGAGGGGCTGAAACGGGCCTTGGCCTACAGGCTTTACGCCTTCATCAACGAGCAATCCATCTGCGATGAAACGGAAGACAGCTTTGTTTTCCAGATGAACAAGTGCCGGGTCCAGGACGCACGGAAGCGGAAAAACCTCACGGATTACCCCTGCAAATCGGCGGGACTCGTGGAGTACACCTACTTTGCACGAACCATTGACCCGCGAATCCAAACCGAATGCATCGGCTGCCCTCCGGACAGCCATCCCGACACGTGGTTTTGCGCATGGCGGTTTTCAATCAAACAACAAGGAATCTAACATGATGAAAGATGTGGTTATCGTAAGCGGCGCCCGGACGGCCATCGGATCGTTCGGCGGAAGTTTGAAAAGTGTTTCGGCCATCGACATGGGGGCCCTGGTCATTCGGAAGGCCCTCGAGAAGGCGGGCCTGCGGCCGGTTGTCGGAAGCGACATGGCCGCGTTCGCCCCTGAAAAGCTCAAAGGCCGGGAGTTGCCGGCCATCGAGGCCAGATACAGCACCTGGGATCCATCGCTGATTCCCGTGACGGTGGACGAGGTGATCATGGGCAACGTGCTCACGGCGGGCCTGGGCCAGAATCCCGGACGCCAGGCCATGATCCGGGCCGGCGTCCCCAAAGAAACACCGGGCTTCACCATCAACAAAGTCTGCGGATCGGGCCTGAAAGCCATCGCCCTGGCCGCAAGCTCCATCATGAGCGGACAGGCCGACGTGGTCATCGCCGGCGGCCAGGAGAGCATGAGCAACGCGCCCATGGCCCTTCAGAAAGCCCGGTGGGGCCACCGCATGGAACTGACCGGCGTTGGAGAGATCCACGACCTGGTGGTTTATGACGGCCTCTACGAAATATTCAACGGGTATCACATGGGAATCACGGCGGAAAACATCGCCGAGCTTTACGCTATCAAACGGGAAGATCAGGACAAGCTGGCCTTCCTGAGCCATGAACGGGCCATCCACGCGATGAACTGCGGTCTTTTCAAGGATGAAATTGTTCCCGTGGTGATCCCGGGGAGGAAAGGCGACACCCACGTGGATAAAGACGAGCGTCCCATGGAAACCAGTCTTGAAAAAATGGGAAGCATGAAACCGGCCTTCAAGAAGGACGGGACCGTCACGGCGGGAAACGCCTCGGGCATCAACGACGGCGCGGCGGCCCTTGTCTTGATGAGTGCGGACAAGGCGAAAGAACTGGGCCTTGAGCCCTACGTCACCATCAAGGGTTTTGCAACAGGCGGCGTGGACCCCGCCTTCATGGGACTCGGACCTGTTCCCGCGATACAGAAAGCGCTCAAGAGAACGGGTATGGGCATCGAGGACATCCAGATGATCGAGCTCAACGAAGCCTTTGCCGCACAGGCCATGGGCTGCATGATCGAGCTGGGAATCGATTTCGACCGCCCCAACCAATTGGGCAGCGGCATCTCCCTGGGGCATCCCATCGGATGCACCGGAGCACGTCAGATGGTCACCATGATCCATGAAATGAAACGCAAGAACTACAAAACAGGCCTTGTCTCCATGTGCATCGGCGGTGGCATGGGCATGGCCATGATTGTCGAACGGTAATTTTTACCTCCACTGTCATAGGATATACCCAGTAATTCCCTCGTGCCGCAGTCTGATGAACGTGATCGGTTCAAAGGGCTGCGGCACTCCTGTCTTTGAAAACAGCTCACCCGGCCAGGTGAAACCATGACCGGGTGAGTGTTCTATCCATCGTCATACCCTGGCAGCCGTCTGATAACGCCGCCCCAAGGTCCATCAATAGGTGAAAAATCCCTTACCGCTTTTCCGTCCCAGCCATCCGGCGCGGACATACTTTCTAAGCAGGGAATGGGCCCTGTATTTGGAATCCCCGAACTCCTGGTAGAGCACATCCATGATGGCGAGGCAGACATCGAGGCCGATCAGATCGCCCAGGGCCAGAGGGCCGATGGGGTGGTTGGCACCCAGCTTCATGGCGGTGTCGATATCCTCCGCGGAGGCGATGCCTTCAGCCAGAATACCCGCGGCTTCGTTGATCATGGGGATCAGGATCCTGTTGACCACAAAGCCAGGCGCTTCAGCGACTTCCACCGGTTCTTTTCCGATCCGGATGGAGACGTCCTTGACCTTGTCGTAAGTTTCCTGGGAGGTGGCCACGCCCTTGATGATTTCCACGAGCTTCATCACCGTGGCGGGATTGAAAAAATGCATGCCGATGACTTTGTCCGGCCTTGCCGTGGCCGCAGCCACTTCGGTGATCGACAGGGACGAGGTGTTCGAAGACAGGATGGTTTCCGGTTTGCAGATGCCGTCCAGTTCCTTGAAGATCTGTTTTTTAATGGCCATGTTTTCCACGGCCGCTTCGACCACCAGGTCGCAGTCGGCGGCGAGTTTCAGGTCCGTGGTGCCGGTGATCCGCGCAAGGAGTTCATTTTTTGCCGCCTCTTCCATCTTGCCTTTGGAAACGAGCCGGTCCAGGCCTTTGGCGATACCGTCAAGACCCTTTTTGACGAACGCGTCATCAATGTCCCTCAGGATTACGTCGAACCCCTTGGCCGCAAAGGCCTGTGCAATGCCCGCACCCATGGTGCCGGCGCCGAGAACGCATACTTTTTTCATTGTTCCTCCATCAACTGTTCAGGATTGATACTGTAAACGATTAAAAACAAAGTCCGGTTCATACATGAAACGCCATGAACTTTCCAGGAATAAAGGACGGTCCGGGAACACAAAGACATTTCCCGTCACCCGGACCGGACCAAGACACCAGGCCACCCCCGGATCGGGCATACGACCTCGGGCAAGCCCTGGCACATTCGGCCCAGGTTTTACAATAACCATGCCGGGGGCTCTTCCATTCGACAAACAGGACAACAAATTGATTTTAAAACAGATATACCGGACAGAAAAACCGCAGGGGTGGGATGCGCCCAACGTCATTCGTGGCTATCTCGCCACATTTTGACCTGGCTGATCCGAAATTCATTGAAAATAGCCTTTTAAATCGAAGTATTACACGGTAAAGTGGCAAACTGTTCACATCATGTGGCACTGGATTCACATCCTTTCCCCTTGAAGAGAAATTTCAAGGCGAAGCTTTTTCACGAGAACCGGCCTGACACACCGTCATGTGGGCGTCCCCTTGTCCGCAAATCCAACAGACCAAGATTTACAAGTTACGCTCCACGATGCTGACTTCTTTTCCATCTTCGACATCCTCGATCCAGACATGGAGTCTCCACGTATTGCCGGGTATAAACCCTTTTTTCAATCTTTCCATGATTTTATATTTAACCATGTAATTCCTGCCCCCAATCAGATGGGCATCTAAAAAATACACGCTCCCCTCATTCCACCCGGGCAGATGGACCACCACACTGTGTTTTCCCGGTTTCAGGGCAACGCGGCAATAGGGTGAGCCCGATGAACCTTCAGGCTTCACCTTGACCATCTGCTCATCGATTTTCAGGATATCAATCTCTTCGGATGGATAGACAATTGCCGGATAATCGCCCGTGTAAATCGTGAGGGTTTCTTTCGCGTGAGAGCATCCGAACAATACGGTTAAAATAAAAAGCAAAAAAACATGTTTCGTTTTGAGCATCCTTAAAAAAATCCTTTGTAACAAAATGCACGGCTTCCGGGTTTAGCGGTCGGCTGGAACATTCGTTGGTCTTTTACTTTTTGTATGCCGGTTTTATACCCTTTATCATTGGGTAATGCTTCACATTCAGGGTTTTTAGCCCCGCATTTTCAGATTCACACGTAGCAGCGATGATGGCGTCTGCGAGGCCAACCCCATGTGATTTGGCATAATCACGTTTATAAAGACCACCTGCTCGGGCAACTTCAACGGTAACAGGGACAACCGTAAACAAAGAGATAAAATTGTCTAATGCGCTTAGTTCCGCAGATCCTTTCACACCAGCATACAGCTCCGCCACAACGATGGATGACAATATTATTCTATGCGAATTAGCCGTTACAAAATCCACTGCCTTATCGTAGCCGCGCAAAAAATCTATAAGAACATCTGTGTCAAGAAGAAAGGGCTCTACCATGATCAACTCCTGTCCCATTCAGAGCGTATCGCCCTGAAATCAGGAAGATCTTCACGGTTCTTCCAGATTCCGGCCGTCTCCCGCAAAACGCTTTCACGCCTGCTGAGCCCTGTTTGATCTATGAGGCGATCAACCGCTTCACGGATAAGCTCACTTTGCTTTTTGCCCAGAGTTTTTGAAATGATTTCCAATTCAGTTCTTTGACGGTCCGTGAGATAAATCTGTGTTCTTACCATGCAACACCTCCATAATGTATACACCAACGTTATACATTACAAATGCAGCTGTCAAGGCCAACGTGCGCTTCAGACGCGGTATAAGTGACGAATTCAAATAGTTACGACCCCTGACTTTCCCACGGCACTTTCTCAACCTGACCTACTATATTCGCAGTGATTCTATTACTGTACCTTCCAGAAAATCCCATTAATTTCAACAAGACAAGTTCAATGTACCACATATAAAGGTTAAGGGCTTCATGGCATACGCCATCCATTATTACATCACTACCTTTAGCCTTATTGACAGGATGACCCATGTTTGCAAAAATATGGATGAACTCATCGAACGACTCGACACCGTTATTCTTGATGTCATCAACAATCCTGAAAGAACTCAGAAAACAACTTCAATCGGAACGTTATTTTGACAACCACAATAAAAAACAAAAAACATGTTTCTTTGTGATCATTCTGAAAATCCTTCTTGTCTCGTACACATAACACGCCGCCTTAACCCGGCGCGTCATCGGTTTCCGGCATACCATTGAGTTCCACTCCGCCATAGAATATCCCTGCTCTCACTTTTTATAGCTGAGGTCATTCAACGGTTTTTGTCCCTGTCCCTTTCCTCTTGATAGTGATCATAGGACATGCCATCGACCCTGTCCAAACACCGCTGCCTTTCAATCGGGTTCTCGATGTTATAGCAGTTCCTGCGTTCCGTTTCCCTGAACCCCTCATACCACGACCGAGAGGAGCAGCCTGACAGGACAGCGGTCAAAGGTATTACACATGCAACAAAAACGATAAGCTTTTTCATATCTTTACCTTCTATCGCGATGACCCGACCTGGGATTCTCGCCCTAATTCGCACCCGCAGGAAATATCACATCATTGGTTTCATAATCAAACAGGGCTTCTTTTCCTGTGGTGTTATCAAAACCAATAACCCCATAATCCGGCCACATCGTTCCATAACCCACATACAATGTGACCGGAGTCGGCAGCACATTGACATAACCCAGGTCAGCGCTGTAGTATCTGCCCGAAATCTCAACCGACACACCATCAACCCACTCGATGGTCGTCATTTTGATGTCCCTGTACAAACCGATTGAGCTGCCATGGATGCCGGTCACGTCCATATCCATGGTCATGTTTTCTGTTGGATATTCTCCACTATCATCAAAAACCCACGAAACCTTGCCTGTCACAACAAGTTCGTTGCCGTTGCCGAATATCAATCTCAATTTTTGGAACGAAAACGTCACCTGTGAGAAAGTTTCGCGCTGGATGTCAACCACGCCTGAAACCAGAGCCGAACCTTTGACCACACATCCGTTCCACTCTACAGCCTTCAAAATTCCAAACGTGCTGTCCAGTCTGTAGTTATCCCAGGCAACGGTTCCTTCAGCCTTGCCGTTGTTTCTGTCAATCACCATGTCGGAAACAAGGCTCCCCCCATCGCCGTCAGAAAACTCCGCTCTTTTTGCCCGCTCTGCATGGACGTTCTTTACACCATCTTCCACGCCTTTCTCCCCGGCTTCGAACAAAGGCACATCGTGAATATCGCCCAATAAGGTCGCCCCAAAATAGAGCTCAAAACCGAGTTGCGATACATTGTCCTCTGTAAGATCCGCCGGGGTATTTTTCCCGTTGTACACGGAAAAGGGATTGTAGGGCGAGAGAGTGGAGGAATCATTTCCGCAGCCGAACAAAAGTGCAAGGAGTAAGAAAACAGGAAAATAACGCCTGAACTTAAAAAGGAACCATCTGTTGCCCAAAAATTTCATTTTATGCCTCGTCTACTTATTCAAAAATTGTATTATCGCATCACACGACAGACGCGGGAACGCAAAAGTGTCGCTTGAAATACGCCGGCCACAAAAAGGCAAACCATCTTGAAAAACTAAGCATCCACCCGGTCGGCGTGGAAGCGATTCATTGGTCACGCCGATAATCAATCGATTTCTTTTGGTTCCATTAAAAGATTAACCCCTTCAAAAATCTCAAAAAACCGTTCTTTTGACAAAATACCAATCTTTTCGATCAGATCGCTTCTATTAGCTAAAAATATTTGAGATATATTGATGACACTTTTTTCAGGATATTGGCCACACTCTTGTTACTCAACGATAAAGTCGGATGGGATTTCCCTCTGTTTTTCCCGTAAAGTCTTTGCTTGGCCTGGCCGTTCATTACCCTTCACCATCCTCCTCCAACCCGTTTGCCCAGCTTTTCAAAAGCTGGCCGCCGGAGGCACAATCCGTCAAAACCCTTGACCCTCAATCATCCATTGGTCGGGCAACGCCCGACGATCAGCCCAAGACAGGATCGATCCGTTGTTTCAGCAGGCAGCAGGCGATGCGGTAGTCGGGTTTTCCGGTGTCGCCGTAGGACAGGTTGTCGGGCTGGATCATCTTGTTCATCACGCAGCCTTCGGGGATGGTGAGTTTGAAGAAATCCGACTCGTTCAGGGGGGGGCGGTCCATCAGACGTCCGTTTTGGATTTCGTGGGCGTGAATGGGGAAATCTTCGCACAGGGGGCATCGGTAGACGCGGCCATTGGGGAAGATGAAATAGTTGTCCGCCACCTGGCCCGCGCATTCGAAGATTTCTCCGTCTTCCAGGAACACCTTGGGGTAGGTGACGCCGATGCCCGAGGCCGCCACGGTTTTCGCCACGGCCGGAACCGTGGAAAGCCAGGTTTCCCGGGTGAGCTGGAGTTTCCCGCCCCCTTCGAGGGCCGATTTTCCCCGGATGCCGATGACCTGGATGAAGAACTCCCGGATGCCCAGCTCTTTGAGGAGGGGCGGCATCTGGGCCAGTTCGTGGAAGTTCATCGTGCTCACCGTAAAGATCAGGCTCGTGTTGAAGCCCCGTTTCACCGCGTTGCGGATGCCCTCGATACAGGTGGCGTAGCAGCCCTGGCCCCGGATCGCGTCGTTGGTCGCGGCCGTGGCCCCGTCCAGACTGAAACTCATGAAATCCACCTCGTCCGGCGTGACTTTGGACAGGATGTCGTGGAACAGGTACCCGTTGGTGTCGATGGTGATCGAGGCGTAGCCCAGGTTCCGGGCCGTTTTCACGGCAAAAGAAAGCTCCGGGTGGAGGGTGGGCTCACCGCCTAAAAAAATCACCTGGGATTTGGGACTTCGCTCGGCGAAAAGAGTCAGCCAGGACGCCATGATTTCCGCCGGAACAAGGTTGTCTCCGTGCTGGTTTTTGTTGATGTAGCAGTGGCGGCAGTGCAGGTTGCATCCCGTGAGAATGTGGAAGAACACGTTGCTGGCATGTTTTGAAAAAGAAACAGTCTTTGGAATGAGGCTCATGAGAAGATCGGGTCCGAATAATCTGAAAAGCTGATGGGGTCCGGCGTCAGTCGCCCTGGCCCTGGATTTTCCGCATGATGATGTTCATCTTGCTTTCACGGATTTTTTCCACTTCCTGCCGGGCCTTGATCAGTTCCTCGTTGGTGAGGCGCAGCCGGAGAGACATGTATTCGGCGAAGATCTTGTAGAGGAGAAGGAGGAAATCCAGTTTTTCGTCACGGTCCGCGCCGCCGGAAAGCTTGTCCCCGGCGCTGGTGTCCACGGCCAGACAGGTGGTCCGGCCCACGGCGTAGACCGAGGCCGAGCGGCTCAGGCTGTCCACGATGCGCATTTCACCGAAGATCTCGCCCACCGTGTCGATGCGTCCCAGCTCCACGCCTTCCTTCTTGATGACGATGCTTCCGGCCAGGAGAAAGTACAGCCAGGGATCCAGGTCCCCTTCCTTGATGATGATTTCCCCGTTCTCGTACTCCCTGATTTTGCTGAGTTTAAGGAGTTTCCCCAGGTATTTCGTCTCAAAATTCTTGAGAGCGGGAATGCTCATCAGTTTTTGGATGTTCTCGATATTGTCTTTCAGGTATTTGGTTTCGATCATGTTCAAAAACTCCTGGGGCAGTTTTTTGGTCGCATCAGAAAACCGTTGTCAAGCGTCACGGAAGTATCAAGATAAATCGTAAGTTACCACTATAAGCGCTTAACATTCAAGTATTTTTCAGCCACCCAGGCAGTTTTTTGAAATTCCCTCCTCAAATTTAACCGGATATTTCCCGTCAAAACAGGCCTTGCAGAAATGATTTTCCGGGTCTTTCACTCCGCTGGCTTCGAGCATCCCTTCGATGGTCAGGTAGTGAAGACTGTCAAGTCCGAGGAAATCCCGGAGCTCGTCCATGGATTTCCTGGCGGCGATCAGCTCGCCTTTCGTGGAGAAATCGATGCCGTAGAAACAGGGGAATTTGTGGGGCGGACAGCTGATCCGCATATGGACATGTTTCGCCCCCAGGTCACGCAGGGCCTTGACCCTGGTTTTCGCCGTGGTTCCCCGGATGATCGAATCCTCGATGATGATGATGTCTTTTCCGGCGATCTGTTCTTTCACCGGGTTCAGCTTGATCCTGACCGCGAAGTCGCGCATGTTCTGGGTGGGCTGGATGAACGACCGGCCCACGTAATGGTTCCTGATCATCACCATTTCAAAGGGGATGCCCGAGGCTTCCGAGTAACCCAGGGCCGCGTAGTTGCCCGAATCGGGAAAAGGCATCACGAAATCCGCTTCGACCGGGGCTTCCATGGCCAGACGGCGGCCGAAGGCCTTCCGCATCTGGTAGACATTGTGACCCGCGATGGTGCTGTCCGGTCGGGCGAAGTAGATGTACTCGAAAATGCACAGGCTCTGTTTTGGCCTGTTTTCGGGAAGGATGCTCCGGACCCCGTTTTTGTCGATGATCACGATCTCGCCCGCTTCCAGTTCCCGGATGAACTCGGCCTGGACCAGGTCCAGGGCGCAGGTCTCCGAGGCCAGCACGTAATGGCCGTTCAGGCGGCCGAGGCACAGGGGGCGGAACCCGTTGGGATCTTTCACGCCGATCAGCTCGCCTTTGCCCGTGAGCACCACGAAGGAGAACGCCCCTTCCAGACGGCCCATGGTGTCCACCAAACCCTGGACGATCCCTTTGTGGATGTTCCGGATAAAAAGGTGGATGGCGATTTCACTGTCCATGGTGGTCTGGAAGATGCTGCCCATCTCTTCCAGCTCCCGTTTCAGCTCATGGGCGTTGGTCAGGTTTCCGTTGTGGGCCACGGCGTAGGTTTTCTGCTTGTGCCGGGCGATGAAAGGCTGGGCGTTGGTCAGGTTGGAGCCGCCGGTGGTGGAATAGCGCACATGTCCGATGGCGCTGGTTCCCTCCAGCTTTTCCAGATCCTCCATGGTGTAGATTTCAGGGACAAGTCCCATGCCCTTGTGGATCTCGATGCGCTTGTCCTTCGCCACCGCGATTCCGGCGCTTTCCTGGCCCCGGTGCTGAAGGGCGTAAAGCCCGAAGTAGGTTATTTTCGCGGCTTCCGGATGTCCGTGGATGCCGAAGACGCCACATTCGTCGCGCGGTCTGTCGTAATCAATCATTTTTCCAGCCCCTTGTGATATTCCTGAACGCTTTTGACAGTCCGTTCCCTGCTTTTCAAAGCTTCCACGCCCTTGCAGTAGGCGGTGGCCCCGGCCATGGTGGTGGTGTAGGGAACCTTGTATTTCAACGCGGCCCTCCGGATCTCAAACCCGTCGTTCATGGTTTCCTTGTCGGACGGCGTGTTCAGCACCAGCTGGATCTCGTTGTTCTTGATGGCGTCCACCACATGGGGACGGCCCACGGACACCTTGTTGATTTTGCTGTTTTCGATGCCCTGTTCATGGAGATAGGCGGACGTTCCGCTGGTGGCCAGGATCTTGAATCCGTTGGCGGCAAAGCTCCTGGCGATGGGGAGCATCGCCAGCTTGTCCTCGTCTCTGACGCTGATGAAAACCGTCCCTTCAAGGGGGAGTTTCTGTCCCGCGCCCAGCTGGGCTTTGGCAAAGGCCATGCCGAAATCCTCGTCCATGCCCATGACTTCCCCGGTGGATTTCATCTCAGGCCCCAGAAGTGTGTCCACGTTGGGGAACCGGTCAAAAGGCATCACCGCCTCTTTCACCGAGATGTGGGCCGGAACCACTTCTTTTTCAAGGCCCAGTTCCTTCAGGGTTTTGCCCAGGATCACCCGGGTGGCCAGTTTGGCGAACTGGACGCCGGTGGCCTTGCTGACAAACGGCACGGTGCGCGATGCCCGGGGGTTTACCTCGATGACGTAGAGTTTTTCGTCCTTGATGGCGTACTGGACGTTCATCAGGCCCACCACGTCCAGTTCCCGGGCCATGGCTTTGGTGGCCGCGCTGATTTCGTCAAGAAGCCGCGGCGCCACACTCTGGGGGGGGAGAACGCAGGCCGAGTCGCCGCTGTGGATACCCGCGGCCTCGATGTGTTCCATGATGCCCGCGATGACGGTGGTCTGGCCGTCGGAAATGGCGTCCACATCCAGCTCGATGGCGTCTTCCAGGAACTTGTCGATGAGCACCGGGTGGCCGGGGGATGCCTCGATGGCCAGCCGGACGAAGTTTTCAAGATCGTCGGGGCTGTAGACGATTTTCATGGCCCGCCCGCCCAGGACGTAGGAGGGGCGCACCATCACCGGATAACCGATGGCTTCCGCCACCTCTTTGGCCTCGTCGTAGCCGAAGGCGATGCCGTTGTCCGGCTGGACCAGGTTCAGTTTTTTCAGCATGGCCTGGAACTGGTCCCGGTCTTCGGCCCGGTGGATGCTGGAAGGTTTGGTGCCCAGGATGTTGACCCCGGCTTTTTCCAGGCCCACCGCCAGGTTCAGGGGCGTCTGGCCGCCGAACTGGACAATGACCCCTTCGGGTTTTTCCTTGGCCACGATGTGGAGCACGTCTTCTTTGGTCAGGGGTTCGAAGTACAGCTTGTCCGAGGTGTCGTAGTCGGTGGACACCGTTTCCGGGTTGCTGTTCACCATGATGCTTTCGATGCCGTCCTCGCGGAGGGCGAGACTGGCGTGAACGCAGCAGTAGTCGAACTCGATGCCCTGGCCGATGCGGTTGGGGCCGCCCCCGAGGATCATCACTTTCCGTTTGTCCGAAAGGCGGGCCTCGCATTCCTCTTCGTAGGTGGAATAATAATAAGGTGTCACGGCCTGGAACTCGGCGGCGCAGGTGTCCACCAGCTTGTAGGCGGGAACCGCGTTCAGGGTCTGGCGGAGTTCGCGGACCGCGTCCTCGTTTTCGAATCCGGCGAGATAGGCGATCTGGGTGTCTGAAAAGCCGTAAGACTTGGCCCGCCACAGGGTGTCCCGGTCCATTCCTGTTCCGGCCGTCCTGATCACGTCTTCGAAGTCCACGATCTGTTTGATCTGGTGAATGAACCAGGGGTCCATGCCGGTGAGGGAGCAGATGTTTTCCACGCTCATGCCGCTTTTCAGGGCGTAGCGCAGGTAGAAGATCCGTTTGGAATTGGGGGTGGCCAGCTTCCGTTCGATTTCCGCCGCCGAGGGAGACGCCCCTTCCAGATCCTCCATGTCCTTTCCATCGGCGCCCAGGCCCAGCCGCCCGATTTCAAGGGAGCGGACACCTTTCTGGAACGCCTCTTTGAAGGTCCGGCCGATGGCCATGGTTTCACCCACGGATTTCATGGCCGTGGTGAGCACGTCGTCTGTTTCAGGGAACTTCTCGAAGGTCCAGCGGGGAATTTTCACCACGCAGTAGTCGATGGAGGGTTCGAACGAGGCCAGGGTCTCGCCGGTGATGTCGTTTTTCAGCTCGTCCAGGGTGTAACCCACGGCCAGCTTGGCGGCGATCTTGGCGATGGGGTAACCGGTGGCCTTGGAGGCCAGGGCCGAACTCCGGGACACCCGGGGGTTCATCTCCACGATGATCATCTCGCCGTTGGCCGGATTGATGGCGAACTGCACGTTGGAGCCGCCGGTGTCCACGCCGATTTCCCGGAGTATGGCGATGGAGGCGTCACGGAGCACCTGGTACTCCTTGTCGGTGAGGGTCTGGGCCGGGGCCACGGTGATGCTGTCCCCGGTGTGGACGCCCATGGGGTCCATGTTTTCGATGGAGCAGACGATGATCACGTTGTCGTTCTTGTCCCGGACCACCTCCAGCTCGTATTCCTTCCAGTTCAGCACCGACTCTTCCAGCATCACCTGGGTGATCAGACTGGCGTCGAGTCCGGCTTTGGCGATGTTGTCCAGGTCGTCCGGGTTGTAGGCCACGCCGCCGCCTGTGCCGCCCAGGGTGAAACTGGGACGCACGATGATGGGAAAACCGATCTCCTCGGCCACGGTGCGCACCTCGTCCATATTCGTGGCGAAACCGCTGCGGGGGATGCGGAGGCCGATCTTGTTCATGGCGTCACGGAACAGTTCCCGGTCTTCGGCTTTACGGATCACCGCTTCGGAAGCCCCGATCATCTCCACCCCGTATTTTTCCAGGGCGCCGGACCGGGCCACTTCGATGGCGGTGTTCAGGCCTGTCTGGCCGCCCAGGGTGGGCAGAAGGGCATCGGGACGTTCCTTTTCGATGATCTTGATCACCGTTTCCGCCGTCACCGGCTCGATGTAGGTGGCGTCGGCCATGTCCGGGTCGGTCATGATGGTGGCCGGGTTGCTGTTCACGAGAACCACGGTGTAGCCCTCTTCCTTCAAGGCCTTGCACGCCTGGGCTCCCGAGTAGTCGAACTCGCAGGCCTGGCTGATGATAATCGGACCTGCGCCGATGATCAGGATTTTGTTGATATCTGTACGTTTTGGCATAATATCTCGAATTTACTGGGTCTTATAGATTCCGGTTCCGAATCCGGGGGTTTTTAGCATGTCTTCATCATCTTGGCGAACTCGTCGAAGAGATAGGCCGCGTCATGGGGACCGGGCGACGCCTCCGGATGGTACTGGACGCCGAAAACCGGAAGCTTCCGGTGTTTCAGGCCTTCCACCGTGTTGTCGTTCAGGTTCATGTGGAACACGTCCAGGTCCTTGCCCTCAAGGCTGTGGATATCCGCCGCGAAGCCGTGGTTCTGGGAGGTGATCTCCACTTTTTTCGTGAACATGTTCTGAACCGGCTGATTTCCGCCCCGGTGGCCGAATTTCAGCTTGTAGGTCTTTCCGCCAAAGGCCAGGGAAAGGATCTGGTGGCCCAGGCAGATGCCGAAAAGGGGACGGTAGTCGATGAGATTTTTCACTGTGTCGATGGCGTAGGAGAGGGGCTCGGGGTCGCCGGGGCCGTTGGACAGAAACACGCCGTCGGGATTCAAGGTTTTCACGGTTTCGGCGCTGGTGGTGGCGGGAACCACGATGACCTCGCACCCGGCCGCCTCAAGGCAGCGGATGATGTTGTACTTGATGCCGAAATCAAAGGCGACCACAGCCTTACGCGATCCCCGGTGGCGAAACAGATCCTGGCCGGCTGTCAAAGGCGTGTCGATGATCTCGGGGGCGTTGTCCTTCCAGCGGTAGGCCCTTTGGCAGGTCACCTCTTGGACCAGATCGCAGCCCACCATGCTCCGGCTCATCCGGGCCTTTTTCACCAGGCTTTCGGGATGGAGGTCATGGGTGGACATCACGGACCGGAGGGCGCCGTGGATGCGGAGATGCCGGGTGAGAGCCCGGGTGTCCAGTTCGTCCACGCCCATGATTCCCTGGGCTTTCAGGTAATCGGCCAGGCTTTCCGTGGCTTTGTAGTTGCTGTGAAACGGCTGGTACTCCCGGACGATGAATCCGGCCACCTGAATCCGGCCTGATTCCACGTCATCCGGGTTCACGCCGTAGTTGCCGATCAAAGGATAGGTCATGGTCACCATCTGCCCCCTGTACGAAGGGTCGGTGAGTACTTCCTGGTAACCTGTCATGCTTGTGTTGAAAACAGCTTCTCCGGAGGTTTCTCCGGGGCCGGTGAAGCTCCGGCAGGTGAAGGTCCGCCCGTCTTCCAGGGCAAGTAGTGCTTTCATAAAATGCGGTCTTTTTCCAAAAAAGTTTTTTATTTCAGGATATTATCCCTATTCCATTTCGCGCCCGAAAAAGCGTTGCCCATGATTCGGTACGTTCACTTAGCACATGGACCAGACGTGTCAAGTGCCGAATGACCGAAGGAGCCGAACACCCGCAGCCACTTGTCCCGTTTGCGAAATTGTCAATTTATCATAATTAAAATCAATAATCTATAGGCGGATTAAATTTTTATTAAGTTCAACTAATCATTAATAATTACCGGAGTCCCCTTGAATTTGCCCTTTACTTGGAAAGGATGAACCTGATACAAAGCGTCTGAATCAGGAGACGCTTCATCTATGACCCAACTCTCTACCTTTATAAGATTTGTCCTCGGCGGACTGGCCCTGGCTTTTTTGGCCCTGATCGTCTTTGTGTCTGTTCTCGGTGAAAACCACCGGGTGGACTTTCTTGTCGAAGGATTTTTCAAGGATCTGGGCGAGCGAAACTACAGCCGCATCTGCCCGTTCGTCCAGACGGATATGGCCGGTGACAGTGCCTGCGCCGACCGTCTTTTCCTCCTGGAAACAGCCCTGTTGTCCCATTTCAACCTGCTGGACCAAAAAGACTATTCCCTGGTGATCTTCCGGGATCATTTCTGGGTCCCTTTCGCGAGTCCGGATCGTATGGACGTGGCCGTGGCCCTGACGGAAAAAAAGAGCAACATGTTCGAGCGCTGGATGTCCCGGTTCGAAGTCAAAAAACGGGTCGACGGGTTCATGACCCTGGAACGCCACAACGGCCAGTGGCAGATCGCGTCAGTCCGGCTCGACACCCCTTTCCTGGCACAGATCATGGACGACTACGCCAACCGTCTCGACCTGAACCGCTATATCGTGAAAACAGCCAACGGCTACGCCTTTCAACCGGGTGAAATTGATTTCAGAAACCTGTCACCGGCTGAACGCCGGCTTTTCGAGTACAGCCTGAAAAAAATATCGGACTTCTGAAGAAAGATGCCCTGCCACAAACAGTTATGACATCCTCTTTCGAAGATGGATATTTTAACAGTCGTCCATTTCACCAGGTTACGAATCGTTCCTGATTCCAGAGTAAAAGCCAAATTCTCCAATTTATCAAGGGGGATCCGCCGCCATGAAACCCATCAGCCGAAGGGATTTTCTCAGATTTTCCGCCGTATCCGGCCTTTCCATGACCTTGCCCACGGGCCTGTTTCGCGCCATGCCCGCTTTTGCCGGTTCATCCGCGCCGAAAGTGGTGATCCTGTCCGTGGACGCCCTGGACCCCCGCTATCTTTTCCTGAACAGCCGGGGTGAGAAAGGCGGCCGTCCCGGAGACTACCTGATGCCCAATGTCCGGGCCCTGGTGGACGGGGGTGTCCATTTCGCGAAGGCCCGGTGCCATTTGCCGTCGGCCACAGACATGAACCACCTGAACGCCCTGGCCGGAACCTGCTCGGTCCAGACCGGAATTTTCGGGGTGTCGGCCCAGCCTGTGGCCTGGGACGAATCGGGAAAAATGGGCGAAATGGACCCGCCGGATCTTTTTTCAGGGGGACATTCCCGGCAGCTGGACACCCTGTTCGCCGCCTGGAAACGGGAGTACGGGAAAAACTCCCGGACCCTCTTTGCCGCGGGCAAGGAATGGGTGGGCCGGATGTTCGACGTTCCGGGATCGGGTGTGGATCTGGTTCTGGGCGGCAGTATCGGGACCCTGGACATTCCCGGCCAGGCCCTGCCCATGACCTTCAGGCCTCCCGAGCGTTACAGTTTTTACGATCCGCCCACGGACAGCAACAGGCGCAGCGACCTCACGTCCATCTACCAGAAAACCTTCTGCGATCTTTTCTATGCACGGAACCCCGAACATTTTCCCAGCGACAGCTGGATGGTGGACAACACCCTCAGGATCATGAACGCCGCGAAACCCGACCTGACATTGCTGCTTCTGGCCCAGATGGACGATCTTCAGCACGGCCTGGGAACGGCCTATCCCGAAGATTTCAGGCGGCTCCTCCTGTCCCACACCTCCAGCGTCAACCCCTGGGTGATCCGGGAGGCCGTTCTCGACGGAATCCGGGATGTGGACAGCCAGGTGGGGCGGTTCATGGACGGGCTTCTGGCCATGCCTGAGTACCGTGACACCCTGGTGCTGCTTTACAGCGACCACGGTCATGTGACCCACCGGGACACCCTGCGGTCCAACGTGGACCCTTTTATCGAAACCGATCCCACGGCGGTGCTGAAACACCATCGCTTTTTGAGTCGCGATGAAAAACAGGGCGTGGGCTACTTCGCCTACACCGCCTCCAGTTACGGGGGGCTTTACTTCAAAGGGCCAAACCGTTACAGGCGCGCAGAACAGGCCCGGGACATCCTGTCCCATTACACCCTGAAAGACTACTTCCCGGACGGGTCAACCCTGGGAACCACCTCGCCCTGGCATGTGTTCACCCGGGAGGAGATGGAAAGAGGCGTTCCCGGGCAGGCTATTCTTCCCGGCGAACTTTACCACCGGTTCATCGACCATCCTGAAAAAGGTCTGTGGCCCGACGTGATGCTGTTCATGAAAAACGGCTGGCAGCTTCCCATCACCGGAGGCCTTGCCGGAAACCTGGGTGTGACCCTGCCTTCTTACCTGCCACCCCTGGTGGGATTTTTGGGAGGCCACGGAGCCCTGGATTCCCGGGACATCGTCATGGCCTTCACAGGGCCCGGCATTCCCGCCGGAAAAGTGGTAAACACCCCCTGCCGGATCTCCGACCTGGCCCCGACCCTCATGGGTCACCTGGGAATGAAAACCGGGCTTTACCACCGGTCGAGAGATGTTCGGGTGGCGGCGGATCGGTCGGGAGAGCTGGGTTGAGGTGAGATGAACATCTGAACATCGAACATCGAATGGGGGCGATGCGGGGTGGAATGGGGAACGTCCAACGCTCAACTTCCAACGTTCAATGGGGCGATGCGGAGAGCTGCGCTGAGATGAGCGGAGATGGCTTGCGGGGGCTGTCGCGGTGAAGGGAAAACAGGTCAGACTCTCCGGGCATGCGGGTTACCGGGAGCGCCGGGTTGAACCCGGCACAGGTGCCGAGTGCAACTCGGCGTTCCCATAATGTTCGAGGTTCAGCGTTCCTTCTTCCCCGTCCGGACCTCCGCTGTGCAACCTATTGGACGTTGGACGTTGAGAGTTGAGCGTTGGACGTTCCCCATTGACTCTTCAGCGACACAACCCCCGCAAGCCAACCACCACCTTCCCAGCCCCATCCTCAGCATCGCCCCCATTCAACGTTCGATGTTCGATTTCAGCTCCCGTCCCCCTCTTCCACTCTGGCCTTCTCGATAATCTCATACCGGTCCACCTTCTGGTAGCCTCTGGGAAGCTTCTTGCCCCGCAGGCCCCGGGCTCCGAAGAATCCGGCCAGGTTTCCTTCTTTCAGGGTGAAGTGGCGTTTCCCCGAGTAGATCACCAGCTGGGCGCCATCGGGAATCAGAAACAGGGATGACAGGATCTCCTCCCTCTCACGGGCCTTTTTGGACGAGATGTTGATGATCTTGTTCCCCTTGCCCTTGGACAAACTGGGCAGGTCTTTTACGGGGAAGATCAGCATTTTCCCCTCGCTGGTGATGGCGGCCAGCAGCAGCCCTTCGGTCTGTTCGAGTTTCAGGGGCCTTAGGGGTTGGGCGTTTTCAGGCAACGTCAACACCACCTTGCCGTTCCTGTTCTTGGTGAACAGGTCGGACAGACTGGCGATAAACCCGTAACCCGCGTCGCTGGCCATGAGGATCAGGTCTTCGGGTTCGCCCATGATGGCGTCGCACACCGTGGCTTCCGGCGGGATGCTGAGACGGCCGGTGACGGGTTCGCCCTGGCCGCGGGCCGAGGGCAGACCGTGGGCCATGAGGGAGTAGGTCCTGCCCGTGGAATCCAGGATCACCACGGGCTGGTCGCTCTTGCCGTGGGCCACGCTCAAGAGTTCGTCCCCGGCCTTGAACCGAATCTTGCTTTCGTCGTAATCGTGGCTTTTGGCCGCCCGGATCCAGCCGTTTTTCGAAAGGACCACGGTCACCGGCTCTGTGGGTGTGATGTCCGCGGCGGTCATGGCCTGGGCTTCCATCCGTTCCACGATGGGAGAGCGTCGCTCGTCTCCGTAAGTTTTGGCGTCCTCCTTCAGCTCTTTCCGGATCAGCTTGTTCATTTCCTTCGGGCTTGCGAGGATCTTTTCCAGGGCGTCCCGTTCTTTGGCCAGCTCGTCCTGCTCGCCCCGGATCTTCATTTCCTCGAGTTTGGCCAGGTGACGGAGCTTCAGCTCCAGAATCGCCTCGGCCTGGACGTCGGTGAGGCCGAACCGTTCCATCAGGACCGGTTTGGGGTGGTCCTCGCTCCGGATAATGGCGATGACCTCGTCGATGTTCAAAAAGGCGATAAGGAGACCGTCCAGGATGTGGAGCCGCTCGTTTACCTTTTCCAGGCGGTGGGCCACCCGTTTGGTCACCTGGTCCCGACGGAAGGCCAGCCACTCGGTGAGGATCAGGTCAAGACTCTTGACCTGGGGTTTCCCGTTGAGGCCGATGAGGTTCATGTTGACCCGGTAGTTCTTTTCAAGGTCCGTGGTGGCGAAAAGGTGGGCCATCAGGGCTTCCTTGTCGACCCGGTTCGACCGGGGCACGATAACCAGGCGGGTGGGGGACTCGTGGTCCGACTCGTCCCTCAAATCCTCCACCATGGGGAGTTTCTTGGCCTGCATCTGGGCGGCGATCTGTTCCAGGACCTTGGCCCCGGATACCTGGTGGGGCAGGGCCGTGATCACGATGTCGCCGTTTTCCATGGCGTAGACGGCCCGCATTTTCACCATGCCCCCGCCTGTTTCGTACATGGCGGCGATGGAGGCGGGGGAGGAGATGATCTCCGCCTCGGTGGGGTAATCCGGTCCTTTGATAAACTGACAGAGTTCGGCGACCTTGGCGCCCGGATGGTCCAGAAGGTACAGCAGGGCCTCCACCACTTCCCGGAGGTTGTGGGGCGGGATGTCCGTGGCCATGCCCACGGCGATGCCGGTGCTGCCGTTGAGCAAAAGGTTGGGAAGCCGGGCCGGAAGCACTTCGGGCTCGTCCAGGGTTCCGTCGAAATTGAGAATCCAGTTCACGGCGCCAAGGGCCAGTTCGCTCAAAAGCACCTGGGCGTAAGGCGACAGCCGGGCTTCGGTGTACCGCATGGCCGCAAAGGATTTGGGATCGTCCGCCGATCCCCAGTTGCCCTGGCCGTCCACCAGGGGATAACGGTAGGAAAAAGGCTGGGCCATGTGCACCATGGCCTCGTAACAGGCCGAATCTCCATGGGGATGGTACTTGCCCAAAACGTCCCCCACCGTTCTCGCCGACTTCTTGTGCTTGGCCGTGGCCCGAAGCCCCAGCTCGCTCATGGCGTACACGATGCGCCGCTGAACCGGCTTCAGCCCGTCCCCGATATGGGGCAGGGCCCGGTCCAGAATGACGTACATGGAGTACTCCAGGTACGCGTTTTCGGTAAATATCTTAAGAGGGATCTGCTCGACCCCTTCCATGCTGAAATCACTCATGTTTTTTTCCTGTTTTGCCGTGACCTTTGACTTATGGACTTTATTGACCTCGTTGACTGAGGTGATATCCGACGGGTTCCCGAAGATCGGTCATCTAAACAATCTTTATACCCTGCCCATTCTTTTCAAGCCGCAAAATTTTCCCAAACCACTTCGACCCATCGTAGGTGGGCTTCTCGGAACTAAACCCGGCAAAAGACCCATCTATAGCTTTCTAAGGATTTCATTTTTGATCCAGAACGTTTATTTATTTCAACGCTTGACATACGGATCAATCCAAAAAAAGGCTTCGGGCCAGGAGCCTCTGCATTATGATTATTCAACCTGACTGTTTATGATAACCAAATAAAACTATTTGTAAATTTTCATTATGCTGGCAGATAATACTCCCTGAATCTTTTCGCATTATGGCTACCATGTTTGTAAACGCTTCTTGTTGCTTATCTGTGTTCAAAGTAGCACCAAGCTTTTCGAATGTTGAAAATGATTCTATGGCATCATTTGAACCATATAAACAAATTCTTGATTTTGCATCAGCTATTTTTGATTGTAACACATTATTTTCATTGGATATTTTACCATATTTCAGAAGAGCGTTCTCACAAACGCATTTCAAATAATCCCTATAGGCATTTGATTTCAAATCCCTTAAATGTCTCATATTTTCAATATGTTTTGTAAATATATATTGAAGCAAAGCTCCAATTATAACACCGGAAAAAGAAATTAGACCCACTGTTAATTTGATATCCATAAATGATCCTCATTCACAGCAGTTATGCTAAACCAGTTCTGTTTGTTTTTCCTGAACGCTCTGTTGTTTCAGAGGACCAGCATGTCCTCCAATGAAGAAACGAACCACCGAATATAAAAGATGGGGACATTTTTCGGGTTTCGTTCCGAGAACCCGACCTATGATAGCCATCCGAAGTTCATTCATGATTTCCCATTCAAACAGCCTTAACCCATCCCGCCGTTTCCGTCATCGCTCCCTGCTGTACAACCCATTCGACGTTGGGCTTGGATGTTTGGTGTTGGACGTTCGCCCTATCATTCCTGCGTCACCCTCTCCCAAAGAACATCCTCCACATTTCTCCGTGAATCCACCAGACAAAAAACCAACACGTCTTTCCCGCTGATCCTGTAAATCAATCGCCAGGGAGCGATCACCAGTTCGCGGTAATGACGGATACCCTGGGTTTCAAACTCCGGAACCATGCGCCCGCGCTCCGGCATACTGACGAGTTCCGAGGCTTTGTGTTTGATTCTTTCAAGGACCGTCCTGGCGTTCTGAGGGTTTTCCCGGCCAATGTACCTAATGATCTGCCTTAAGTCCCGTTCCGCCGCAGCTGACCAGATGACATCAAAATGCACCATGGCGTTTTATTCCCGAAGAAGCTTTTCGAGATCGTTGAAAACTTCCTCCTGAGATTTCACCCGTCCTTCTCGGATATCGTTTTCCCCCTGGGATATCAGCTTCAAAAGACCGATGGCGTTTCGCATGTTTTCATAGCTTTCCGGGTCCTGGATCACGGCTCTGGGTTCACCGTTCTGGGTGATAATGACGGGACGGTGGGTTTCGTTGATCTGCTTCAGCAGGTCAGCCGTCTTGGACTTCAGGTAAGTCACAGGTTTGATGTCGCTCGTTATATTCATGTTTTTATCCTCCAGTCCGAATAACATACCAAATAAAGACCGGATGGTGAAGCGGTTTGTCTTGATTTGGCAGAGGCCGGCCCGACCGCTTTATGTCGTTCAGCAAAATAAGGATCGGACCATTTTGTCGGGTTTCGTTCCGAGAACCCGACCTACGATGGCCGCCCGAAAATCATTCATGATTTCCCATTCGGACAGCATGTAACCTATCCAGCCGTTTGCGTCATAGCACCCGCTGTGCAACCCATTCGACGTTGGGCGTTGGATGTTCAACGTTCGTCTTTTCAACTCACCCGCACCCTGTCTCCTTTCTCCTCCAGCCACGTCTTCCTGTCCCCGGCCCTTTTTTTGGAAAGCAGCATGTCCATGATGGCCTGGGCGCTGTTTTCTTCGTTGCCGTAATCCAGATCATCGTCCACGGTGAGCTGGACCAGCCGCCTGGTGTCTGCGGCCATGGTGGTTTCCCGAAGCTGGAGTGGGTTCATCTCGCCCAGACCTTTGAAACGCTGGACGTTGGGTTTGCCTTTTTTCTTTTCGGCGGCCAGCCGGTCCAGGATGCCGTTTTTCTCCGAATCGTCCAGGGCGTAGTAGACTTCCTTGCCCACGTCGATGCGGTACAGGGGCGGCATGGCTACGAACACATGGCCTGCGGACACCAGGGCCGGAAAATGTCGGAGAAACAGGGCGCAGATCAGGGTGGCGATGTGGAGGCCGTCGGAGTCGGCGTCGGCCAGGATGCAGATCTTGCCGTAGCGCAAGGACGAAAGGTCCGGCGAGCCGGGGTCCACGCCGATGGCCACGGAAATGTCGTGGATCTCCCGGGAATTCAGGATCATGTCCTGGTCCACTTCCCAAGTGTTCAGGATCTTGCCGCGAAGGGGCAGAATGGCCTGGTACTGGCGGTCCCGGGCCTGTTTGGCCGAGCCGCCGGCCGAATCGCCTTCCACCAGGAAAAGTTCGGATTTCATGGGGTCCTGGGCCGTGCAGTCCGCCAGTTTGCCCGGAAGGGCGGGACCGGCGGTGATCCGTTTCCGCTCGACCTTCTTGCCAGCCCGGAGGCGTTTCTGGGCGTTGCCTATGGCCATCTCGGCCAGCATCTCGCCCACGTCCGTGTTCCTGTTCAGCCAGAGACTGAACGAGTCCTTCACCACCCCGGCCACGAAAGCCGCGCTCTGGCGGGAGGACAGGCGCTCCTTGGTCTGGCCGGAAAACTGGGGATCGGTCATTTTCACGGAAAGAAGGTAGGCGCAGCGGTCCCAGATGTCTTCGGGGGCCAGCTTCACGCCACGGGGCAGGAGTTTCCGGAACTCGCAGAAATCCCGGATCGACGCCAAGAGTCCGGTCCTGAAACCGTTCACATGGGTTCCTCCCTGGGCCGTGGGAATCAGGTTCACGTAGCTTTCGGTGATCAGATCGCCCCCTTCGGGTAGCCAGAGCACGGCCCAGGTGGCGGTTTCGTTTTCCGTGGCAAAGTGGCCCACGAACGGCTCGTTGGGCAGGCGCTCGAAGGCTTCCACGCTGTCCAGCAGGTAGTCCTTGAGGCCGTCGGCGTAGTACCACTCCTCGCTTTCGCCGGTGTTCCGGTCCCTGAAGATCATTTTCAGGCCGGGGCAGAGCACGGCCTTGGCCCGGAGCACGTGTTTCAGACTTTTCACCGAAAACTTCGGGCTGTCGAAGTAATGGGGATCGGGCCAGAACCGCACCATGGTGCCGGTGTTCCGGATGCCCACCGTGCCGGTGATCTCAAGGTCCTCCACCTTGTCGCCGTTCTCGAAGGCGATGTGGTAGCTGTTGCCGCCCCGACGGATGGTGACGTCCAGCCTTGTGGACAGGGCGTTGACCACGGAAACGCCCACGCCGTGGAGGCCTCCGGAGAACTGGTAGCTCTTGTTGGAAAACTTGGCTCCGGCGTGGAGCCGGGTGAGGATCAGTTCGACCCCGGTCAGCCCTTCTTCCGGGTGAATGTCCACGGGCATGCCCCGGCCGTTGTCCGTGACCTCCAGGGAGTTGTCCTCGTAAAGGGTCACCTCGATGCGGTCCGCGAACCCGGCGATGGCCTCGTCCACGCTGTTGTCCACCACCTCCTGGGCCAGATGGTTGGGCCGCTCCGTTTCGGTGTACATGCCCGGCCGCCGCCTGACCGGGTCCAGCCCTTTCAAAACTTCTATGGAATCTGCATCGTACCTCTGCGCAGTCATCACGCCTTTCCCTTCCGCGCCTTGTCCGCGCGGCTGTTTTATCCCTGATCGCTCGTTGGATATGGATGGTTTTTTCGAAAAAAACATCATAGCGGTTTTGATTTTTTTATCAATACATGAAAATTCATAGAGCCCCATCAAATATTTGACATCCGTTTCAAAAACCACAGGGGGCCGACATCAGCACCGGCGAAAAGATCGCCGCGTGGTGATATCGCGGTGTCTGTTTGAATGGCAACACTGAATTTAACTTGGAGTCCATCTTGAGTTGTGAGCCACCGAGAATTGTTGGTCCAAGACGTTGCTTTTTTCGCCGTTTTTTGCAACAATTCGTGGTGTTCATATCCTAAGACAATATTCACAGACAATATTCACGAAAAACCACGGGGCCCAATCCCGTTTTTCCATCCTGTTCGACAGACAAGACCGGCGAGTTTCATCTCAAAGCCATGCAACCATGGACAAGGACCGGGCATGACACGAAACCTGACACGACTTCTGATTCTCCTGTGGCTTATCTTCGGATGGAACGCCAAGGTTACGGCTGTGCCCCGGGGCATGGCAAGCCAAGGTGGCGAACCCGAAAAACGGATTCTTGTCCTGTACTCCTACAATTACAGCCAATCGGCCCAGAAAACCATCGCCGAAGGTCTTGAAACGGCGCGGACAACCGCAGGCCTGGGCCCCGACGTTTTCGTCCATGAGTACCTGGACATTTCCCCTCCGAAGAACCAGAATCACCGGGACTTGCTGAAACAGATGCTTCTCGGCAAATACGAAGGGGTTCGGTTCGACCTTCTGATCACCGTGTTCGACGACGCCCTGACCTTTCTTCTGGAAGATGGGGCGGACCTGTCCCCGGCCAGCCCTTGCCTCGCCCTGTACAACCAGGAAAGAACAGGGCTGGTTCGTGGGGGAAGGCCTGTGCTTCAAAGCCCTCTCCATGTGGATCCCAAGGGAACCCTGGACATGGCCCTGAAACTTTTCCCCGATACACGCACCGTGGTGTTTGTCGCCGGAAACAGCGCCCTGGACCGAAACATCGAATCCAGGGCCCGGTCCGATTTTGCAAGGTACCGTGACAGAGTGACCATCGAGTACACCAGCGACCTGACTGCCGATATGATGCTGGCCCGGGTCCGACGCCTTGAAGCCGGGGAACTGGTGATCTACGGCCGTGTCTCCTCGGATGCCACGGGCCTGCGGATCAACTCCAGGGACATGGCTTTCAGTCTGGCCCGGGAGGCCAGGGTTCCCGTGTTCTGCCTGGCCACGTCCCATCTGGACACAGGGGTGGTGGGCGGATCCATGGTGAGAGTGGAAGACCTGGCGCTCATGCTGGGCCGTGTTCTGCCCCGTCTTATGAACAACGAACCCGTGGAGCTCCAGCCGGCCTCACGCTTTGTCCGGCCCATGTTCGAGTGGAATCAGCTCAGGCGCTGGGGTATCCGCCTCCGGGACCTGCCCGAAGACAGCATTGTCGTCAACCAGCCCCAAACCCTCTGGTCCCAGTACAGAATCGAGGTGATCGCGGCGGGCCTTACGTTTCTTCTGCTTGTCTTTTTCATCCTGGCCCTGGCTGTCCAGAGTTCCCGCCGCAAGGCCGCGGAGATCGAGGCAAGGGAGAACGAAAGCCGTTTCCGGATCCTGATCGAACAGGCCCCCGACGCCATTGTGGTGTACGACCACGACCTGAAGCGGATTGTGGAGGCCAACGAAACAGCCGTCGAACTTTTCGGCTGTCCCCGTGACGTCCTGCTTCAGTCAGGACCCTGGAACTTCTACGACGGGGATGACGACGGCCAGCCCGAGCGGCAGATCCAGCGTGTTTTGAACGGCGAACTCCTCCAGGCGGAATGGAACCTTCTCAGGCCGGACAAAACCACCGTTCTCTGTGAACTGCGCCTGGTCCGCCTCCCTTCAGCCACAAAACGCCTGATCCGGGCCAGCCTCATCGATATCACCCAGCGGAAGAAAGACGAAGAGTTGCTGCACCTGTTCAAAGACCTCGTGGGCCATTCCACCGACGCCATCGGCATGTCCACACCCGAGGGGCGCCATTATTACCAGAACTCCGCGTTCGACCGCCTGTTCGGTAACATCGGAGAGATACCGCCCGATACACTCTACGTGGACAAGCATATCGGAACCACCGTGTTCGACACCATCATGGCAGGTGACAGCTGGATGGGTGAAGTGAAAATGTTCAAACATGACGGCTCGATTCTCGACATTTTCCTCAGGGCATACGCCATCAAGGACAAAAACGGCCGGGTCATCGGCCTCGTGGGCCTTCACACCGACATCACGAAAAGAAAAAAAGCCGAGGCAGAGCTTCGCCTGTTCCGGGACCTGGTGGAAAACGCCACCGACGCCATCGGTGTCGCCACGCCTGAAGGAAAGCATTACTACCAGAACCCGGCCTTTGACCGCCTTCTGGGTGATGTGGGGGATGATCCGGCAAAGTCCATCTATGTGGACAAGGCGTTGGGCCGGAAAATTTTTGATACGATCATGGCCGGCGGGGTCTGGCAGGGTGAGGTGAACTCTTACGGAAGGAACGGGGAGATTCTTGCGATTCTCCTCAGGGCATTTGCTGTTAGAAATTCCGAAGGGCAGGTGATCGCCCTTGCAGGAATTAACACGGACATCACGTCCCGAAAACAGGCGGAAAAGGACATCGAAGACTGGATCAGGCGCTATGAGCTGATCGTAGCGGCTTCGGGTCAGGTGGCCTACGAGTACGATGTGGCTTCCGGCCGGATCACCTGGGGAAAAAGCATCGAACAGGTGCTGGGCTACAGGCTCGATGAAATCGATGGCGGCTTTGTCCAGTGGAAGGGCCTGCTTCATCCCGAGGACAGAGAGGCCACTCTGGACAGTCTCGAGTCGGCGGAACGGGAATGCACATACTGGGACGCCACTTACAGACTGAGGCACAAGGAAGGTCACGATGTGTGGATCAGGGACAGGGGCTTTTTCGTCCCTGACGGGACCGGCAAGGCCAGATGCCAGCTCGGCATGCTGGAAGATGTGACCGAATCCAGGAACGCCGATGCAGAACTGAAGTTCAGGAATTCCCTGCTCCAGACACAGCTTGAAACAACCATCGACGGGATTCTGTTCGTGGACCCCGAAGGGAGGATTCTGTCATACAACCGGCGTTTTCTGGACATGTGGGGCATTCCGGAAGACATCTTGAAATCCCGTTTCGATGAGCGGGCCTTGCAGTTCGCCCTTGAAAAGGTGGCGGACAGCCATGAATTCCTGGACCGGGTCCAGTACCTGTATGACCATCCCGTGGACGTCGCCCAGGAAGAGATAAACCTCAAGGACGGCAGGATTTTTGAACGCTATACCGCCCCTGTGTGCGCGGAGGACGGAACGTGCTACGGCAGGGTCTGGTATTTCCACGACATCACCGCCCGAAAAACGGCCGAAGAAGAGAGGCTCCGGCTCCACGAACAGCTCCACCAGTCCCAGAAAATGGAGTACGTGGGCCGGCTGGCAGGCGGCGTTGCCCATGATTTCAACAACATGCTGGGTGTGATTCTCGGCCATCTCGATATGCTCATGGAGGATATGAACCCGATAAGCCCCGTCTACTCGGAACTCATCGAGATCCGGAAAGCCGCCGAACGCTCTGCCGAGCTGACACGTCAGCTGCTGGCCTTTGCCCGCAAGCAGATCGCCGCCCCTCGGGTTCTCGATCTGAACGAGACGGTGGAGGGCATGCTGAAAATGCTCCGGCGGCTGATCGGCGAAGATATCGATTTATCATGGATTCCCGGAAAAAACCTGTCGTCCGTGAAAATCGACCCCAGCCAGGTGGACCAGGTCCTGGTGAACCTCTGCCTGAACGCCAGGCAGGCGATCGACGGAGTGGGCCGGATCTCCATCAGGACGGCTGCGGCTTCCTTTGACGAGGAATATGTCCGGCTCCATCCGGACCACGCGCCGGGACACTACGTGATGATGGAAGTGGAGGACAACGGCTGCGGTATGGACCGGGAAACCCGTGACAGGATTTTCGAACCTTTTTTCACCACCAAGGACATCGGCCAGGGGACCGGGCTCGGCCTGGCCACGGTATACGGCATCGTGAAGCAAAACCAGGGATTTATCACCGTGTACAGCGAACCGGGCATGGGGGCCCTGTTCCGGATTTACCTGCCCGTGTGGCTTGGGCAAGACGAGATCCTGAAAAAGATGATTCCTGAAACAGAGGCACCCAGGGCGGGTCATGAAACCATTCTTCTCGTGGAAGACGAACCGGCGATCCTGGACATGATCCGGAGGATGCTGGAGCGGGACGGGTACACGGTCCTTTCGGCCAGTCTTCCGGATCAGGCCATCCGATTGGCCCGGGAGCACCAGGGTCCCATCGATCTTCTGATCACAGACGTGATCATGCCCGGGATGAACGGCCGGGATCTTTCCACAGTCCTCAGAAAGTCGGCTCCCTCTCTTCTCTGCCTGTTCATGTCCGGTTATACGGCCGACGTGATCAGCCATCACGGCGTCCTGGAAAAAGGGTTCATTTTATCCAGAAGCCGTTTACACGGAAAGACCTGAGCCAGAAACTCCGGGATATGTTCGATAAAAATCATTGACACCGCCAAATCAAATCCCTATATTCCAATTTAACGATTTGGAGGTGCGTGTGAAAAAAATGGTCAAAGTGATGAAAGCCCTGTCCGACCCCAGCCGCCTGAAGATCATGAAAGCTCTTCAGATGCGGACCATGTGCGTGTGCGAACTCCAGTACACCCTCAGCCTGGCCCAGAGTTCCATTTCCAAGCACCTGAAGATCCTTGAAGAGGCCGATCTCGTGGTATCGCGCAAAGATGGCCTCTGGGTGAACTACTCCCTGGCGGACAACCCTGAAAACCCTTACGCCTCTGACATGCTCAACCTGCTGGTTCCCTGGCTGGAGTCGGCCCCGGGCTTCGAAGACATGATGGACCGCGTCAAAACGGCGGACCGTCAGTTTCTCACAAGGAACTGATTTTTTTTTCACCCATAGATCGCTGAATAACCATATGGCCATTTAGCAAACAAGGGGGATGGCATGAAAGAGCGTTACAAACTTTTGATTCTGATCGTTGTGTTCCTGGGCTGTTACTATATACCCTGGGATCATGCGACCATCCGGCAGGCCGGTCTCGAGGCGTTCATGATGCTTCAGGATTACGCCCGGCTCCATGTTCTGACCTGCCTGATCCCCGCCTTTTTCATCGCGGGGGCCATCGCGGTGTTCGTGAGCCAGGCCTCGGTTCTGAAGTACTTCGGGGCCGAAGCGAAGAAAATCCTGTCCTATTCGGTGGCCTCGGTTTCAGGAACCATCCTGGCGGTCTGCTCCTGCACCGTGCTTCCCCTTTTCGCGGGGATCTACACAAGGGGCGCCGGCATCGGCCCGGCCACGGCCTTTCTCTATTCAGGCCCGGCCATCAATGTTCTGGCCATCACCATGACCGCCAAGATTCTCGGATGGAAGCTGGGGCTTGCCCGGGCCGTGGGAGCCGTAATTTTTTCCGTGGTCACCGGGGTACTCATGGCTTACATCTTCCGGAAAGACGACGCGGCCCGGAACACGGGAAAAATTTTCGTCCCGGAAAGCGACGATTCACGGACCCTTCTCCAGGACAGCCTTTTCATCCTGAGCCTTGTCCTGATCCTGATTTTCGCGGCCTTCGCCAAACCCGCGCCCGGAGCCGGGACCGTCTGGCAGACCATCTTCGCCTGGAAATGGATCATCACCGGAATTCTTCTCGTGCTGATGGGCCTGATGCTGAAGCTCTGGTTTCGTAAAGATGAAATCACCGCCTGGACCGATTCCACCTGGGGCTTCATGAAACAGGTGTTTCCCCTGCTGGCCGCCGGGGTTCTCGTGTCGGGCTTTCTTCTGGGTCGACCCGGCCACCCGGCTCTTATCCCCGAGCATTACATCGCGAACCTGGTGGGGGGCAACTCGTTTGCCGCCAACTTCTTCGCCTCGATTTCAGGAGCCCTGATGTACTTCGCCACCCTCACGGAAGTGCCGATTCTCCAAGGGCTTCTGGGTTCAGGCATGGGCCAGGGTCCGGCCCTGTCACTTCTGCTTGCCGGTCCTGCCCTTTCCCTGCCCAGCATCATGGTGCTTTCAGGGATCATGGGCCCGAAGAAAACGGCGGTTTACTGCACCATCATCGTGGTGCTGTCCACCTTTGCCGGGATGATCTACGGAAACATCGTGGGATAAAGGAAAGGAGAGACCATGGGAACGAACGATATCCGTCAGATCAGGGTGGGAACAGACCGCATCGGCATCATCGGCCTGAAGCAGGTGCTCACGGAACTCGCGCCACTGGCCGGGACGATGAGTGAGGATGATATCAAAAAACACCTCCTGGAAAGTCTGGGAAAAAAGAACTACATCAGCCCCAACGCCAGGGAGCGTTATGAAATAGCCTTTTACCGGGAATTCTGCCTGTTTGCAGGAAAACCCGTCGAAGAGGACCGGACCGCAGGAGCCATCGAGATCAAGGTGCTGGGCCAGGGCTGCGGGAGGTGCGACCAGCTTACGCGGGACGTCATCACCCTCGTGTCCGAAATGCAGATCCCTGCGGACGTGGAGCATGTCAGGGACATCAAAGCCATTGCCGGTTACGGCGTGCTTGGCTCTCCGGGCCTGGTGATCGACGGGGATGTCAAATCCGTGGGAACCGTTCCCGGCAGGGCGAAAATCATGGCATGGCTCAGCGAAGCCGCTGAAAACAGAAAAACCAAATAAAAGGAGACGGGTATGGAGATCAAAGTCCTGGGGCCGGGCTGCCCCAAATGCGAAAAAACAGCCGCTGTGGTGAAAGAAGTCCTCGCTGAAACAGGAACCGAGGCCAGTGTCAGCAAAGTCACCGACCTGATGGAAATCGCCGGTTACGGGGTTTTCGGAACACCGGCCGTGGTGGTGGACGGGGATGTGAAGTGCGTGGGCAAAATCCCCAGCAAAGACGATGTGAAAAAATGGATCGGGAAGTAAGGGAGGTCGTGTCATGTCAAGCCCCATGAAAAGTCGAACAACCGGCCTCATCGCCGGCCTCCTTGTCCTTTCCTTTGCCTTCACGGTTTACGCCGCTGAAATGGTCAAAGACTTAAGCAAAGTTCCGGCCAAAGGCGCCGTGACCATGATCGATCTGGGGGCCAAGAAGTGCATTCCCTGCAAAATGATGGCCCCCATTCTCACAAAACTTGAATCGGCTTACCGGGGCAAGGCGGACATCGTTTTTATCGACGTGTGGGAGAACAGCGAACAGGCCAAACGCTTCGGCATCATGGGCATTCCCACCCAGATTTTTTTCGACAAGACCGGCAGGGAAGTTTACCGTCACACGGGTTTCATGGATGAAAACGCCATTGTCAGCCAGCTGACAAAAATGGGCGTTCCGGCACCCGGCAAAGATCCCAGGAAAAAAGGATAAGCCCATGGACGGATTCTTTATCACGGTGAATCAGTGGATGACCGGCGGCACGATGTTGGCCGCCCTCGGCTGTTTCATCTGGGGTCTTGTCAGTGTGCTTTTGAGCCCCTGCCATCTGGCGTCCATCCCCTTGATCATCGCCTATGTGGGCGGACAGGAAAAGGCGGTTCAACCCAGGCAGGCCGGGGTTTACGCTCTCCTCTTTTCCACCGGCCTTTTCATCACCATCGCGGTGATCGGGGTGGTCTGCGCCTTGCTGGGCCGGATGATGGGGGATGTGGGGATCTGGTTCCAGGTGCTGGTTGGGATCATCCTGATCTGGGTGGCCCTCGGCATGCTGGGGGTGGAGAGCTGCTCCATGAACGGCAGCCTTCTATACCGGCTGAAAGTCCGAGGCATGGTCGGGGCTTTTATTCTCGGCCTCGCCTACGGGATTCTTTCCGGCTCCTGCACCTTCGGGTTCATCGCGCCCATTCTCGCCATCGTCACGGTTCAGGCCAAGGTTTTCACCGGTGTCGCCCTGATCCTTCTCTTTGCCCTGGGCCACTGCCTGCCCATTGTGGTCGCGGGAAGTTCCACGGCTTTTGTCAGGCGGATTCTGGAAAACAGCGCGTGGCAGAGCACCGGCGCCTGGTTCCGGAAAGGAGCGGGTGTGGTCATCGTGCTCCTGGGGATCTACTTTATCGTAAACCCCTTTGTCGGGGTATTTTAATCCCAAAAAAGGCCGCATTCCCGGTGAAGATCGCGGCGCTTCGTAGGTCGGGTTCTTCAAACCCGACAATTGACCCGATCCACAGAAGAATCGGGAGCCCGTGCAGCAGGGAAGCCTTTGATGTATGGTGATTGAGCGGCGGACAGGCGAGTGGCGCATGAAAAGGATGGGGGCCATTTGTCGGCTTTCGTGCCTCAAGCCGACCTACGATGGGGCGTCGCAGGACTTATGGAGCGACCCTGTTGCAGACAAAAGAAGTGTTTACCGAGAATTGTTGCAAAACAGATGGAGAGCTTGCATCACCCGGTCCGCCGTGGCCCGGGGGGGTTCACTGTCCAGACAGTCCACCACACGGTCGGCGTACTTTAAATAAAGGGCGTTCCGTTCGTCGAAAAGAGACGCGAAGCTCTGGCCTTGTTTTCGGACCACACCGCGTTTTTCCGGATCGTCGAGCCGCTGGAGCAGAAGGTTGAGCCCGGCCCGCAGGTAGATCACCGTCCCAAGGCGTTTCAGGTGAGCCATGGCCCGCTGGCCGTACACCACGCTTCCTCCGGTGGAAATGATAGCGCGCCCGGCCCGAATGCCGAGAACGTGGGCCTCCTCGATGCGGCGGAAGGCGTCCATGCCCTGCCCGGCGATGATTTCATGGAGCTTTTTTCCTTCGCCCTGTTCGATCAGGCTGTCCGTGTCCATGAACACAAAGCCAAGGTCCCGGGCCAGGATCCGTCCCACAGTGCTTTTTCCGGCGGCGGGCATGCCGATGAGAATGATGTTCGCGTCTTTTTTCATGGGCGGATCATAGCACAGATTATTTCCATGGGGAAAGCCTGTTCCCTTGTCCATCAATATCCACTCGCCTGTGGACGCCCGTCCGGACATCTGTTTCAAACCCGGATTGTTCTGCTCACGAAAAGCAAACATCGTTCTAACGTACTGCAAACTCAATTTTTCTTGATATTCCGGCCTTCTTGAATTATATACTTCTGGAAAATCGGACGGACGCCCGTTCAGGTCCCTGATAATGTTAATCGATGATTCGTGATTTTGAAAAAAGACAATAAACCTGTTGTCTGTGTTGTTTTTATCAATTTCTAAAAGGAGAACGGAAGATGAAGAAGATTTTTGGTGTTCTGGTGGCCGGCCTTGTCTGTGCTGCCGCAGCCATGCCGGCGGCAGCCGTGGAAAACGAGTTCGGCGGATACTGGCGTACACGTGCCATCAGCATGCAGGATTTCAACGCTACTGACAAAGAAGGCACTCAATCCTACGTGGATACCCGGACCCGTCTGTACTACACGGCGAAGTTCAACGACAAGTTCAAGTTTGTCAACAAGTTCGAAATCGACAACGGCTGGGGTGACAACGTGGGTGGTGACATCGGAGCCGATGGAAATCCAACCTTTGAAGTCAAGAATTCCTACGCCGATTTCTACGTGGGCGAGCACAACTTCAAAGTCGGTATCCAGCCTGGAAAAATCGCCCGGGGCTTCCTTTTCGACGACGATTTCACCGGCCTCACCGCCTCGTTCAAAGTCGGTTCCATCATGGTTCCTTTCATGTGGATGAAAGTCGAGGAAAATGATTTCCCTGAGGTTAGCCTTAATAAACCCTTATTTCTCAATACAGGAAATGAGAGAGACTACCTCGCCGTTTCCCCTGTGTTCAACATCACCGAGACCCTGTCCATCAATCCCTACCTGTTCATCGACAAAGAACAGGGCACTGACGACACCATGCTTTTCTATCTGGGTGCCGATGTCAACGCCAAACTGGACGGCATGACCGCCTGGGGTACCGCCATTCTCGAGACCGGTGAAACAAACGACCGTGACACCATGGCTTTCCTCCTGGCCGCCGGTGCCGATGCCGGTCTTGTCCACGGTCAGATTTTCTACGCCTCCGGTGACGAAGATCCTGCCGACGACGACTATGATCAGTTCGGCCTCCATCTCAACGTTGGCAAAGGCCAGACCTACTACTGGGCTGAAATCATGGGTGATGGCATCTTCGATGACTTCCGCTCCAACAACGCCCCCGGAAAGAAAGTCTCTAACATCATGGCCGCCAACATCGGCGCCACCGTGAAACCCATGGACAAACTCACCCTCACCGGTGACCTCTGGTACGCTCAGCTTGCTGAAGAAGTGGCCGGAGAAGACGAACTGGGCCTTGAAATTGACCTCAAAGCCACTTACATGATCCTCGACAACCTGAAGCTCGACGTGGTCGCCGCTTATCTCATGGCCGGCGACGCCACCGGTGACGAAGATCCCATCGAGCTCGGCGCACAGCTCTCCTTCAGCTTCTAATCGGGTTTCCGGCCTTGCCGGACGACCTTCCCGCTGATACGAAAACGGGCACTGGCAACAGTGCCCGTTTTTTTATTTCCCCTCCACGTCGATCAAACCCATGATTCCTGTCACGTCATGCAAATTCAGGCCAATGAAGTTCATATTTGTATAAAATGCGTTTAATAATGACATAATTGAATTTAAATGATTCAATACCCCTGGCTTTTGATCAGCGCCCCCAATTTCAAATAGAAAATAATGGCTTTGAATAGAGGGGCTTATCCTGTTTTTAACTTTGAAGACCCATCCTGGCATGATTGATGAAAAACATCGCTTGAAACAAACAACCGTTCCCGGAATGACAAACACACGTTGTTTTGACAGTTCAAAGAAAAATGACCAAGTCGAATTACCATGAATCAAAAAAGGAGAAACAGGATGAAAAAAATGATCGGAAGAATGGCAACAGGGTGTGCGGTGGTGTTGATGGCGGCCTCAACGGTTTTTTCCGCGGACGCGACCCTCAACATGGATGTGAATTCGGCCTATGTGTGCCGGGGTGTGACCTACAACGACGGCCTGGTGCTCCAGCCCTCCCTGGATGTGCTCAAAGGTGGATTTGACGTCAACATCTGGGGCAACCTGGACATCGACGATTACGACGGGATTCTTGATTCAGGGGAGTTTTCCGAACTGGACCTGACCATGACCTACAGCCGCTCGTTTGACAAACTGAGCCTGACCGGCGGGGTCATCGGTTATGTGTACAGCGCGGGAGGCGGTGACAAGACCACGGCGGAACTTTACGGCAACGCGTCCTACGCCCTGGCGGACAAGATTACCCTGGGCCTTGCCGTGTATTACGACGTGGATGAGTTCAAGGACACCTGTTATTCCATGGCCAGCCTGGCCTACACCCAGCCGGTAGGCGATAAGCTCAGCGTGACCGCCGGAGCCGCTGCCGGTTACATGGCCCGGGCCAGCAAGTACGGGGAATCGGGTTTCAACGAATACAAGCTGTCCCTGAAAGCCTCCTACGCCCTGACCGACACCCTCGGCCTGGGGGCCAACATCAACTACACCGACGCCATCGACGACGACGTGCTGGTGACCGATGTGAACACCTTCGGCGGTGTCAGTGTCAGCTGCAAGTTCTGATTCGTTCATGTTACATTTCAGCCCTGTGGTCGGGCTCACGCCCGACTCATGTCGGCGGGCGAAAGCCCGCCCCACAGGGCTAAGCTACGAAATGCACCATCACTTTTTCTTTTCAGGAATGGTCTTGATGAGCCGGTCAGGATGGGAATGCCTGTCCAGGGGCACGGTGCTGACCGGGGTCTCGGAAATTTCAGGGGTCTTGCGGTCGAAAAGCCGCCCGTTGATCTGGGAGCTGGCCCGGTTCACCAGGGACACGAGATCGTTTTTCGACAGATTGGGATCGTTCTTCTCGCTGATTTCAACCACGGCCTTGCCGGTGGCGATGTCAAGGACATAGGCGTTCAGGGTGTAGCCCGCATCGGTTTCCACCAGACTCCCGGTGAGGATGTAGTCGGCCCCTGTGCTGCGGCCCGCCTCGATAAACCGGTCCAGAGGATTTTTCGCGGTGTTACGCAGAGCCTCGGCCATAAGGGACTTGTCCACCACGCGGACGCTGTTTTTCATGGCCAGCCGGGACGAAAAAAGATCCAGCAGGGCCGGCTCCAGAATGGTCCGGCTCGTGTCCGGAGTGATGGAAAACGGTGCCACACCCAGAGTGACAGGGCTTGCAGACGCGGCGCACACCAACGAAAGAAGAAAAAAAACCATAAGACCGGCCGTTTTCAATCCTCGACGCTTCATAATCAACCCTCCAGTTTTTTCACAATTATCTCGTTGACCACGGCGGGGTTGGCCTTGCCTTTGGACGCCCGCATGATCTGGCCCACGAAAAAGCCCATGAGTTTGGTTTTTCCTCCCCGGTAGGCTTCCACTTCCTTGGGGTTGTCCGCCAGGATTTTTTCCACGATGCCTTCGATTTCCGATGTGTCGGAGACCTGGGCCAGTCCTTTTTCATCGACGATGGCCTGGGCCGATTTCCCTGTTTCCGCCATGTCCTCGAACACGGTTTTCGCCATGGTCCCGCTGACCACACCTTTTTCCACAAGCTCCAGGAGGCCGGTGAGATCCTTTTCGGAAACGGGGCTTTCGCTGATGTCAATGCCCCGGGCGTTGGTCAGGGCCATGACAGACCCCATGATCCAGTTGGCCACGGGCTTGGGCTTGTCCATCAGGGCCAGACAGTTTTCGAAATATCGGGAGATCTCCAGCGACGAGGTGAGCACGGCGGCGGCCTCGGCCGAGAGATCCATGTCACGGACGTAACGTTCTTTGCGGGCCTCGGGCAGCTCGGGAATGCTGTCTTTCACCCGGGTGAAAAAGTCGTCGTCGATGATGACGGGAAGTAGATCGGGATCGGGAAAATACCGGTAATCGTGGGCGTCTTCCTTGCTCCGCATGGACACGGACTTCCCTTCGTCGGCGTTCCACAGGCGGGTTTCCTGGACGATCGTTCCCCCGTCGTCCAGAATGTCGGCCTGACGCCTGATTTCCGCAACAATGGCCCGTTCGATGTTCCGGAACGAGTTGAGGTTCTTCATCTCGGTCCTGGTGCCGAACTCAGGGGCGTCCCAAAGCCTCAGGGACACGTTGGCGTCACAGCGCAAACTACCTTCTTCCATGTTGCCGTCGCACACGTCCATCCAGCGGAGCATGGCGTGGATCTGGCGCATAAAGGCCCCGGCTTCCTCGGCGGAGCGCATGTCCGGCTCGGACACGATTTCGATGAGGGGCGTTCCGGCCCGGTTCAGGTCCACAAAACTCACGGGGCGGTACGGATCGTGGCTCGATTTTCCGGCGTCGTTTTCCATATGGATCCGGGTGATGCCGATCCGTTTTTTCGTGCCGTCGTCCAGGGTGATGTCCAGGTGGCCGTTCTGGGCGATGGGCAGTTCGAACTGGGTGATCTGGTAGCCCATGGGAAGATCCGGGTAGAAGTAGTTTTTCCGGGCGAAGCGGTTGTCCCGGACAATATCGCAGTTCATGGCGATACCGGCTTTCATGGCGTATTCCACGGCTTTCTTGTTCACCACCGGAAGGACGCCGGGCATGCCGGTGCACACCGGGCAGGTCTGGGAGTTGGGCGCCGCGCCGAAACGGGTGGCGCACCCGCAGAAGATCTTGGATTCGGTTTTGAGCTGGGCGTGGATTTCAAGGCCGATGACCACTTCGTATTTCATGAAAAACCTCGAAAAAAGTTGGAATGAAAAAAGCGTAATTTTCTTTCAAGAAAAATGACAAGGGTGATATATAGCATAACCTGTGGTTTGAACACAATAAAATGAACAGAGCGATCACAGGGCGATGGCATGAACATGGGCATGGCATAGAAAACTGTCGGGATCGCTGTCGCTATCGGTATCGCTATCGAAAGAGATTCAACAAGCTGTGAGTCTGAAGCGAAGCCTACAGGGAATTGACGAAAAGGTGGGAAACATGAAGTTCTTTCTGTGCGTGATGGGGATGGTGCTGATACTGGAAGGACTTCCCTGGTTCGGCTGGCCTGAAAAAGTGAAACAGATGATGAGGATCCTTCAGGAGCAGGACAACGCCCTGTTGCGCCGCCTGGGGCTGATGATGATGGTTCTGGGGCTGGGCCTTGTCTACCTGGGGAAACACTGAAATGTACAGCCTCACCGATTACGATTTTGACCTGCCCGAACACCTGATCGCCCACACCCCCAGCGGGCGCCGGGACGAATCCCGCCTTCTCTGCCTGGATCGCGGGACCGGCCTTCTCGAACACCGTGTGTTCAGCCAGATCACCGATTACCTGAACCCCGGGGACGTTCTGGTGATGAACAACACCCGGGTGGTTCCTGCCCGACTCCACGGCGTCAAGGACAGCGGAGGAAAAGCCGAAGTTTTGATCCTCGACTACCCCGCAGGCATGGAACGGATGGTTATGACCGGCTGTTTCCAGAGCCCCTGCCTGGTGAAATCGTCCAAGCGGCCGAAAATCGGGTCTTGTATCCGTTTCGGGGACGACCTGTCGGCCGAGGTCCTTGATTCGGATGAGGGAATGTACCATCTCCGGTTCCAGTGTTCCGGCGATTTTGAAAAGCTTCTGTCCGAAAAAGGGGTGATGCCCCTTCCTCCCTACATCCGCCGCTCGGCCCAGGATAGCCTGGATGCGGCGGACCGGGAAACCTACCAGACAGTCTACGCCTCGGAAAAAGGGGCGGTGGCCGCTCCCACGGCCGGGCTCCACTTCACCGCCCCCCTTCTCCGGGCCATCCGGGGAAAAGGGGTGGAAACGGCGGCCGTCACCCTCCACGTGGGCTACGGAACTTTCGTGCCGGTGCGTGTTTCCGATATCCGGGACCACGTGATCCACAGCGAAAGGTTTCATATCGAAGAAGCGAGCGCCAGCCTGATCAACCGGGCCATGGGCGAAGGACGGAGGATCGTGGCCGTGGGAACCACCTCGGTCCGGACCCTGGAATACGTGTTCAAACAACACGGGGCTATCGTGCCGGGCTCGGGGGTCTGCGATCTTTTCATCTATCCGGGGTTCAACTACAAGGTGGTCGGCGCCATGATCACCAATTTCCACACCCCCCAGTCCACCCTGCTGATGCTGGTGTCCGCCTTTGCCGGACGGGAAACCATCCGGGCGGCCTACCTTACGGCCGTGGCCGAACAGTACCGTTTCTTCAGTTACGGTGACGCCATGCTGATTCTTTAGGATATCAATCGTCCGTGTTCCGCACCGGTTTTCTCAGCTGTTTGATCCGCGAGGTGATCTTTTTCCCCTGGAGGGTTTTTTCCCTGGAGGCGGCGGTGGGCTTGGTCTTGATCCGCCGTTTCGGGACGATCCGGGCTTTTTCGACCAGTTCGTTCAGCCGGGCCATGGCATCGTCCCGGTTGAGGCGCTGGGTCCTGAACGAGGACGCCTGGATGTGGAGAATTCCCTGGGAATCCACCCGGCGTCCGGCCAGCCGGAGCAGCCTTTTCTTCACGGGTTCCGTGAGGGATGGGGAGCTGGTCACGTCAAAGGTCAGGTGAACGGCCGTTGAGACCTTGTTCACGTTCTGGCCTCCCGGCCCCTGGGCCCGGACGAATTCCATTCGGATTTCGCTCTCGGGAACAGACGCCGGTGTATCATGGTAAGGCATTGAAACGTCTTCCTTTTTCAATCAATTACTGCCACATGGATGAACCGATGAAGCACCCCGAATCGTCGGTGGTTCCATCGGAGCCGTCAGGCACCTTTTTCGTGGTGAAAGACCGGGTCTCGGACCAGGGCGAATACACCCCGTCGTTGTCCATATGGCGGACTCTCCAGTAAAAAGTGGTCAGTTCGGGCAGGAGGTTCCTGTTTGTAAAGGCCAGGGTGAGAAGATCCGTTTCAGACACGTGGTCCAGGTAGAGTTCTGAAAAATCGCTGGCGGTGCTGAGCTGCCACTGGGTGCTGGCGTGGGTGTCCCAGCGGTCCTGGTCCGCGAAAGCATCGGTGATCAGCCGGGGTTTCACGCTGATGGTGATGCCGTCCGCCGGATTCAGAGGAACAGGCGCCAGGGGAACCGTGCTCTGCTCGACGGTGGTGAAAGAAAAAACGTTGGACCAGCCCGAGGGGTTGAGATCTGTGTCAAAATACCGGACGCGCCAGTAAAGGGTTTTGTTGTCGGGCAGGGAATCCTGGGCCGGGATGTCAAATGCGGTCAGGTTTTCCAGGCTGGTGTCGTAATAAATGCACTGGGTGAAAGCGGCGTCCAGACTGATCTGCCACAGGCTTTTCCAGTGGGTGCCGTTGCCGTCCACATCGGAAAAGGCCTGGGCCGCAAGGCTTGGCAGGAGAGAGATGTCCGTGCTGCCCGAGGCCGGTGAGCTGAGAACAGGTGCCAGCGGCGGGGTGCCGGGGCGGGTGTAGGCTGAACAGGCCGTTCCGTTGAACGTCACCGGGGCGTCGGGGACATCGGGATAGAAATCCGGGTTGGCCCCGATGGTGTGATCGAGACTGGTGATCTCCGCATCGGAAAGATTGAAAAAATCGTAGTTCACCAGGTTGGTGTCGGTGTTGGGATCATCCCAGGTGGCATCCGTGTGGTACCAGTTGCCGCAGAGGTACACCAGGTTCCAGGCGTGGAGCACACCTGCTCCGTAGCCGGCAACGATACGGACTTTCATGCCCAGGGCGTTGATCATCCGGTACATCAGGAGGGCGTAGCCGTTGCAGACCGTCATTTTTCTGTAAAGGCCATCGTAAGCGCTGTAGTATTGGTAGTCTTCCCCTGTTTTCTCTTCGTACTGAACGTTCTGGATTATCCAGTCGTGCACCGCCTTTTCCTTCTGAAGGTCGGTCATGTCGTCGGTGATGATGGTGCTGAGAATGGCGGCGATCCTCATGGTGACGTACTGCTCCTGGGCCAGGGTGGTAAAATAGGCTAATTGGAAGTTTATCGTGGCGTTGTTGTCAACACCCTCACCTTCGAAGTAACGGCCCTTCACCGAAAACAACAGGTAGTCGTCGGAGGTGGTGGCGTCGTATATCGCCTGAGGGATGAGGGTCTGAAGGTCGTCAAACTGGAAGTTGAAACTCAACTGGGCGGTGAACGATTCGTTGCGAAGCTTTCCCTGTTCCGTGATCAGGGCGACCAGCTCGGCGTAGGACGTGCAGACAACGGCGGGAGCCTTGGTGGACCTGAGCTTGTTTTTAAGATCTGCTGCGGTGAGACGACCCTCAAAAAAGGGACTGACCTTGAAGTCGGCCACCTTTTTGGGCTGGGCATGGACGGGGATGAGCAGGATAAGGCACAGAAGGGTAAAGGCAATGATACGTTTCATCCGGAGACCTCGAGAATGACAGATTGAAGGTTTTGAAAAAGAACGCCTCACCTGTTCAGGGTTGCGCTGAACGTTCTCAGGGATTGGGTTCTTTGACGGGTCCGATTTGGCACACGGTCATTCCTTACCATGGAACGGCCGGCATTACAAACGGTATTTCACTTATAACTCAGGCGCTTACCCTTCCCCCGTAGAAAGACAGGCAAACTACCGGTAATCCCGGTAGTCGATGGCGTAGGTTTTCGATTTGTAGGAGAATTTCCGCACCGTGGTGCCCAGGAGCTGGGCCGCCGCCGTGATGTTGCCCCGGCAGTTCTTCAGGGCGTCGATGATCATTTCCTTTTCCAGGGCCGCCACGGCCTCGTCCAGGGATTTGGCCGGAAGGGTTCCCGACTCCACGCCTGTCTGGAGGGTGGGGGGCAGGTGGTAGCCGTGGATCACCCCTTCGTCGCAGAGAAGCACGGCCCTCTCGATGCAGTTCTCCAGCTCGCGCACGTTACCGGGCCAGTGGTAGGCCATGAGCATGTCGATGCCCGGGGTTGAAATCCGTTTGATGTCCTTGCTGTTTTCCGCTGCGTATTTTTCCAGGAAATAATCGGCCAGCAGAAGGATGTCCGTCTTCCGTTCACGAAGGGGGGGCATGTAGATGGGAAACACGTTCAGCCGGTAGTACAGATCGCCCCGGAAGGTTTCGTCTTCCACGGCCTGTTCCAGGTTTTTGTTGGTGGCCGCCACGATGCGCACATCGGCCTTGATGGTGTGATGCCCCCCCACCCGCTCGAATTCTCGTTCCTGGAGAACCCGGAGGAGTTTCACCTGGACGTCCGGGTCGATGGAGCCGATTTCGTCGAGAAACAGGGTGCCCTTGTTGGCCAGTTCGAACTTGCCGATTTTCTGGTTGATGGCTCCGGTAAAGGCCCCTTTTTCATGGCCGAACAGTTCGCTTTCGATCAGGGTCGAGGGAATGGCCGCGCAGTTCACTTTGACGAACGGCTGCTTGGCCCGGAGACTGTTGTAGTGGATGGAGCTGGCCACCAGCTCCTTGCCCGTGCCGCTTTCACCCCGGATAAGCACCGTGGCGTTGCTTTTGCAGACGTGGGAGATCATCTGGTACACGTCCCGCATCTTGTTGCTGTTGCCCACGATATTGGAAAACCTGTACTTGTTTTCCAGTTCGCTTTTCAGGCGAAGGTTTTCCTCTTTCAGCTTTTCCTTTTCCTGGTTGATTCGTTCAAGGTTGATCACATGGGTGGCCAGCATGGTGGCGATCACCGAGAAAATCTCCACCCCGGCCTTGAGGTTGTATCCTTCCTCGTAGGGCCTGTCGGCTGAAAGGGCCCCGATCACCTGGTTTCCCTTTTTGATGGGGACGCAGATAAACGAAAACTCGCCTTTGACCTGGCCTTTTCTGGAAGCGGTGCGGTCGAGAAACATCGGTTCCTCGCTGATTTTGGGAATGGCCAGAGGTTTGCCCGTTTCGATCACCCGGCCCGTGATGCCTTCGCCGACCTTGTATTTTCCCCGTTTGATGGCGGTGTTGGTGAGCCCGTGGGCCACCTCGATGGTGATCTCGTTTCGTAAGGGGTTCAGGATCGTTACCGTGCCCCGTTCCATGCCCAGGGTTTCCGACAGAATGTCCAGCACCATGTACAGGGATTTCTTCAGATCCGGATGCTCGTTCAGGGTGCTGCTGATATCGTAAAACAGTTTGGTTTCGTCGATTCTGTTCATGCCTTGAAAATCCCCTTGGTTCGGTTCACGCCAGACTCCGTGCAACAGGCACGAATCATGACCTAACATTTAGGGAATGTATCGGGACAAATCAACAAAAATGTTGTTTTTCAGGGGAAAATCACAGGAAAAACCGGTGACCCGGACAGACGGGCCAAACGCGGGAGCCGAAACCCGAAGGCGGGTATTTTTCATATCCTTTTGAAATATAAAACCATACTCAAACAGACCTGAGCCATCATACCTTCTGGCTCATGACGATTTTGTCATTACCGTGGCAGGGTCGTCACATTTTTGGGATTAGCCTTTGCTGCGAGTATGTATCACAGGGTGTCCACGGGTTAGAGTGGTTGTCATAAATCCGTTCCGAATGAATAACTGACGAACGTCGAACATCCAACGCCCAACATCCAACGTCGAATGAAGGATAACTCCTTTTTTAAACAGTGAATTTGAACACTGTTTTCTTCCCATGCGGAAAGGGTGAGCCGTGAACCCATTCACCATTCGATGTTCATAAAAATGCGGCAATCGGAATTTTATTCTGACAACCACTATAACGTGACATGTTCACATCGACATCACGCAGAAAAAACAAGATCAGATCCGCCCCTCATCCACATGGAACGACATCCGGGCGAAGGTGACGGTGCTTCGGCCCATGAAGAGGAAAGTCATAAGCCACAGGCCCTGGAGAAGAAGGAGGGACATGGGGCTCCAGAGTCCCCGAAGACCCTGGGCGATATCCGGCCTGAGAGCGGCTCCGGCGGGCAAAAACGGGCCTGCGAGCACCAGGGCCAGGGCCACGGAAAACCCCATGATCTGATAAGTGGAAAGGGTTCCGCCGCCCCGGTCATCGGCCCGGAAAAACTCCGAAAGCCCTCGCCAGACCTGGGTGATGACCAGGGTTTCCAGGAGGGCGACAAGCGGGTGGCCATAGAGCGTCAGGGCGAGACCGGTCAGGCCGGACAGGGCGTAGATCACCGAGGTGACGGCCTGGATGGGAACGGTTTTCACTCCGTGGAGGTTGGAGGCGTAGCAGGCTTTGCGGGTGTGGCCGGTATAGACAAAGGCGTGGTTTTCAAAGAGACGGCGGACCAGGGGCGTGGTCTCGGTCAGGGGTTTGCCGTAGCAGCATCCGAAACTGACGCAGGCCAGGCGGCCCAGAGATTCTCCCAACGTGTAGGCAACGGCCAGGGCGGCCAGGGTGTGAACCAGGGGATAGGAAAAACCGGTGAGGCGGACGAGCACAACGTTGAGGCCGAGGATCAGCACAGGGGAAAGGACGATGCCTGCGAACACACTGCCCCCGATGGTGAAGGTGTGCCGCTTCCCTTCCACAAGGACCGCAATCCACCGGGCCGACGGGAGAAGCACGATAAACAGGAGGATCAGGAGAAGCCAGCCGTAGCCCACAGGAACGCCCGAGGCTCCCGCGATAACCAGGAAAAGGGCGGCGCAAAGGGCCAGGGCGTTGGCGGAAAGAAGGCCGTACCAGGTGAGATTGACACCGCTCCAGATCCCGTCCCCACCCTTTTCCCGGGGAACGGCGGCCAGGATCTGGCGATTTTCGCCGGTAAGCCGGGTGAAGCCCCAGCCCAGGTAGACGGCGGTGAAACAGGAAACAACAATCAAAAAAAACATGGGGGTCATGGTTAGGCTGTCCTTTTTTATTTTGCCTCCGGGGGACCAGATTTTAAAAATCTGGGCAAATGGGCATTGGATTTGTCCCAGAGAAAGTTCTTTTCATATCCGTTTGTCAAACTTTTCAAAAGTTTGGCCCCCGGCAGGGCCGCCGGAGGCAAAAAACAAATAGTCAAAATTCAAACATCACAACGCCGTTCCGATGTCCTCCCGGACCCGCAGGTCCGTTTCCACGAGGGTCCGGCCAAATCCCCTGGAAAAGCGGCTTTTGACATCGCATCTTGCAACGTTGGCCAGAAGGTCCGGGGAAAAGGCGAAACGGTCTTTTTGAAACAGCAGCACCACGGTGGAGCTTCCCGGCCTGAACAGGCTTTTGGGCTGGCCTTTCAAGAGGACCTCTCCCAGCCGGGGAGTCCTTGGATCATCGTAGGCCGAATCACTGTACGCCGGTTCGATGTCCCCGATCATCAGGGCCGCGATTTCCACCATGGCCACCAGTCCGGCTCCTGTTCCGCCGGGTACGTCCGAGTCTATAACCGTCACCACCCGTTTGTTTTTCGAGACCACCGTCGCCAGTTCCACGGCCGCCACCGGGTTGCAGGAGTGGTAGCGCCCCCTTATCCCGTAGAAATCCACCACGTTTCCGGTGACGGGTACGTGGTTGTAGTGATACTTGTCCGGTGTCAGCCGGAACACGGCGAACGGTCCGCCCTGAAATGCGTCGATCCACTGTGGCCGGTCACAGCCCAGAAGCTCGGTGAGATCGAAGAACTTCTGCTTGATGAACAATCGGGTATCCGGCTCCAGGGTGTCGGGAATCATTCGGGCATCGCAGGGAGACACCACCGCATTCCGGGATTCGATCATGGGGCGCGTCCGCCAATAGGCGATTTTCCGCTCGAACAGATCCCGCAACGACCGGATGGCCGAAGGCTCCAGGATCTCCGACAGATCGATGCCGAGGTCCGCGATGGCCCGCCGGATGGCGACCGCATTCATGGTCAGGGGATGGTCGTACTGGGCCCAGGCCACGATGTCCGTGGCCACCTTGGAGGTCAGGGCCCTCAAAAGCCAGCCTGATTTTTCCCTGACATTGGAATAGATCAGGTGAACCAGGCGGTCTGCCTTGAGACGTTCGTCACGAACCCTGCCGCTGGTTCGTTCGATATACTGATGCGGATCGGTCATCATGGCGTCAGACCCCTCCGGCCACGCTCAACCGGGTTTTCCGGGCTTTTTCCGGCGTGTTTTTCCGGATGTCGAGATGGATGGAAAAGATCAGGAGACTCGCCAGGGTCACGGTATCCCGGCCTGTGGGGCTGCCCGAGCGGAACGCTTCGATCATCCTGTCCATGAACGCGTCCGGCGCTTCATCCCCAAGAAGGGAGGGAAGAATTTCCTGCCAGGCGGTTTCACGGAAATGGACCCAGAGTTTTACGCGGGCCAGGTCCTCTTTCAGGTGAACCAGGGCCTCGTGGATCTGTTTCCGGCGAAGGCCTTCCCGGTAGTAGGCTTCGGCGGCGGTGTTGAACTCCAGGGCCGGAACAGCGAGGGGATTTTTCTCCGGCCGCTTTTTCCCCTGGGACAGATGGTCCAGCACGCCCCGGGTCAGCCTGGCCGCCACCGAACGGGTGTCCGGACGGTCCAATCTCTGCTCCAGGTCCGCCACGGTTCGTTCAAGTCCCAGTTCACGGATCAGCAGATCCCCGTCCTGTTTCAGCAGACGGACAAGGCCTCTGGCGTAGTCTTTCTGGGTCACCCGGATATAGCCAGGGTACCTGCGGCTTTTCCGGGTGTTGTCCGCGAGGGCCAGAATCCGACCGAGAAAAAGGTTGGGGCTGTCCTCCCGGACATAGGCCGTGGGAACCCCGATGGCCGCCCCGAAAAAAAACTGACGCCGCTCGCTTTCGATGAAGCTGTCGTCGGGGATGTCCTGGTGGGTCACCTGGCCGCTGAGAATCAACTGGAACGACAGGGCCGTGACCAGGAGCTGGAGGTTCACCGCCTGGGCCAGGTCGCCGCCGAAATTTTCGAACATGCTGTAGTACCGGCCCTCGAAACCCGAAAAACCCATGTCGGCGTGTTTCCTCAGACGGCAGAGCAGGTACAGGGGCATCCTCCGGTCAAAGACCCCCATATCGGCCAGGTCCTGTTTCAAGCGGTCCTCGTTACCCAGGCGTCCGTCAAGGGCCGGGCTTTCAATGGTGCTCATCAGGCAGGCGAAGTAGTCGATCAGGCGGAAATCCGGCACCAGGTCCCCCCGAAGTCCGAACACCCGGCTGATCACTTTGTCCACCAGGGGCGGCCCAAAAGGGGTGAGGGTTTTGCCCATGATTTTCAACCGGGCTTTCTTTTTCCAGCGCCGCCAGATCATCCGCAGGTGGGTGTAGTCCAGCTCGTGGGGCAGAAAGGCCAGGATCCGTTCGGGATGAAAATCGGCGAAATCCATCCGGTAGGGCGCCGCGCTGTAGGCGTTCACGAAAAGGGGCAGGAAATGCTCGCTGATCTTGATCACCAGGTCGCCCAGGTATTTTTCGTCTTCGGCCGTAAAACCCGAGGCCTTGTCCGCCAGAAGGGCCGAAAGCCGCCGGCTTCCCAGGCTCACATGGGTTCCGTTGTTGGCCAGGCTGATGTTGGAGGTGTTGGGCATCACCACCAGGTTCCGGGTGATGATCCCCGCCTCTTTCAGTTTGGCCACGGCGTTCAGCTGGCTGCGGGACAGAACCCGGTGGCAGAGGCCCATGTAGGCCTTCTTGTCCTCGCCCCGGTCCCAGCCGGAAAGGCAGGGGCTCATGAACAGCTCCCGGTAGAAGCCGTCGGCGATCAGGTCGTTCAGCTGTTTCTGGCGGATGGGCGGGTGGGCTGAAAAACAGGTCTGAACTTTCTGGCCCGTGGCCGTAAGGCCTAAGGTTTCACCGGCGTACACGGTGAGAAGCTGGGTCAGAAGGAAGCGTTTCATGGTTTCAGCGGCCACGCCCTCACCGAGGGTTTTGTCCCTGCCGTGCCGGACCGTGTGAAAGGAAAACAGTTCCGGCGAGGTGTTGTCGTTGAGGAAATGGTCCATCAGGGCCTCGCCCGTGACCCGGATCACGCTGTGGGTGTCCCTGTTCCGGCTGACAAGGTCGGCCAGGGCCAGCTTGAGCAGGTAGCTGACAGGCACCCGGACCAGGGTTTCGCCGGCATCTTCAATAAAGAACTGTCCGGCGTCGCTCCTTCGCCCGGAGCCGGGATCGGATTTGTCCGCCAGGAGATCCCGGTGAAGGACGTGGGCCGCGTAGGGTGTGAGAAGGGATTTTTTGAACCGGACCCAGCTGTTCTCCCAGATCCCCCCGGTGTTTTTCTCCATGAAATTCCGCAGGGCCTCGGGCATGGCCCTGTCCCCGTCCCCGGACCTGGCCCGTTTCCGGATGTTTCGGTAATAGTTGGATTCCCGGATAAAACAGGGAAGGTCTACGGTTTTACTGTCACCCGCAACCAGGGCCTGAAGCTCGTTCTCCACACCCGCCGTGCTGTCGGCGGCGGAAAAAGGAAGGGACCTGACAAAGGCTTCCGGCGAACGGAAGTCCACGCCGAGAACCCGGCACAGCCGGTCCAGATCGTGGAGAGGCCTTAGGTTGTTTCTTTCGTCCTGACTCGTCGCTGCGCTCATGGGCACCTTTCATGTCTCATGGTTGTTCAAAGCCCGTCATCCGGACAGACGACCCCATGCTGCCCTTGGGACGTTTGGAAAGGATGAGGATCGGGTTGGTTCTTTGTTGGAAACCATGGCAGGGCTCGTTGTCAAGGTGACAGCCGTCCTTATCTGGATATGGAAAACAACGAGATATGTTTTATGACGACTCGGACACCCTCCTCATGCGGTTCCGCTACGCCGGCGGCCGCATGCCGGTGTCCATGACCAGATACAGCCAGACGTATGACCTGGTCTGGGATCAGGCCGGTTCGTTAAAGGCCGTTGCCGATTCCGCCGGAACCGTGGTAAAGACAGTGACCTTCGACAGCTTCGGATACATCGTCAGCGACTCCAACCCCTCCTTCGATGTGCCCTTCGGTTTTGCCGGAGGCTTGCAGACGTGGACACCGGCCTGGTCCGATACGGGGCAAGGGGCTATGATCCTGAAATCGGGCGATGGAGGGCTTCACAGGGGATGTGGAAACACGCACCGACCAGGAAAACCACACCACCAACTACCATTACGACAGCCTGGGCCGCCTGACCCATGTCCATTACCCCGATCCCGCCGAGGACGAAACCTACACCTACGCCCCTGACGCCAACGGCCGTCCCCTTTCCGCCGTGACAGTAAAATCCGGGTCAAGCCGGACCTTAGCTGACGGAGCGGCTTACAAGCCCTTCGGCCCCCTTTCGGGCTTCGACTTGGGGAACGGCATCGAGGTCCGAAAGACCTTCGACCAGGACTACCGCCTGACAGCCCTCACGGCAGACGGCGTGATGGACCTCTCCTACATCCATTACCTGAACGGCATGATCCGCGAGATCACCGACAATCTGGACCCGGCCCGGAGCCAGTACTTTACCTACGATAACCTGGGGCGCTTGAAAACCGCCAACGGCGTCTACGGCCGCATGGCGTGGACCTATGACAACGTGGGCAACCGCCTGACCGAAACCCGGAACGGCATCACCGAGTCCTACACCTACAAAACCGGAACGAATATCATCGAGTCCGTGGACGGTGCCCTGGACAAAACCTTCACCCACGACGATGACGGCAACATCCACACGGCCCTGATCCAGAAAACATCGGCGTCGCCGTCCGTCACCGCCGACTACATGTACACCAGCGACGGCCTGCGCCTTCGAAAAACCGCGGGCGGAACGGTCGTCCTCTACCACTACGACTTCGCCGGAAACCTCATCGGCGAAAGCGGGATAGGGGGTGAGAATTTCAAGGCCTACGTGTATTTTGCCGGAACCCGCGTAGCCACCGTTGCAGCGGACGGCTCGGTCTGTTACTATCACAACAACCACCTGGAAACCCCGGTCTCGATGACCGACGGATCGGGGAATGTGGTGTGGAAGGCGGATTATAAACCGTTCGGAAAGGCGGAGGTGTCTTCGGCGTCGACGGTTGTGAATGATTTTCGGTTTCCGGGCCAATATTACGATAGCGAAACCGGCCTGCATTACAATTGGAACAGGTATTATGATCCGGGGACCGGAAGATACCTGACCCCTGATCCGATTGGATTGGATGGCGGTATGAATCTCTATTTATATGCGGGGGCGGATCCAGTTAATTTTGTTGATCCGTGGGGCCTGATATGGGTTACGATAGGAACAGATTATCATGGCGTGAAAAATTGGCTAAAAGTGTTAGTTAAACATCTCTCAACTATTGATGAGGGAATTCCACTGGGATCGAATCCCCAACATTATGAATTTGCCACTCGTGATTTAATTCAAGAGTGGCAAAAGGACCCAAATAATCCTTGCAAAGATAAAGATCATAAAATTGGTGAACAAAGAAAAATTAGACAAAGCTATATAAAGCAACCAAAATCTACAAATAATGAATTATGGGATGATACAGCAACACACTATTGGTCCCCTCAGATCCCAAGTCCAACTTACAATGAGTATAAATGATTATATAGCATTCTTAATTTAATATATATTTTGATTATATTTTCGAGGTTAATATTTTTATCTATGAAATCATTGAGCAATAAATCAACCTCATACCGCATTGTATTAAATGGATTCATTTTTTCATTTATTATTGTAATGAGTAAAGGGTTATTCAAAACTATTAATGATAAAAAAATGGGGTTAAATTTTTTTCATCGTTGTACATAATTATTTATCTTTCCAAATAAAAAGCCCCTTGGGAGAACCCAAGAGGCTTTTACGGTTTTTCTATTTAATGTTTAGGGAG